>Ga0207416_1000548_pt1 | contig 62783 bp, 55 predicted proteins | sample PaiPotPPM11metaG_FD_184107 | JGI IMG/M metagenome (GOLD analysis project Ga0207416, IMG submission 184107) | Iron sulfur acid spring bacterial and archeal communities from Banff, Canada, to study Microbial Dark Matter (Phase II) - Paint Pots PPM... ... | reverse complement strand
CCCTCTCAGACGATCATTAGGCGCGCCGGGCAATCCCAGATTCGTCAGGTACAACGCGAAGTCTTCCAGGTCTCGCAAAATCTCGCCGTATCCGCGTTGTGAAGTTGGAGACGATTGCGCCGAGACGCTCCGGCTCGCCATCAAATGTTTCTCCTCGCCGGCAGGGCGGTGGCGGCTTCATAGATCGAATTCTAGCGAACAGACAGCGAAGATGCTACAGTTGAGTTCGTCGTGACAACTTCGCAAATGTACGGTGAACTCGCCGGTCTTGCCTGCCACCACAATCTGGAAATGTACCTCGATGAGTATATTGCCGCCGCCGGTATCGCCAACGACCCCGACTGTGCTTGAGATGCAGGTGGGCGACTACTTCGTGCAAGGCCGGCTCGGCTGGGTGCACCTCCACGAAAAAGGCGGCAGGACGCCTACCGCATGATTCAGCGGCGCGCGGCCGACGCCGGTATCAAGACGCGGATCGGCAATCACAGTTTCCGCGTCACCGGCATCATCGCTTACCTCAAAAACAACGGCACGCTCGAACATGCGCAGCACCTCGCCAACCACGAGTCACCATGCACGACAAAGCTTTATGATAGGAGGAATGAGGAGATTCACTCGACGAGGTGGGGAAGATTTCGATCTAAAGCCGCCAAGCGTTATTAGAGCTAAAGGGGGTTCCATCTCCATGAAACGCGACGTGATCACTGTAAAAGAACCTGGGCGTTATCCAATTTCTGCCGACGCGGTCCACGGTTTCCAGCGATATTCATTCGGCCAGGAGTTTGTTTTGGAATCTGAATCTTGGCGAGAGGCGGAAGAGAAAATCGACCGATTTCTCCGACGTAGGAAAAAAAGCAGCCTTGGGGGCATCTCGTACTACTCTGACGGAGGATTGATGTTGTGGCGGGAGTATCAGCTCCTATTCATGTGCCAGTTCCTAGAATTCAGAGTCGCGGAGTTGATCGGGCACCTACACGGACTTGGATATTTAAAAGACGAGTATGTATCGACATTAAGCTGAGTGGCCATCGAAAGTGCGAGACCATACCCGCACCATCCGCGGCACCCAACCAGTTACGACGACTACCCGCAGCTAGCAGGAAAGAGCAACTGTCGTCACACCGATGCCCGGATTTGATGTAGCTAACCGGTTTAGGCTTGGCTGGCTTTCTGCGGCGGAGGGGCTCCCATGCCGCGATGGCCCCACATGCTGCCCGAGTAATGTTGCTGGACTTTCCAGGTGGCGTCGTCAACCGTGCGCGCACCGAAGCCATACTCGATTTCGAATCCCGATGGCGAACGCATGTAGAATGACACCATATGGTCGTTGGTATGGCGGCCAAGCGATGCGGAGATTGGAATCCCGCGATCCTGCGCCAAGTACATCGTTGAGCACACGTCGTCCAAGGTTTTCGCCTGGAGCATAAAATGCAGCAGGCGCTTCGGCACCGGGATCTCGCCAAACGCGACCGAATGATGGCGGGGATTGCAATGCATGAAGGTCAACGATAATTGCCGGCCCAGGCGGTGGCCTCTTTGCAATTCGATAAAATCGCTGATGCGCATCCCCAGCACGTCGCGATAAAAATGCAGGCTGCGCGCGCTATCATCCACTCGAATCACGATGTGACCGAGGCCCATGGTACCGGTTTGGAAACCGGTCAGTGGACGTGGCGATTTGAAGGGCTCTCTGAAATTCATCAGCGGCCCAAAATAAGCCTCAGTCGGAATCCCGCTGGGGTCTTTGAATTTCAGGAACTCGAGTACACCACGCCTTCTGGCCTCTTCGGACGACCCCGGAGTAGTTTCGACACCGTCGCTCTTGAGCTGTGTATCGAGTTCCTGGAGGGCTCGCTGATCGGCGACCTCCCACCCGATGAATGCGACATCGTCGTCGCTGTCCTGCCGGACGATGAAGCGATGATGGTATTCGTCCATCCGCATCAAGAAGCCCTGCGATGTCTTATCGACTATCTCCAGGCCGAGCAGTTCGGTGGCAAACCGTTCCCATTCGCCCAGGTCACTCACATTCAAGCCCAGATAACCCAGTTGAGAGACACTCGCCATTTTTTCACCATTCCAATGTTAAAATGCCGCGGAGCCTTTCTTGGTAAGGGCTGCGGGGCCTGCTCTGCCGGGGATCCGGTTAACGCGTGCTTGAGTCGACTTCCCATGCTTTCACTTCTGCTCGTATGGCTTCTGGCTGCGACTGTGTTTGGCGAACAGGTTCAGCCTAATCCGAGCTGAAAGCGCGCCGGGGCTGGCGGTCTGAGCGCCGCTTCTTCACACGATGAATGTCAAATTGTCGATCACCTCATCGTTGTTTACAAGCACAGCCTTTTTCGACGCAATTTTCCAGCGGCCGTCCTCAAAGCGCAACCGATGCTGATAGCGGCCAGCGAAGATGCGCTGCCGCGCCTGGCGCAATTCGTAGACAAAGAACGCCGAGTTGACGCGGGCCGCATCGTCGGACGCCTGGTCGATATGAACGTTCGAAATCAGCCGGCAGGTCCTCGACGGCGGACTCTGAGCATGCGCGACGCCGCTGTTGAGCCGGTCGATGCGATCACGCAACCGCGCGTGGTCATCGTAGACCAAGGAGATCTCTCGATTAGGATCTATCCCCTCGCCGTTACACGGCACCCAATAAATCGCGTCGTTCGTCAACATCGCGAACCACTCATCGTAGCGGCGATCGTCGAGGATTCGCGCTTCCTCGAAGAGAATCTCCTCAGCCTGCTGTCGGCTCAGGCTCGTCATGACCCAGCCTCGCTAATTGAGTGCGGCGACGGGACGCGGACGCAACTCCGTTATGTTGGCTGCGGCAGCGCGCATCAGATTTCGCCATTGACGGTAAAATGCGCGTTGCGGCACTTCGTCGCTGATATGCGCGGCGATAGAACCATCCTCGCCGGTATGCTCGCGCTCCCTTCCACGTGATAGTTCGAGCCATTCGGCGCCTTTGACCCGCAGTCCGGCTGTGCAGCGGTTAAACATCTCGACATCGTCCGGTGCGCCGCCGCCCGCTGAACCATAGAACGCTTCATGTGCCCGCAACCGCGCGACGTTGATCTCTTCAGGCACTCCTTTGAGGGTAGTCGGCGTCAGGTAAACCTCGGTTCGATTGACGCTGATCGGGATTACGTTGCGGAACTGGATCCCGATAATCAGCAGGTTGGGGAAGACGGCCAGATTGACATTGGATGCGCCAAGAATTTCGCTGGTGCGTTCTTCTCCATAACGGCGGACCAGGCTTTCGAGGTACACATCGTTGCTCGCTTTGGACGTCGCCCCGCGCAGAATGTTGTTAACCGGGCGGTGCGACTTGCGTTGAGGAGCCATATCCAGGATCGAATGGCCGTTGCCGAGATCCTTGCTTTGGTAAGCCGATGCTTCGGTGAAGAGCTTCATCACCTTGCGACCCAGCTTTTTCCCCTGTACCTCGAAAAACGACTGATGCACGAAGTTGGGATGATAGCCGTCGACACCATTCTCCATCTGGAATTTCCAGTTGCCGTCGTAGCCATACTTATGGGTTCCGCAGCGGGCGTCGACTTCCCCTTCGGGCGACAAATCCATAAACAAGTCAATGTAGTATTTCGTACGGGCCAAATGCTCGATAATTTCCGGCACCTCGGGATTGAGACTGGCAAACACCAGCCCCCTGTAAATTCCGACCCTCGCACGTACCAGGCTGAATTTGCGGCGATCGAAGCTTTTGCCGTAACCGCCCGCGTATGGCAGCCCCACCAATTCGCCGCGATTGGTGTAAGTCCAGCCATGATACCAGCAGCGAAAATAACTTGAGTTGCCACGCGGTTCCTGGCAAATGGTGGACCCGCGATGCATACAGCGGTTCATGAGCACGTGAACGCCCCCGTCCTCGTCGCGTGTCATGATCGCCGGCTGGGTGCCGATGGTGATGGTCTTGTAATCACCGCGGGCGGCGACTTCGCTCTCATGGCCGACGAAGACCCAGGTGCGTTCGAAGATTCGCTCCATCTCGACTTCGAAGACTTCAGTTTCCGTATAGATTTTCCGATGGACCCGTTCATCCTGCACGAGTTCGTCGAGATTCAACTGCGGCGCCATGGTTTTACTTCGCCTGAGAACCGAAATTTGCCAATCTCTCTTCACTTATTATCAAACCTGGCTGCCCAACACCTAGTCACGAAAAAACGCGGGCGGATCGAGACCTGCTAAAGATCCGGCTCGGTTTCAACGAATCCCTTTTCTGCGGCTGTTTCACTACTATCGGGAATTGCGTCAGTCCAGGGGGCGGACCAATGAAGCAGAACCCAGGTAAGCGCTCCGAAAGGAAAAAACGGCCGACACTGTCGATCCCATATATTGCCGTTCGACTAGTTCATGCAACCACTATCCAGGAGGGATTCTCGCAATGCAGTATATGCTGCTTATTCATCACGAGGCAGACCGTCTCACCGCGGCCGAACTGCCGCAGATAATGCAAGAGTACCTGACCTTTACACAGGACTTGGTAAAATCCGGTAAATTCAAAGCGGGTGATCGGCTCGAATCCAGTGCCGGTGCGCGGACGGTGCGCGTAAGAAATGGAAAGACGGTGACCATCGACGGCCCGTTTGCCGAGACCAAGGAGCAGCTTGGCGGCTATTACATTGTCGACGCGAAAACCTACGATGAGGCGGTTGCAGTCGCAGCACGAATTCCCGGTGCGCGGACCGGCTCGATTGAGGTGCGGGCAATTGCCAGCATGCCGGCGCGGCAGGCGTGACTAGCGGTTCCGCCGAGTTGCCCGACGCCGGCACCTTCTTCGTTGAAGCAACCCGCGTGATGAGATCTGATACGTAGCTGATATCTGATTCCGGTAGAACAACGGGACAGGTAGGTGAACAGAAGTTCGAACGCGAGCCCAGGATGGCGGCCGCACCGAGTCTCACGGTCGCGGACCGCCCTTCCATCCGCCGCAGCTACGTGGCTCTGTTGAACGAGATCCAGTGGCAGCCAGCCCGCTGCTGAGCGATGGGCCGTTCTCGTGGCGTGATCTCCGAAATAGATGGAAGATAGGTAAACAGCGCCGTCGTGTGGTCAGCACCCTAATCGCGATTGTGCTCGGTACGGGATGGTATCCTATCACTCACTGGCGCCGCTGAATTCGGCGCTTAACGCGACTGCGGCGATTCTGTTGATCGCTGGCTATTACTGCATCCGCCGAAGATGGGTCCGAGCGCATCGTCTCTTTATGCTCAGTGCGGTCGCGGTTTCCGCTGCATTCTTCATCTGCTATAGCGTCTACCACTTGCACGTCGGCGATGTCCGGTTTCAGGGGCGGGGATGGGTGCGTCCGGTTTACTTCACGATTCTAATCAGTCACGTGTTCCTCGCCGCAGCGATTGTACCGTTGGTTCTCGTGACTTTGTGGCGAGCACTTAACAAAAATTTCCGCCGGCATCGGCGAATCGCGCGATGGGCTTGGCCGATCTGGATCTATGTGTCGATCACAGGCGTCATCGTCTATCTGATGTGTTATCAACTTTACGCGCCAGGATACTCGCAACCGGCTTCTGCACCCGCGTTGCGGAACTCATCCGGCAAGCAAGCCGCTACTTTGGCGCAGAGCGGCTCGAAAGCCCCGCCTAGAAGCGGTTCGGACGGTAGTGGATTAGAAATTCTTTAGTTCTTCAAGAAATCGCCCACAGTCTTAACGAACGCCTGCGGCTGCTCGTACATCACCATGTGCCCCGCTTCCTTGATCGTTACAGTGCGCGAATTCCGAATGCGGCTGGTGAATTCCTCGGCGTAAATCGGCGGTATGAGCCGATCTGATTCACCCCACACGACTAGAGTCGGCGCCGCGATGCGCCAGATGCGCTTCTTCAGGCCACGGTCCGGAATCGGCCACAGAAAACGACTCGCCTGGGTTAATCGCTTGGTCCGCTCGACGTACATGTCCGCAAGCTGCTGCGGGTCGGTGGGGATGGCGCTGAACATCTGCGCCAGAGGTGATTTCGGGTCATGAAACAAATGAGCAGCGAGATCGGGCAGATCCATCGCAAACGGATCAGGAATCGGATGCCTGTCGAGCCACAAACCAGCAGCGCAGACCAGGACGAGCTTTTTGACCCGATGCACATCGAGAGCAGCCAATTCCGCAGCGAGCATCCCGCCCATCGAATGTCCGACGATATGAGCACTCGCCATATCCAGATCGTCCATCAACTGATGATAGAACAGGCACGCGTCGACTACGTCTTCGATTAGTTCGCCGCCGGTCGATTCGCCATAGCCCGGCAAATGCGGTGCGACCACTTTGAAATCCTTGCCCAGCTCCTCGAGGAATGGATCCATTCCGATCAGGCCGCCCGCACCGTGTAGATAGAGCAACGGCGCGCCGCTGCCGCAGACTTGCATTTCGACCTCGAACCTTCCGCCGCCGATTTTCTGCTTAGTCTTCATTTCGCTGCTCTCCCCTCAGGTGTTGGGCTCGACGGCGTAGCCCCGTTGGTCTGCATCTCATCGCGATTAAAGTTTACCGCTGCGGGTTCGGCACGTTCAGTTTCGTTGAGCGGATGCGGCGACCACTTGTCTTCCCATTCACTCCACATCTCTCGCAGATGTGGCATCACTTCGCGCGCGAGCAATTCGGTACTCTGGCGCACGAGTTCCGGCGGCATCGAACCCATGTGAATACCGGTGATGAGGTGGCCGCAATTAAGGGTTTGCATCGCCTCGCGCAGCCGTTCGAGCACGGTTTTGGGGGAACCGGCGATGATGATACCGTCGTCAACGAGGTCTTTCCAGGAGTAATGCGGTTTCAACTGTGCCGGCAATCCGGATTTCATCGCAGCTCGGATCGAATTGAGTGTGCGATAGCCAGGGGCGTCGGCGAAATTTGGATGGATATGCAGGCACCGGTTGTAGAAGTAATCGGCATGTTCGGCAAAGTCGCGCTCCGCCTGCTGGTCAGTCGGCGCCACCACAATACCCTGGGCGAACGCCATGCTGTAGGGATTTAGCGGCTTGCCTCGCTTCGCCATCGTTTCCCAATAGCCGTCAGCCACCTTTTTCGCCGCCATATAACCGAAAAATGACAGGAAGCTATACTGGTAATCGTGCTCGGCGCAGAAGTCCCAGGTTTCGACCGAGCCGCCACCCGGAATCCAGATTGGCGGATGGGGCTGCTGAAGCGGCCTTGGCCACAAATTGACGTACCGCAGTTTGGTATACTTGCCGTTAAAGCTGAAGACCTCATTCTCGGTCCAGGCGCGAATTATCAGGTCGTGCGCCTCACGATATTTTTCGCGTAGAGTGGCCGGCACCTCGCCATAGCAAAAGTTCGTATCCATCGCAGTGCCGACCGGGAAGCCTGCGACCAGGCGTCCGCCGCTAATCACGTCGAGCATCGCGAACTCCTCGGCAACACGAATCGGCGGATTATAGAGCGCGATGGAATTGCCCAGCACGATCAGGTTGGCGTGCCTGGCTCGGCGCGCTAGTGCGGCTGCCATGATGTTGGGCGATGGCATCAGCCCGTAAGCGTTCTGATGATGTTCGTTGACGCCAATACCGTCGAAACCCAGCCGGTCGGCGAATTCAAGTTGGTCGAGGTAATCATTGTAGATGCGATGGCCGAGCTTGGGGTCATACAGCGAGCGCGGGATGTCTACCCATACGCTCCGGTACTTGTTGGTGAAGTCCTGCGGCAGATTGGGATAGGACATCAAATGGAAGGCGGTGAATTTCATTATATCTCCTCGTTCACAAGCACGATGAGAAAGGCGGTTCGTGAACCGCCCGTATTAAAGCAGCGCGGGATCAGGCGTTGGTTCCTATTTGGCCGAACGGGCTTCGTCGCCGATTGTCGATGTGCCCGCACCATTGTTTTCGATTCTGTCGAAATCGACCGGAGCCGGCATCGCGCGTTCCTTTTCCGCCAGCCCGCGCGGCGACCACTTGTCCTCCCACTCACTCCAGAGATCGCGTAGATGCGGCATCACTTCGCGCGCGAACAGTTCGGTACTCTTGCGCACCAGTTCGGGCGGCATCGAGCCGAGCTGAATCAGGATCATCAAATGACCGCAGTTGAGGCTCTTCATTGCCTCGCGCAATCGCTCACGAACAGTCGCGGGTGAACCCGCGATCACATAGCCATCGTCCAGAAAGTTGTTCCATTTGAGACCTTCCCGTCTCAGCGCGGCGCGAGCTCCGACCTGACCCAGCAGACCCGCCTTGATAGTGGAAAGAGTTCGATATCCAGGCGCGTCCGCGAAACCGTCGTATACATGCAAGCAGCGGTTATAGAAATAATCCATGTGGGGTGCATAATCGCGTTCTGCTTGCTGGTCGGTTTCGGCCACCGCGACCACCTGAGCGAAGCCGAGACTGTATGGATTCAGCGGCTTGTTTTTCTTCGCCATCACGTTCCAATAACCGTCGGCGACCCTCTTTCCAGCCTTGTAGCCGAAGTAAGATAGAAAGCTGTACAGATGGCCATGGTCGGCGCAAAAGTCCCACGTCTCGAGTGAACCACCTCCCGGGATCCATATTGGCGGATGTGGCTTCTGGAGCGGCTTGGGCCAAAGATTGACGTATCGCAACTTGGTAAATTTGCCGTTGAAGGAGAAGACCTCATCCTCTTTCCACGACTTTAGAATCAGATCGTGCGCCTCATAGTATTTTTCGCGCAGTGTGGCAGGGACCTCGCCGTAGCAGAAGTTGGTATCCATGGACGTGCCGACCGGGAACCCCGCGACCAGACGGCCGCCGCTGATTACGTCAAGCATCGCGAATTCCTCGGCCACCCGAATCGGCGGGTTGTATAGCGCGATCGAGTTACCGAGCACAACCAGGTTTGCATAGCGGGTGCGTCGCGCCAGCGCCGCAGCCATAATATTCGGTGATGGCATCAGGCCGTAAGCATTTTGATGGTGTTCGTTAACACCGAGACCATCGAAGCCCATCCGGTCAGCGAATTCGAGCTGATCGAGGTAATCGTTATAGAGCCGATGGCCGAGCTTGGCGTCGTATAGATTTCGCGGAATATCAACCCATACGCTGCGATACTTTTCCTTGAAATTTTCAGGCAGGAAGCGGTAGGGCATCAGGTGGAACCAGGTAAACTTCATGGCGGCCTCTCCATTAGCACCAGCTTCAATTGTACGCCCCCAGACTTGAGCCTGTGCGGATGGATCAAAGGCCAAGCCGACGCGATCTAAAGATATACCAGATTGCCGTAGGGCGGGAGGGGTAAAGAAGGGCTGCCAAGGCGGTTTGGACGGTATTGGAGAAATTCTGGTGAAAGAGAAATTGCAGGATGACTTGAAGCTCGCGATGAAGGCCAGGGACAAGCTGCGCGTCATGACCTTGCGCGGCGCACTCACTGAGATCACGCGTTTGGAAAAGGACGCGCGGCGCCCGGCAACCAACGATGAAATCGTTCAAATTCTGAAGCGGGAACGCGCGCGTCGCGACGAAGCTATCGAATTTGCCCGCAAGGGCGCACGCCAGGACCTGCTGGAACAAAACCAGACCGAGGCGCAAATTCTCGATGGGTACCTGCCGGCCGCGCTCGAACCAGAGGAAGTCAAGGCTGCAATAAGCGCGCAGATTGCCGCGGGCTCATCGCAAATCGGCCCGATCATGAAGGCGTTGCGCGAGCAATTCGGTGCACGTCTCGACGGCAGGACGGCTAGTGAGCTAATTAAACAGGCGCTCGCCTCCCAGTAAACGGACCTCGTTTTGAGGCAAGGGAGTACAGCAAGCGCGCTGTTCGGTCGTTCTCGCGCGCAGCAGCCGCGGGCGCGGCGTGTGTGCCAGGTTTTTGCCGGTCCGCTACACGAATTCGAATCCCTGAGGAGGGATATCGCGATGACCGAGGTCAAACCATTCAAGATTCATGTTCCAGAAGAAGTGCTGAGCGATTTGCGTGAACGACTGATGCGCACGCGCTTTCCCAGCGAAATTCCCGGTTCCGGATGGGACTATGGAACAAATCTCGCTTATCTTAAGCAGCTCGTCGAATATTGGCGCGACCGCTACGAATGGCGCAAACACGAGTCGGAACTAAATCGTCTCACCCATTTCAAGGTCAGCATTGATGGACTTGATCTCCACTTCATCCACGAGCCAGGCCGTGGTCCTAATCCTATGCCGCTGTTGCTGTCCCATGGATGGCCGGGATCAGTCTACGAATTCATGCAGATAATCCCAATGTTGACCGATCCTGCGGCCCACGGCGTCGAGGGTGCACAATCTTTCACGGTGGTAGCACCGTCATTGCCAGGTTACGGGTTCAGCGATCACACACGTACGCGGACGGTGAATATCCAGGCAATCGCGGAAATCTTCCACAAACTGATGACCGAAGTGCTTGGCTACCATCGTTACGCGGCCCAAGGCGGTGATTGGGGAGCTGGGATTACGTCGCGGCTGGGCGAGGTCCACGGTGAAAGTCTCTATGGGATTCATCTCAACTCGGTTTTCGTAGGCGGGCGCGGGCGTGAGGAGAGCGAACTCAGCGAAGAGGAACGGATCTTTCTGGCCGATATGGATCATTTTCGGCGCGAGGAAAGCGGTTATCAATGGATTCAGGGCACCAAACCCCAAACGCTGGCCTATGCACTCAACGATTCGCCAGCGGGACTGGCAGCCTGGATAGTCGAAAAATTCCGTACTTGGAGCGACTGTGGCGGCGACGTCGAGCGCCGCTTCAGCAAAGATCAACTCCTCACGAATGTGACGATCTACTGGGTTACCGAGTCAATTAACTCTTCGACTCGTCTCTATTATGAATCCCGGCACCATCCCTGGCGGCCTGATCCAAAAAAGCGGATCGAAACACCTACAGGAGCCGCGATCTTTCCCGCCGAAATTCTCCGGCCGCCACGCCGTTGGGCAGAAGCGGCGTTCAATATCCAGCGATGGACGGTAATGCCGCGGGGCGGCCATTTCGCAGCGATGGAAGAACCAGGACTGCTTGCCGACGATGTTCGGGCGTTCTTCGGCGGACGCAGATAATCAAGGAAAAGGATACGGTGCTGAACCGTAAGGCGGGCTTCCAGACGGAGGACTCCCATACGGCGAATTCCCATATGGAGAACGACCGAACGGCGAACCACCGAAGGGAGAGCCGCTATATGGCGAACCATATGGCCCATAGGGCGACGAGTAGGGACTCCCATACGGCGGACTTCCAAACGGGCTCGATCCGAGCGAGAATCCGCTGTTGCCGCCGGCCATACTCATACCGAGCACGCCCAATAGAGCTATCAGCGGCATCATTGAAGTGAGCTGCTGCGTGTAAGGGTTGGCTTGCTGAGCCTTGTAACTCTCTGGACCAGGATACGAGGAGGAACCACTAGGCGAGGACGATCCTTCCGGGTTAAGGGTGGAACCTGCCGGTGGCGGGTAGTCAGAGCCTGGATTGGTTACGGCAGCGTTGGATGGCCGATTCGATGCCAACAACTCCGGACGGACGTTGATGCGGTTGTCGACGTCGACAGTGGAATTGTGCAGAAAGATCCGCGTCTTCTTTACCGCGTCAGCTTTGCCAAAATCCGAGCCAACGAACCCGTACAGCACAACCATGCGCCGTCCATCTGCGCTTCGGAGGACTTGCGCCCCAACCAATGGTAGCTTACGTTGCTTCAGGTATTCCGTTAGCGCCTGACTTTCGCTTTGCTCAGGAACGTAGCCACTAGCGTCGAAATGGGAGTGGCTCGACTTGCTGGAAGATGGCCCGGTCTCATCTGTCTCGGAACCCGGAGGCGTCGAGGTGGTTTGCGCAACCGAGATAGAGACTTGCGCCAATGTCATTGAAATGGCGAACCAACAAGCAAAACTGAGCTGCATGAATCGCCGCATGCTGGAATCTTACTCCTTTACAGCAGGCGCAGACATAGTCCAAATAGTCAGGCCAAAAGCTCTTACTCGTTTGCATTTATAATAAGTACGAAATGGCGCATTGTACGATTCGCGGTCTCAACCCTCGAGCCGAATTCCGCTAACATGAGCGCACCAGACCGTAGGTGACTTCGAGGGGAACGTTGCGATGCAACTAAAGCCAGTCAGTGCGTGTCCATTGAGACCCCGTTTTGAACAGGCCTTCTCGGGAGCATTGGTCGCGACCGTGTGCGCCGCCCTCACCATGAACGGGGGGGGATGCTCAACCGGACGTACGCCGATGCAGGTTTCGGTTACACAGCTCGCTCCCTACGTAAACGCGGCTAAAAATCCCGACTGCACGATACCTGTGCTCAACACGATGCCGATGGGAACTTATACTCAGGTCGCGATAGTCGAGGCGTGGGCCGATTTGAAAGACACCAAGGACGATGTCTTGCCGGCGCTAAGGCGCAAAGCATGCGAAACGGGCGCGGATGCAGTGATAATCCTCAACAGCACCCACCAGGATATCAAACAACTCCTTTACCAGGCCTCCCCGAATGAACAGCTAAACGAAACGACACAACAAAATGTCTATGCCGGTCAAGGCGAGTACATCCAGGAAATGGAGCATACGCGGCGAATCGGGGAAGCTGGGCACAACGGCCTTTACATCGACGCAGTTGCTATCACCTACAACAAAGCCGAACATAAGGATAGCACCGATGGGACCCCTGCCGTATCGCCCCGCCCTGCAGAACCAGTACATCCGCGAGGATCCTGAAGATCATTTCGGCGCTGGCGCGGATTTCACGGCCGCATCAAACCTGATGAGTTCGACTCGCTCCATCTCGGCGCCGCTCGGCCCACCTTCATAAGCGATGGTGCGAACCAGGCCGACATTGGGCGCGTACCAATCCTCATAGGCCAGCTTTAAAACATGATGCTCATGAGCGTAAGCGCCCCCTTCATAGCGTGCGAGCGTCTCAATCCGGATACAACCAGCGTAACGCCCTGCAGGAACGGTAACGGTTCGTCCTTCCGTGAAGCTTTTATGGCTCTGCGCCACGTCGAAGCCCCCGGGCAATGTTCCATAGGGGAAGAGTTTATTTTGCCAGATCGTATCCGGCCGCAGGCGTTCGGGCAAAAAATCTTCCTCGATTGAACGGCCCCACGCGGGCGGCTCGATTTGATGCTTGACGTAATCAAGACCTGACAAGCGGGTGAGATAACCGCTCTTTTGGGTATAAACAATTGGGCGCAGGCCTGCGCGGTCGAGATTATAGAACTCCTGGACCACTGCGCCGGTCAGCTTCAATGCGGGCACGTATTGCTCGCCTACGACGGTATCGGTAACGACGTACTCGCGCTGCTGGCTCTTACTCTGCACCCGGTACATCCACATCATATTCGGCTTAAGCGGAAAGAAGACCGCGGACGGATCGGCAGGCCACGGCGCGCTTTTGCAGCCCACGGCCGAGACGCTGAACAGACTAACTAATACGATCATCGCCCAACCTGCCCTTGGCACCGTAATCTCCTCTGTAGCGCTCGATAAGCGCGCGATCGGTCCTTAAGCGAAACCGCTGATGGGAGCAGGTGATCAGTAATCAGCGGTTCTGCCGAGAATTGCAGGAAATCCTATTTGCTTGCAAGTCGGCGCGAGGAGGAATGCATGAGCTCACAAGAGTGTTTTTGGACAATTGATGCTGCGAATCCTCGGCGGCCACGCGTGCAGCCAAAGCAGCAAACGCGAATGGCAGTCAAGTAAGGCATGAGGTTGGCTTGCAACAGGAAAGGGTAGCGCCTCGAACAATCAGACCACCTTTTTCTGGAAAATTGTAAAGATCGTCCGCAAGTTAGCGCCTCCCGCCCATTCCCTTCCCTCCATCGAGTGCAGCGGAGTGTGGCGATGTTGATGCGGTGGATGGCCGCGGTGTCAGAAATCTTATAAGCTCAACCCGCTCGACCTCATGACCGTGAATAGTGCCTTCGAGCGCCAGTGTTTTGACAAGGCCGACATGAGGCGCATAGTAGTCCTCGTAGATCAGGCGCAGCGGTTTACCAATTTTTGCATAGGAACCACCCTCATACAGCGCCTCGGTTTCGATTCGTACGCAACCCATAAAGTGACCAGCCGGCACTACTATGTCGGCCGGTTCAAAAAAAGTGCGATGCAGTTGCCTGATGTCGAACGACCCCGGCATGTGTCCAAACGGGAATATCTGGCTTTTCCAGTTGGCGCCTGGCATCAGGATAGCCGGCATGAACTCGCCCTCCTCGGAGCGGCCCCAAGCTGGTGCCTCAATATCTTCCTTTGAATAGTCAAGGCCGGACAGGCGGGTCCAGTAGCCATTTTTGGTGATGTAAACGATCGGTCGCGTGCCGCCGCGATCCATGTTGTAATATTCTTCCACGACCTCCCCGGTGATATTTAGCGACGGAACGTACTTCTCACCCATCGCCTTGTCCGTAACCACGTAAGTGGTGCGCTGGCTCTTGCTGTTGACCCGGTAGGTCCAGACGCTATCCCGCGCAAGAGGAAAAAAATCGCGTGCCAGCGCTGGATCGAATTGGGCGCTTTTCCCGTGACAGCCCAGCAGAGGGGTTGAGAACGTCAGACACACTAACAGCGCAAAGGTCTTACGCAACATTTGGTTGGGCCTCCTCAGAAAATGCGCCACAGTTATTTTGCCTGGTTCAGCCCTTCAATTGGATATCGCCGCTCCGGCATCTGGGCGTTGCTAGCCTGTGGCTCACAATTCTTCTTTCCAAGAAGCTTGCGCAATATGGTTGACCTCGCAAGATGAAAAACGACGGCACTTTTCCTTTATGAAGGTGCTTTCCTTTATACGCTGCGGCTCTCCACGCTTCAAAATCGCACCAAGCGCGTTCAGACCTTCATTCAGGCAAGGCGAAAAACGGCGGGCGAGGAGAACATCTCCTCGCCCGCCGCGTTCGGAGTTCCTAACGCGGATTAATTATCAACCTAAAGTTGGAGGAATGGTTGGGCGTCCGCGAGATGGTACAAGGGCGCTGGGCGGAAGCAAGCGGTGGGAAGTCACGAGTTTGCAAGGCTGATGTGGTCGCAGCTACGCAGTGGCGAAGAACAAGCAGGGAGGTCGACGACGATTTAAGGACTCCGGTTAAATCGTGCTTCGGTCAACCATCTTCAGCGATAGGAACCCGGATGAGGAAATCCCCAGATAGAGTTCAGCAGGTCAGCAATCTCGTACCTGGGTTCGGAAGGCTTTGTGACCGGACGAGATGGCCTCGCCGATGGTGGTGGCCGATACGAAAACAGATTGAGCTGCCGCTTGAGGAGTGGCGTCGGCAACATGATGAAACCTCCAAAGGCATCAACCGTGTGCTCGTCACGCTCGGCGGATTTTCGTTGTTTTGTCTCTTGGCGCTTGGCGCTCCGGATAAGTCTCTGATAACCGGTGATGCCACGATCAAGCTGCCCTTCGCCAATACGACCATCTCTTTCTTGAGTTTTTTATGGATCGGTCCCGCATTTCTGATCGGGCTTGTTTGTTATTTGCAGATCTTGCTGAGCTACTGGCTGAGGCTCTCACATAACGGCGCGGGAGCTTCCCCGACATCGCACTGGGAATCGGTTCCTCCTGGGTTACCCTTTATTTTCAATCTGCCGAGTCAATTAGGCTCATGGATCTCCGGTTTTCTATTCTACTGGCTCGTACCGATAGTGCTTCTCATATTCACGGAGAAGGCATTACCTCGTCTTCAGGGTCCCACGATGTTCGCGTTAACATGCATCGTCGTAGATGCTCTGATTCTCGTTCAATTGCGACGGCGGCGTGACGGCGCTCATCCGCTCGTTACGGTGCTTCTTGGAGCGAGTTTTTTCGTCGTGGGAATTTTCTTCTGCCAAACTGTCAGCTTCCTGCACAGACCAACCTACATCCTGCACAAAGTTTCCTCTAACGTCTCCATCGGTAGATGGCGCCGGCCTTGGTTCCTTGAGCGGTCATTGAATTTGGATTCCGCCGACCTGAAGGGACGCCGTCTTTCGAGGGCGGACCTAACTAAAGCAAATCTATTCTACGCAAACCTCCAAGCTGCGGATCTGAGGGGCGCCTTCCTGGAGGGGGCGCTTTTGGGAGAAGCAAACATGGCCAGAGCAGACCTCGCTTATGCCGATTTATCGGGGGCGTTTTTGGTGGGTGCGATTCTTAATGGTGCAAATCTTTCAGCCGCAAACCTTAGCAATGTCTTTGGTCTGACCCAAACTCAGCTCGACAAAGCATGTGGCGATCAGGCCACAGTTTTGCCGGCAGGATTGAAGAGGCCCCGGTCGTGCATCGGACATTGGTCCCCCGAGACCCAATGAGGAAACGTATGCGCTTAGGTTGTGGAGGCCTGAGGCGCCTTTTGGTTGAAGGCTAAACTTCGCACGAAGGTGGTGGCGATCGAATCCTTTCCACCTGGCCCACTTTGATACTTTAACCGAGATCACCGATTTAGCTGCCTGGGTTGATTCGCGGCAAAGCTGCTCGGTCTACTTTAAAATCGGACATCCAATGTAGTCGGACGGGCCGAATGGCCTCGACGGATTACGCCTCGCGTTTCTGGTGGAAGGGACGCGAAGCCGGGTCCCAACAGCAGCCAGTTCTTTGCAGCTCCAACAGCTCCAAGCGCGGCCTCGCCCTCGATATGGGCAAGCTGCCCGTCGCCGCTGCTAAAGCATCGGGTTCGCATCAGGTTGGCGCAGCTTGAACCGAACCGAGTGCGCAGTATGAGGACTGGTTCACCAAAAAGTGCTGGCCCACCGCGTATGCATCACGGCAGCAGCGCGGCAACGGGTCGGTATCGAAAAGACCGCCGCCTGGAACGCCACTGTTGCGACTCGCTGCGCCACCTCGGTGATATAAGTAGACGTGGCGCGGGCTTCGGCTTGCCGCTCCGGCGGCGGGACTCGACCGGTGCGCGCCTCAGCCCAGACGCGCGACAAGACTTATATTGCGAGTGCGCGAGCAGCGGCGAACTCCAACTCGGCCTTCCCAAGCGCGAACTGAAAGTGCGGATGGGTCGGCAGCGAAGAGGGCGGGACGCCGCGCGCTTTCTCGATCGCTTGCCCGGTTATTTCATCCAGGGCGCGACGCGCGATGCCCACTTAATGGGTAAATTGAGGGGCAAAGCTTAAGAGGCTGCGGCCCTTAGTTCACGCTCTCGGATCATCGACTTACCGCCGAAAGTAAATTTCGGACGTGCCCATGACAAGTAGCAAGGCAGAACGATGACGCCCGCGATCATGTTGGTGGCCATTAGGAAGATCAGCAACGTGCTCATTTCACTATGGAACAGCAACGGCGAGAATACCCACGGTATAATGCCGCCGATCATCACGAGAAAGGTATTGAAGACTGCCACGCCAGTGCTCTTGAGCGCGAGCACGATCGCATCATCGACGTCCATGCCGCCCATCACTTCATCGCGAATGCGCGAGACCATGTATATGCCATAATCGACGCCAAGGCCTATACCCAGCGAAATCACCGGGATTGTATCGATGGTGAGGCCGATGCCACGCGCGTTCATGTAGATGAACGCGCCAAAGTTCGCCAATACGCAGGCGAACAGGAACATGAAGCCGGCGACGAAGGAACGGAACGAGATCACGCAGAATAGCCAGACCACTGCCAACACGAACGAAATGTTAAGAAAGTCCAGCTGCTTGAGGACATCATTTGCCGCCAGGTACAAGCCTGCAATACCGGCCAAAAAGTGCACTTCGACGTGGTTTAAGTTCGGATCGGGCGCGACCCGCTCCTGTACGAATTTCGCGATCTCAGCGCGGATATCATTGAGGGTACCGTAGGTATGATCGCGCAGCAGTACCCGTATACAGGTGTCGTTGTTCGAACGATTGGAGATGAACCGTTCAAGCTCGCCCGGGGCGGAGCCGTTGAGAAAAAGGAACCACAGATTGCCGGACATTTCGAGCGATTCCGCCACCGCCAGATATTTCGGATAGCCGTAATGAAACATCTCGTTGAACGGCTCGGCGACCGTCGAGGAGAAAGCAACCACCTGCCCCACCTTGGGGTCATTGAAAAGATAGGAACGCAGGTCAGTCACCATCCGCAAGACGTTCGGTCCCAATACCGACTGCGGATCGGGATAGGACGGCGTCGTGAGAATCACCCATCCGTCTTCCAGCGGAAAATTCTTGCCAACTTCGGCGATATCCCGGTTTACTTTCGACGTCGGCTGATAAAGCGGTGTACCTGGCGTGGAATAACCGATCCTGGAGTCAAGTCCTGAAAGGATTCCGTAGATGAGGAAGATTGCCGATCCCCAAAGAAGCGCCTTGCGTAGCGGTCCCGGACGAGTAGGGATGTGTACAAACCAATCCAACCCATCCGCTATCCGCTGCATCGATTGGCTCCTGCCCGCCGTTCTTACTTTCCGATGTCGAACTTCAGGTATGCCGAGATAGCTCATCAGGATGGGCTGGAAAATAAAGACCATCGTGAGACTACCGAGCAGCCACACGGTACCGGCTAATGCGATATGTTGAAGAACGGGGATGCCGCCGAAAGAAATAAAGATGATGCCGCTGACGTCAGCCAAAATCGACAGCAGGCCCGGCGGCAACATGAAGTCAGTGGTGGCTGCGCATGCAGCCATCTTATCGCCCAGGCGATCGAGCTCATCATGATAGCGTCCTTGCCACTGAATTCCGTGGCTCATATCACGTGCAGTCAGGATGAATGGGATAACCAGCATCACCGGGTCGAAGTCGTAACCCATCAGTCCGACGAACCCGAGACCCCAGGTCGCCGACAGCGCGCCGGTTACAATCGGTGCCCACCAGCGACTACGCTGACTACCGGTCGCCCACAGGATGAAAATCATCACCCCCAGGGCGGCGACGAACAGGATGATGAGCACAGGCGTGTAGTAATAGCCGTACCCGCGTACCATCGGCTCGCCCGAGACGAAGATCTGGTTATTGGCGTCTTCGTAGTTCTTGACGATATCTCGAACCTGGTAAAACAACTGGCGGTAATCCAGACCACGCTCGTTGAACGACGCTGATACCAATGCGCTCTTGTTGTCCGCACTGACGTACTGTGTGATATTGGCCCGGTTGGCCATGACGTTCTTTCTGAGGGTGTCAATGCCCTCTTTCGTCTTCGGTACATCCGGGAACATGAACGGCTTGATCGTAAGCGAGCCGGGGGTGGTTTCAGAGAAACTGACGCGATACGAGGCGATCGACAAAACTTCATTGTGGTCAACACCCGGCAGCTTGTCGACGTCGCGCTGAATACCCTGGATCTTGGAGAGCGTATCGTAGTTGAAAATGTCGCCCTGCCGTACCTGGATCATTACTGACAGCGTCTGGGCACCGCCGTACCGGTGCCATCGCTGATAGAGCTGTACGTCAGGATGGTACGACGGGAAGAAATCGTCGAAGTTGGTGCGGATGGTGACTCGTGAGCAGTAGAAGATCGCCACCGCGCTGATAGCCAACAGTATCACCCCGATGATTGCCCGGAAGCGGATAACGAAGTCTCCGATTCGCAGCGATGTGAGTCTTACTGAACTACTTGCCATTGGTCGCCCGCATTCTGTGTCAGGAGGATGGTACCGTTCAAGCCGACTGCAACTCCCTGGTTACCCGCGAACGCTATATCGGTCAGGTCATGGAAGGTGGTGCGTGGCGCTTCCTGCCACTGACCGCCGGGATTCTCGACGAACATTTTGCCGCCGGTTCCGCCGACCCAGAGCTTTTTGCTGGCAGGGTCCGCCGTAAGGACGTAGGTCCCGACTTGGTCTGGCAACTTGGCTGGCTTCCACGTCTGTCCGCCATCGCCGGTCACCGATAACTCACCTGCGAGTCCGGCGGCGACCCCTCGTTGAGGATCACTGAAAGTCACCGTAAAGAAAGGCCCAATCGTGAAGTCGCCGGTGTTGCCTCCAGTGGCCACTGTCCAGGTTTGGCCGCCATCTTTGGTTGCCAAAATCGTAGAAAATTCGCCCGCGGCCCATCCGGTGTTCTTATCGGTGAACACCACGTCAAACAAGGTGATCAATTTAGGCGATTTGGCACTTTGCCAATGAGCACCGCCATCGCTGGTATGCAGGAGCGTGCCGTCGGCGCCGACTGCGGCCGCGGTCTCGGGGTCGATCGCCGCGACTTTGAAAAGGTTCTTCGTTGTGCCCGACTGCTGTTTGGTCCAAGTCTTGCCCCCATCGTTGCTGTACAGGATGGTGCCCTCTTCGCCAACTATCCAGGCAGCCTTGCCGTCAGGCGTAAACCGAATCGAGTAAAGATCGCGGTCCTGGAAAAGCGATGAACCGGGACGCTCTTTGAGCGTCTGCTCAATCCAGGTCTTACCGTGATCAGTCGAGGTCAGCAGCATTGCCTTTGAGCCGACGATGTACATACTACCGTCGGGCTTAACCGCTGCGCCGAATAAGGAAAGCCATGGGGGCGCAGACCGTCTGACCTGCCCCCCAGTGGCGCAGTGCGCCGACAATGCGCGCATGCCCAACACTGCCAGGCAGGCGCTCAAAAAAACCCCGATTTGGCTTCTCGTGCGTTTGCGGTTCAAATTGTTCCTGCCTGAACGTGTTCTGAGTTCAGCTCACCATGGCGGCTGCAAAGTTGCACTATTATGATGGCTTTAGACAACAACCGCAGCTAATCGCAGTGTGACTATCTCTCTCAATAACCTCAATCGCGAAACTCGAATCATCGAACGGCTTACAACATGGTTGGCGCGGCTGTCAAGGGAATCATCGGCAACACCGGAGCGAGGTTTGGGTGGCTTCGGAGTGCTCCGACGGGTAACGGGCCATAAAGCGGTGCCACGCCGCCTCACTGGCGTCTGACTGCGAATGAGGCAATTCACGGGTTGCGAAATTTATCTAGTAGCAAGAGGATGGCATCACACTTTAAGCAGCCTTTGGAGGTCGGCAATGGCGAAAAAGGTCGACGTATGCCTCACCTTCGATTTTGACGCGATGTCGGTATGGATCGGCACGTTCCGAGCCCGCTCGCCGAGCGCGCTATCACGTGGCGAATTTGGCAACGTCGGCGCTAATCGCCTACTTACGATGCTGCGCGAGTGGGGAATACAATCGACTTGGTTTGTCCCTGGGCACACCGCTGACGCGTTCCCGCAGACCGTCGAAAAGATTGCCGAGGCCGGCCATGAAATCGGCCATCATGGCTATTTTCATGAACGGCCCAAAACCTCTGAAGACGAGGCGCATGATTTCGATCGAGCCTCGGCCACGCTCGAGCGGATCGTTGGTAAGCAGCCCTTAGGGTATCGCTCGCCCGCTGCAGGGCTCATGCCGAGCACACTGAATTTCCTGCTCGAGCGGAATTTTCTGTACGACAGCAGCATGATGGGCCAGGATTTCTCACCTTATTATTGCCGCGTTGGCGATCAGGCGCCGAACGATGGGCCCTTCGTGTGGGGCCGGCAGACGCATCTGGTCGAACTGCCATTCACCTGGGGCCTGGATGACTTCCCAATTTTCGAACATGTATGGACGCGGAATGGCGTAAATGCAGGGCTCGCCTCACCTTCTCATGTTTATGAAATCTGGGTGGGGGACTTCGATTATTTATACGAGCGGCTGGAGCAAGGTGTCTTCATTCTGACAATGCACCCGCAGGCTATCGGGCGCGGCCATCGCCTGTTGATGTTCGAGCGCCTGGTGCAGCATATTCGCGAACGCGACGGGATAACCTTCAAGACCATGGCCGAGGTGGCGAACGAATTTCGCCGAACGCACCCATTTCCACCGGCGTGACGATTGCCCCAATGTACTGCCGCATCTGCCATTTGGACAGGTGGTTAGGGCTCGCGTCCGCCCGCCCTTACTGTCTGAGTACGTCCAGGCGCAGGCTCAGCTTCTGCCCAAGCCAGAGCGCATTCTCGGCGTGGTCGAGATAGGCGTTGTCGGTTTCCGGATGCACCAGAATAGTCAGTCCGGTACGATTGAGCATCAGCCAGGGGACGATATGTGCAAATTCGTCCGGGCCGAACTTAACCTGGTACATCGGTTGTGGATGTGGACCCACCGGCTCATCCCGCCAGCGTCCCATGACGACCTCGAAGCTTCGCTCGATGGCTTGACGCAAATGTGCGGCGGTCTCGCGTGAGTCCTGGTCATAGTAGACGTGAGCATGGTAGCCATGAATCTTTCCCGGGTCAGCGAAATCTATGGCCGACATCACTAAATCTCCTCCCGATACAAGAAAAAAGCACAGGAGTGGAAATTACTCCTGTGCTCTTCAATGATCCTAAAAGCGGCTCTTCCTAATTCAGCCCATAGAGCTTCGCGGCCGTGTCGTGTACGATCTTGCGCCGCTCGGTTTCTGACAGATTGCCGAATCGCTTCGCGACGATTTCCTGCGAGCGCGGAAAAGTCGCCGCCGTATGCGGATAATCCGATGACCACATAATGTTATCGGGGCCATAACGATGGAGCGAATCGACGAACACAGGGTCGGAAATGAAGGTCGCGTAGACCTGCCGCTTGATATACTCGCTAGCACGCAACGGCAGCTTCATTCCGCCCAACGCCCCAAGCCGGTTCTGCACGGTGTCAAGCCGATACATAAAATACGGCATCCAGCCGACATCATTCTCGGCCGATACGATCTTCAGTCCGGGAAACTTCTCCAGCACCCCACCATACACCAGCACGGAAATCGAGCGTTCGATCTGATGATGCAGGTTCGCCAGCGATAGCAGGAAATTGCCCTGGCGCTGGTCTGCGCCGGTACCGCCCCGAGCGGTCAGAATGTGCAGCGACAGCGGTATATTGAGATCTTGTGCGGCTGCCCAGAAGGGTTCGTAATCGGCATGGCTGTACGGACGCTCATTCGGTGGCTCCGCCCAGATCATAGCGCCGCGCATTCCCTTTTTCGCCACACGTTGGAGTTCCTCGACCGCGCCCGGAATGTCCTCAAGCGTGATCAGGCCGAGCGGAACCAGCCGCTTGAGATCGTAGCTGCAGTATTCGCAAGCCCAATCATTGAATGCGCGAAACAGCGCCGCGCGCAGTTCCGCGTCATCGAGACCGAACAGCGGCATCCCCATCGACGTGTAAATCACCTCAGCCTGCACCCCGTCGCGCTCCTGATCAGCGATTCGGAATGCTGCATCCCAGACGCTCTTAGGTGCCTGGTCGAAACCTTTTTTGTTGTGTTCCGGCAGCTCGTTCGAGGGCACACCAGCGCCAAAGAAACCCGCGACAGCCATCGGGGTGATATTCTCGCAGACGAAAAACTCGCCTTGACGGCCGCCCAACCCTTTCACTGTGTGGGGGGCGCGGTCGCGGAACCTGCGGTCCACCCGTTCGGCCCACATGGTGGGCGGTTCGACGAAGTGCGAATCCGCTGAAATCAGCCGGGAATCTGCCATGGACAAGCCTCCTTGAGGTTCACGCCGGGCCCGTGGCCTCAGTCGTGACGTTTGATTGAATCAGGTTATTTACGATCTTAACTAGCGCCGAATCACGCCCACTGCAAACGGCTCATCATCGGCGACCGGACTTTCATCGGTCATGTTTCAGTTGAAATTTCAGTAACCCTCTAGCCGTCCGGAGGCGCCGCAAGGCTAATCGCCAGGCAGCGAGGTTGGCGCGCATTGGCAAACTTGTCTATCCGGCGCGCCGCGCGGATACTGACAGCGATGGCCCGACCCCTCAGCAGCGGATTTCCGTGGCGGCCGGCGGTGCTCGGCCCGCTGGCCGTCACGCTGTTCGCTCTCGCCATGTATTTCTACAATAACCTGCAACCGGAGATCGGGCTGACGCTGCTCGGGTTTGCGTTTATGGTGCCGATGGTCTGGGTGGTGCTGGCCGCGCGCGATGCGGAGAACGCCGAGTCGCCCGTCCGGCAATTCGTGCCGCGCTTGACCACCATGCTGATACTGGGTTCGGCTTTCCTTGGCTTCGTGATGCACGACAGATATCCGCGCATCACTGTAATCGAAGCCGCTTTCATAATTTTCTATATCGCCGCGGGCGCGCTCGCCTTGCACACGTTTAACAGCAAACCCAGGCGTCCGACATTAACCGCGTTGAGTGGGGGCAACCAAACCCCGCGCCAAAGGCGAGAAGCGAGGCGAGAGAAGTGACGGCGGGAAATCGAATTCGGCTCTATCTCTGACAGCGTGTCAGAAAATGGGGAGCAACAGACGTCAACCTTCGAGGAGAGCACTCAGATGACTGCGGTCGTTGACGGCGATAGCCATTTCATGGAGCCGCTGGATTTGTATGAGCGCTATATTGACCCGCTGCTGCGTGATCGCACGGTGCGTATGGGTCATGACCCGGCCGCCGGCAAGCGCGTGCTATTGGTCGATAATAGACCGATGAAGCTGCGCGACGTCGAGGAAGTATTGGGGTTGCTAACCGCTTATGGCCAGAAGGAAGCCGGCCGTAAGCTCAGCAACTTCGACCGCTATATCGCCTACAGCGCCGAATGGCAGGACATGGACGCCCGCGTGCACTTCATGGATGCCGAGGGAATTGCTGTCCAGGTGATTTATCCGAGTATCGGCATCATATGGGAGGGTGAGGTCGACGACCCGGTGTTAGCTGATGGCCTATGCCGCGCTTACAACCGGTGGGCATTCGAGCTGGTCGCCGGTCACCGCGGCCGGCTTTTTCCAGCAGCACATATCTCGATCCGCGATCCGGCCCTCGCGATCAAGGAAATGCGGCGCGTCGTCCGCCACGGCGCGCGCACGGCCTTCGTCGCAGCGATGCCAATCAAAGGGAAGAGCTTCGGACATCCGGATTTCGATCCGATCTGGGCTGCCGCCCAAGAATTGGACCTTGCGGTAGGACTACATCTGGTGTCGCATCGCCATTACACCGGCAGCGACTTTTATCACGACCCCAAGCCCGGGCTGATGTACTTCTCGATGAATCTGATCCAGGACCCGCGTCAGGCTCTGACCACGATGGTGGTAGACGGCGTGTTCGAACGGTTCCCAAGGCTCCGGGTCGCGACTGTTGAGGCGATGGCCGGATGGGTCGGCGAATGGCTGGAGCGAGTGGATTATCGCTATCGCTATATGGGGCATACCTCGCAGATGAAGCGGCCATTGGCCGAATATTTTGCGCGCAACATCTGGATCAGCGCCGATCCGGAGGAACGGATGTTCAAGTACATCGTCCAGTTCGCTGGCGACGATAAATTTTTTATCGGCTCGGATTATCCGCATGCCGAGGGATTCGTACATCCAGTCGAAAAAGCCCGCCAATACCTGAAGGAGCTTCCAGCAAGCTCAGTGGAAAAAATCCTCTCGAAGAACGCCCGCGACTTTTACCGCGTCTGACGCTCAGCGATAGAGCAGGACTGCTTCGCGCTCTTCGCGCCAGGCTGCTTCGTCTGGACCAGCCAACGCTTCTAGGTCGCCGGCATTTGCCGCAGAATCGTCCACCCATTGGCGGAATAGTTCGCTGCCATTGATTAAGTCGATTGCGAGGCGGCCGGTTTCATACTCATACGGGAAGTCGCGCCACAGCTCATAATCAGGTTGAACAGCACGCAGCGCTTTGAGAGCGAGCGCCACCAAACGCCAGGGGCGGAACTGGAAGTGGTCGTAGGCGGCGTCTTCGACGTGAACCTGTAAACCGGCGCAAAGTTTTCCGGTATGTTTTTGAAAGGTTGGTTCGAACCAGCAGACCCGCACGCGGCAACCCGCCATCCATTGCTGTGCGATGGATTCCATCTTCGCCATCAGCGTCCACGGCGCAACGTCCGGAGCACCGAACAGCTCCAGCGGCCTGGTGGTGCCACGTCCCTCTGAGAGCGTGGTGCCTTCGAGCATGACCGTGCCGGGATAGCAGCGCACCATCCAAAGATTGGGGGCGTTCGGGCTCGGATTCACCCATGTGCGTTGGCCCAACGGCCATCCGTATCCGGGCGCGCAGTGGGGCGCCCAACCCTCCATCGTAACGACTTCCAATTCGACATCGAGGCGCAGCCGGCCCACGAACCAGCACGCGAGTTCACCCATCGTCAGCCCGTGACGCATCGGCAGGGGACCTGCCCCAACGAAGCTTTCCCAGCCGTCACGCAACCGCAATCCTTCAACCGGACGCCCAAGCGGGTTGGGCCGATCGAGAATCCACACCGCCTTACCATAGTTCGCAGCCGCTTCGAGGACGTATCGCAATGTTGTTATGAACGTGTAAACGCGTGTTCCGACGTCCTGCAAATCCACAATTAATACGTCGAATAATTCCATCATCGGCGCGGCCGGCCGGCGTACCGCTCCATAAAGGCTGAAGACCGGGATCCTGTGGATGGGATCGACGAAATGAGGCGACTCGACCATGTTGTCCTGCTTGTCCCCGCGAAGGCCATGCTGCGGTCCGAAGGCGGCGCTTAAGGAGAACTCGCGATGAGCCGCGATAGCGTCGAGCGAATGCGCTAAGTCGGCAGTCATTGAGGCAGGGTGCGCGAGCAGGGCCACGCGCCGTCCCATCAGTCGCTTGCGTAATTGAGGTTCTTCCAGCAGACGATCGATGCCGAACTTCACGCCGTCTGAGGCTATCACTCAAACTCGGACGCCTCCAGCCGCAAGGCGAAAGCATCAGCGTGATGAAAATCGGGTTTGCCGGCTGGATGGCAAAGGGCCCAGTAGGACAACGTCCCTTCCCGCGACTCGATAACCGCTGAGAGACCGAGGCGCAGAGGCGAATGCGAATAAATGGCGGATAAATCAGTTAGAACGATGCGGGCGTCGAGGTCGAGCCGCTCATCCGTGCTGTTGACGCGGACAGTTGGCGCACTCAATGCCGTCGCGAGCGGCACGGCGTATCGATAAGCGCGGAAGCCGAAGACACCCCATTCGCGTGACGGCGCGAAATTGAATTCATGGTACGCGGACTGCCCTTCTACCTCGACGAAGGCTTCGAAGCAGATATGTCGCCAGAGTTCTACGAGGGCTTGCGGACTGCTTCGCCGCGTCAGGCAAATGCGCGAAATGTTCCCCTCCAGGCGGAAGCCCAGTTCGAGTTCGGCGCTTGTCCGACGAACAAGAACCCGGACGGCGCTAACGTCGTTGCAAGGCGTGGCGTAATGGCGGCAAAGGTCGGCCACGGTTTCGATCGTCATTCAGTTGCGGCCTGCCGGTCTAAAGGAAGGCTGTTATGTAATTTGGCGTAAGATAATCATAACATATTTAGACTGCCTTATCTGGCCAGACAGTCTCGCTGGAAGGCCGTTCGTCAAACCGGGCGATTTCGTCTGAATAATTCGGCCTGGAGAATCGTCATAACAGTTTAGAAGCGGGCGTTTGAAGCGCTTCTGGTCCGGTTGTGTGCTCCTCCCTGCAATCGGACGGCTGTCCGCTGCCAGACGGACGGCACCACTGGCGGGCATGCGGGAGCCTCCCCCTCCTGAATGCCCGCTCTTTTTTTGAGCTTTCCGCACTTAACGTCGGCTGAACGGCTTTGGGCAAGCTCGCTCATATGCTTTATAGAGTGAAAAGAAATTCAAAGCAATTCAAATTCGGTCCGCGGCGAAGCCGTTGCCTCCAAATAGATTGTTGACAATTACGGCGACGTAGACATGCTCTTTGTTTGACAGTCGAAAATCCAGCCCTATAGTACTCATGAAGGTTTGAAAAGGTTTGAAATGGAACGGCAGGCCCGGCGTGAGCAGGTGCTGCGTCATGCCAAACGGATTTTCGCACGTAAAGGTTATCATCGTACCAACATCGCCGACATCATAACCCGGGCGCAGATAGCCCGTGGTACCTTTTATCTCTATTTTCAGAACAAAAAGGATCTTTTCGAGGAACTGTTGGAACAGGTACTCGGCGAACTGAGGCTGCGGATCCAACGGCTGCGAATCGGGCCGGGCGAACCCGAAGCAGTGGAGCAATTGCGCAACAATCTCCGGCGGGTGCTTAATTTCCTGCTGGCTGAGCGCGAACTGACCGATATTCTACTGAATCATTCGACCGGTTTCGATCGTGAACTCGACAGCCGGATTCGAGAATTCTACGAACGCGTCGCCGACCAGATTCAACGGTCGCTCGATCTTGGTATTCAAATGAAACTGGTGCGTGAATGTGACACCCGCGCGGTCGCTTATTGTATCCTCGGCGGCATCAAGGAGGTCGTCGGCCAGGCCTCCCGTCATCGGCGCCGCGACATCGGCAAACTGGCCGAGGAAATCCTGGACTTTGGCTTGCACGGTGTGGCGCGGACGGAGTTGCTGGCAGGTTTGCGGCGCAGTACGAATTCGGTGAGCCAGTCTTCTTCCACCAACTAGACTGACATGTCAGTATCACGGGCGCCGAACGTGCGCGGCCAGTCGTGGGACAGGCTTTCCGGCCGGTCACGACGACAGCCTGGAAAGGCTGTTCCACATTCTGTCAAGGGCGTTGCCTTTTACGATCTTGACGGCACACTGGTCGACTTGAACCTGGTGCATGCAACATTGTTTCTACTGGCAAACCTCGGCGAATGGAGTGGACGCCTAAAATATCTGCTCGGCTTCGCCGCCCGGCTGCCGCGACTTTATATGGCGGAGCAGAGCGATCGCCGCCTGCTCAACGCGGTACTGTTTGAAGCGTTCAAAGGTGTTTCGCGCGACCGCCTCGAAGCTCTCGGCGAAGAATATTGCGAGCGCGTTCTGCTGCGGCATTTTTATCCTCAGGCGAGGGAAATTGTCGAGGCCAATCGCGCAGTCGGGCTGGAAGCAGTACTGGTCACCGGCTCGCCGGAGTTCATCATTGCGCCTTTGGCCGAGCGGCTGAATATCCGCGACTTCGCTGCCAACCGGCTGGTCTTCAGCGGCGGCTTGGCAACTGGGCGTTTGCACGCGCCAGTGATGGCGGGTGAGGACAAGGCTGAGTGGTGTAAAGCGTACGCTGCCGCCCGCCAAGTCTCGCTAGCTTCGTGCTGGGGTTACGCCGATTCGTACTATGACCTGCCGTTTCTGGCGATCGTGGGTCATCCTGTCGCCGTCAATCCAGACCGGCGGCTGGCGGCCGCAGCGCGCAGCCGCCATTGGCCGACGATGTCCTTTGCCAAGCAGCAGACCATGGGCGGTAGGGCCGGACTTAATTGGCAGAGCTTCACGAGCGGGATTGGAGGACACTGAATGGCGCGGCCGGAAGCGAGGCTGACGGAACTCAAGCCATCCGAACTACGCCATGAAGTGGAGGCGCGGCGTGAACTAGTGGTCACGGTTAACCGGCGTTCGCAGCCACGGCTGATTGCTTACGGTGACGACTTCCTGGTGGAGAAATTGCCAGCGGGCACGCGCGTAATTTATCCACCTCCGCCACTCGAGGCTTTGCCCGATCCTGATACCGCGATTCGCTACGCGCTGCTACATCCGCTCAACGCCGACCCGCTATTTGCGCAATTGAACCCCAATCTGCGCGTAACTATTGCGATTGATGATATCAGCTTGCCGTTGCCACCAATGCGGCGTCCTGATATCCGCGAGCGGCTGCTCAATGCCGTGCTGCAAACGCTCGCGGACTATGGGGTCGACGACGTGCACCTGATCATCGCCACCTCGCTTCATCGCCGCATGACTGAGAGTGAAATTCGCCGAACGGTCGGTGAGCGTGCGTTTAAGCAATTTTGGCCCGAGCGGCTATATAACTTCGACGCGGAGAATCGCGCCGAGATCGTGATGCTGGGGGAGACCGAACACGGCGAAGAAGTCTGGCTTTCGCGCCGCGCCGCCGAATCGGACTTGCTGATTTACCTCAACATCAACCTGGTGCCGATGGATGGCGGACATAAATCGGTCGCGGTGGGGCTGGCACCCTATCAAAGCCTGCGCCATCACCACAATCCGGCGACCCTGCGCCAGTCTCACTCGTATATGGACCCAGGCAATTCAGCGCTGCACCATTCCGCCAATCGAATGGGGCGGTTGATCAACCAGCAACTCAACGTGTTTTCGATTGAGACCGCGGTCAACACCCGGATGTACGGGCCAATGCTTGATTTCCTGCAGAAAAACGAAGACCGCTTCAGCGACTGGGATCGCCTGCGGCTCAAGGGGTTTCGCTGGACGCTGGGTGCGATGTCCAATGAGTTGAGGCGCCAGGCGCTCTATCAGTACGCGGCGCCCTACGGAATGACGGGCGTATGGGCGGGTGAGACTGAAGCTGTCCATCACCAGGCGCTCGCGCGCGTATTTCAGCAATATGCGGTGCCGGTCAGGGGACAGTCGGATATCCTGATAGTGGGCGTGCCATACGTCTGTCCCTACAACGTCAACTCGATCATGAACCCGGTGCTCGTACAGTGCACGGGACTTGGTTACCTGTTCAACATGTTCCGCAACAAACCGCTGGTAAAGCCCGGCGGCACGATGATCATCTGTCATCCGTTGCGGGACGAGTTCCACCCCGAGCACCATCCGAGTTATATCGAATTTTTCCATCGCTGCCTGGGCGAAACTACCGACTCGCTCGAGTTGGAAAAGCAATTCGAAGCCGAATTTGCCCGCAATCCAACTTATATTCACATGTATCGTTACGGCCATGCCTACCATGGGGTGCATCCGTTTTACATGTGGTATTGGGGCGAGCCGGGACGGCAGCATTGTGCCCGGGTGATCGCCGCCGGATGCGAGGAACCCGAAGTTGCTGCGCGACTCGGGTGGGAGTCGGCGGACACGCTCGATGAGGCGATCGCGATGGCAACTTCGGCGCATGGACGCGCAGCGACCATTACCTATCTTCATCTGCCTCCGCTGGTCATTGCCGATGTCGAATAATCACCGCGGCCGCCATCCGGTTTCAACCGCGGCGGCAGATGCGCTGCCCCCGCTCCCGGAAATTCTCGACCAGCGCAGTATCCTGCTGACCGGTGCGACCGGTTTTCTCGGCAAAGTTCTCCTCTACCTGCTTTTGCGCCATCATCCGGAACTAAAGCGGCTTTATCTGCTTATCCGAGGCGACCGCAAATCGAGCTTCAATCGCTTCAGCCGTGAAATTCTTGACTCGCCGGTGATGGGCCCGTTGCGCGAGCATCTGGGGACGCGCTTCGACCATTACATCGAAGAACGGGTGCTGGTGCTACCCGGGGATATCGCCAATTCCGACCTGGTTAGCGGCGATGGTAGCCTGCTCGGCGACGGGCCGTTAGATGCGGTAATCCATTGCGCCGGGCTTGTGAATTTCGAAGCTTCACTGGAAAAGGCGCTCACCGTCAACGTAGTCGGGGTCAAGCACGTCATCGACTTTTGCCGCAAGCGCGGGGCCGCGCTGATTCATATTTCGACCTGCTACGCTGCAGGTGCCGCCGACGGGCATCGCTTCGAGGATGATCTACCGCTTGATTGGTGCCCGAACGGCCAGCCGAAATTCAGTCTGCAGCGAGAGATCAGAGATGCGCTGTCGGCATGCGAGCGCATCGAGGCTGAGTCACGTGACCAGTCGCGCCAGGCGCAATTCAGGCAAGTTGCAGAGGACGACAGCGCTGCCGGCGGCCGCGAGCTGGCGCACGAAAGCCGCCGCAAACAGTGGGTCGAGGAGCGTTTGAAGGAAATTGGCCGTGAGCGCGCGATGGCCTGGGGCTGGCCGAATACTTACAGCTATAGCAAGAGCCTGGGCGAGCAATTAGTGCTTAGCACCCATGAGCTCACCGCCACCGTGGTGCGGCCGTCGGTAATCGAGAGCGCCCTCAAGGATCCTCTCCCCGGCTGGAACCAGGGCGTAAACACCAGTGCGCCGCTCACTTACCTTTCCGGCCGCGGCTATCGCTTTTATCCGGCGCGGCCGCGCCTGGTGCTGGATATCATCCCGGTCGATCTCGCCGCTCACGCCATCATACCGGTAATGGGTGCATTGCTGCTCAAGCGTCACCAGCCGATTTACCAGCTCTGTACCTCGGATGTGAATCCGTTGCCAATGCGGCGGTTGGTGGAACTCACTGCACTTAGTAATCGCCGGGAGCATCGGCAGACCGGCGGCGGACCCATGGGCAAGTTGGCGCCACATCTGGAAGCGGTGGTCGTCAGCCAGAACACGTATGAACTGGTGAGCAAGACCTTGCCTGCAATTCTGCGCCATGCTGCCGGGTTGGCAAAGACCCTGGCGGGCGAGCAGTCAGCGGCGGCACGGCAATTCGCGCAACGGATTACACGCATTTCCGAGAACACTGGGCTGGCGCGCTCACTAGTCGAGGTTTATCGGCCCTATATCCAGGAATTGGCTTATACCTTTCACGGCCGCAATATCCGAGAACTATACCGCACGCTTACCCCCTCTGACGTTGCGCAGCATCCGTTCCATCCGGACAAGATTGGCTGGAATGACTATTGGCTGAATACTCATTTGCCGGGGTTGCGCCGCCACATATTCCCTCAGCTTGATTTGCATACTCGTGGCCGGCCTCGTCCACTGCTGCGGCATAAGACACTGCTGGAGCTGCTTGAGCGGGCCGCCGAACGTTGCGGCTCGCGGGCAGCGCTTGACGCCCGTAAACCGTCGGGCCAACGGAGTTCGCTCTCTTACCGTGAATTGCGCGACGGGGCGCATCGCGCCGGTCTGCTGCTGGCCACGCGCGGGGTCAAAGCCGGAGAGCGTGTGTTGCTGGTCGCGGAAAATTCGCCTGATTGGGTGTTGGCCTATTTCGCAATTTTGTATGCCGGCGCGGTTGCGGTTCCGCTCGATCATCTGATTTCCGCCGAGGAGGTCGGGGCGATCTGCCGCATCGCCGAGCCGCGAGCGGTGCTGGCCTCCGCTGCATGCGCCAAGCGGCTGAGCGATGCCTTGCGCGAGAACGTACCTGGCGTTCTTGAACTCGAACTCGACGAACTCCGCCGGCCGTTTTTGCTGCGCGGCAAGGCGCACACGCCACCTGACGTCGATCGCAAAACGCTGGCATCGATCGTCTTCACTTCTGGCACCACCGGAGCGCCCAAGGGCGTGATGCTGACGCATGGCAACTTCACCGCAGAGATAATGATGCTGGGGCGTGTGTTCGCGCTTGATAGCAGCGATGTGGTCTTGTCGCTGTTGCCGCTCCACCATACGTTTGAATTCACTTGCGGAATGCTGCTGCCGCTGGCGAGCGGGGCACGCATTGTGTATCCGCTCGGCCTCGATGCAGCAAGCCTTTCGCGCACACTGGCCGCCGTGCGTCCAACCGCGGTCATCGGCGTGCCGGCGTTGTGGGAGGCGGTGCATCGGCGGATTCTGGATCAGGTCGAAGCAGGCGGCCCTTTCTACATGGCGGCCTTCGACCGGCTGCGGGACTTGAACCGCAGACTCGACTCCGACTACCACCTCAACCTGGGGCGCCTGATCTTTCGTCCGGCGCATACCGCCCTCGGCGGACGCCTGAAACTGGCCGTAAGCGGCGGGGCGGCGCTGCCGCCGCGTGTAGCGCAGTTTTTCAATGATCTCGGCATTAAACTGCTGGAAGGTTATGGCCTTACCGAATCCGCACCAGTCTTGAGCGTCGCCAGGCCGGACGAGCCTTTGCTGGGCGGTTCGGTCGGCAAACCGCTGGGCGGAGTCGAAGTCAGAATTGAGACGACGCCGGGCAGCGAGGTCGGCGAGATCGTGGTGCGCGGCCCGAATATAATGGCCGGCTATTTCCGCAATCAGTCGGCCACCGGGGAAGTGCTGAAGGATGGCTGGCTGCATACCGGAGACCTCGGCCGTTTCGACCAGGAGGGCCGTCTTTATATCGTCGGCCGGGCCAAGGACGTCATCGTCGATTCCGGCGGCAACAATATTTACATCGACGAAGTCGAGCAGGTTTACGGCCGCTCACATTTTGTCAAGGAGATCGCAGTGGCGGGGCTCAAAGTCGGGCGGGGCGAGCAGGTCGCCGCGCTGGTCGTGCCGGCTTACGCCCGCGGTGAAAGCCGCCGTGCGGTTGAAGATCGGCTGCGAGAACATTTCGAGCAGGTCAGTGCCGGCCTTAGCCCCCATAAGCGCATCCGCATCCTGCGCTTTACTGATGCCGAGTTGCCGCGAACGCGCACCCGCAAGATCAAACACGCCGAAGTCGCCGCACTCCTGCAGCGCATGCTCGGAAGCCATGGCGCCGAACGCATCACTCCCAGCACCGAAATTGAGCCGTGGCTGATGCATGCACTGGCTCAGGTCGCGCTCGATGTTGAATCGATATCCCCTGGGACGCACCTGATCGAGGATCTGGGGCTCGACTCTCTGGCGCTAGCTGAACTCGCTGAGCATATCGCGATGAAGTCGGGTAGGGAATTGAGTCCCGAACAATTGTCGAATGTCAGCACGGTCGCTGATTTGCAGCGCGTTATCGGCGAAGGGCGGAATCGCCCGCGCCTGCCCTCATACGCGCAAATCGCGCGGCCGTACGTGGTTGAATTACCCGGGCCGCTACGGCGTTTGGGTCAGTACGTGATGCGGCGTTCGCTCGAAGCCGCCTTCGAGCGGGTGCTCAGGCCGCGGATCATGGGCCGCGGGAATGTGCCCGCGAACCGCAACCTGCTGGTGGTCGCCAATCACGCCAGTCACGCGGATTTTGGCCTGGTCAGCTATGCACTAGGTGCCATGGGCCGTGACCTCGTGGTGCTCGCCGCCAAGGATTATTTTTTCAACAACCGCGTTCGCCGCTTTATCGCCACGAATTTCACCCGGCTGATTCCCTTCGACCGCGAACGAGCTCAACTTGAATCGCTCGACGAGGCGATGGCCGAACTCGCGGCGGGCCGCAGCGTGCTGATGTTCCCCGAGGGGACGCGCTCGTCGGACGGCGGCATTCATGATTTCAAGAGCGGAGTCGGTTATCTGGCGCTCAACAGCGGCTGCGATGTGCTGCCGATTCGAATCGATGGCACCCACGCCGTATTAGGCAAGGGCAGCCTGTTCCCACGACGCGCCCCGGTGGAACTGCGCATCGGCGCCGTAGTCACTAACGCCGACCTGCGACTGCTGGCCCAGGATGTAGAAGGCGCCGGTGCCTACCGTAAGCTGGCCGATCACTTGCGCGCAACCGTGATCGGACTGTTGCAACCTATCCCACCGCCAAGACGAGCTACGGACGGCGTTTCCAAATCACCTGAAAAAACCACCCGGCCCCATTCTACTGACAAATCTCACAGCGAGCCCACCCGGGCGCATAAGCGGGCCTGATACGGAACCGGTGGGCAAAGCCTTCAGGAAGCCAAAATTTGCGCTCGAGAAATATGCGCCGCTTGTCGCTAGCTGACCCCAGCCGAAGGGAAGCCGATCAAAACCGACGACAGAGGGCAGTGTCGCCCACTATCGGCAGTGTCCTCGACTATCGGGTCGGCCAAGACAGCGATTCGGCCCAAAGTGGGCAACGGGCAGCGAAAATACGGTGCATCTGGAGCGGGTGGTTCAGGCCCTCAGAAATCACGGCTACCCTGTGAACGATACCCTGCTGCGACACCTCTCACCCCTGGGCTGGGAACATATCAATCTGGCGGGGGATTAAGTTTGGCAGAGGAACCGGCGGAGCAAAATGAGGAAGTTCATACCGCCTTCTCACAGCCTTAGCGTGCTTTACATTCTGTTTTTGAGGCGACCCCATCGCGTTTCGTTGGCTGCCGAGGACCGCTGAGGTTCACTCGCGCATTTAGCTGTGAATCGTCGGAATTGGAGCGTTTTCTCGCCGCGGCGACGCAAACCGAAACGATTTCATTATGCTTTTATCCCTGCTTCCGTCAAAAGACAGCCGCGGGGTTTTCCGGCAGAGAGGTAAGTTCGCGCAATCGAGCTGCGGGTTGGGTTTTTGCCGGTACACAAGAGTAAAAGGCCCCGATCCGGGGCCTGTTTCAAAAAAAGTAAAATCCAACAAAAACAACAGATTCAAAGTATATTTTAACCTTCAATGATTGGTGGCCGCTTGTCAAGATGTTCGTTCGAAGCCCTCGCGTTCGCCCACACTCGAAAGAAGCGCAGCATAAAGGTCTCTGGCTCTCCTAGCCGATTTGATAACGTCTGAGTAACGGCTGGGAAGTTCTATTTGCGCAAGTTGATTCAAAATCCTTTCGATCATTTCTTGATCATCAACCCCAAGGAACTCGGAGAGATCATCCAAGGTATCCGTGAGGACATTCGCGGTCGTCATTGCCTGCCCCTTCAGTCGGCGCAGCGCCTGGTGTCGTCCACGATCGACGGTAATCCGAACGGCGCCGATTCGAAACGCGCTCTCGGAATAGTCATCTTCAAGCATGTAGGTCTCAAACTCGTCTACGACTTGCTCGAAATGTATCCAAAGTCCTACGGGCTCCGAACCACGCCCCCCGGAATCGCTCTCTTTGTTGGCGCTCCACGAACTGCCGTTGTCTCCGAGCTTCGAGGAACGCTCCTCCTCCGGCAAGTGCAGTGAAGATATACCAGATCTATGCTGAACGGGTCCGGATCGAATAGCTCTGGGGCGCTTGGCGGTGCCGATTCGGACACTGGCGTTTGCCGGATCTTCGTGAGGTGCGCTTCAGAACCAGGCCTCATCTCTAGTCGCGAAGATTTCCATCCGTCGGTCATGGTGGCACATAGAATATCCGATTGAGCGGACGGGCAACAAATCGACCTGCGCGCATATTTCAGTATCCGCGCGAGGTAAAGGCGGCAATCGCCATGAAATGCCGTGTCACCACAACTTCTTGGGATACGTCGGGAGAGCTTTCCGGCCGCTGAGCAAGTAAGAAGCGGGGTCGTCAGCTAAGCTACATTCCTCACCCCCTTGAGCAGTGAAGCTCGTATGATCATTACATGCACCAGTGTCTACGCTGGAAATATCCAAAAAACCCCCCACTCTTATCTTACCCACTGACAATTTTTTGGTCACCGGCGACAAGGACGGTGACGCCGTTTTCCTTGCCAGTCTCGGTAGTAGGGTCGCGCAGGTCCAGTGGTTAGCTTCGAGAGAGTGAAGGCAAGACCGTCGCCGGCGCCCGGTTATTCGGTCGCACACGCTTCCAGCCTTTCGATCTTCCCGTCCGAGCACATGACATGCTGGAAGCCTGTGCCACCTTTCCGGCCGGCTTGCCGGATTTTGAAACGGCAGCCATTCTTAATCTAGAACATCGTCGCCGCCGGCGTTCGGTTTGGCCCCACCTTGTCGCTCGCGCTGATAACTGACGATACGCTCGACAAATCGCGCGCCGAAATCGGCGATCTTCCGCTCGCCAATGCCGCGAATCGAGCGGAGCGCATCCAGAGTCGTTGGCTGCCATCGCGCCAGTTCGCGGAGGCCCGTATCGTGAAGAATAACGAACGCAGCGACACCCCGCCCCCCAGCAATCTCCCGCCGCAGTTCGCGTAATTTCTCAAACAACTCCTCGTCAACATTCTGCCAGCTGGTTTCTTCAAGCCGAGTCCTTGCCGGCCTGGTCTTCTTCGCCTCTAACAGTTTTACTGCGCGCTGTCCCCGCATCACTTCCCATGACAGCGAGTTCAGCTTCAGCACCGGGCGATCGTCCCGCGTTCGTTCGAGTACCCCGGCATCGACGAGCTGATAAATAACACTAGTCACTCGCTCGCGCGGCATGTCTTCGAGCAGGGCATAGGTGGAAAGTTTTTGGTGATGCCAGCGCCGTATCCGGGCGCTGTCGGCGCCCGTGAGCACGTCGACCACGTGTTCAACCCCAAAGCGTTGCTCAACCCGCGCCACACAGGAAAGCACCTTTTTCGCCACCAGGGTCGCATCAGCGATGCCCTCTACCTCGCCGAGGCAGAGGTCGCAGGCGCCGCAACTCGGCGCCTGATAGTTTTCGCCGAAGTAGGACGACAGCGCGGCATGCCGGCAGCGCATGACCGTGGCGAAGCGGCGGATGCCTTCGAGCAACTGCTTGCCACTCTCGACTACTTCGGGCGGAGCGTTAGCCAGTTTGGCAGTCCATTGCAGCAGCTCCTGCCATCGAATGACGTCAGCGGCCGAATAAAACAAGACGCATTCCGCCGGCAGGCCGTCCCGGCCGGCGCGTCCGGTTTCCTGCTGGTAATGCTCTATCGATTTGGGCATCGCTGCGTGAACCACGCAGCGGATATCGCTGCGGTCGATTCCCATGCCGAAAGCGACCGTAGCAACGACTACGTCGATGTCCTCAGCAGCAAAGCGATCCTGCGTGCGCCGGCGGTCCTCCGCCTGCATTCCGGCATGATAACAGGCAGCTCGGATGCCGGCCGATCCCAGGTATCGAGCCATCTGCTCGGTCTCTTTGCGGGTGATGCAGTAGACGATCGCTGCCTCCGCGGGATGCCGCCGCAGCACCCCCGCCACCTGCGTTTTGATCTCTTGCCTTGGTACTACTCGATAGACAAGGTTCGGCCGATCGAAGGAGCCGACGAGCACCGACGGATTTTTAAGCCGGAGCTGCTCGACAATGTCACTGCGAACGCGCGGCGTTGCGGTTGCCGTATAGGCGTGGAGGCTCGCGTTCTGGAAACGGGTCCTGAGCTCAGCCAATTCGCGGTATTCTGGCCGGAAGTCATGTCCCCAATGGCTTATGCAATGCGCCTCGTCGATCGCAAAAGTAGAGACACCGAGGCTCGCCGCGAGTTCGAGAAAGCGCGAAGTCAACATCCGCTCCGGCGCGACAAAAATCAGATGATGATGGCTGGCTATAATCTCGCGCTCGACACTGCGCAGCTCAGCCAGCTCCATCCCGCTGTGCAATGCGGCGGCAGGATAGCCGCAAGCACGAAGCGCGTCGACCTGATCCTTCATCAGCGCGATCAGCGGCGATATCACTATGTCGGTGCGTCCGGCAACGGCCGGCGGCACCTGATAACAGAGTGACTTGCCGCCCCCAGTCGGCATCACCACCAGCGAATCACGCTGCTCCAGCCCTGCGCGGATAGCATCAGCCTGCAACGGCCGGAGAGCGTCGAACCCCCAATAGCGCCGCAGCGCGGCGAGGATCTCGGCAGTGCGCTGCTCAGGAGAGTTTGGCCCCACGGCCGCCAATCTATCCGAATCGCAATGCTGGTCCTATCGTGGCCCTTGTCATCGCGTACGACAAAGCCATGAATGCCGACTAGCCGGTTATCACCGGCGTTGAGCTATCAGCGTGGCAAAATACGTTAGATCATATCGGCCGACCTGTATTTCCACTTTGGCTCTTAAGTGGCGATGTTTTCGGGAGGGAATCGTTGGTCGTTTCAAGCGTACACGACACCGGAAGGCGATTTTGTGGAAGGCGATTCCGTGGGATGAATGCGAATGGCGACTCTCCGCTGTCCCCGGAAGATTAAACTCATAATATATGGAGAAACGGAATGATGGACGCACCGGCCGACAACATCTATAACGCACCATCTCAATTCTCGCGGCGCGCTTTCATTGTGGGGAGTCTCGCCGCCGCCTTCGCGCTCGCGGTGCTGCCGGTGTCAGCGGAAACGATTACGACCGATGCCAGCGGTCTGACCGTCGGTGAAGTTAAGATCCCGGTCGAAGGCGGGAGCATTCCCGGCTATCGCGCGATGCCGAATGCAGGTGCTCCGTTTCCGGCCATTCTCGTGGTTCAGGAAGTGTTCGGCGTCCATGAACATATCAAGGATATCTGCCGCCGCCTCGCCAAGGTCGGCTACTTCGCGGTTGCCCCGGCGCTCTACGCGCGCGAAGGCGACGTTGCAGGCATGAGCGACATCAAGCAAATTATGCAAGTCGTCGCGAAGGTACCCGAACGCCAGGTGGCTTCCGACCTCGATGCGACTGCGGCCTGGGCCAAGAGCACGGGAAGAGCTGACACATCGAAGCTCGGCATCGTCGGCTTCTGCTGGGGCGGCCGCCAGGTTTGGCTCTATGCCGCACACAACCGAAGCTCAAGGCGGGTGTCTCGTGGTATGGAGTCCTACAGCGGCCGAAAAACAATATGGCGCCGGACAATCCAATTGATCTTGTGCAGCGTATCAACGCGCGAATCCTCGGTCTCTACGGCGGTGCGGATCCCGGCATCCCCGTTGCTCAGATCGACGCAATGCAGACCGCGCTGAAGGCGGCGGGCAAGCCCTCGGAGATTATCATCTATCCCGATACTCCCCACGGTTTCAACGCCGATTACCGTCCGAGCTATCGGCCCCAACAGGCCAGGGACGGCTGGACGCGGATGCTCGGATGGTTCAAGCACCACGGCGTTGCCTGACCGGGCATGCACGCTTACTCAAGCTTGCGCGGGAACTCCCAATGGCGGCTCACCTCAATTGGACCCGGCTATCTGAAATTTTCAGCTCATCGTTGCAAAAGCAGAGAAAGCAACCTAAATGAACTAGAGGGCTCTGCCCTGCAAGGCTGAATGATAGATGCAAATCACGCAACGTTAAACGCGCAGCGCTCAGCGAGTTACGGAGGGGCACGAATGGCCACGAAGCTGAATGATTTGTCGTCGGTTCCGATAACTGAGCAGATTCTCGCCGTTCGCGACCGCTGGCACACCAAGCGACATCCTTTTTTTCGCGCGTTCAGCGAAGGCAAACTGCCGCTCAAGGTACTCGGTCGCTACCAGGCGCTGCATTACCACTTCGTCGCCTACGCACTGCGGAGTTTCGGCTTGTTCTATACACGCTTCTATCACCTCGATGACGTACGCAAGATGATGGCCGAGAATCTCGCCGAGGAAGAGGGGCTCAAGGCAATTCCCCAGCCCGAACACGAGCCCCATGATCACAATGAGCTGATATTGCGGTTCTGTCGCGCCGCAGGCCTGAGCGACGAAGATGTCCGCGAGACGAAGATGCCTCCGGTTTGGTGGGCGCGCTCGCTTTACTACTACTATACGGTTACGGCCGAACCGGTCGGCGTGGTGCTGGCAATGCAGGCGACGCAGGAAGGACAGATGCCAGGGCTCATCGGCGAGGTGCTGCTCCCTGCTTTCGAGAAGCATTATGGGTTCAAGCGCGGCGCGCCCGAAATCGAATTCTTCACCGAGCACGATTCCGCTGACGTTGAGCATAGCCGCCGACAAAGTGACCTATGCGCCAAGTACCTGGACACGCCCGCGCTCGAAGCGCGCGCCCTTGAAGTTGCGCAGGAGATCTGCGAATTGCGATGGTCGTCTATCTCGGAGCTTTATCGATCCGAGGTGCTGGGGCAGAAGGAGATTCTGCCGTCCGGAATTGAATGGTGAAATTAGCGGCTCAAGAGAGCCGCGCGGAGTTTCTGACGCTGGGCTAGGTAGGTGGGGTGGGTACTTTTTGATCGTGAGAGGGAACCATTTTGGAGGCGCTTGTCATCGGAGGGACTGGGCCGACCGGTCACTTTATCGTCAACGGGCTGGTGCGGCGCGGTTACCACGTCGCGATGCTTCATACAGGCCGTCACGAACTCGAAGAAATTCCGTCCACGGTCGAACATATTCACACGGACCCTTTTTCCCAAGAGGCACTGCGCAGTGCGTTGGGCAAACGTACGTTCGATCTCACAGTTGCTGCGTATGGGCGTCTGCGGCGGATCGCGGAACTTATGGTGGGTCGGACGGGGCGATTTATTTCGATTGGCGGCATACCTGCCTACCGCGGATACATGAATCCGACGGTCCTGCGTCCACAGGGCATGCCCGTGCCGACGTCCGAGGACGCGCCGGTAGTGCCGGTCGAGAGCGAAGACCCGAAAGGATGGCGCGTTGCGCAGACCGAAGAAGCGGTCTTTGGGCACCATCCGGATGCAGTGCATTTTCGTTATCCGTTTCTCTACGGCCCGTATCAGATAGCGCCACGCGAATGGTGTGTCGTGCGGCGGATCATCGACGGCCGCAAGGCGCTCATTCTGCCCGAAGACGGCCTGTCGTTGAACCATTCAGGGTACGTCGAGAACGCGGCGCATGCGGTGTTGCTGGCAATAGACAAACCCGATGCGGCGAAAGGTCAGATTTACAATTGTGGAGACGAGCGTCTGCTGACCTTGCGCCAGATCGTGGAAATTATCGCGGAGTCGCTGGGACACCCACTCGAGATCGTGTCGATGCCGTGGCGGTTCGCGATATCGGCTCGCCCGATGATGGCGCAGCCCTGGAGCACACATCGAGTGTTGGATCTCGCGAAGATCAAAATGCAACTTGGTTACGCCGATGTGGTAATCCCGGAACGCGCACTGGCATTTACGGCTCGATGGCTTCGCGAGCATCCGCTGGAGCAAGGGGGTGCTGGCGAGAGAATTTTGCAGGACCCGTTCGACTATCCGGCCGAAGACGAGATTATTTCTGCATGGAAGTCGCTTTGCGAGAAGATGCCAGCGATAAGCTTCGAAAGGGAGCCCGGATTTACCGCGACCTATAGCGGCCCCGGAGGAAAGCCGAGATCTTCGTCGTGGTCGTGACTCAGGCCAGGATTCCGCCGAGCCCCCCGATTACGCTGTACAAAAGGGGAGACGTCGTGACCGAGGCGCACAGAGAATAGACCCAGATGGCCTATTCCTTGACTGCACGACGTAGAAAAATTGAGACATGATCGCGTTTCTTCAACGTAAACCAGGATACGCTGCCGCCATTGGTTCTGTTGGTCGGGCTTCTCGGAACCGTGGATCAACTGCACCATCGTCAATGGTAAGATACTATACGGCAACGAGAACATAGCGGGCGTCTACCGGCTCGCGCGGTGCGCTCGGGAGCAGGCGGCCGTCAGGTAATCGAATTTTCACGCCCGGGCCGGCCATTCGCAATTGGCTATCTCATGTGTGACGTCTTTGCTCCGCAGACTTTGCTCGCAATGACAACTATTATTGGTGTTTAGGAGATGACCCTTTAGCACGGAGGGCGGCAAATGTCTCTACAAACGGGCGGTGGTAATTATCTCTACCAGATAGTTGAAGAATGGGGCGAGATGCCCAACAGATGGACCTACGATATTGCCGGCGTCGCCGTCGACTCCAAGGGCGATGTCTACATGTTCAACCGCGGCGACACCCCGGTCGTCATCCTGGATGACCGCGGCAAATTTCTCCACAGCTGGGGCGATAAGAAGATTTTTCCCCGCGCCCACGGCATCACGATCGGTCCCGACGACAGCATCTGGCTCACGGATGTTTACGACCACACTGTGAGAAAGTGCACTGCCGACGGAAGAATCCTGCTGACTATCGGGGTCAGCGGCCAGCCGGCCAAAGCGATGAGCGGCGAGCCCTTCAACCAGTGCACTCACGTCGCTATCAATCCGCTTACCGGTGACCTGTTTGTCTCCGACGGTTACCTCAACCCGAAAGTGCACAAGTATGCGCCCGACGGCCGCCTGCTCTACTCGTGGGGGCAGCCGGGCAACGGCCCGGGTGAGTTCAACCTTCCGCACAATATCGCTACCGATCGCGACGGCTACGTCTACGTCGCCGACCGCCACAATAATCGCGTGCAGGTGTTTACGCCCAACGGCAAGCTCGAACACATCTGGACCGGGATGGCGATGCCGTGTGGGATGTGCATTGACACGCGCAGTCCCGAGCAGTTGTGCTATATCGGCGAGCTCAGCTCGGTCTGGTGGACACTGGGCTTAGCCGACTTCTGGGAGGCATGGAACCGCCCAGGCATGGGTCCGCGCGTCAGCATCTACTCGCTCGATGGCACGTTGCAGGCGCGGCTGTGTGACAACGGCCAGGGCGAAGGCCGCGGCCAGCTAATCGCTCCGCATGGGATGGCGGTTACGCCCGAGGGTGACATCCTGGTGGCGGAGGTCTCTTGGAGCATACTGGGCAGCAGGCTCAAGCCGTCGAGGCCGGTGCGTAATTTCTTACGGCTGGTAAAAATCAAGAGGTCCGAACAGAGCACGCATGTGTGAGCTCGATCGACTTTAGGAGGTTAGGCAACACAGCCCCAGCTTGATGTAATCGGCAGGCGACGCATCGAACGTGAAGAAAGGTCTTCATTGCCTATTGCCGAGAACTAGCTATTTCGGAAAGCATCCTCAGCCGCACAGTGGGAGCCGCGGGCGACGGTCTGCACGGCCGGCTGATGGAACTCAGGTGCGAATTTGGTCGCGCCGTCGTTAGAAATGTTGCACTCGATAACTGACTAAGAGGCGTCGCCGCGGTCGCGTTGCTGATTTCACTCAACGGTAAAAGCGATAAACAGGTTAGATCCATAGCAACTACCGTTATTTGGAGTATTTCGGCATTGGGTCACTGTGGTCTTGACATCAGCAGTTATCGGGCGGAGGGCAGTCGCCTGACCTCCTCCCAGTGAATGACGTGGCGGGAGTGCAATTCGGCAATCTGCGCGTCGCTGTAATTCAATTCCCGCATCACGCGCACAGTATGCTCGCCAGCGAATGAGCCATACTCCAAGCGCCCTGGCGCGTCGGAAAAGTCGATGATGGCGCCGTGGCGCAGATACTTCCCGAAGCGCGGACTATCGACCTCCACCACCATTCGGCGGGTGGCAGCCTGCGGATGCTCCTCGAAAAAAGTGCCGACGTCGATGTCGGCCCGTACACAGGCAATGCCCGCGGCCGTCAAAAGTTGTTCCCACAGGTCCGCCGGGCGCATCGCAAAAACTTTTCCGATTTCAGTGGCGAGTTCAGTGTCGTGCTCTGCGCGGGCTTTTGCGCTTGCGAACCGGGCATCCGCAAGCAGGTCCGCGCGGTTCGCTGCAATGCAGAAAGCCTTCCAGTCGCGATCTAACACACAGGCGACAAAGACCCAGCCTTCGCTGGCTTGATACAGACGATAGAGCGCATTGAGCCCGTAGCATTGCTCGTCGGGCAATGCGCAAGGGGGCCGGCCGTCATAATCATAAGCCTCGTCGGCGTTGGCCCAGGCGTTCGCCTGCAGCATCGTGACCTCTACCGCCTGTCCGCAACCGGTGCCAGCGCGCGCCAGCAAGGCCAGCAAGATGCTGGTTGCGACTGCCTGTGACGTATTCGGATCAGGATTCGATTCGTTCGCCCTCATCAGCAGCCGCGATACTTCCTTGATTTCTTCCAGATTCATCGTTTTGTCTGGCGGAGGAGGGTTCGCACGGCCGGCCTGGCGAAGGGCTCCGCCCAGGAGCGCGCCCGGTATGGGATGAGCGCCCGGCCGCCGACGGTGCGGACCGGTTGCGCCATAGGCTCCGACATAGACGTGAATAAGGCGCGGATTGAGCCGGCGGCAAGTGTCCCAGTCGATCGCCAGCCGCTCAGGGACGCCCGGGCGGAAGTTGTGCAGCAGTACGTCGGATCGCGCAATCAGCTTATGAATGATCTGCTGGCCTTCCGGGCTCTGCAGGTTGACCTGAATAGCTTCCTTGCCGGCGTAATTTTTGAGATTGAGCGGCGCCATGCCACCGCCGACGTTGATCGTCTGCTCCCGCTCCGGTGTGGCGTCGACTTTGATTACCCGCGCGCCCATTTCTGCCAGCATCGCTGCCGCGTAGGGACCAGCGATCACCATCGAGAGGTCCAGGATCGTGATGCCGTCGAGAAGCGGCTTCGCGGGCGCCCGACTGTGAGTGTCGCTATTGGTTTTCCCCATCCTGGCCGGGGAAGCTCTGTACGGTCTGGATGCTATTCGGTGTAAGATCTCGCCGGTGTGCTGTCCGAGTTTAGGGGCGGGGCCACCGACTTTACCCGGGGTGTCGTTCAGGCGCGCGAGCAAGCCCACAGTTGTAAGTCGTCCGACTTGCGGATCGGCAATCTCGACCGCGTGAGAATTGTGCACGAACTGCTCATGCTTCATCCCGTCAGCGGCATACAGGAATGGTTCCGCCGCGATGTTGCCGTCAGCCATGTAAAGGTCCATCCATTCGCCAAGGGTCCGCTCCTGCATTTTGTTGAGGATTAACTCGCGCAGAGCTTCGCGGCTCTCATGGTTCATTATGGGCGCATCCTTGAACAGTTCTTCCTGCAGGACCCACCCAAGACCGACAGCCCTGAGGTAAGCGCGGAACAAGCGGTCCATCAGGTTAGCGTGCTGTAGCCAGTGTCCGTCTTTGGTCCGAACCGGGATGTATTGCAACATCGGCAGGCGCAGCTGCGCTCCCAAAGAGTCGGGCGGAAAGGTCTTCGGGTCCTGGCGAGAGAGCTGGCGCATCATAAGACCCGCTAAATCGTAGGGAATCATATTCTGAAGAAGGCTGGTCTGGACCCATTGGCCGCGACCGTGCGCATCGCGCGCAAGTAACGCTGCGAGAATACCGCGAACGGCTGCCTGGCTTGCTGCCCAGGTAGCGACCTGCACCGCGGCGTAAACGGGCCCCGCGCGATTCATTTGACCTTCGAAACTCGCCATCCGGCCAGACTTCGCCGCGATGACGCCATCGTAACCGGCGATGTGGCTAAGCGGACCTTGCTGGCCCCATCCGCTGATCGACGCATAGACCATGTGCGGGTTGATCGCCGAAAGCGTGACGTAATCGATTCCAAGCCGATGCGCAACGCCGGGACGAAACGATTCGATCACCACGTCGGCCTGCTCCGCCAATCGCTGCGCCTGGCTATGCCCTTCAGGGGTTTTCAAATCCAGAACGGCGCTCTTCTTACCCCGGTTCCAAGCCAGCCAAGCCGGGTGGCTGCGGAAGGGGTCGCCGGCAGGTGGTTCGATCTTGATAACATCAGAGCCGAAATCGGCCAGGACTGCCGTGGCAAGTCCGCCAGCCATGCCCCAACTGAAATCCAAAACGGCAAGTCCATCGCAGGGTCCAGCCATTTCCTCCTCCTCCGAAAGCTGCCTAGCGATTAACAAATATCATGCAGTTATGGTTGACGTGCACCACCAATCGCTCGAGCGCGGCTCTTCCAGGGTAATGCCTGCTTTTGCTCGCGAACTTGTCCCTATGCTAATGAGCAGCCAAGCGGGACGCCCGTTAGAGAGGTCTTTTTCTTTGAACCAGTGCGAGAGAATTGTGAGCGACCCACGCACCATCATGGTGCATCACCGCCACGCGCAGAGCTTTACTCATGGTCCGGAGCTTGTCCGAGCATGTCACGGCATCGGGACAGTCCAGCCGGCCATGGCGCGCGCTTTCTCCGCGGCCTGCTTCGGCGGCAGCGATGAATCCCAGAGCTTTGCGACAAAACGAGCGCCGGTCACCTCGCCGGACTCCTGTGACACCAGCCACAGGATCGGTGGCACCATAATCTCCGGATCGAGCAGGCGGCGGCGCTCGCTGGCCGTGATACTCTGAGGCACCATCCCCGTGTCGCTCGCGCCGCCCGGCAGCAATGAATTGACGGTCACGCCAGTCCCGGCGAGGTCCTGCGCCCAGATGATGGTTTCCGATTCGAGCGCAGCTTTGGACGGCCCGTACGGCGAAAAGCCGGTCCGGCGCATCGTCTCGTGGTTCATCGAGATGTTAACGATGCGACCCCAATGCTGTTTGAGCATGTGCGGTACGGCCGCACGAGCCATCATGAAGGGCCCATTGACGTTGGTGTCGATTATCATTCGCCACACTGCCGGATCTGTCAGCCAAAAGCTTGTGGGATTATCGAAGAACCGGTCGCTGACCAAGCGCATGCCACGGCCCGCGTTGTTCACCAGGATGTGAACTGCGCCGAAGTCGCGAATGGTTCTGTCTACCACGAGCAGGCTGTCCTCTTCGCTGCCCGCATCGGCCACCATCGCATGGACCGCTCCTGCATGCCCGCTGCTTGCGGCTTCGTTCGCGACCGCTTCGATTTCGTGGCGGCTGCGCGCGGCCGTAATCATCACGCTGGCGCCCGCGCGCGCCAACCCCAACGCCATTGCGCGCCCTAGCCCGCGACCTCCGCCGGTAACGATCGCGGTCTTATCTCGAAGTTGGCCGCTTGGCATTTTCTTGCTCTGCCTACCTCTTCCAGTCGGGTCTACATCCGCAATGTAGTCGACGGCAATCGCCCGGGCCGCCTGCTCCAGGCTGAGGGGCGATACTGACAAGCGTCCGGGCATGCCTCGACAGCCGTTGCGGCAAATACCATCGACATTCGAGCAGTGGAGCGAGACCAACTGCCCCGCCCCCCCAAGCCGTCTGGTAAATGACTCAGCAGAGCGGGTTTCCGGCTAGGCCGGCTTGCTCAACTCCGCTTCGATTGCAGTCGTGATCGCCGGGTCCTTAGGTGCGATATCGGGCGCGAATCGGCCAACCACCTGACCATGACGATTCACCAGAAATTTTTCAAAATTCCACATGATGTCGGTATCGTTGCTGGGTCCGAGTCCGTGCTGTTCCAACGTCTTGCGCAAACTACCGTTGGGTTTTTGCTGAGCAGTCGCCCACTCCGCAATCAACTGGCGGTAGAGCGGATGCTGCCCATCCCCTTTGACGACGATTTTTTCGAACATCGGGAACTTAACGCCGAATTTGGTCTGGCAAAACTGTTGGATCTCGGCGTTCGACCCGGGCTCCTGGCCGGCAAATTCGTTGGCAGGAAAGCCCAGCACTGCAAATCCACGGTCGCGATAGGTTTCGTAAATTTCTTCGAGTTCGGCGTATTGCGGAGTCAACCCGCACCGCGACGCAACATTCACGACCAGCAGCACAGTGCCTTTATGATCGCCCAGCGAAGCCGTGCTGCCGTCGATGCGGCGGAGCGGAATATCGTAAATCGCGGCGGACATAAATCTTCTTCCTCCCAAACCTTCATGGTTGTGCCTTTATTTTCAACCTGTCGGCGATTAAAGGCGATTCAGGCAAGCGACATTGAAGCCAAAACTCATGCTACAATTTCGCAGCTTTCTCCACTACGAGCATCCGGGCGCGGCCGTTATTTTGCAACCTTGTTTTGGATTTTCGCGACAACCACCATATCCGATGCACCATCTTACTCAGGGCTGATTTCGGCGAAGCCCTCTCGAATCACCGCGACGCCTGCCCCGTTACAGGTTTCGTACGAAAAGCACTTCAGACCATGGCTGTCCGTCTCACGCCGAATCATCGTCGTGATTATGTCGCGTGGGAAAACCGGGCGTGAGAAGCTCACCGCTAGTCGCCTGAGCTGCGCAGGATTACCGCCGCAAAGATGGTCGATCATGAGTTTGGAAGTAAAGGCCATCGTGCAGAGGCCATGCACGATGATTCCCGGCAAACCCGCCATCTTCGCGACGGCATCGTCGAGATGAATCGGATTCCGATCACCCGAAGCGTCTGCATACCGCACCGTCTGATCGTGGTCGATCGTTTGCGTGAATGTAAATACCGGGACCGCTGACGTCGTTCCGTTGCCAGACGGAGGCGCTTGCGCCGCGGTGCCGCGCTCGCGGCGTCCACGAATCAATGCGGTGAAGCGTGTGCGGCTCACCATCTGGCGAAGATGATTCGAAGCATCGAGATTGATGGCGATGAGGTCGCCGGCCCCGCCGCTTCCGATTGACACGATCGAGGCGCTTGCTGATATCTGGTCATCAGGCCGGATAGGAGCGAAGAATTGCATATCCTGGCTCCGATGAAGCAGACGCATAAGATCAACCCGTAATTCTGGATCACTGATCGCGGTAATTAGCGCGAGCCAGGTGACCACCGCGTTGAACATCGGGGGCGCGACTATCCCGCCCGTCGCTGACGGCTCGAAGTAAAACGGGTTGTCGTCGTTGTAAGCGCGAGCGTATTTCTGCAGCGCCTCGAGGGTGACCTCGGTAGTGACCGGCGGGTAAGTCTTGCCGACCAGAGATCGATTCAGTGCCATCGCTTGCGGATGAAATGCGCTGTGCAGGGATTGTTCGTTAGCCGTTGCCGGCGAGGGGTTCGCTCTCCATTCATTACTGGATTTCCTGGCCGTCGATAAACACCGCCTTCAAGTCCAGTTGGCGGTCGAATAAGAGCAGATCAGCGCGCGAGCGCGCCAGCAGGTTCCCCCGATCGTCCAGTCTAAGCACTCGCGCTGCGTTATAAGAGCCGGCATCCATAATTCCGCGCGCGTCGATATCCGTGTATCGGCGCATGATGCGCACGGCGTCGAGCATGGTGATGATGCTTCCCGCCAAGGTACCATCGGCACCGCGGGCGGCCCCGTCGAGAATCCTTGCGCTCACCCTGCCGCCAAAGAGCGCGGCTTTTGCTCTGGTGCTTCCGGCCAGCGAAACCCGATCAGAGGTGAAGATTGTCCCGCCGGGACCGCGAGCACGCCATGCAATTTGTAGCATAGCTGGATGCACGTGAGCGCCATCGGCAATCAACGCCGCCATCGCGCTGGAATCCGACAGCGCCGCCCCGGCCGCGCCTGGCGCCCGGTGATGTATCGGCGGCATCGCGTTGAAAACATGCGTGAACATGCGCGCCCCCGCTGCTACTCCGGCCATTGCCTGTTCATAGCTGGCGTTGGTATGACCGATTGAAACGGCAATTCGTTTCTCCGCAAGTGTCCGTATAGCCTCGAGCGCACCGTCGAGCTCGGGTGCGATCGTTATCAACCTGAGCGTATTGAGGCGGACCAGTTGCTGGAGTGCCTCGACTTTCGGCGACAGACTGAGAGACGGATGGATACCGAGCCGATGCGGCGAAAGAAACGGCCCTTCGAGATGCATGCCGAGAATAGCGGACTCCGCGTATCGAGTACCTGCGGCGCGTGCGGCACGCCGAGCTTCTTCCTGTGCCGCCATTGCCTCAGCGATCACCCGATCGACTCCCTCAATCTGATCGAGCGGAGCTGTTATCACAGTTGGAAGCCAGGCGGTGGTGCCCTCCGTGACCAGCCGTCGCGAGACTTCGCGAAGATCGGCGGCTGAAGCAGACATTACGTCGATGCCGAAGGCGCCGTTGATTTGCAAATCGATAAAACCCGGCACGACGTAGTCATCAGACGCCTGGTGCCGCGGCTCGAAGCTGACGATGCGGGGTCCGAAGGTAAAGAGACCGGATACGCCGCTGGGGTCGAGTCCGAATAATCGTCGTGTCATCACCACTGGAGCACTGAGCAGGCGCCATCCGCGATCATCTCACCGTCCAGATCAAAACGACGGCAAATTAAATTCCACGTCAGACGGCAGAGGCGACGGCGCTCTTCTTTATTCTCATTACTCGCGTGCTGCCCATCGGTCCTCGTCTGCGGGCGCCGAATAACTCAATTTGCCCGAAAGCGTTCAGCCAAGAGCCGCGAGAAGCGTGGCAGGTAAATCAGATCGAAGGTTTGCTCCTTTCCCGGAAACATCGTTACGGCTGTGGTCTTGAGCGCTCGCACGTGTTCCCACGCTTGTTCGAGCGTCATCGAATGGTCCTGCGCGATCGTCGCGAAGGTGAGTTCGACGAGGAACCGCAGTCGGCGAATCATCTTATTTTCGTGGGCAATAAGGGCTGCCCGGTCTTCGTCGCTCATAAAATAAGTTCTGCGAATATGGTGTCGCCCCGATGGTCCCGTGACGCAACCTTCCGGCCTTTGATCGCAGGCGCGAACTCGAGGCCTTGAGTCGTGCAAATACCCGCGTACCAGCGGTTAAATGATAAATGGTCCTCGCGGCGCCATGCGATTATAGCCGATTGCCGCGGGGCTTGTCGCGCTCACTGGAACGAGCGCCTTGTCTTAGCCGCTTACCGGTGGCATTGTGGTCATTCTTGTGGGATCAGAGACGCGGCTCAAGAGCAGCTTCATTTACCTGGCTAACGCGGTTAACGATTTACGCGGCAATTGGCGGACGTTCGCTCTGGTGCTTGCCCCCGTGGTGCTGTTAGGTGCGCTCTGCCTGCTACCTGACGCGCTCAATTTGCAGCATCAACTTGCGGAGAAGTTCACGCCCGGCACTCATAGCGTTGGATGGCGGTTGGTGCAGGAGCCGTTCGTGCCGTCGGCAGAACAAGCCCCGCTTTTGCCGTGGTGGACGTTGCCGCTGTTTCACCTGCTCCTGCTGATGGTGTCGTTCGGGGCCAATCTGGTCGTGCTCTGCACGATTCGCCGCGATCGCGCCAGGGTCCAACACACGCGCATTGTGGACGAGGCGATAGCGATTTACCAGGAGGCGGGGCGCCTGGCATTCGGGTTTTACTGGATTGTTTTCTTGCAAATTTTGGCGCCGCTGGTTGCCTTCGTGCTGCTGCGAGTGAGTTTTGAGGTACCCGATGCGCTGATGCTGGCGCTGGTCTATATGGCCGAAGTTGCGGTGACGGCGTTGGCTGCGCTGGCTTATTTGTGGCTCTATTTCGCGCGGTACGCCCTGGTGTTCGACGGCCGGCGGAGCTTCCGCGGGCTGTTGTTCAGCCGCGATTTGATGCGCAAACGGTTCTTCCGTGTGGCAACCCGAATCGTAGTCTTTCTCGCGGTATGGTCCGGCTACAACTCGTGGGCGGCGGCGGCGTTTATTTTCGTCAGCGTGGTGCTGGGGCCGGTCGGCGCCCTGACCGGTTATTTGTGGGCGACAATTTTCGTGGTTGACCTGCTTATCACCGCGATCACCTACGTAACCGCCGCGTTCTTCGCGGCGGCCGGAGTGCGGCTCTACCAGGATGTAACGGAGATTGCGTCGTCACCGGCGCAGGGTGCCGGAGCCCGGATACTCACCGCACGGACGGAGCCAGCCGTCGTCAGCGGCTAGGATAAGCGGGTGGCTTTTCACCGGTAACGCGAAATACCCCATTTGAACCAATGAGGCCCTGTGACGGGAGCCAAACCCGACGATCGCGATCATGTACCGTATAGCCGATTATTGCCGTTCTGCGATTGTGGTCGCGCCCGATCTGCTCGACGCGAGATGCGTCGTCCGGAGCGCTAATCACGCAAAAGCCGGTACCCATATTGAAGACCCGGAACATTTCGGCGTCATCCACGTTACCACGCTCCTGGATCATCGAAAAAATCGGTTGTGGTGGGAGCAGATTTTCAATCACGAAGCCGGTTTCGGATGCGACCCGTTGCAAATTCAACAGTCCGTCGCTGGTAATATGAATTAGCGCCTTGACCGCAACTTCTGCCGCGAGCATCGCCAGAACCTCACGCACATAGATGGTGGTGGGCGCGAGCAGTTCTTCGCCAAGCGTGCGGCCCAGTTCGCTGCTGTATCGTAGTAAGCTGGATTCAATATCTTCGCGCAGTCCCAATGCCTTTCTAGCTAGAGTGAAGCCATTACTGTGGATTCCGCTGCTTTCGATGCCGATCACCAAGTCTCCGGGTTCGATGTTCTGTCCGACAATCAGACGCTGCGGGTGAACCGTGCCGACACACGTGCCCACGAGATCGAAAGAATAGCCGTGATCGGTGCCTTCCCGCAGCAGTTCCCGAATCTGTGCAATCTCGCCGCCCGGGACACTAATCCCTCCGAGCTGAGCACCGTCGTGCAAACCTTTAGCGATTTCGCCCAGGACACCGGGGTCCATCGCCGCCACCGCGATGTAATCGACCATCGAAACTGGCGCCGCGCCGACACACAGTACGTCGTTTACATTCATAGCGACACAATCGATGCCGACCGTGTCGTATTTTCGGAGCGCTTGAGCCACCAGCAGCTTGGTTCCCACTCCATCAGTGGAAATCGCTAAACCGATGTCACTGGAAAGCTCCAGGACATTAGCGAAGTATCCCAGCGGAAGCAGAGGCTTCGCCGGGTTAAAGCGGAAAGTTTGATTAATCCATACGCTGAGTTGCTTCAGGGCGGCTTCTTCGTGGGCGCTGTTGACGCCAACCGCATCGTAGGTGAGCGGGCTTTTGGGCGGCGGTGAGCTACTCCGAGAAGTCATGCGACTCTTTCCCCTGATTGGCTTCATTACGGTACGTGCCAGCGCTCGGTACGGGCTTGGCGCAAAGAGGCGGTCGGGCGGCCGCGGTGCCGTACCGGCGGCCGATTACGGCAAGCCGCGAGCCCGGGACTGAACGCAGCGACAGCCAACATCTCGAAGTCTAGCGATAAAAACATGGTAATGCGCTATCGGCGATGCTGTCCTTGAAGCGATTCCTACGACGCCGCCCCATTTAGATTGCGTTGCGGATGTGCCCCGATCGCGGAGGCGTTTGACTTTCGAACTTAGCGAACGTTTTCATCATACCCCCGGTTTGGGCTCTGATTGCGACGATTTGCAGCATTCGTTTTCTCGCACCTCGAAAGCATCCAGTCAGAAGCCTCGACGTTATTTGACGCCGGGCAGAGGCACGTAACGTGCTTGAAAGCGCTGCGTACCACATACGGAGTCAGGACGCGGTTGTTTACCGGCTGGGTGATTGCGAATCGCCCCTGCCACACGGCGTCACACGACTGGGAGATCAAAAATGCGATTGAAGCGGCTAATTGCTCTCGTACTATCGATGCTGATGATGCTCGCGGTAATCGGGTGTAGTGGAGAACCACTTAGCACTCGTGAGAAGGGTACTTTGCTGGGCGGTGCGGCCGGATTAGGGGCAGGGGCATTAATAGGTAGCGCCGTCGGGCATCCGGGAGCCGGTGCGGCCATTGGTGGCCTCGGTGGAGCTGCCGCTGGTTATGGGATCGGTAACCATATGCAGAATGAACAGAACCAGCAAAGTTACCGCAATGGTTACTATTAAGCGCTGATGTGGTGCAACTAGTGATTGGGCGAAGGAGATGTCAGCGGGGCAGGGTGGCATGCATAGCGCCGACGAACAACGCAGGGCGGCTCAAGCCGTTGCCCTCGACAACGGTGATTACGATGTGCTTAGAACGGCCCTCATCCATCAGATTTCACGCGGATCAAGCTCTCTTTTCAAGAGTCTTGCCTTTCGGGCATGATTCGGGTCATGAACCGCAACGAGGCTCACAATCTTGCTCAGGTGCGGCTCGCTGGGTCTGCCGCTAGAGGGCGCGCAAGAACGCAACCAAGTCTTGCTTTTCCGCTGCCGTAAGTTTTGTGGCGTCGATCAGGTTAAAAAACTCGACCGTGTCCTCCAGCGTCAGCAGGCGCTCGTCATGCAGGTATGGCGGGTTGTCTTTGACGCCGCGCAGCGCGAAGGTTTTGATCGGGCCGTCCCCGATGGCCATCATGTTGTTGATCATCACCGGTTTGAAAAAGCGCTCGGTATGGAGGTCGTGCATCAGATTGTCGGTGTAGAAGGGCGGCTGATGACAGCTCGCGCATTGGCCCTTGCCGAAGAAGACCCCCTGACCGCGCATCTCGGCTGGCGTCGCCTTGGCGGGATCGAGCTTGCCGAAGACGTCGAGCTTGGGCGCCGGCGGAAAGTCCAGCATCTCCTGGAAGTCGGCCATGAAGTCGACTTGGCTGCCGCGCTCAAGCGGGTTCACGCCCTTCTTCGTCGCGGTCACGATGTCGCCGTCGAAATAGGCGGTGCGCTGCTCGAACTCAGTGAAATCCTCGATCGTCTTCAGGGCGCGCTGCGAGCCGAACAGCCGCTGAATGTCTACGCCGCGGAGCGACACCGTCTTGATGCGGTGACGGAACCACTCCGGGCGGGCATCGGGGGCTAGGTGCGTGGCGCCGTTCTGGTGGCCGTTCGCATGGCAATCGAAGCAGGCCGCGCCCTGGCTGGGTATTTTCGACTTGCGATCTTCGGTCGCGTTGAACTGCTGCTGCGGGAATGGCGTCAGCAGCAGGCGCAGCCCTTCCAGCTGCCGGGGCGTTAGAATGCCGTTGAACATCTCGTAGTAATTGGTGAGTGAGATCAGCTTGCCCTGCGAGACATCGCCCAGATCCGGGCGCTGGACCAGGTACATAGCTGGCGGAAATGCGGCCAGGAAGCGTTCCGGCAGATCGAAATCGATGTCGAAGCGGGTCAGGTCTCGCCCGTCCTGCCGCTTCATCGCATCGATCTCCTCCTTCGGAAATACGAAGCCGCCGGTAGGGTGGATGGGATGCGGCAGGGGGAGGAACCCCTTCGGCCATAAGCCCCGCTTACGGATGTCGTCCGGGGTCATCGCCGCGAGCTGCTCCCACGTCACCTCGGGTGGCAGCTTGACGCGCACACCCTCCTGCAGCGGTTTTCCACGTTCCATCGTGACATCCTGGGCGGGGTGATCAGCGAGATCGTAGCGCTCATTGAGCAGCGCCTGATGTTCGCGTTCGATGCCGGGCTTGACTGCCACATCATGGGCCATCCTTTCCGCGAACGGCTGGTCGATTGCGATAGGCTGGTAGCTTGTCAACCCGCGTGGCCCCTTGTTGTAACCCTCGGTACCCATCAGGTATGGGTTCGGAGCACCCTTCTGAGACTCCTGCTGCGCGTCGGCGAGGTTTAGAGCAATAATTGCAGCCGCGATCGCCGTCAATGCCCAGAGTCTTTTGCCTGGTGGAAACCTCATACGATTCTCCTTTAATCGCGCTCCTACAAGCTTCATCGCCGGCATAGTCGAGGAAGGCCCGAGTCATCCGCGGCATCATTGCAAGGAAGCGGCGGGTCTCCGACTGTTTCGAGCCGATGGAGAAAAGACTCGGCCTGCTGCAGCTCGATCTGAACCGGAATTTCCCTTTTGAATGGGATTTCTTTTTTATCTCTCCGACTACGCGATTTTTCTTAGCCCTGTGGCGGCGCCAGCGTCAACTCCTTGCCCGTTCTCACGCTCGCGACCAGGTCCCGGTAGCCATACATCGCCAAACTCGAGGCCCTCGACTACGAAGTGGGGACGAATCCGTTGCCCTTGGAGCCAATTCGTCACACACTGCTCTCTGCTTTGCTGCCTCCGCAAGGCGATTTTGTCCAGAACCCAACAACCCCGCTATCGTCGGTAGCGGCAGCATCGCAATTTTCCGCAGCATACCGGTGAACACCGTCGTGTGAGGTGGCTCTTCCGCCAGCAAACCAGTAGCAGCGGCGTTTTTTATCGCCGCCTTTCAGCAGCCGCCGCAGGAGGCTCAGGGACCAGTTGCTGATCTTTGCCGACATGTTGCCAATTAGCCATCGGCATTACCTCGCGATGTGAAACCCGCCGGCACCGGCTCGGGACCCGATATTTCACGCCTTCAGCACAGAGGGCATGAAAAACACGATAGTCGCCCTAAGTTATTTTCGGCAGGTGAGAGAATGAAATCTCGTCGATTAATGACAGTGGCATTGGTATCGAGTCTCGTGGTCGGTGGCATGTCAGTCTCCGTCTGCGCCGCCAGTATCGACCAGAATGTTCTAAGAGCCAAAGCTCAAGCCGAGCTGACGACCGTCACGGTTGACGTTGACAGGGCCAATATCATGTATTCACCGGCCGACAACGGCGTCGGGCCCAACTTCACGAAAGTCGAACAGTATCAGCAGGAATACCTGGCGGGCCGCCAGAATTTCCAGGATGGTAAATACGCCGGCGCGCTGCAGCATCTGCGCAGAGCCGACGAGCTTATCCGCAGCCAGCCTGATTGGAACGAATCCGAGTAGCTTACGTTTTTGCCAGCGTTTCACCTGGCATCGCACTGTGCTCGCCCAGCCGCCAGGGGTATCGGGCGCCTGATTAGGGAAAGATGGTGAGTCATGGCCGAAGTGCCCGCGATCGTTAAAGAGACCGAACAGTTGAACGACGAACTCTCAGCGGCTCAGCCTGTGCTGCCGTTGCAGTTTTACGGCGCGCGGAGGGGAGCAGCGACGATCGAACCACTGCGCCGCCTGATGGTCGCCATGCTGGTCGATGCTGTCCGTTGTTTTCAGACTAAGTTCGAGACGCGTCAGCAAGCCAGACGTCAGGACTTTGCAGAGGTGCGGTCGTGGATTTTCTCCGACGAAGATAACGGGGTGTTCTCCTTCAAAGCGGTGTGTGACGCGTTGGAGATCGATCCCGAAGCTATTCGAAAGGAGCTGGTTCGGTGGAAAGAGGAAGGAGCTTTCCGGAGAGAAGCCGCTGAAGATTCGGCGCTCGCCAGTGCCGCTTGCCAAGCGCATTTTGTGATAATAGCAAGGAGCTTCAGAAAATGTCAGTAAAGGTACAGGTGATCTTCTATAGCATGTACCGGCACGTCTACCAGATGGCCGAAGCGGTCGCTGCCGGTGCTCGCGAGGTCGCGGGCGTCGAGGTGACGCCGCTCCAGGTGCCGGAACTGGTTCCTGACGAGATTTTGGAAAAGAGCGGAGCCAAAGCGGCGCGCCAGGCGTTTGCGCACGTTCCGCTGGCTCGCATCGAGCAGTTGCCCGACGCCGCGACGCGATAATCTTCGGCACGCCCACGCGCTTCGGCAACATGGCGGCGCAGATGCGCAATTTGCTCGACCAGACCGGAGGCCTGTGGGCCGGCGGAGCTCTGGTCGGAAAAGTCGGAAGCGTTTTCACCAGCACCGCGACGCAACACGGCGGGCAGGAAACCACAATCACGAGCTTTCACAGCACCCTCCTTCATCAGGGAATGATCATCGTCGGCGTGCCCTACACTGCCGCGGGTCTGACCAACATGAAGGAAATCACGGGTGGAACTCCCTATGGGGCCTCAACCCTGGCCGGCAGCGACGGTTCCCGGCAGCCCTCGAAGAACGAGCTTGAAATCGCCCGTTTCCAGGGTCGTCATGTGGCCGAAATCGCCAAACGACTCAAGGGCTGACCCGATCGCGGAGAAAAACGATGCTTACGATCAGAAAGAGCGGAGAGCGCGGGGTGACGCGGCTTGATTGGCTCGATAGCCGGCATACCTTCTCGTTCGGCGATTACTATGACCCGGCAGCGACCGGATGTTCGGTGCTGCGCGTGATCAACGATGACGTCGTGGCGCCGGGCGCGGGCTTTCCGACGCATCCGCATCGCGACATGGAGATCATAACCTGGGTCCTGTGGGGAGCACTGGAGCATCGCGACAGCCTTGGCAACGGCTCGATCATCCGGCCCGGCGATGCGCAGCGGATGACCGCGGGGCGCGGCGTTACGCATAGCGAGTTCAATCCGTCGACCGATGAACCCGTGCGCCTGCTGCAGGTCTGGATACTTCCCGATCGCCAGGGGCTCACGCCCGGTTACGAACAGCGCCACTTCGCTGAAGCCGACCGCCGTGGACGACTATGCCAGATCGCCTCGCCTGACGGCGCAGATGGTTGGATAACGATTCATCAGGACGCGCGGGTTTATGCGGGCCTGCTCGATGTGGGCGCGTCCGCTGAGCAGAGCCTCAATGCCGGCCGCCGGGCCTGGCTTCACGTCGCGCGCGGCGCCGTCCAAGCGAACGGTGCTCGTCTCGGCGAGGGCGACGGGGCGGCGATCGAGGATGAGATGCAGATCGCGATCGTAGCAACGGAAAATTCCGAAGTGCTGCTGTTTGATCTGCCGTGAACAGGCTCTGCGCCTCGTCTGCTCCCCTGCGCCGGCACCCCGCGTCGACAGCCTCCTGGTTCACCGGGTTTTCCGTTCCGTCGACGAACCCGAGCAGATCGCGCATCAAAGTAACGGAAGCCGTGGCCCTCGTCTGCCTGAGCAACCGCATCCCCTAGCTTTATAATGATCCGCGTCGTCAATTCGAAACAGAGATCCGCGCTCGCCGCGGATGTGAAAAAGCAGATCACCGTGCGTAGCAATGGCATGGCGCGACCCGGCGTGGAACTCGCGGAACGGGTGAGGCTCTGCGGGTCGCGGCTGTCCGAAAAGCCGGTCCCATAGTTCTGATCCGAAGCCGATTACGCATGACAGGTTTCCAGTCTGGTCGCGGAAACCCAGCGCGCAACAGCTTGGGAAGGTCTCCACGTATCGAGCGGACCGTTGCCAGGCTGTAGGCATCCGGTTTCACCGTTACGGCGGGAAAGATCGTGTCGCGGGTGAGCGGCACGACCCACCGCCTGGGGTCTGACGGTCGCGTCGCGCGCAGCAGTTCGCGTTCCAGAGAAATTGGCATGATGCTGCTACCAGCGATAGCGACTCAACTCAAAATGCCATCGCGGAATGCAATCGCGGCGAGCTCCTTGATGGCTCGGAGCTTATAGCCAAACTGCGCTCTCGCACGATTGATCAGTCGGCCTCCGATCCGTGTTACACACCGAGCCGCTGTGGAGATCGCCAAAGTTTCCGAGTGGTGGAGAAAGACGTCCCGATGCCCCCGAAGCCGTTGTCGCGAAGAGCTTGAACGTGCGTCTGATTTGATCCCATTGCAGGCCAACGTGGGAGCGCGAGCCGACAGCGCTAACCTCCAAGTGTCAGGCGGATTGACCTAGCGGGGTTAGTTATCATCCTTATTATCGGCGACATCTTCGACTGTTGACGTGATTGCGTTCTGGCACGCAAGGCGCGCTTCGCGCCTGCACTGTAGCCTGTCTCAATGCAGCGGCGAATGGTTAGCCCGTATCGACGCTTTGATCTAAAAACGCAAGCTGTTGTTGCCTGCCGACCGCATCCACACCGGAGCGCGCGCAGATGAGGCGCTCCGATCATGGCGATCCACACAGCGTGCCGTTGATATCGCATTGCGGTTTGACACCTAAGGCGCGCTGTTGCTGCACGAGCGACGCAATCATCGCGTTGGTTTGGGTGTTCGGTTCGCATCCGCACAACTGGCTCGCGCAGCAACTGCACTGCGCCGCTTCTTCGGCTTTGATTATTTCCGACACGTCGCACTTAGGCAGCGCCGCACAGGCCTTTCCGACTAAGTCTCGATCATTGCACTCATCGGTGCATAGCGTCGAATCGCAGGTCAGGCCAGCCTGGATTCCCCCGGTCTGGAAGCAAGTGCTGTACTCGTTGCAAACCGTCTGGCAATTGACGCCGCTACCTGGCGGGAGCGATGTACTGCCCGGAACATACAACGGGCATCCCGCGCTGCCCGGCGCATCGGGCACGCAAGCTCCCGGGCTGGGCGCGGTCCCCGACTCCTCGCCTAAGGCGGCCGCCGGTGTGGACGAAGACCCAGCCGCGGACGGCGGCGCATAAGCGGCCGACCATACCAGGTCATCCCCCAACGTGCAGGCTTCGTCGTTCTGGCCGATCTGAAAGGGGCCGTCGAACACCGGACATGAGCATTGCACGATGCCGGAATTGTCCGGTTTGGAACATGGCGCGGTCATGCAGCCAGCGTACGGCGCGTTCGCGCAACTGGTTTGACCGATCCCGTTGGTCGGAACGCAGTCGAAGCTGAAAGCGGAAAACACGTCCGCGTTCGGTATCAACGTCCCCTGATTCACCGATTGGCAGACCGGTGCCGAGTTGAGCGTCGCGCACCCGCTGCCGTCCGCGCCGCACTTGGCGATTGTGTTTTGGTATACTGAGTAGTTCAGAATCGCATTGATATCGACGAAATACACCCCGTATGCAATGTCAAAGCATTGGCAACTGGCGTAGTTGCCATCCGGCGTTAACTTGCAGGATAGACCCTCGGAACCCGAACTCGGCCCCGAGTAATAGCACAATGCAAACGGACCGCCCCGGCAAGGCACAAAGTTACTCGACTGCAGCAGGATGTTCGCGTAGGCCGGTCCATAGCTTGTCGTCCAGTTCTGCGGATTGCTCCAGAACGCATGTGAATTCGGTACGAAATGCACGATTGTCGGGGCGGCCTGCGGCGCGCTGCTATCGCCTCCGCATCCTGCCGCGAACAGCAGGCCGATGATGAGGCAAAGCAGCCGGTAATTAGAGCGTCGGGTGCTCGGGCCTTGCACCTGGCGGCCATAGAAGCGCGTCATTTTGTCCTCTCCCGCCGCACCCCAACCACCACCCGCCTCCATAGAAGAGTTGCGCGGCTAGCACCTTTGACTTGGCTCGTTAGCCGGCACTCTGCTCCATCCTCGTTGACAATAAGTTAGCGTAAATGCACCAGTGGTTTCAAGGTGGATGGTTCGCTTTCCAATTACTGAGCTATACCTCCGGCGATGTGGATGCTCATGCGGTAGGAGCGAAGTGAAAGGCGTCGCCTGAGAATGGGGAAACGTGGCTACAGCAATATCGGTTGAGTTAGATTCGTAGCTTTGGATCGGAAGCTGCTATGCTCCGGAAGAATCATCTTTCAGGGAGGCTGGTGCCGTGAGGGTCTACTCGGTCACGCGTCTGTGCTGGCCGAGATGGCCGGCGCCACTTGTCTGATGGACCCGGTGTTTTTTGATCGTTTCGAAGAAGGCGCGGCCGTTTCATGTCCGGCGCGAGTGGTCTACTCCGAGCGAATTCCCACGCCGAATCTTTTGATCGTTTCCCCTCGCCATCCCGATCATTTCGATCTGGCTTGGCTTGACCTGATTTCGCGCAATTGCGACGTGATCTGCCCCCCTGATCCGCTGTTCGTTTATGGGCTGTGCCGACTCGGTTTCGACCGCATCCATCCGGTCGAGCTAATGGGCGAGATCTCATCAGAAGGGTTCGAACTCTATCCGACGCGTTCCGAGGCGCCGGTGTGGTACCGCTTCGATTTCGGTGGCGGAGGGTTTAGTCTATCTGAGCGGAACGGGTTTCACCCGGCAGACATTGTTCATCGGATCGCGGCTTCGGCCCTGGCCGGATGGATCGAGCGGCGCAAGAGCTTCTTCTATATGCGCGCCTATTCCGGCCGTTAGTGCAACCCTCTACAGGGTCCGAAGCGCAAGGTCGCGGCGCGCAGGTTGCTCCAGTCGTGTTGCCGACCTGCTGATGCATCTTCTGCTGAACGTGGCTCCGGGTTCCGAGACCGCGGTCCACCGTCGCATAGATCTTGAACTGGAGGCGCTCGCCGTCCGCAAGAGCGGTTAAATTCCGGAACCGGCCACACGAAGAGAACAAGGAATTTCCGATAAAAGTTAAGTTTGGGGACCGAGCAACAGCGTTTATGTTCTCACAATCTTGATCGGCAGCGAGCCTGCCAATCCGAGCTGGTTAACATCAAGATGGACCGGTGAGCGGCACGAAGGGCTGGAGAAATAGAACAGGAAAATGGATGTGTTAGAGAAGTATCTGGTGTTCTGATGGGCGACAAAACCCTGGAAAGCTCTGCCCGCGTCGATCAGTCATCTGCAGGCCCCAGTAACGCACAGAACCCCACAGGCGATTTGCAGGCCACTATGGTGAGTGATTTCAACAAGGGATCGAACTTGCCGGCTGAGGATCGCGATGAATCCCTGGATGGCGGCGGCGTTACGCGCCCTATTCTGGGCGTAGCTATTGCCACGGCCATTCTCTACTTTGGCAAGGATTTCCTGTTGCCGCTCACGATGGCTTCGATTCTGGCAGTGGCTTTCAGTCCGATTGCCAGCCGTCTGGAAACGTTTGTTGGACGTTTCGTTAGTGCGGCCCTGGTGGTCGTTTTGGCGATATCCGCTCTCGGCGCAATTGGCTTCTTCTTGACGGTCGAGCTTACCTCGG
>Ga0207416_1000547_pt1 | contig 62812 bp, 55 predicted proteins | sample PaiPotPPM11metaG_FD_184107 | JGI IMG/M metagenome (GOLD analysis project Ga0207416, IMG submission 184107) | Iron sulfur acid spring bacterial and archeal communities from Banff, Canada, to study Microbial Dark Matter (Phase II) - Paint Pots PPM... ... | reverse complement strand
GTGGGGGGTCGGCGGTGGGCGGTCAACGCAATCACCCCACGCTCTACGCCCCACTCCCCACACTCCACGCTGCACGTTCTATGTTCTACGCCCCACTCCCCACTCCCTCGCCCCGCCAGCGACCGGCTAGAATAAAAGGCGCAGGTTCTCCCTCATGTCGTCGTCCTCTGCCCAGCAATTCTTCCGCGAGCGCTACAACCTGATCCCGGCCGACTTGGAGCGCTACCTCGCCGCCGCCCTGTCGCGTGGCGGCGAGTTCGCGGATCTCTACTTCGAGTACCAGTCCACCTCCTCCCTGCTGCTCGACGAATCGCTCTTGAAGTCGGCCAACCAGGGCATCTCGGTGGGGGTGGGGGTCCGGGTGATCTCCGGCGAGCGTACCGGTTACGCCTACACGGACGAGCTGCTGCCCGACAAGATTCTGCACGCCGCCCAGACCGCGGCACATATCGCCAGCGGCCCCGCCCTCACGCACGTGGTCGGATTGAAGGACGTGCGCGGGGCCGGCCGGCCCGGCCTGTATCCCATGCTGGTGGCGCCCACCGACGTCGAGATGGCCCATAAGTTGGCCCTGATCCGGCGCGCCGACGCCACCGCCCGTGCCCACGACGCGCGCATTGTGCAGGTGCGCGTGAGCTACGCCGACGAGATGCGGCACGTGCTGATCGCCGGCTCGGACGGCACGATCGCCGGTGACGACCAGCCACTCACCCGCATGAGCGTGTCCTGCCTGGCGCGTGAGGGCACGTTGAGCCAGCGCGGCAGTTCGGGCGGCGGCGGCCGGGTGAGCCTCGACTTCTTCGATCGCGAGCTCACGCCCGAGCACCTCGCCCACGAAGCGGCGCGCGAGGCGGTGCAGCAGCTTCATGCCCGCGAGTGCCCGGCGGGCGAGATGGAAGTCGTGCTCGGACCCGGCTGGCCCGGCATCCTGCTGCATGAGGCCATCGGCCATGGCCTCGAGGCCGACTTCAACCGCAAGAAGACGTCCGCGTTTTCCGGCCGCCTCGGCGAGCGCATCGCCAGCGACAAGTGCACCGTGGTGGACGACGGGACACTCCCCAACCGCCGCGGCTCGCTGAACGTGGACGACGAAGGGGCGCCGACGCAGTGCACCGTGCTGATCGAGCGCGGCATTCTCAAGGGCTACTTGCAGGATCGGCTCAACTCACACTTGCTGGGCGCGGCGCGCACCGGCAACGGGCGGCGCGAGAGTTACGAGCACATGCCCATGCCGCGCATGACCAATACCTACATGCTGGCCGGCGAGGATGATCCGGAGGCGATCGTGCGCAGCGTCAAGCGCGGCCTCTACGCCGTAAACTTCGGCGGCGGGCAGGTGGACATTACCAACGGCAAGTTCGTCTTCTCCGCCTCCGAGAGTTATCTCATCGAGGACGGCAGGATCACCGCTCCGGTGCGCGGCGCGACCCTCATCGGCGACGGCCCCGAGGTGCTGAAGCATGTCTCCATGGTGGGCAACGACCTGCGGCTCGACCAGGGCATCGGCACCTGCGGCAAGGACGGCCAGAGCGTTCCGGTCGGCGTTGGCATCCCTACGATCAAGGTTGACCGCCTCACCGTCGGCGGCACCGCGCAGTAGTCCGGATCATTCCATCCAGCAACACAGGCCCTCTCAAAGAAGGACGCAAGCGCATGAGTTTGACGACATCATTGGCAGCCGGCAGCGGCGGCGAGAGCGGCGGCGACGCCGAGGAGTTGCGTGATCTGGCACAACGCATTGTCACCCAGGCCTGCGCGCGCGGCGCCAGCGATGCCGAGTGCGTGATCCGTACCGGCCGCGAGTTTTCCGCCACCGTCCGCCTGGGCGAGGTGGAGAACCTGAAGGAAGCGGGCTCGAAATCGCTCGGCATCCGTGTTTTCCGCGGCAGCCGGGCGGCCAGCACCTACACCTCCGACTTCGGCTGGCCGGCGATCGAGCACCTGATCAACTCGGCGCTCGAGATCGCCACCATCGCCTCCGAAGACCCCTGCGCCGGGTTGGCCGACGCTGCCGACCTCGCCAGCGGCGAGGACCTCGAGGCGCTCGCCGAGCGGCTGGCCCTCTACTCGCCCCGGGCTTCCACCGTCACCACCGCCGAAGGCATCGAGCTGGCCCGGCGCTGCGAGCGCGCCGCCCTCGACGTGGACCCACGCCTCACCAACTCCGATGGCGGTTCCTTCGAATCCGCCGAGGGCCTCAAGGTGCTGGTCACGTCGCGCGGCTTCGCCGGCCAGTACCGCCGCTCCTTCTGCTCGATTGCGGCCGTGCCCATTGCGACCCAGGACGGCCAGATGCAACGCGACTACTGGTATGCCGTTGCGCGCGACGCGGAGGGTCTCGAGTCTCCCGAATCGGTGGGACGCAAGGCGGCTGAACGCACGCTGCGCCGTCTTGGGGCGCGCAAGGTTCCCACCGCGCGCGTGCCGGTGGTCTTCGACCCGCAGGTGGCACAGTCGCTGCTCGACCACGTCTACGAGGCGGCCAACGGCGAGTCGGTCTACCGTGGCACCAGCTTTCTGCACGACCAGCTCGGCAAACCGATCGCCGCCACGCGCCTCTCCGTCGTTGATGATGGACGCCGCGTGGGCGGCTTCGGCAGCGCGCCCTTTGACGGCGAGGGCGTCGCCACGCGCCGCACCCCGGTCATCGAGCAGGGCGTGCTCGCCAACTTCCTTCTGAACAGCTATACCGCTCGCAAGCTGCAGCGCCGCACCACCGGCAACGCCGCCCGCGGTCTGGCCGGTAATCCCGGCATCGGGGTTGGCAACTTCTACATCGAGCCCGGCTCGCAGTCCCCGCAAGAGATCATCCGCAGCATTCCCAATGGCCTTTACGTGACCGAGTTCATCGGCTCGGGCGTCAACATCGTCACCGGCGACTACTCGCGTGGCGCCTCCGGCCTTTGGATCGAAAACGGCGAGCTCACCTACCCGGTTGAGGAGATCACCGTCGCCGGCAACCTCAAGGAGATGCTGCGTAACATCGCCGCTGTCGGCAACGACCTTGTCTTCCGTTCCTCCAGCGCCGCTCCCACGCTGCTGCTCGAAGGCCTCACCGTCGCCGGCGTATGACGCCGTGGAGGGTGGAGCGTTCAGCGTGAAGCGGTCATGACGGGCGCGCGGCCCTCTCGATTTGGATCCTGTCGGTCCGGGTTGCGTCGCGGCGATGGATCGGCGCCGGAAGGATCGGGCAACCGCGCCGCACGGGAGAACCGACAGCCCTACTCCACGCGAACGGCCAGAACCTTGATCTGCGGCGGCCCCTGGTTCCACTCGGTGGAAATATGGTCGAAGCCGAGGCGGATGGCACGGCTGCTGTGCGCGCCCAGCGGTCCGCTGTGGCGTGAGACGACGATCTCGCGCTCGCGTTGCACGGTCTGTCCCAGGGTGTCGCTGAAGGTGAGTTCGATGGTCAGGGCCGCCACCGGCCGGTTGCCGTTGTTGTGGAGGGTGGCGTCCAGGTAGGTCACGTCCCCCGCCATCATGGTCGCGGCGGCGGACATCTTCAAATCATCGACCTGCAGTTGCGCGGCGTAAGCCGCATCCGGATGACCCGGCGGACGATTGCTCAAACGACTTCCCAGCAGGAGCAGCCCGAGCAGCAGTGCCGTGACGCCCACCCCGATGCCAATCGCTTTCCACGGGAAGGCGGAGCCGTTGCCGTCAGGTGGCAGCATGGCGGAATGATACGTGGAAAATGTGGAGCGTGAAACGTGGAACGCGCTTTGCGCTCCCCCCGATCCCAGCTCTCCTACACCTCACGCTCCCCGGAGCCCGCGCAGCGGGCGGCCCGCAACGGTTGTCAGTTGGCGGGCAAAACCCAGGCGACCCCTCGCACCCCCGCCGCGAACCAATGTGTTTGTGCAACTGACAACCGAAAACCGACAACTGACAACCGTTGTTCGTGCAACCCTTCTAGCCATCGGCGTCCAGTTCGTCCCAGAACTCCTCCGCCTCGGCGGGTTGCAGTTCCCACGTAGCTTCCTCCGTTATGGTCGCGACCGTATCGAAGCCACGCAGCAGGCGGAGTTTGGCCAGTGCGTACTGTTCGTTGCGGCCAAGAGACCGCCCGTGGCCCGTCTCCCACGCGATGCGTGTCGGCTCGGGAACGATGACGGTGACCGCCAGCAGGGAGCGTCGTCCGCTGCTGACCTCAAACCGGTAAGCCGTACCCGGCACCGCTGCCGGCGCACTACCCACCAGCACGTACTGGTACACCTGACCACTGGCAGCGGAGTAGGTCTTGAGCCGACGAACGGTCACGCCGGTACGCTAGCACGGACTGTAGACGGTGGGCGGTGGGCGGTGCAACGCGAACGTAGTCGCGAGTTGTGCTGTCATTTACTGACAACCGACAACTGACAACCGTTCAACCCTTGTTATCATCCTCGCGACGTTTAAAGGGGACCGCATGCACCGCTGCCTGCTTCTGATCACGTTATTGTCGTTGCCCGCCTTGGCGACCTGGACGCCGGTGGGCGCCATGCCCGCGCCCCGCAGGTTGCCGAACGGTCTGGAATACCGCAACGCCGAGGGTGGGGTGCAGGTGCTCGTGGTGGCGGATGGCGTGGTGCGCGTGCGCTATGCCCCCGGCCCGGCATTCGGACGCGACCATTCCTATGCCGTGCTGCAACAGAGCGCGACGCCACAGTTCTCTGTTCACGAGGCTGAGAGCGGCGACCGGCTGGAACTGGCCGGCCTGACGGTCGTCATCCAGCGCGCTCCCTTCCGCGTGCGTGCCCTTGACGCCCAGGGACGTCTGCTCGATGCCGATACCGCCGCCGACGGCATGGGCTTTGACGGCGCACGCGTCCACGTCTGGAAGGAGTTGCGCGACGAGGATCACTTCTACGGCTTCGGCGAAAAAGTGGGACCGCTCGACAAGCGCGGCAACAAGCTCGGAGGCTTCACCTACACCATGTGGAACTCCGACGTCTTCGGCTACGACAGCTCGGTCGACCCGCTCTACGACGACATCCCGTTCTTCATGGTGTTGCGCGACGGAATCACGCATGGCGTGTTCTTCGACAACACCTTCCGCAGCAGCTTCGATCTCGGCAAGGAAAGCCGCCGCTTCTACGACTTTGGCGCTGAGGGGGGCGAGCTCAACTACTACCTGATCGCCGGCCCGCAGCCGCGGCAGGTGCTGGAGCGTTTCAGCGCGCTGACCGGACGCATTGCCATGCCGCCGCTCTGGTCGCTCGGCTACCACCAGTGCCGCTACAGCTACTACCCGGAAAGCATGGTGCGCTCCATTGCGGCCAACTTCCGCAGCCGTCACATTCCCGCCGACACGCTCTGGTTCGACATTCACTACATGGACGGCTATCGGGTCTTTACCTGGAATCATCAGCGCTTCCCGGACCCGAAGAAACTGCTCTCCGATCTCAACGCCGAGGGGTTCTCGACGGTGGCCATCGTCGATCCCGGCGTGAAAGTGGACCCCGGCTACGCCGTGTACCAGAGCGGCCTGGCGGCGGACGCCTACGCCAAACTCCCCGACGGAAAGCCGTTCGTCGGCCCCGTCTGGCCCGGGCCCGCCGCCTTTCCCGATTTCACGCGATCTTCCTCACGGCAGTGGTGGCAGGGCGAGATTGCCGACTTCGCCAAGGTCGGCCTGACCGGCATCTGGAACGACATGAACGAGCCGTCGGTCTTCAACGTCGCCACGGGCACCATGCCGGACGACGTCCGCTTCGATAACGAGGGCCAAGCCAGCACGCATGCCGAGGACCATAACGTCTACGGCCAGCAGATGTCGCGCGCCACGCGCGACGGCCTGCTGCAGTTGCGCCCCGACGAGCGGCCGTTCGTACTGACCCGCGCCACCTACGCCGGCGGACAGCGCTATGCCGCCGTCTGGACCGGCGACAACACCGCCGACTGGAGTCACCTGCGGGACGGCATCACCGGACTGCTCGGCATGGGTATCTCCGGCTTCCCCTTCGTCGGGAATGACATCGGCGGTTTCGCGGGCATCGGCAGCGCCGACCTGTGGACGCGCTGGGCGCAGGCCGGGGCTTTCTTTCCCTTCATGCGCGCCCACGCCGTGCTCGGCGCCCCGGCCAAGGAGCCGTGGGCGTATGGGCCGGTGCATGAGGCCTATAACCGGCGCGCCATCGAGCGCCGCTATGAGTTCCTCCCCTATATCTACAACGCCTTCCACCAGGCCGCCACCACCGGGATGCCCATGATGCGGGCGCTGGTGCTCGAGTATCCCGACGACCCGGCCACCTACAACCTCTCCGACGAGTACCTATTCGGCGACGATTTGCTGGTGGCGCCGATCATCTCCCCCACCACCACCGAACGCCAGGTCTACTTGCCCGCCGGACAATGGATCGACCTCAGCAACGGAAGCACCCAGGCCGGCGGCCAGACCGTCACCGTGCATGCCGGCGAAGATGCGTTGCCGCTCTTTGCCCGCGCCGGCGGCGTGCTCTTCCGCGCCCCGGTCATGCAGAACACGCGCGCCTGGGCCACGGCGGCGCTCACCTACGAGGTGTTTCCCGGCCCGGCGCCCTCCACCCGGACTTATTACGAGGATGACGGCCATAGCTTCGCCTACCAGCACGGCGACTTCCGCGAACGCTCGATCACCGTCACACCCCAGGCAGCCGGCGTTGAAGTGCAGATCGGCGCGCCCCGGGGCGCCTACCACCCGGCGCATGCCCCCAGCCACCTGGTCGTGCACCTCGACCACGCTCCCAAACACGTCACAGTCAATGGCCAGGCAGGCGAAGTCAGCTACCAGCCCGCCATGCACAGTGCTGAAATCACCTTGGGCCGCGGCGCGCAGGACGTCGTGCTGAGTTGGTAAGCGCTGGCAACTTTTGGGGCGCTCCCCGGTTCTGAGACTAAGGGGGAAGGCACGCCACCACCGGTGTCTCTCTCCCTTCGTTTTTCCAGGGAGTGAATCTAAATGAAAAAGATCGTTGCCTCAGTCTTCGCGCCGCTGGCGCTGACTTTCCTGCTTGGATTGCCTGCCCTCGCCACCACGCAAGCTTCCGACAGTGGCCAGATGTCGAACATGGGTCATATGGGCAAGATGGACCATATGCATCACAAAGGCGGAATGGGCCACAAGGGCGAGAAGCACTCGGATGTCCGCCAAGCCATTCACATGCTGGATCACACCAAGATGATGTTGCAACGCCATGCCAGCGACGATCCCGGTGGGCACAAGGCCGAAGCCCTGAAGGGGATCGACACTGCCCTCGACCACCTGCAGATGGCCCTGAAGGCCGACCAGAAGTAGAAGTCGGTTTTCGGTTGTCAGTTGTCGATGGTCGGCTGAAGACATCGGAGCGGTTGTCCCGCCTCAGCGCGCTAATTGGGCGCGCTGAGGCCTCGCTTCCTTATCTGTCCGCACCCGCTGTTCGTTACTGCACGGCGAAGTGGTAGGTTCCGGCCTCGAGTTCGTAGACCACTGCGTTCGCCTCGCGCCGCAGGAACTTCACTCCCGCGGCCTGCATGGCCGGCTTTCCGCCCTCGGTGACCTGCCCGGCGCCTTGCACCGGCACGAAAGCGGTCGCGCTGGTGTTGGCGGGAAGCGTCACATCCCACTGCAATTTGCCGTCGTTGGACAGCCGCCAGGCGCTGGCAATGGTGCCGTACGGTGAGGCGTAGCTGGCATCAAGCTCGCCCAGCCGGGCGTCCGGATGCGGATGCAGCACGATCTGCTGGAAGCCGGGCGCGGCCGGGTTGGCATCAATGCCCGCCGCGAAACGGTACAGCCACTCCCCCACCACGCCATAGGCATAGTGGTTGAAGGAGTTCATGGAAGGGTCGCCGGTGTCGCCGTTCCAGCGCTCCCACATGGTGGTGGCGCCGCGCGAGATGGTATAGCCCCACGACGGATAGGTCGTCTGCAGCAGCAGCGTGTAGGCCATGTCGTCGTGTCCGGTCTCGGATAGCACCGGCATGAGATAGCCGGTGCCGAGAAAACCGGTTGAGAGGTGGTTGCTGCGCCCGGCGATGTCGGCCACCAGGCGTTCCGCCGCGGCGGCCGGCTCCGCCAGCAGCCCGGCGTGCAGGGCGAGCACGTAGCAGGTCTGGCTGCCATTCCCCACCGTGCCGTCGGGATGCACGAACTTGGTGCGGAAGGCTTGTCGGATGCGGTCGTAGAGCTGATCGTAGTAGGCGGCGCGCTCGCTCTTGCCGAGGGCGCGCGCCATCGTCGCCATAAAACGCGCGTCCTCCGCCCAGAAGGTGGTGGCAATCAGATCCTTGGGGGTCGTACTGTTGGCCGGCACCCAATCGCCGAAGTCGTTGTTGCGGCCGTTCGTCCAGAGGTAGTCGGGGTTGGAGTCGTGAATGTAGGACAGCCACTTCTCCATCGCCTCCCAGTTGTCGGCCAGGACGTGCCGATCGCCGTACTGCTGGTAGGCGCGGTAGGGCAGGATCACCCCGGCATCGCCCCAGCCCGGCGCGCCGTCGCGCGGGTCGAAGCCCTGCACGCGCGGTGATACGTCGGAGAACCCACCCGCCGGCGACTGTGCGTCGCTGACGTCGCGCATGAACTTGCGGGTGAAGGCGTCCATGTCCATGTTGAAGCTGGCGGTGCGCCAGAAGATCTCTGCGTCTCCCATCCAGCCCAGCCGCTCGTCGCGCTGCGGGCAGTCGGTGGGGACGCTCTCCAGGTTGCCGCGCAGTCCCCAGAGTATGTTGTGCGCCAACTGGTTCACCATCGCGCTCGCGGTGTGGAACGTCAGCGTCTCGGGATTGTCGGTGTGGAACACCTCGCCGGTCACGTCGGCGGCCGTGGGCGTGCCGGGAAAGCCCGTGACCTCGACGTAGCGGAAGCCGTGGTAGGTGAAGTGTGGGCTGAACACCTCGTCGCCGCCGCCCTTGAGGATGAAAGTATCGGTGGCCTTCGCCTTGCGCAGGTTGAGGGTGTAGATCATGCCGTCCGGCTGCAGGATCTCGGCGTAGCGCAGCCGCACGGAGGTGCCCGCCGGACCGTGGACGCGCAACTTGGCCCAGCCGACCATGTTCTGGCCGAGATCCATGACGTAGACGCCCGGGGCCGGCTGCGTGATCTTCTGCGGCGTCAGCTCCTCGGTCACATGGATGGGCGGCGCGCTCTGCGCCACCAGCACGCCCGGCGCGCGGTCGAAGAGCCGCACCGGCTCCCAGCCCTTGCCGGAAAATCCGGGCTGGTCCCAGCCCGCCTGCTCAAGGCGCGCGTCATAGGTCTCGCCGTCATAGAGGCTGGAGTGCAGAATGGGCCCGGTCGTCCCCGTCCAGGAAGCGTCACTGGCGATGATCTGTTCCTCGCCATTGTTCAGCCAGACATGCAGTTGGGCCAGCAGACGTACCGGCGGGTCGCCGAAGTTGTAGGTTGGAAAGTCGGTGCCGGTCCCGATGCCGTACCAGCCCTCGCCGACAGCGGCTCCCAGCACGTTCATCCCGGCGTGTACTTGGTCGGTGACGTCGTAGGTCTGGTAGATGATGTGCTTGCGGTAGTCGGTCCAGCCCGGGGCCAGGATGTCGTGGCCGACGCGCGCGCCGTTGAGATGGGCGATGTAGGTCCCCAGTGCCGAGACGTAGAGCCGCGCCCGGGCGACGCCGGCCGGCAGCGTGAACTCCTTGCGGAAGAAGGGGTCGGGCGGATGCGTCACGCCCTTGGGCAGCGGCAGCCCGATCCATTGCGCCTGCCAATCGCCCATGTGCAGCAATCCCATCTCCCACCACGCCGGAGCGGAGTAGACGGAGGCCTGACCGGTTTGATCCCAGACGCGGACGCGCCAGTAGTAGCGTGTGCTGGATTGCAGGGGCCGGCCGCCATAGACGACGTGGGTGGAAACGCTCCCAGCGCGGCGGCCGCTGTCCCAGACGTCGGCCGCACCGCGCGCCAGACGTTCCGGGTCGGAGGCGACTTGGATCTCGTAGGCCGTTTGCCGCGCGCCGCGGCGCCCATCCTGCATCTGCCAGTCCAGCTCCGGCGCCCGCGCGTCAATACCCAGCGGGTTGTTGAGCGTCTCACACCGCAGGTGCACGGCCCGTGACGGGGATGCTGCCAGCACCGCAATGACGCTCACGGACCAAATCACTGTCGCCCCAAGCCACCGCCGCCTCGATGAAAGAACCCGCATGCACGCCTCCCCAAGAGCTGTTCTGGACCGGCTCATGGTACAGGACATGGGCGCACCGGCCAAGGACGCTGGCGCATCGTCCAAGCGGGGGCTTCGCCCCCAACGCGCCCGTTGGTCGCTGCCCCTGGTGCCGGAGTTCCGCGCAACATGCGAGTTCGATTTGCGAAACTTGACTGCCCACGGAAATTTCGCAGACAACCACTGCCCAACGCCGCGAATCTCTGAGCCCGGATAGCTCCCACAGGAGAGGTGGACTCATGGCAGCGCAGGATCGCCCGCTCGGCACGCGACGCGACATCAACCTGGCCAGCGTCGAAGACCTGGCTCAAGTCAAAGATCTGGGACAGGAGAAAGCCGCAGCACTGGTCGCCTACCGCGACGAACACGGCGACTTCGAGTCCTGGGACGAGGTCGCCACGGTCCCAGGGCTCTCCGCCGCCGTGGTCGCTAATCTGAAAGAAGAAGGCTTCACGCTCGAGGAAGAAGCCGAGACCGAGGAAGAGCTGGAAGCCGACGAGGACGAAGAACCAGCCGCTTGATAGTTGTCGGTTGTTGGTTGTCGGAAAACACGGAGTTCGGTGTCTCCCAGCGGCCCGCAAAGCGGGCCGAGGCCACCCGCCACTCGCCACCCGTCAGCAGCGAAACATGGTGCGCCTGGAGGGAATCGAACCCCCGGCCAACGGTTTAGGAAACCGCTGCTCTATCCTTCTGAGCTACAGGCGCACGCCCGCTCCAGTCCTGCCTGAATTGTACTGGAGCCAGCGGCGCCAGAGCGCCGCGCGCCCTGCATTGCTGGCTGGGCGGATGCCGGCCCGCCGCTCCACGTCCCCACGACGCGCCGCGCCCAGCGAATTCCGTGACGATTCCAGGTCAACGCCGTTCCCGGGGAGTGACCAGAGCTGCAGCCCGGTACACTTCGCCTCTTCACGCTGCGCGCCGCTCGACGTGCTATTCGGCCAGCTTCTCGGCCGCTTCAGCTCCTTGGCCTTGGCTTTTCCCCCGGAAGCTCCGAGTCCTCACGGAGCGATCAGTCGGGTAGTATCGCAGTTCAAGATATTCTCCAACGAGGGGACACGCGGGCCCGCAGGATCCGCCGGAGCCGAGGCGTGGCAAGGAACAAAACCCTGATGACGCGGCGCATTGCCATCGGCGTGGACCTGGGCGGCACCAATCTGCGCATCGCCGTGCTGGACGACAAAGCCGTCATCTTGGAGGCGGTTACGCTTCCCACTCAGGTGGCGGCCGGGCCGGAGGCCGCCGTGGAACGGATGTGCGTGGCAATTGCCGACCTCATCCGCGGCGCGGGTCCGGCAATGGGCGTGGGGGTGGCGGTTCCCGGCGTCCTCGATCCCGATGCCGGGGCGATACGCTATACCGTCAATCTCCCCGGATGGGCTGGCTATCCGCTGCGAACGGCGATCGAACAACGGCTGGGACTTCCGACCCGTATCGAGCACGATGGCGCCGCCGCCGTCCTGGGAGAATACTGGAGCGGCGCGGGTCGCGGACAGCGTAGCTTCTGCATGCTGACGCTGGGCACCGGGGTGGGCGGCGCCCTGCTGCTCGATGGCCGACTCTGGCGTGGCCAAGAGGGATTCCCGCTGGAGTTAGGCCACATCAGCCTCAACCCCTGGGGCGCGCCCTGTGGCTGCGGCGGTTTGGGATGCCTCGAAACGTATGCATCGGCGACAGCGCTCATTCGCGTTGCCGAAACCCGCATGCGGGCTGGCCATGCGCCCGCGCTGCAGCAGGCGGCCGACGCGGCGGGCGGCATCACGCCGGAGTTGTTGGCCCGCATGGCGCAGGCGGGCGACCCTTGTGCGCTTGAGATTTGGGATGGCTTGGGCAGCGTCCTGGGCATCGCGCTGGCGATGCTGGTCCATGCCTACGATTTGCCTCTCTATGTCATCGGCGGCGGCGTGGCGCGGGCATGGTCGCTGTTCGAGTGCCGCCTGCAGGCGGAATTGCAGCGGCGTTCCCTGATTTATCGGCTCGGGCGCACGCGCGTCGTCGCCAGCGAACTGGACGAAGCCGGACTGATCGGGGCGGCAGCGCTCATCCTGCTTCCTGCCTCACCGCCTCCCGAAGGCTTGGGTCCGTCGCAGCGCAGCGACGGCGCGTACCGCGGCTCTGACTTCTCCACCCCCACGGTGGGATAGGAGAACGGGGCGGGATCCCGGCCGTCCCGGAGCGCGTTCAGAACTTGCAAGCCCCCATGCGGACATTACTCACGGCGCGCTGGCTCTGCACCCCACTCGAGCAGATGGCCATTCCAAATCTGCTGATCGAGGACGGCCTGATCGTCGATTTGGACTCCCGCCGGCAGCGCACCCTACCGCTGGTGACGCGCAACCCGGCCCTCGTTCTCCAGCAAACCTTCCGGCGCGGCACGCTCGCCGTGGGTGCCGTCGGCGATGTCGTGGTCCTGAGCCCAGAAGGTCAGGTCCGGGAAACGTTCATCGCCGGCCGACCGGTGTCCGCCGGGCCCGTCTGAGCGGCCACGAATTGGGACCGCAAAATTGATGCTGCCGCAAAAGTGAGGAAGATCCGATGACCATGGCAACCGACAAGACCGGCTACAACCGCTTTCTTCTATTGGTGGCCGGCCTCGGGGGGCTGCTCTACGGGATCGATATCGGCATCATCGCCGGCGCGCTGCCCTACCTGGAGGCGACCTCCCGCTTGAATGCCGGCCAGCTCTCCTTCGTGGTCGCCGCCGTGCTCCTCGGCAGCGTGATCTCCACCCTGTTTGCCGGCCTGCTGGCGGACTGGATGGGACGCAAGCCGCTGATGGCTGCCAGCGGTGTCCTGTTCGTGCTCAGCATTCCCATCATTGCCCTCTCGCACGGCTACCTCCCGCTGGTGCTCGGCCGGCTACTGCAGGGCATCAGCGGTGGCCTGATTGGCGTGGTCGTTCCCCTCTACCTGGCGGAGTGCTTGGGGGCCGCCAGTCGCGGCAAAGGTACCGCCATGTTCCAGTGGTTGCTCACCCTGGGGATCGTTGCGGCCGCCTTGGTGGGCATGTATTTCAGCCTGCGCGTGCAGGCCGTGGCGGGGCTGGGTGATGCCGCCCGGCTCTTCGCCTTCAAGGACAAGGCATGGCGCAGCATCTTTTGGGTGTCGCTGCCCCCGGGCGTCCTGTTTGTCATCGGCAGTCTGATCGTGGCCGAGTCGCCGCGCTGGCTCTTCCGCCGAGGTCGCCGCGAGGCCGCCCACAGCGCCCTGCTTCGTTCCCGCAGCGACGCGGCGGCGGCGTCCGAAATGCAACTGATGGAAGAGACCGCCGTTGCAGAAACTCGCGCCAGCACGCACACGGGAGGCGATTCGCTGCTGCGCCGCCGCTACGTCATCCCCTTTCTCTTGGCCTGCGTCATTCTCGCCTGCACTCAGGCGACGGGCGTGAACTCGATCATCGGCTACAGCACGACGATTCTTCTGCAGAGCGGCCTCTCCGATCTGCAGGCGCACTGGGGCTATGTGCTCCTGACCGCGGTGAACTTCCTGATGACCATCGGCGCGGTCATGCTGGTGGACCGCAAGGGCCGCAAGTTCCTGCTCTGCCTCGGCACCGCGGGCATGATCGTCGCGCTGACGTGGACCGCCCTCCTGTTTCGCCATACCGAGAAACAGCGGGTGGACGCGGGGCCGGCGGTCGCAGCCATGATGAGCGCCCAGCAGACGCTCCGCTTGCCCTTTGACCAGCTCATGGCCGATCGTCTGGCGACCGCGGTGGGCGCCCGCGGCACCGCGCTCGTCCATCGCCCAACTTCGCTGATTCTCATCTATTCGTGCGGCGACTTCCGCGCCGCCAGCCAGGTCGTACGGTCCAACGACCTCGCCGCGCTGCCCATCGAGATCAGCCGCGCCACCTGCCTCCCCACCAACTCCGTGGTGGCCTTCTTCTCCAATCCCTTCGCCAGCCTGGCGCGCTCGCGCGTCGCCCCGCTACGGGTTGAAAACGCCCTGCTGACCCCGGTCCCGAACCGCCGCCTGGGCTGGATGGTGGCTGCCAGCCTCCTCATCTTCATGGCCTTCTTTGCCGTCGGTCCGGGCGTCGTGGTGTGGCTGGCGCTTTCCGAACTGATGCCGACCCGCATCCGCTCCAATGGGATGAGCATCGCGCTACTCATTAACCAAGCGGTCTCCACGACCTTTGCTGCCATCTTTTTGCCGACCGTGGGCACGTACGGCTACTCGCGCATGTTTTTCATCTTCGCCGGATTCACGGTGATCTATTTCATCACCGCGCTCTTCTTCTTGCCGGAAACCAAGGGGAAAACGCTGGAGGAGATTGAGGCCTATTTCGCAGCGCCCGGAGGCCGCCGGGAGGAGTTGACGCCGGTCCGCCCCCAGTGAATTGCCGGCACTGCGGCATGGTGACCGGACACTCTGTCGCTCCTGCAGGTGCCCCGCGGCCAGCTTCAACCTCGGCCCGGCTCACCCCGCGACCGTTTCCACGAAGGCAGCGGCGGCGTGCGAGAGGCGGGCGCGGCGTTTGCGGACGAGGCGGAGATCGCGGGCGACGCGGAAGCCGCGGATCCCGACCTCCACCAGGCGGCCCTGCGCCAGTTCCTCCTCCGCCGAGAGGCGCGGCACGAAGGCCACCCCCAAGCCGCGCATGACCAATTTCTTGATGGTCTCCACCGTCGGCAGTTCCACGTCGATATTGAGCGTCACCTTGTGTTTCTGGAAAACGGCCACGGTCAGGGCGCGGAACGGGGACTCGACGTTATGGGCGATGAAGCTTTCGCTGGCCAGCTCGCGCAGCGATACCGCACCGCGACCCGCCAGGCGGTGGCCGGGATAGACCACGAAGGCGAGGCGGTCCTGGTACAGCGGCGTGGCTAACAGCTCGCGCTGCCCGGGCTCATAGGAGATGACGCCGAGGTCGAGATGCCCGGCCAGCACCTCCTGCGGGATGGCCCGTGACAGGCTGCGTCGCACCTCCACCTTGATCTGCGGGTAGCGCCGCCGGAAGCGCTCGAGCGCCGGCAGCAGGGCCAGCGCCGTGCTCTCATTGGCGCCCACGGTCACGGTGCCGCGGTGCCGGTCGCGCAGTTCGACCAGCGCCAGCGCCAGGCGCTCCCGTTGCCGCTCCATCTCTTCGGCGTGCTCGCGCACCAGGCGGCCGGCGTCGGTCAGCATGCCCTCCTTGCTGGAGCGATCAAAGAGGCGTTCGCCCAGTTCCTCCTCCAGGCGGCGGACGGCCAGCGAGATGGCAGGCTGCGTGCGCCCCAGCTTTTCCCCGGCGCGGGAGAAGCTGTGCTCGCGCGCCACGGCCAGAAAGGTGGTGAAGTCCGCCATACCTGCCACCATAAATCAAACTGATGAATCTGTAAAAACTATAAATTTGACCTGTCCGCGCTTCCGCACTAGCCTTGGTACTGCGGCCCGGGGAAGTGGCCGCGCGGACGGGCAGTCATGGCGGCACGCATTCGCATCTTCGACACCACGCTACGCGACGGCGAGCAGGCGCCCGGCTTCTCCATGACGCCGGCCGAGAAGTTGCGTCTGGCCCGTCACCTGGAAGCGCTGGGCGTGGACATCCTCGAAGCGGGCTTCCCGATCGCCTCGGAGGGGGACTTCGAGGGCGTGCGCGGCGTGGCGGCCGCCTGCCGCGAGGTCTCGGTCGCCGCCCTGGCGCGCGCCGTCGAGGGGGACGTGCGGCGGGCAGGCGAGGCGCTGCACAGCGCGGCGCGGCCCCGCATTCATACGTTCATCGCCACCAGCGACATTCATCTCGAACACAAGCTGAAGAAGTCCCGCGCCCAGGTGGTGGACGAGACCGCGAGGGCGGTGACGATCGCCCGCGAGTACACCGACGACGTCGAGTTCTCGGCCGAGGACGCCACGCGCTCCGATCGCGAGTACCTGATTACCGTGCTCAACGCCGCCGTGGCCGCCGGCGCCACGACACTCAACATTCCCGACACGGTGGGCTATACGGTGCCGAACGAGTACGCCGAGCTCATCGCCCTGCTGCGCGCGCGCGTGGTGGGGGCGGAGAACGTCGTCCTCAGCGTGCACTGTCACGACGACCTGGGCTTGGCGGTGGCCAACTCACTCGCCGCCGTGGCCGCCGGCGCGCGCCAGGTGGAGTGCACCATCAACGGCATCGGCGAGCGCGCCGGCAATGCTTCGCTCGAGGAGGTGGTCATGGCGCTGCACGTGCGCCAGGACGCGCTGCCCTACACGACGGGCGTCCACACCGCGCAGCTCTACCCCGCCAGCCAGCTCCTCGGCGAGATCACCGGCATTGGCGTGCAGCCCAACAAGGCCATCGTCGGGCGCAACGCCTTCGCCCATGAAGCCGGCATCCACCAGGACGGCATGCTGAAGTCGCCGCTCACCTACGAGATCATGACGCCCCAGACGGTGGGGCTGCCGCAGGGCGAGCTGGTACTCGGCAAGCACTCCGGCCGGCACGCGCTGAAACAACGCTTTGCGCGCCTCGGCTACACGCTCGAACGCCCGCAACTCGACGTCGCCTACCAGGAGTTCGTGCGGGTGGCGGACCGCATCAAGACCGTGCACGACGCCGACCTCGAGGCCATCGCCCAGCAGCTCGGCTGGCTGAGCACGCGGCAGCCGGTATAACAGGATCCTTATGCCCGACAAGCCGCACAAATTGCACGGCAGCTTCCGCCAGTACCGCAGCGGCGAGCGCAGCGCGGACCGGCACGAAGAGCGCGCCATCGCCGCCGTGATCAGCGGCTGCATTCACCTCGAGGTGGGCGGTGAATCGCTCACGCTGCGACCGAGCGATGCCTTCAGCATTCCCGCCAAAGCCCCCTACGCGGTCGAGGCCACCGAGGAGTCGGTGGTCTACGTCTACGCCGACCCTGACGACCCCGCCCTCTGGGGCGTGTGAGGAATCCGAAGGGCGAAGGCCGAGAGCCGGGGGCCGAAAAAACTGCAGCGTGTCGTAGCCCTTCGGCCTGCCGCCTTCGCCCCTCCTACGGCGCCGGAGGCGGCACGGGTGCCACAGTCGGAGCCGGTGCGGGTGCCGGAGCCGGCAGCGGGTTTTTGATCGTGCCGAACTCACCCAGCTGGCGCTTCAACTCATCCGCCCGCTGCCGCATGCGTTCCGCGGCGTCCCGCATGGACTCCGACTCGCGGCGCAGCATCTCGTCGAGATGCTCCCGCTGTACCTGTTGCGCGGCGCTCATCGCCTGTTGCCGCAGACGGAGAACCTCGTCCTTGTTGCGCAGAACGTCGTTCAACACCAGGGAGGCGTCGTCGCCGTTCTCATCACTGAACCACGCGCCGTGCATCTCCCCTTCCAGATGCGCCGGCAGGGCCGGTACCTGCACGGTCATCTGTTTGCCGGAACGCAGGACGGTGACTCCCACCTTGGCGTGGCGATGGTCGCGCAGCGCGTGACGCAGGCTGCCGATGCCGTCGACCCGGGCGTCCCCCACCTTGAGGACGACATCTCCGGCATGGAAGCCGGCCTTCGCGGCGATGCTGCCGCTCTCCACGCTGCGCACCAGCACGGCGTTCTCCTGGTGCGTTCCGAAGAATTCGGCGAGCTGATGCGGCATGGTCTCGACCGAGATACCGATCGTGCTCTCTGAATCCGCCGTCATCCACTTCAAGTTGGGACCGAACATTCCGTTTGGAGGCAACCCATGGAGCCGCGCCAGCGGTGGAATGGCGGGCATGGGAGGAATCTTGATTTCCGGCATCCGATCGAGCCCATTGAAATGGAAGTTTTCCTGGCGGGCCATCTTCACACTCACGGTCAGGGGTTGCCCATGGCGCAGCAGCTTCACCGCCACGACGCGGCCTGAAGGCGTCTCGCGCACCAGGCGGCGCAACTGGCTGACGCTTTCCACGGCCCGGCCGTGGAACCCCACGATGACGTCACCCACCTGCAAGCCGGCGCGGGCGGCCGGACTTTCGGGATAAACCTCCTTGACCTCAGCGCCATCCTGACCGGATAGCTTGAGCTCGCCGGCGCGTTCAGCCGTCAGGTCGGATAGCCCGACCCCCAGCCACGTATCGCCGTCAAAGAAGACGACATTCTGGGCGGACAGCGCCGTCGGGGCAATCCCGGCAGCAACACACAAGGTAAGAAGCAAGATCAGGTGTTTCATATGCTGGCTCGTGGCTCCTGGCTGGTGGCTGGTGGCATGACAACAGTGTTGTGCGACGGTGACAGGTGACTCCTGCCGGAGGGCCCTTTCTCGCGCCGGTATTCGCTGTGGCCACCCACCACAAGCCACCGGCCATCAAGGCCGTCTTCGGACGGTGATATCAGAGCTGGTGGAGACCAGCCGCAGCACGGGGCCGCCGCCGTTGAGCTGCCCCTCGACCGAGAGTTGCTCGCCGTCCGCCTCGTGGCGCGGCATGGCGAGTTCTTTGAAGTCGCTCACCAGGTGATGGCCGCGCGGCGCGTCAATGGCGGCGCGCACGGTGACCGGCAGGGTGCCCGGTAAGCTGACGTAGATGGTGCCCGCCACGCTGACCAGGGACGAGGCGCCGAAGTTGGCGGCGTTGGCGATGATGTCGGCCAGGATGGCGCCGGCCGCGGTTTCGGCGCGCACCGCGCCATCCACATCGTGCAGCTCGATGTTGCCGCCCGCCGTCTCGCAGCGCACACTGCGGGCCGCCTGCAGGCGGATGTTGCCCCCCGCCGTTTCGCTGTGTACCTGCCCGGCGATGCGGCCGAGGGTGATGTTGCCGCCCGCGGTGTTGGCCACCACGTCGCCGCCGGCACTGTCAATGGTGATGGCGCCGCCCGCGGTTTCCGCATGTACCGTGCCGCCGGCATGGGCGACGTGCAGGTTCCCGCCCATGGAGGCGATCTCGACCGCCTGCGCCCCATCCTCGACCTCAACATTGCCGCCCGCTGAACTGGCCCGCACCAGCCCCGCGGCCCGACCGATGTGGATGTTGCCGGAGGCAGTGGCGATGTGCACGGCGCCGCCCATCCGGTCCACCACCACGTTGCCCGCCGCCGCACTGACGGTGAGCTGGGGCGTGTTCAGGTCATCGACCACGATGTTGCCCACCGCGGCGCGCAGGGAGACGCTGCGTGCGCCCGCTGGAATGCCGAGATCCAAGCGGGCGTCCACATTGCTCCACGACTGTCGGCGGCGCATGCGCGGGGCTTCGGTATGGATTTCGAAGACATCGCCGCTCCGGCGCACGACCACGGCAAATCCGTCCACCATCGCGCGCGCGTCGCTCCCGTCGCGGCTGCGGATGCGAATGCGGTACTGCAGGTCGGTACCGGGAACGCCATGCACGTGGATATCGCCCAGATCGGATTGCGTTTCCACCCGAAAATGGCTGGGGCCTGACAAGGCGCCGCTGATTTCACGCACCAGGTAGCCGTTCTCCTCGTGGTACTGCGCTTGTTGCGCCTGCAGTCCGCGCCCCGGGGCCCAGGCCGCCAGCAGGCAGCCCAAGCCGATCACGACGCGGCGTCGCCAGGCGGGAGCCGCGGCCGGGATTCCTGCCCCAGCGGCGGGCACCGCCTCTCGCCGCTCGTGCACCATTGCGTCAACCGGGGGTAGTGAGTGCTGCATGTGGTCCTTCAATTGTCGCCATCCGGCGCCGACGACGGCATGTCGGGCGGCATGGCCTCTTCCATCTGCCGCAACACTGCTGCGATGCGCAGCCTGACGTAGACATCCGGACTGCGATCCGCCGCCTGCTGCAATAGCTGGTCAACGTCGGCGCGATGGGCCTGGCCCAGCGCGTTGATGGCGGCGGTGCGGACGCCCGGATTGGCGTCGTTCAGGACGGCTTGCAGCAGCGCCTGGCGCACACCGGCGTGTTGCGCCACTTCCGGGGTCAGGGCGTCCAGCGCCTTGAGGCGCACGCCCGGGTTGGAATCGTGGCTGAAAGCCCAGAGCAGGGTGCGGCGGACCTCAGAATCGTCCTGGCTGCTCACCACCGACTGATTGGGCTGCCCCGCCCTCGCGGTCGTGGCGCGCAACGCCTCGATTGAATCCAGGCGCACGCCGGAATTTGGCGGGTTCTGCACCGCATAGATGAGCAGTTGTCGTACCCGCGGGTCGGTGGGGTTACCCTCCAGGCTGCGGCGCGCCACGGTGTCGTAGTCAATCTGAACCTGACCGTTCTGCGCGTCATGGTTGACGGCGTTCACCCGCAACGGCTCGTCGCCGCCATTGCCGTCGAGACTGGCGGCGTTCACGCCGGAGCCCGAGTGAACGGTGCGGCCCCGCATCGCCCAGCCGCCCAGAAATCCCGCGAAGATCAGCCCCACGGCCATCCCCGGCAACACTTGCACCCGGGGCAGGGCTAGCGGGAGTCCAACCCGCCCCCACCAACGGCGCAACGCCCGGGGAATCAGCGCACCGCCCGTCGCCCCGGCGAGACCGGGCTCTTCATCGATTCGCTCCCCCAGCCGTTCCCGCCAAGCGAGAAGCTGCCCAGGCTGAGCTTCCGCGCGCGGTCGCTGCGCCAGCAAGGCATGCAGGCTGCGGAGCTCCTCCCACTCCAGGGCGCAGGCGGCGCATTCGAGGCGATGCACCTCCAGCGCGTGGTGCTCGGCGTCGTCGGCTTCGCCCATCAGCGCCGGCAGCAACAGTTGTCGAACACGCTCACAGTTCATAACGCTTCCTGTCGATCACTGCTCCGATCGCCTCGGCTGGGGTGGAGCTGCGATGCAATGTCACTTCGCGGCCGGCCAGCCCCGCCAACGCACCGCGCAGTTTCTGGGTAGCCCGAAAGAGAGAGTTTTTTGCCGTCTCCTCGGTGGTCTCAAGCAATTCCCCAATGGTGCGCAACCTGAGACCTTGATAGTGCTTCAGCTCGAACACCATGCGCTCCCGCGGCGACAACCGGCGTAGGGCCCACTCAATGCGTTCACCGACTTCGTGGCTGAGCAGCATCTGTTCCGGGTTGGCGGCCGGCGCCGGGTGGGCGACCTGATCCAACAAGTCCTGCGTCTCGCCCGCACCATCCACAACCTGCGAGGAAACCTCTTTGCGCACCTGCCGCCGCCGTAGGTGGTCCATGCAGACGTTGGTGGCGATCCGGTAGACCCAGGTATAGAACGAGCACTCGAATCGAAACCTCGGCAGGGAGCGATACGCCTTGAGGAAGGTCTCCTGGTACACATCCCAAGCGTCGTCATCGGAGCGGACCAGGTTGCGGGCCAGACGGAAGACGTTATCGTCGTAGCGCGCCACCAACTCGTCGAAGGCGCCCCGGTCGCCGTCTTGCGCCGCCCGCACGAGCGTGTTGTCGTCGCGCGCTGTCACCGTGGTTGCTTGAACCTCTCCCCGAACTACTGTAAGCGCGCTCGCCGTCGTCATGATCGCTCGCCCTCAACGGCGGTCCATTTTTCCTCGTACGCCCGTTTGGACGCGGGCGGCGAAAAAACGTGAGCGTGGCAATTCCGACACGGGCGAGTTCCGTCGGCTCGAACTCCTGCTGCCCGGTCGAAGTGGCAATTCTTCGCACTGCGCCAGCATTGCTGCTCGCAAGCTGCTGTGCTAGCGTACCTTCGGGGTAGAATCGGGCTCAGTGGGGGCGAACTTTTGCACCCAGAGGCGGGTCGGGGCTGGCTGTGGCCCTCCCCCGGGAGGGGTGCGCGCCGCCTGCGCCGTGGTGTCGCATTGACGTTGGCGGAAGCATCGAGACACAGCATATGTTTGGCTTCAACCCCGAGAAGGCACTGGCCAACGCCGAGAAGCTGATCCAGCAAAATAAGACAGCGGCGGCAGTCGAGCTCTACGAGAAGGTCCTGGAGCAGCGACCAGGGGATCAGAACCTGCGCAACAACTTGGGCGACCTGTACGGGCGTCTGGGGCGCAATGCTGACGCCGTCAAGCTCTTTCGCCAGATCGCCACGCAGCTCGAACAGCAGGGACAGACGCCGCGAGCGGTTGGAGTCTGGAAGAAGATCTTGCGTCTCGACCCTGACGCCAAGGACGCCCAGCAACGCCTGGCGGACCTGCTGATCAGCCAGGGCGGTCAGAATGAGGCGCGCGGCCTTCTGTTGCAGATTGCCGGACGCGCTGAGCAGGCCGGCGACTGGGCCGGCGCCACCACCGCGCTGGCCCGCATCCTCTCGGTGGACGCCGATCAACCACGCATCCGCCTACGGCTGGCGACCGCGCGCGTGCGGATGGGCGACAAACCCCGCGCCCAGACGGAGTTCCTCGCCGCCAGCCAATTGCTGCTGCAGCGCAATGACATGGACGGCGTGAAGGAAGCGCTGGGGCAACTGCAAACCATTGACCCGGACTGGCCCCCCTACCGTTTGCAACGCGCCACGGTGGAGGCGGCGCAGGGACAGCGCGATGCCGCCTTGCGCAGCTTGCCCTTGGCTGCGGAACTGGCTGGCTCGGACGCGGCACTCGACGAGGCGGCGCGTCTGGCACGTGAGGCCAAGGCCTATGATCGTGCCGTCGAGTACGGCTGGGCCTTGTTGCGGTTGGGGCAGCGCGATGCCGCCACCTACGCGCTCGAGTTTGGCCGCTCCATGCTCGGCGATTTGCCGAGCGCCTCCGACAGCGGGGCGGTGGATGCGGTGGTGCTCTGGGCGGTCGGGGACCTCGACCTGCTGCACCGCGAGGATCTGCGACCGGCGTGGCTGCAGTTGCTGCGCGCCGGCCAGTCGCGCGATCCGTTTCATCTCGCCGCACTGGAAGCTTGGTCTGACCTGATCAGCAGCGATGCCGGGCCCGCGCTTCCGGGCCAGGTGGATCGCGCCCAGCGCGCCCGTCGCCGGGAGGTCCTGATCCTGCTCGGGCAGGCTTACGAGCATCACCAGCAACTCGAACGCGCCCTGGGTTGTTTCCGCACGCTGACCCAGGAGGACGCTGACGACAGCGAGGCCATCGCCCTGCTGCACCGGATCGAGGAACAGATGGGATTGGAGCAGACGCGGGTGGCGTCCGAGCCCGAGGCGGCTGCGGCCGCGCCGATCTCGCATGCCGAACTCTTTCCCCCCGCAGCGGACCATCCTGAGGAATTTTCCATTGCCGCCGTCGCTGCCCCGGAGGTCGAGACAGAGCCGCCCGCGGATCGCATCACGGAGTTTGCGCTCACGCCGCTGCCCTCCCCGGACGAGCCCGAGATCGCCGCGCCGGTCACGAACGCCGCCGCTGCAGGCGAACACGCCGACGCCTTTGAGATTGACCTGGCTGCCGAGTGGAGCGCGGTAGCCGAGTCCGAAGCCGAGGACCGCATCCGGGAGGCTGAGTTCTATTTCAGCAATGGCATGCTTGGCGAAGCTGAACAAGCCGTCCATTCCGGGATCGAACAACACCCCGGCAACGCGCGCTTGCTCGAGTTAATGACCAGAATTCAACAGGGGAAGAAAGCCGAGCCCGACCCGGCGGTCAACGAGATTGACAGCATTGAACTGCTGACCCCGGAGGAGGAGTCTCCTCAGACCGAAGCAGCTGGGTTCGACCTGAGCCCGTCCGCCGAAACCGCGGCCGACTCACTGCCTCCCGTTGCCTTCGCTCTGGGCGCCGTTACCACCTCCCAGTCGGCTGCTCCGGCACCCCCGAAGCCGGCGCTTCCCGAGTTTGCATTACCAGAACTCGCAATTGAGGACGCTGCGCCAGACGTGGTTGACCTGAACCTCGACGAGTTGACGCCTCCAGCTCCGGACTGGGCGCCCAGTCCCGATCCGGTAGCGACTGCCGCGACTTCAACCCAGAGCTCGAGCTCAGGCGACCTGTTGGACGACTTGCTGGCCGGCTTGAGAGGCGGCGCGGCGCCGGCGGCCTCGCCTCTCAGCGACCTCCATTTCCCCACCCCAGCGCCTATGCCGGAACCCGTCGCTGCGCCCGGTGCGGCCTCGCCCATGGGAAGCGTCTTCCAGGAGTTTCGCTCGACGCTGGAAAACAAGGCGGATCCTGGAGCCTCCAACCCGGAGGCGCGCTACAACATGGGCGTTGCCTACCGTGAGATGGGCCTGCTGGAAGAGGCCATTGCCGAGTTGCAGAAAGCTTTCGCCGCATGGCGCAGCCTGGGCAGCGCGGCGCCGCGGTTGCTCAGCTGCGGCGCCACCATCGCGATGTGCTTCCAGGAGCAGGGAATGCCGGAGCTGGCGGTGCAGTGGTATGAGACCACCCTGCAAGCTGCCGCGCTTCCAGCCCATGACTCGCTCGGCATCCGTTACGAACTGGCCAGCCTGCTGGAATCGCTCGATCGCAAGCCGGAAGCGCTGCAATATTACCGCCAAGTCTATGCCACCGACGTGGACTACCAGGACGTGGCGGAGTGCGTCCGGCGCCTGCAGGCCGCCGGGACGGGGTCGCGCGGATGAACGTGCTCGGCTCCCCCTTGTCCCCCGCGTCCGCAAACGCCGCCCGTCGCTGGCAGCGCATCCTGCTGGCGGTGGAGATCGTGCTCAGCTTGGAGTTCGGGCTGTTGCTGTTGATCGTTCCGTGGACGCCGTTCTGGGATCACAACGCCGTGCTTGCCCACTTCCCCGCCGCACGTTATTGGATGCTGAGCCGCCCCATGCGCGGCGCCGTCAGCAGCTTGGGATTGCTCAACCTCTGGTTTGGTACCGGCGAAGTCGCGGGACGGTGAGAACGTTGCCGGTCGAGGTCGAACGCAGGGCCCACTCTTGACCGTACGGCGAAACTGACGCGTGTTTCTCTACTACATCACCGACCGTGCGGCGCTGGGGGGAACCCTTCCCCTGCTGGAGTGCGTGCGCCGCGTCACCGCTGCGGGAGTCGACTGGATCCAAGTGCGGGAACGCGACCTCTCCGGCCGCGCCTTGGCCGAGTTGGTGACCGAGGTATTGAAGATCGCCCGGGCCGGCGCGCGCCCCACGCGCGTACTGGTCAACGACCGCCTCGATGTCGCGCTGGCCACGGGCGCGGACGGCGTGCACCTTCCCTCTCATGGTCTGCCGACCGGCGCCGTGCGGCGTCTGGCGCCCGCCGGGTTGATAATCGGCCGCAGTTGCCATAGCCCGGCTGACGTGCAGGCAGCGGCAGCCGAGGGCGCCGATCTTTGTGTTCTGGGTCCGGTATTTGCCACGCCCGCGAAGGCGGCTATGGGGCCGCCGCTGGGACTTTCGGCCTTCCGCAGCCTCCGCGACGTGACGATCCCCGTCCTCGCGCTGGGGGGCGTCACGCTGGAAAACGCGGCCTCATGCCGCGCTGCAGGAGCCGCCGGCCTCGCCGCGATTCGGCTATTTCAAGATGGGCCGCTGCCAGCCGCAGAGTTGGCCCGGCTGCGCGGCTGAACGGTTGCCGACAGAACGGTTGTTGGTTGTTGGTTATTGGATTTTAGCGCGCCGCGCCGATCATGCCCCACACGCTCTACGATCCACGTCGCGCGCCGTGGAACGCTTGCCAGCCGTACTTGCAACCGACAACCGACAACTGACAACCTTAAAAATTCACAATGCCGCGGTACACCCAGATTCCGGCAATCACCAGGATCAGGGCGCCCGAAATCGCGCTCAGCGTTTGGATGTAGGGGGTGAGTCGTTTCAGCCGCATCTGCACTTCCGCCTGTTCCTTGCGCAGATGTTCTTCGGCGTCGTCGAGGAAGAGACAGTCATCCTCGTGCATGGCAATCACCCCTCGCCAGATGAGCAGGAGAAGCAGGACGGAGGTGAATGCCGCCCAGACGACCAGAAGCAACTCGGCGAGCGGAAGGCGTAGTAAATACATTGCAGCCTCCGTACCACAGCTCTCGATGGCCGGAGTCTAGCACCGCAAGGGGGGAGGCGCAACGTCAGGCAGAGCGCACTTGATACGCGGGAGACCGCAAGCCGGCAGGCGGGCTGATACGCCCTTCTGTCGACCATCCGCACTCCACCGCGTACCGCCTACTTTTCGACTACTTCCGTCGCTTCACGCTGCACGTGGACGGCGACCTGCGCCTTGACGTGATAGTGCAGGTCGACGGTCACCTTAAAGGTACCGAGGGTCTTGATCGGTTCGTGAATCTCGATGCGGCGGCGGTCCACCTTGAAGCCCCGCTTCTCGAGCTCCTCGGCGACATCCATGGCGGTCACCGAACCGAACAGGACATCTTTCTCGCCGGCCCGGCGATGGAACGTCAGTTCGACCGACCCCAGTTGCGCGGCAACGGCCTCGGCCGCGCTGACGTCCTGGGCGTCCTTGCGCTGGGCGGAGGCGCGCATCTGCTCGATGTTGCGCAGGTTGGCGGGCGAAGCGGCGATGGCCAGCTTGCGGGGCAGAAGAAAATTGCGGCCATAGCCGTCGGCGACCTTGACCACCTCGCCGCGGCGGCCGAGTTTCAACACATCTTCTTTGAGGATGACTTCCATGACAAATTCTCCGGTAATCCTGCACGGGCGGCACGGTTCCAAGTCGCTCGCGGCCGGCGGATCGCCGGTCCTTCCGAGCCACGATTGCTGCCGCTTAGATCGGGGTGGCGAAGGGCAGCAGGGCGATATTGCGCGCCTGCTTGATGGCACGCGTCAGCCGATGCTGATGGGCGCTGCAGGTACCCGTGATGCGCCGCGGCACAATTTTGCCCCGCTCTGCCACGAACTGCGACAGCATGCGGCTGTCCTTGTAGTCGATCTTGTCGATCTTTTCGACGCAGAACTTGCACACCTTGCGGCGGCGGAAGTACTGCTTCTTGGGGCCCATGCCGGGCTTGCCCGACCCACCCGGACCAGACGGCCCACCGGGACGGCGGCCTTCACTGCTGCGATTTTCCATAAGAATTCTCCGTTCTGATCGGTCCGGACTACACCGCCGGGGCGCCCGTCTCTTCCGCCGGACTGGCCGGCAGAATGTCGGGTGCCGGTGCGGCAGGCGGGGCCGGCTTCTTCTTCAAGCGCTCTTCGCGGCGCTTGCGGTCCTTGTTCAGCCGCTTGTCGGTCTCGTCGGTGCGCACGGTGAGGAACTTGATCACCGGCTCACTCACCCGCAGACGGCGCTCGAGCTCCACGATGGCCTCGGGCGGTGCCTCGAGGTCGAACAGCACGTAGTTGCCGTCCCGGAAACCATCGATCGGGTAGGCCAGGCGGCGCTTGCCCATGCGTTCCGCCTTGCGCAGGCTGCCGCCCGCCTGGACGAGCACGGTTTCGAAGCCGTTCACCAGCTTGTCCGCCTCGTCGTCCGGCATGTCGGAGCGCACGATAAACATCAGCTCGTAGGTTCGTTTGATCATTTCTGTTTCTCCCTCACGCCCGCGCTCCGGTTCCGGCTCAGGCCGGACTGCCGGGCGCTTCCGGACGGGCGTTGAACAGGCTCATGGCCTTGCTGACGCCCTCGCTCAAAATCATCTCCACCGCATCGGCGGCGCGGCCGCACACCTCGCCGACCTGCTCGCGATCCGCCTTGCGCCACGGGGCCAATACGTACCGCCCCACGTCCACGGGGTGGGCCGGGTGAATGCCCAGCCGTACCCGCACAAACTCCGCCGTTCCCAGGCTGGCCAGCAGCGAACGCATGCCGTTGTGCGTCCCCGCCGAGCCCCGCTCCCGGATGCGGATCTCGCCCAGCGGCAGGTCCACATCGTCGTAGAGCACGATCAGGTCGGCGGGCGTCCGCTCGTATTTGCCGAGCAGTTGCCGCACCGCCACGCCGCTCAAATTCATGAAGGTCAGCGGTTTCACCAGCAGCACCGCCTGACCCTTCCACACCGCACGCCCGGTGAGCGCCTGGCACTCGTGCAGCCGCAACGTGGTGGCGGCGCGGCGGGCCAGCTCGTCGACCAGCTCGAAGCCGAAGTTGTGCGGCGTGGCCGCATACTCCGGGCCGGGATTGCCCAGCCCGACGATGCAGCGCAGCCCGGCCGCAGCGTCCGTACTGGGAATGGCCGCCTGCATCGCGGGTCACCCGGCCCCCGGCGCCGGCTACTTCTTCTTCTCCTTCTTGCCCTCTTCCACCGGGGCCTCTTCGGTCTCGCCCTTACCCTTCTTGATGACTTCCGGTTCGGCCGCCGTGGTCGCGGCCGCCACTTCCGCCACCGGCGCCACCACTTCTTCCTTCACCGCCACCACGTGCACAATGACGCGGTCGGCATCGGTGATGAGCTGCAGGGTCGCGGGCAGCTGCAGTTCGCCGGCGCGGATGCTCTGGTTGAGCGTCAGGGCGCTCACATCCACCACCACGAACTCCGGAATGTCGCCCGGCAGACATTCCAGCTCGATCTCGCGTGTCACCACATCAAGGATGCCGCCCATCGTCTTGACGCCGGCCGCCTCGCCCTCGGCATGGACCGGCACCTTGACGCGCAGCCTCCGGTCCATGGCAATGCGCTTCAGGTCCACGTGCAGCAGTTGTCCCTTGATGGGATCGCGCTGCCAGTCAACGATCATGGCGGCGATGGTCTCGCCTCCCGTCACGCTCAACTCAAAGATGGTGTTGTGCCCGGCTTGCGAGCGCAGGATGGCACCCATCGACTTGGGTACCAGGGCCAACGAGACGGCCTCGCCGCCGGCACCGTAGAGCACCGCCGGGATTTTCCCCGCCATGCGCAACTGGCGCGCCGGGCCCTTGCCGCGTCCCTCCCGCAACTCCGCGTTCACTTTCGTTTCAATCGCCATAACTCCGTCCTTCCAGCAAAATCGTGCCCGTCGCCCGGGTCACGCCGGGGCCGGGGCGGTCGTAACCCGTCAGATAAACAGCGAACTCACCGAGGTCTCCTCGTGGATCGAGCGAATGGCCGCCGCCAGCAGCCCGGCAATGCTCAGCGTGCGGATGCGCGGCTCATTCCGACCCGCCACCGAGAGTGGTATCGAGTTGGTCACCACCACCTGCTCCAACTGGCTGTTGTGAATCCGGCCAATCGCCGGACCGCTCAGCACGGCGTGCGAGGCGCAGGCCAGTACCCGCTTGGCGCCCTTCTCGAACAAAGCCTCGGCGGTCTTGACGAGCGTACCCGCGGTATCAATGATGTCGTCCAAGATGAGCGCCGTGCGCCCCTCCACCTCGCCGATGACGTGCATGACCTCGCTGATGTCCATGGCGACGCGGCGCTTGTCCACGATGGCCAGCGCGGCATCCATCTTCTTGGCGAAAAAGCGCGCCCGCTCCACCCCGCCCGCGTCCGGTGACACGATGGTCAAGTCCGGTAGCTCCAGCTTTTTGAAATGGTCCACCAGCACCGGAGAGGCAAACAGGTGGTCTACCGGGATGTCGAAAAATCCTTGGATCTGGGGGGCATGCAGGTCCATGGTCAGCGCCCGGCTGGCGCCCGCCACGGTCAGCAGGTCGGCCACCAGCTTGGAGGAGATCGGCACGCGCGGCTTGTCCTTGCGGTCCTGCCGGGCATAGCCGAAATAGGGGATGACGGCCGTGATCCGGTGCGCCGAGGCCCGCTTCAAGGCGTCAATCATCAGCAACAGCTCCATCAAATGCACGTCCACCGGATCACTGGTGGGCTGCACGACGAACACGTCCGCTCCGCGCACGTTCTCCAGCAACTGCACGTATGTCTCGCCGTCGCTGAAACGCGCCAGATGGCACTGCGAGCGCGGCAGTTGCAGATGCTCACAAATCTCGTCGGCCAAGGCCGGGTTGGCGGTGCCGGTAAAGACCTTGAGTTTCTCCTCGCGTCTTCCCTTGCGCAGCACCGGCGCCGGCTTCACGGCCTCGCTCCCGTCGCCGGAAGGGGTGCCGTCCGCCGTCGCGGGGCTGGGAGATTGCTTGCTCATCCGGGTTCCCGTTGCCACAGTTGCCTTTGGGGTCGAGTGCCGGTCCGCCGCCGCGTCACTCCTCGCTGATATTCCTGGCTGGGGCGTTAGGATTCGAACCTAAATAGCATGCTCCAAAGGCATGAGTCCTGCCATTGGACGACGCCCCAATAAACCCATCCCCTGCGCCCTCAATCGGTCGGACGCACCCACTCGCGCTGATACTCCCGCCGCGTCACAAACCGCGTGACCCAGGTTCGGAAGCCGGTCAGCCCGCCGGCGGCGACCAGGGCCGCTCGGCGGTCCGGAAACAGCGCAAACTGCGCTGCTCCGCTGCCGCTCAGACCTGCTCCGCGAGCCCCCGCCTTCAGAAGGCGGGCACGGAGACGCGCAAAATCCGGGTGGGAAGGGAAGACAACTTCGCTGAAGTCGTTTTCGATTCCGGCTTGGACATGCGGCGCTCCGGGGAGGAGGCCGTGGCCGCGCCCAGGGCGCGACGCCGGCAGGGCTCGATACACTGAGCCACAGAACTCGTAAAGTGTACTGGAGCGGGGCTGCCCCGTCAATAACGTCGGGTGCAGCGTATCCCAGGCGCGGAACGCGCCCGCCGTGGCCACTCCCGTCGGCGGCATGGCCAGCAGGCACGACCAGCGCGGCAGATCGGGCAGTGGATACGTCTCCTCGCCCCGTCCGAGACCCAGCACCGTGCCGCCGAGCAGGAAGCAGGCGACGTCGGAACCCAAGGCCGCCGCCAACTCCCAAAGTCGTGCGTCCGGGGGCCGCCGCCGCGCCCGCCGCGCCAACACTTCCAGCACGGTTGCGGCGTCACTCGATCCCCCACCCAGGCCGGCTTGGGTCGGAATGCGCTTTTCAAGCCGCAGAACTACCTGGCCGCCGATCCCGAACGCCTCCCAGCCCAGCTCGAGCGCGCGATATGCCAGGTTCTCCGCCCCGTCCGGCACATCCGGGGCAGCGGCCGTCGGCGGGCACTCCAAGCGGACGCCGCGCCCGGCAGAGAACTGAAAGGTGAGCCGGTCGGCGAGCTGCACGGTCTGGAACACGGTGCGCAACTCGTGGAACCCGTCCGGCCGCCGGCCGAGGATCTTCAACGAAACATTGATCTTGGCGCAGGCGCGTGCGTGCAGGCGGTGCATGGCTGGCGGCTCTGGAAACAGGAGGGGACGGTGGCGGCCTCGTATTGTAACGGAGGGGGCGCGGCGGCGCTAACGGTTGTCGGTTGTCGAGCGGTCATCGGTTGTCAGTTTTCGGTTTTCGGTTTTCGGCAAAACTCAAGAGCAACACCGGCCGCCCCGGGCGAAGCCGTGGAGCGTAAGGCGTTGAGCGTGACAATACACGGGGCACTTCGTCGCCCGCACGCCGGCAAGGCGCAACGCGCCTTGCCGGCGCGGAACCCGGGGTGTCGTCGAGCCATGTCCGCCGGGCCCGGCTGTCGCTGGGTTACGGGATCATCGGCGCAACGTCGCCCGCGGTTGTTGTTGCCGACAACCGAAAACCCATTCGCGACGGAACAAAACTCCCCACAATTCCGTACTTACCCTGCGTGGGGTGCTCCGTCTATCCCCCTGTCCGCAGCGGAGAGTTCTCATCATGCGCACTTTCGTTCACCTCGCCAAGACCCTGATCCTGGGTGCCGCCGTGCTCGGCATCTTCTTTGCCATTTCCGGCTTCGCCAACTTCACGGCCGGGCACTGGGGAGAAACCTTCAACCATGAAGGTTCCTTCGAGCGCACCCTCACGGTGAACGGCCCGGTCCGGTTGCAGGTGCAGACCGGCGCGGGTAGCGTGCATGTCACCCGCGGTGACGCGCAGCGCGTCTCGATCGTCGCTCACATCCGCGGTCGTTCGGAAGAGCGCGTGCGCGCCATCGAGCAGAACCCGCCGGTGGTGCAACACGGTAATGAGATCGAGATCGGCAAGCTGTCACGTGAAGCGCAGCGGGACATCAGCATCTCCTACGAGGTCCGCGCCCCGCAGCAAACCGAGCTGCAGACCGCCAGCGGCTCGGGGAACATCGTGGTGGCCGACCTCGATGGCCCGGTCAGCGCCTCGACGGGCTCCGGCGGCCTCACCATCTCCGGCGTGCAACACGGGCTGACCGCCACCACCGGGAGCGGGAACGTCCACATTAACCACGTCGCGGGTGCGCTCACCACCCGCGCCGGCAGCGGCTCGATCGAGGTGCTGCAGTCGGGCGCCGCGGTGAAAGCTCAGAGCGGCAGCGGCAACGTCACCGTGGACGGCGCCGGTGGGGCCGTGGACGCGCAGACCGGCAGCGGTTCGATCAAGTTGAACGGCATTCACTCGGACCTCACGGCGCACACCGGCAGCGGCCACATCCGCGCGGCCGGCAGCATGCCCTCCGGCAGCCGCTGGAACCTTGAAGCTGCTTCGGGCAGCATCGACCTCGATCTGCCCACAACCACTGCGGCGGAAGTCTCCGCCCACACCGGCTCCGGCACGGTAACCACCTCATTGCCGATCACCCTGACCGGAGCGGTGAACCACCACGACTTGCACGGCGTCATCAAGAGTGCCGACGCCCAGCTTACGGCTACCACGGGGTCGGGAAACATCCGGATTGATTGACGGTAGTTGGCCGGTTGTCGGTTGTTGGATTTTGGTTGTTGCAGGGGGCAGGCTTGCCTGCCCTGGATCTCAACCCTGCCAGCGCGTTCGTTTCACCAGATGCTGGGCTACGGCGGGAATGAGCAGACCGGCGGCAGCGGCGTTCTGAACCCAGGCAGGCGCGAGGACGATACGGCGCAGCCACCGTGCCGTGGCAAAGGATGTTGCGGCTGACGCGCGCAACTCTGCCGCATACGCCTGCGCAGTTGTCTCCAGACACGCGGCTTGTCCCAGGTGCGCCTGCAGGTGGGAGGCCACGTGCTTTCCGGCCAGCTCGCCGCTGCGTAGCGCCATGGCGAGACCGTCTCCGGTGAAGGGATCAAGGAAGCCGGCCGCGTCCCCGGCCAGCAGAACGCCTCCCAACATCGCGTGCTTGGGAGCAGTCCGGACTTGCGCCGTGGTCACCGTCGGGGTGACCTGTTTCCCGCCCCGCAGGCGCTGGCGCAGCGCCCTGCCACCCACCTGCGACATCCAGGCGGCAAAGTCGCGCGCCTCGACCACTCTTCCGGCGTACTTGCGATGCACCAGGCAGCAGGCATTGATCATGCCGTCTTCGACTGGGGCGAGGCCGCAGTAGCCGCCGCGAAAATAAAACATCTCAACCGCGGGCGTCAGGCCGGCGCGCTCCAGTTGACGGAAGCGAGCCTTGACGCCCAACCACGGCCCCCCGGTTTCCGCCGTTTCGACGGCACTGCGCAGCCCGGCAATGCTCCACCAGCGTCCCGCTGCAACAATGACCGCGCGCGCGCGGAGGGCGACGCCATCGGAGCGCACCAGGAAACCAGTGCTGTCGTGCTCGACGTTTTGAACACGGGTGGCATGCTGCGTCACCCCGGCCGCGCGTGCTGCCGCCCATAATGCGGCGTCCAAGGAGAGTCGGGACAGACCCAGCGCGGGCTGCGGCAATTGGAACCGGCGCCGCACGCCCCCCGGGGCGACAAACTCGGCGTGACGCACCACGACCGCCCGCTGCGCGGTCTCGGGAACCATGGCACCCAGCAATGCGTGCGCCTCGGAAGAGATGAACTCGCCGCAAACCTTGTCGTGCGGGAATTGGTCGGGCTCGTACTGCAGGACGCGCAGGCCGGCTCGCGCGGCCGTCCACGCCGCGGCACAGCCGGCCGGTCCGCCGCCCACGACGGCAAGGTCGTAGATCGAGGCGGCCACGCCCTCGCCGGCCGGACTGACTTGCGCTGGCTCGGCACTCATCGCTTATCGCTCCTCGCTCGCCTGCGATCGCGGATAGAGAATCAAGCCCAGCCTGAAGGGAAACAAGCGCACCAGTTCGAAATCTGCGGCGCCCACACTGGCGGCGAGCTGGCACAGTTCCGACGCCGTATAGGCCTGGCGGATGCTCGCCGGTGCATCGAACTGCGTCACGCGCGACATCCCCAGTCGGCTGATCAGCCACACCGCCGCATACGGAATCCAGGCGCGCGCCACGTCGCTGATGATGACCGCCTGCCGCGCCGTCACGAGCATCTCAGCCAGCATCCGGCGTGCGGCTTCGCCACGAAAGTGATGCAGAAAGAGCGAGCAACTCACGACGTCGAAACTGCGCGCAGCGAACGGCAAGGCCAGGACATCACCCGCCACGCCTGGTACTGTCCCAAGCCTCAAGTGACCGGGCTTCCGATCCAGACCCACAGTCGAGGCAAGCACTCCTTGTGCATCAAGCCACGTTGCGGTGGTGGCGGCCAACTCGCCGGTGCCGGTTCCGACATCCAAGATTCGGATTCGCATCATTGGCCGGCACCGCAGCAAGCGGCTCCAAAGACGGCGCTGCATCTGTACCCCGCCCAGCCAACGGTTGAACCACCACAGGTCGCGCAAGCTGGCGGCGATCTCCTCGGGCGTTCCCAGGTCATGGTCAAGCCGTTCGTTGGCGGGGGCGTATCGCATGACCGAAGAGGTGGTACGGCGTTCGAAACCCGGCACTGCTCAGGCCGGGCGCCTCCGGCTCTCCCAACCCCGACCGAATTGCACCCGTCAGCTCACGCGCGACAGCACCAGGGCGGAATTCTTGGAACCGAAAGCGATGCAATTGCACAGCGCATGCTCGATCTGTAGCTTGCGCGCCGTGTGCGGAATGTAGTCCAGATCGCACTCCGGGTCGGGCACGTCAAGATTGATGGTCGGCGGCAGGCAATCGTCGCGCATGGCGAGCAGCGTGGCGGCGACGCTGGCCGAACCACAGGCGCCTTGTGGGTGGCCGATGAGCGACTTCAAGGCCGAGCCCGCCAGGCGGTACGCATGGCTGCCGAAGGCGCGCTTGACGGCGCGCGTCTCGATGCGGTCATTCAGCACGGTCGCGGTGCCGTGCAGGTTGATGTATCCGATCTGCGCCGGTTCGACACCGGCTTCCGCCATCGCCATCTCCATGGCGCGTGCCGGCTCTTCACCGCTCTCATCCAGGCGGACGCGGTGGTAGGCTTCGCAGGTCGAGCCGTAGCCGGAGATCTCGCCGTAGATCTTCGCCCCGCGCGCCCGCGCCTTCTCGTAATCCTCGAGCACGAACATCCACGCCCCCTCCCCCACCACGAAACCGTCGCGATCGCCGGAAAACGGACGCGAGCCACGTCCGGGAGCGGCGTTCCACGCAGTGGTCAGGATCTTCATCAGCGTGAAGGCCTGCACGATCAACGGCGAAATGGGGGCATCCGCGCCGCCCACCACGACGGTATCAATCACCCCCGCCTGGATGGACTGCTTGGCATAGCCCAGCGCGTCGGTGGAGGAGGCACAGCCGGTGGAGAGCAGGTGGCTGAAGCCGCGCAGCCCGAAGCGCATCGAGATCTCGCTGACGATCGTGCCCAGCGTCGCGGAGGGGATGGTGTAGACGCTGCAGCGCTTGTCGTGCCCGCTGAAGTGCAGCGCGAACTGCTTCTCGACGAACTCGAGGGAACCGCCGCCCGACCCCAGCACGACGGCAATCTTGCGGCGTTCCTCGAGGGTCAGCCGCTCGCAATCAATGCCCGCGTCGGCCAGGGCCTCGCCGCTGGCCGCCAGCACCAGGGGAACGACGCGGCTGACATGTTGCAGCTCGCGCTCGTCCATGAACTGCGTGGCGTCGAAGTCGGCGATATGTCCGGCGATCTTGGCGGGAATCTCCGGGCGGTCCAGCGCCGGGACGAACTTGATGCCGCTGGTGCCGGCACGGGTGGCATTCCAGAAGGCCTCGCGTCCCATGCCGTTCGGACTCATGGCCCCGATTCCCGTCACCACGACGCGTCGCTTCAAACTTCCCCCCTCGTGTCGACCTCTTGATTGTGACCCCAAATGGGAGGCTGCTCCCGAGTCACGGCGGGCACCGGTGCTCGCCTGCTTCGATATCATGGCTGGCGCATGAGCTTTCCGCGCGTGGCCAGCTTCCCGGATGCGGCAGCGTTAGCCCGTCACCTGGACGGGCTGGGCTGGCCCCTGCCGATGGATGCCGCCATCGAGCCAGCGCCCCATTCGCCGCTCGCTGCCCCGCTGACGGTCGAGATGGAGGGGGCGGCTCATGCCGTGGGCAATCGCTTCGCGATCCAGCCCATGGAAGGCTGGGATGGCACTGTCGATGGCCGTCCTTCCGACTTCACGCGGCGCCGCTGGCGCCATTTCGGAGGGAGCGGAGCCAAGCTCATCTGGGGGGGCGAGGCCGTCGCCATTGTCCCAGAAGGACGCGCCAACCCGAACCAGCTTCTCCTGAATGAAGACACGGTGGGGGAGATTGCAGCCCTGCGCACGCTGCTGCTCCAAGCCCACCAAGAATTGGGTGACGGCACCGACGACCTGCTGGTCGGACTGCAGTTGACGCACTCCGGACGTTTTGCGCGGCCGCACGACAAAACCCGCCTGGAACCCGTTGTGGCCTGCCGCCATCCCTGGCTCGACACCAAGGTGGGACTCACCGCCGAGCCTTTGCCTGACGAAGCGGTGGGCGCCCTCGTGGATGCCTTTGCGCGCGCCGCCCGTCTTGCGCAGCAGGGCGGCTTCCAGTTCGTGGATCTGAAATGCTGTCACGGGTATCTGGGGCATGAGTTTCTGGGAGCACGGCAACGCACGGGACGCTACGGCGGCCCATTCGAAAACCGCACGCGGTTCCTGCGCGAGTGCATCGCCGCGGTACGGAGCGCGGCGCCGGGGCTGGGCATCGCCGTCCGCCTCAGTGCCTTCGACCTCGTCCCCTATGTGCAGGACCCTGCCAGCGGACGTGGTATTCCCTGCATGACGGGAACCTATGCGCATGGCTTCGGCGTGAATGCCGCGGATCCGACGCAACCCGACCTGCACGAGGCCAAGCTACTGCTGCATGACTTGGTGGACCTGGGAATTCGACTCGTCAACGTCAGCGCCGGCAGCCCCTACTACACGCCACACATTCAACGGCCGGCGCTGTTCCCGCCCAGCGACGGCTACCTGCCTCCGGAGGACCCGCTGGTGGGGGTAGCCCGCCTTTTACAGGCCGCGCGCGATCTCAAAGCGGCGGTCCCGGAGATGACCGTGGTCTCCTCCGGCTGGAGCTACCTGCAGGAATTCCTGCCACAGGTGGCGCAAGCCGTGGTGCGTGCCGGCTGGTGCGATGCAGTGGGACTGGGGCGAATGGTGCTCAGTTATCCGGATCTGCCCCGTGACGTCCTTACCTCGGGCAAATTGCAGCGCAAGCGCCTCTGTCGGACCTTCTCCGACTGCACCACGGCGCCACGGCAGGGATTGATCTCGGGCTGCTACCCGCTCGATCCCTTCTATAAAGCCCTGCCAGAAGCCCGCTTAGTGCAACGCCCGGTGGTGAAGGTAGGCGGAGGGGAGTAGGCGGTGAGAGGCCCTCGGCCTTCCGCCCTCGGCCATTGCCCTTCCCCGCCGTGGGCGAAAAACAGGCGACGCTCCCCGCACCGATGGGGCGCGGTTCGGAACCCGGCGCCAGCCGGGTTGCTGACGGTCCGAGCGTCAGCCGCAGATGCTCGGAGTGGTGCTCTCGCCTTGCGGCGACCGAACCGCCCTCGACCATCGCCCTTCCCCGCCGCCCTGCCTTTCGTGTACCTTCGCCGCTAGTGTCTTCCACCCCGGCTTCCACTTCTTCCGGCCTGACCGCGCGTCAGCAGGCCCATACCATGGCGGCCAGCTTCCTTGGCTGGACGCTCGACGCCTTCGACTTCTTCGCCGTCGTCTTCCTGGTGCAGCGCCTTGCCGATCACTTCGTCGTTTCCAAGGGCGCCATCGTCTGGACCATCACCGCCACTTTGGCCATGCGCCCGCTGGGTGCCGTGCTGTTCGGGATGCTCGCCGACCGATACGGACGCCGCATTCCCTTGATGGCCAACGTCATCTTCTTTTCCGTCGTGGAACTGCTTTGCGGTTTCGCGCCCAACTACCTCAGCTTCCTGCTGCTGCGCATCTTGTTCGGCATCGGAATGGGCGGCGAGTGGGGGGTGGGCGCCTCGATGGCGATGGAGGCGGCTCCGCCACGCTGGCGCGGCGTCCTCTCCGGCGTGCTGCAGAGCGGTTACTCGATGGGCTATCTGCTGGCCGCCGTCGCCGCTCGATTCATCCTGCCCAACTTCGGCGTCAACGGCTGGCGCATGATGTTCTGGGCGGGCGGCGCACCCGCGCTACTCGCGTTCTATATCCGGCGCCATGTGCCGGAGTCGGCCGCCTGGCTGCAGCACCGCGCGCAGTCACTGGGTGAGATCTGGCGCGCCGTGGGCCGCTTCGGTCGGCAGTTCGCCGGACTTGTTCTGCTGATGACGCTCATGATGTGCCTGTCGCACGGCACGCAGGACCTCTACCCCGATTTCCTGAAGAGCGTGCACCACTTCTCGGACTCGAGGGTCAGCTACATGGCGATGTTTTACAACGTGGGGGCGATCCTCGGGGCGATCTGTTTCGGACACCTCTCGCAACGGTTCGGGCGGCGACACAGCATGCTGTTGGCCCTGGGTGTTTCCCTGCTGGTCATTCCGCTGTGGGCATTCGGCAGCCGCTTGGGAGTGTTGGTGTGCGGCTCCTTCCTCATGCAAGTCGGCGTGCAGGGCGCGTGGGGCATCATTCCGGCGCACCTCAACGAACTCGCCCCGGACGCGGTGCGCGGGCTCCTGCCCGGCCTCGCTTACCAACTGGGAATCTTGTTTGCCGCACCCACCAACACCGTCGAGTATTTGCTGCGCGACCACATCGGCTATGCGCGCGCCATGGCCGTGTTCGAGATCTGCACAATTCTGTGTGCCGCCGTCGTGATCGCCCGCGGCCGCGAAGAGCACGGGAAGAGCTTCGTGGGGGGTGGGGGGTAGGGAGGAACGAAGGGCGGTTTCGCGTACGCACGTTGTTCCCCGCGCGGCAATACGCTTCAAAAAACCAACAACCAACAACCAAGAACGAGGAGGGCCGAAGGCCGCGAACACCGCATGCCTTCGGCCTTCGACCCCCCACCCCCTACCTCTTCCTACGAACAGCCGACAAAGGCAAACGTCTGCGCCGTGGTGGTGGCCCCTGGGGAAGCCTGCACGGCGGTCGCAAACTGATCGGAGGTGGTGCAGTCGGGCTTGTTGCCGGAACCGGCGATGAAGCTCTGCGCCTCCACCGTGTAGTTGACCGGCGTGGTGTTGTTCTGTGACAGCGTGCCGCCGAAGGCGCCCACTGTGGCGTGGACCGCGGGCACCGAGAGCGTGTAGCTGGCACAGTCGGTGCCCGTCGCACAACTCGATCCGGCCGCCGTGGCCAGCGATGCCACCCCGGCATTCTGCTGCGCCAAGGGGATGGTCACATACAGGTTGTTATTGTTGGTCAGTTGCTGCAAGGCCGACAACGCCAAGTCCACCGAGATCCCGGCACTACCGGTGCTGCTCGTGATCTGTCCGGTTAGCGAAGCTGGCATGCCGTTCAAGCCGACGCCGGCATAGACCTTGACATTGTTGCCCAGGGCGCTTCCCACCGGCACCGCGGTGATCACGGTGGGCGCGTAAATCGTGCCCGTCCCGTTGATGGCTTCGACCACGACGTCATAGTTGCCGGCCGGCAAGGGGCAGAAGGTGAAGTTACCGCTCGAGTCTGCCGCCGTTTCCATTACGATGCGATCCACGCTGCTGCCGTTGGGTCCAGGACTGGGCTGCTCAACTGCCACCAGTACCCGCCCGCTGGTCACGGGCGCTCCCGTCGTTCCATCCACCACGGTTCCGTTGATCGAGGTCGCGGTGGTCGCAACCTCGCCGGCACGCAAGACGGGCTTCAGACGGAACTGGCCGTTGCCCTGAATCACGATGGATTCGCAGGTATTGAAATCAATATTCAGATCTTTGGTTTGTCCGGAGGCAATGGCGAATTGGCCGCCGGCAATCTGTCCAGAGGGGATCTTGATCCCGGTCTTGGATTCGCTTGAGAGCTGCAACGTATGGATACTGTTGTCGGCCGTCAACTGGACGCAATTGAAGGCGCCCGTACCGCACTTGTTGGAGTTGGGTCCGCTGGCAGCCGCGTTGTCGAGCAGGAAGAAACGGATCTGCTGGTAGTTGCCCGCCTGCAACTGGGTGTTGGAACCCAGCGTGGCGAGGAAACATTGGTTGTTGGCCTGTCCGAGCAGATCAATCTGCACGGGTGCACTCTTCAAACCGGGCGTGAGATCCACAAAGCTGGGATCGTTATCCCCGGCATTGGCATTCGTGCTCGCCTGCACGTCAGTGATGGTGACGTAGACGTGACTGTAGGGACCGGACGGCCCGGCGCAGGTCGCAGGATCGCTTAAACTGACGCTCGCCGTCCCGGTGGTGGAGTAGGTAGGAGTGCCGCCGCCCCCATACCCGCCCCCGCAGGCAACCCAAAGTGAGGCCAGCAGTGCAAGTCCGATGATCGCCGCAACTGACAGCACGCGCCGCTTATTTCCCGCTTGTTCCCTCATCACGTCCATCCTCAGCAAACAGATTTTCAGGCTCATGGCACTGCACCCTGCGCATGACGTCACCCCGCAGGGCAGGCGCTCAGTGACTCTAAAGCAATCGCGAGGCCAACTCGCAAGTCGTTTAGATGCTGGAACTTGCCTGCAAGATTTCCAGCAGAAGCCTTTCCGGGTGCGTAAAAAATCCATCCAAGCTCGCTGAAGGCTCCTCTGACCCGCGCGCGCCACCAAACGAGGCCCGCGCGGGGCTTGCGACACCTCCGTTTTTCCTGCGCTTTGACCTCCGTTCCCGCGCTATTGTTAACCTCCCCATGGCCCCCGAAACGGTACGCTCGCTCCTCAGCCTGCTGATCGTCTTCGCCGCCGCCAAGCTCGGCGAAGAACTCTTCGCGCGCCTGCGCCAGCCGGCGCTGGTGGGCCAAATCCTCGCCGGTTTCCTTGTCGGGCCGGGTTTGTTGCACTGGGTTGCGCCCTCGCCCACCCTCGATTTCATGGCCGAGATCGGGGTCATCTTCCTGTTGTTCGGTACCGGTCTCGAGACCCAACCAGAAGAGGTCCTGGAACACGGTTACCTGAGTTTTGGCGTGGCTCTTCTCGGGGTTTTGACGCCGTTTCTGGTCGGCTGGGAGTTCGCCCGCAGCGTGGGGGAAAACTCGATCACGGCGCGTTTCGTGGGCACCATGCTCGTGGCCACCAGCATCGGGATCACGGCCAAGGTGCTGGCCGATTTCGGCGCCGCCGGCACCGCCTTTGGCCGGGTGATCCTCGCCGCCGCCGTGCTCGACGACATCCTCGGTCTGCTGGTGCTGTCTACGCTTGCCAGCTTTGCCTCCGCGCAAGTCCACCTTGTCAACCTGCTCTTAACGGTCGGCTTTGTCGCAGGCTTCTTTGTGCTTGTCTTGTTCCTGCGCCACGCGGCCTTTCCGCGTTTCAGCCGCAGCCTGAACCGACTGCGCGCCCAATCCCCCCTCTGGTCGTTCGCGCTGGTGGTGCTGCTCGCCTTTTCCGTCATGTCGGCCTACATCGGGCTGGCCGCCATCATCGGCGCCTTTCTGGCGGGCATGTTCGTCAGCGAATCGGATGAGGTCGCGGGTCCGTTGCGGCAGCAGGCGGGAGCGGTCAGCAGTTTCGTCGTGCCCTTTTTTCTCGCCAACATTGGACTGGAGGTCAGCCCGCGCGAGCTCATGAATCACCGCGCCCTCTGGCTGATTCTCGCCCTGACAGTGATCGCCATTGTGACCAAGCTGATGGCCTGCGGCTTGGCTGCGTTGCCGCTGGGGCGGCGCAGCGCGCTGCTGGTCGGGCTCGGCATGATTCCCCGCGGCGAGGTGGGCATCGTGGTCGCCAGCCAGGCACTGCGCATCGCCGCCGTGCCGAACATGTATTACTCGATCGGCATCTCGATGGCGGTGCTCACTTCGTTGATCGGCCCGCTGTTGCTACGTCTCGCTCTGCGCCCCAGCCGGGAACCGGCGGCGGCGCATGCGCACTAAAGACGCTGCCACGTCGGCCGCGCAAGGATCGCCATCCTTGCCCTCGGGTCGTCTGCGCTCTTAGCGCACTGCCGGATTCTCAGTTTCCTGAACCCTGCCGCCGGCGATGACCAGGTTGTCGATCAGTCGCGTCTTGCCGACGCGGGCGGCGATGGCAATCAAGGTTCCAGGAAGGATCTCTGGTACCGGGAGCAGCGTGTCCAGATGGACCGCGTCGAGGTATTCCAGAACCACCGCAGGAAAGGCCTGCAGGACCTGGCGCCCGGCCTCCAGCCCGGCGACTGTCCCGCGCGATCCCGTCCCCACCGCAGCCTCGACGGCCCGCAGCGCAGTCACCAACCCCAGCGCCTGCCGCCGCTCCTCCGGGTTGAGATAAGCGTTGCGTGAGCTCAGCGCCAGCCCGTCCGCATCGCGCACGATCGGCTCGACCACGAGTTCCACCGCCACATTCAGATCGCGCACCATGCGCCGCAGCACGGCCACTTGCGCAGCGTCTTTCTGGCCAAAGTATGCACGCGTGGGAACCGCCAGGTGGAACAGCTTGAGGACGATGGTGGCGACCCCGGCAAAGTGCCCGGGACGGCTCTGTCCGCAGAGGCGCGTCGCCAGTTCTCCCACGTCCACCCGTGTCTGCGCGTCGGTGGCATACATCGCATCCGGAGCGGGTGCAAAAACGACATGCACACCCGCTGCCCGCAGCAGCTCGCTGTCGCGCTGCAACTGTCGCGGATACCGCGCGAAGTCTTCCTGCGGACCGAACTGGGTCGGGTTCACAAAGATACTCGCGACGGTCGCTGCATCCCGCTGCCGCGAGGTCGCCACCAGCGCCATGTGCCCGGCATGCAGGGCTCCCATCGTGGGGACCACGCCCACACTGCCCGCGGCACGCAGGCTCAGGCAGCGGGCGTAAAAGTTGGCCGGATCGGTGATGAGATCCATAAAGGGTTGTCGGGCTTCAGTTGTCGGTTGTCGGCAAACTGACACCCCGGCATCCGCGCAGGCTCAGCGGGCCCGCGATGGGATCTGACTCTGAGCGGCGTGATAGCTCTCCTCGTCGGAGGGAAAGCTGCCCGCCTCGACGTCCTGGCGGAAGGCCTCCGCCGCGGTGCGAATCACCAGCCCCACATCGGCATACTGGCGGACGAACTTGGGCGCCGGGTGGGCACTCAAGCCGAGCAGATCATGAATCACCAGCACCTGGCCGTCGCAGTCAGGGCCGGCGCCAATGCCGATGGTTGGAATGCCGACCGTGGCGGTAATCTGCGCCGCCAACTCGCGCGGGATGCCTTCCAACACCAGCGCGAACGCTCCCGCCCCTTCCAGCGCGTGCGCGTCCTGCAGCAGTCGCTGCGCCGCCGCCTCGTCTTTGCCCTGCACGCGGTAGCCGCCCATGCGGTGCAGCGACTGCGGCGTCAGGCCGAGATGGCCCATGACGGGAATCTCCGCCCCGACCAGCGCATGCACCAGATCGGTCCGCTCTTCCCCACCCTCCAACTTCACTGCTTCGGCCCCCGCCTCCTTGACGAAACGCAACGCGTTGCGCAGCGTCTCCTCGCGACTGACGTGGTAAGAGCCGTAAGGCATGTCGGCAATCACCAGCGCGCGCCGCGCGCCACGCCGCACGGCACGCACCGCGGGCAACATCTCCTCGATGCTGATCGGCAGGGTGTTTTCATAGCCCGAGGCCACCATCGCCATCGAGTCGCCCACCAGCAAGAGGTCGATGCCGCTCTCATCGAGCAGGCGCGCAAAGGCGAAATCGTAAGCCGTGAGGCAGGTGATTTTTTCGCCGCGCCGCTTCTTGGCCAGAACGGAGGGCACGGTGACTTTCAGGCAGGCCGCGTCGGCACGCGGTTCAGGAGAGGAATAGCTGCTCATCGGGTGGTGCCTGTCCGCGGGAACGCCCCGCCGGGATCAAGCCCTCCAGTTCGCGGACCGTCAACAAAGTATCCGTCGCAAAGCGATCGGATCTGGCTACAGTGTAACGCCAAATACAAGGACGCTGGGAGGCGGGAAAATGAGTCCGCGCCTCGGCGACGCCGTTGCCGAGCCCGGGCGTGGTCGCCTGTCCGAACGCATCGTAGTGCGCATGGCTGAGCAGCGTGGAGGGGTGCTGCGCGTCGTCGTTCCATGAGCTGCTCAGCGCCGTCTCAGCCGGGGGGCCGGGCTGAAGGTCTGCGTGAAGGTGTTCCTGTCATCGCATTGCGACCTGTGCACTGGCGCATCTCACGAAACTTATCACTTGACATATCAGTTGATAAGGTACAATCTCGTGCCGAGTGGTTCCACATGCCCCCAGAGAATGACTTCTCCCTCTTAATTCGTGAGCTTCGCTCCCGGCTCGGGATTTCGCAAGCGAAATTCGCGAACCAGCTCCACGTCTCCTTTCCAACCGTCAATCGCTGGGAGAGGGGCAAGACGCTTCCGGACACCGCCGTCCGCCACCTCATCGCCCAATTCGTTGGAGGGTTGGGTTCGAAGTATTCCGACCTGCACCAACAGTTTGCCGTTGAAACCAGCGCAGCGCCCGCCGGCGGACCCTCCCCGGCCGCCCAAGCCAGCCGACGCCAACCGAGACGCCGGAGTGCGAACGGCGACGGCGTATGGGACTCGCCCATGGACACGCGCTCCATGGAAGCGATGCTGTGGAGCGCCGCCTGCTCGATCCGCGGGGAAAAGGACGCACCCAAGTTCAAGGACTACATCCTCCCGCTCGTCTTCATCAAGCGTCTCTCTGATGTCTTCGAGGATGAGGTCGCGCGCTTGGCCGAGCAGTTCGGTGGCGAGGCGCGGGCCCGGAAACTCATCGCGAAAGATCATTCATTGGTCCGGTTCTTCATTCCGGATGAAGCGACATGGCCTGTCTTGAGCGGACGGCAGCCGTTCGAGTGGCCAGAGGGGAAGGCGCCGAAGACGCTGGGCGAGCACGTCACCACCGCGCTGCGCGGGATCGCCCGTCAGAACCCTCGGCTTCAGGGCGTGATCGACACGGTGGATTTCAACGAGACCCGCAACGGCGAGCGCGAGCTGAGCGATACCGCGATTCGGAAGGTCATCGAGGGCCTCAGCGATCCGCGCTACCGGCTCGGGTTGAACGACGTCGAGCCGGATTTTCTCGGCCGCGCCTACGAGTACCTCCTGCAAAAGTTCGCCACCGGCCAGGGCCAGAGCGCCGGGGAGTTCTTCACGCCGAAAGAAGTCGGCTGGATGATCGCTTATTTGATGGAGCCGCGGGAGGGCGAAGAGATATATGACCCTTGTTGCGGCTCCGGCGGGCTGCTGGTCAAATGCCAGCTTGCATTGAAGGAGCGGGTGAAAGAGCCTAAGCGGCCGCTCAAGCTGCATGGTCAGGAGCTGACGGGATCATCCTACGCCATTGCGCACATGAATATGGTGGTCCACGACATGGAGGGCGAGATCGTCCGGGGCAACTCCATGATCAATCCCAAGTTCCTCGATGGGAGCCAATTGCGCCCGTTCGACATCGTGGTCACGAACCCGATGTGGAACCAGGACAACTTCGATACCAAAGACTACGAGACCGATCCGCTGGCGCGCTTTGAAGAGAGAGGCGGTTACGCGCCCTCTTCCACCGCTGACTGGGCCTGGATGCAGCATGTGGCGGCCTCGCTGGGCGAGAAGGGCCGCGCCGCCGTGGTGATCGATACCGGCGCCGCCAGCCGGGGCAGCGGCAGCCAAGGGGAGAATAAGGAGAAGACGATTCGCCGCTGGTTCATCGAAAAGGATCTCATCGAGGCGGTAGTTCTGCTGCCGGACAATCTCTTTTACAACACCACCGCCGCCGGCCTGGTGATGCTCCTGAACATGGCGAAGCCAAAAGCCCGGCGCCATCAGATCTTGATGATTAACGCCAGCGGCGAGTTCAGGAAGGGTCGACCCAAAAACGAGTTAACGCAGGAAGGCATCGCCAAGATCGTTGCCTGTCACCGCGACTGGTCCGACCGCGACGGCCTCGCCCGCGTGGTCGAGGGAGAAGCAGTCGTTGAAGCCGACTACAACGTCTCGCCATCGCGTTACGTCACGGCGCAGGAGGTAATGGAGGCGGCCGATATTCAGGGCCTGCTGGATGAGCTTGCGAGCTGCGACAAAGGGCAGCTAATGCTGAATCGGGAGCTTGCCAGTGCGTTCGCCAAACTGGGATTCCGGTGGGAAGGCGGCGCAGAGTAATGTCAGCACCATGGGAATCGGTTCGCCTGAGGGACACCGACGCGGTCGAAATCATTCTTGGCCAGTCGCCACCTTCAGGTACTTATAACGGCGAGGGCCTGGGGCTCCCGTTCTACCAAGGCAAGGCGGACTTTGGCGCGCGGTACCCGTGCCCGCGCGTGTGGTGCCGCCGCCCTTCAAAGATCGCACTCAAGGGCGACGTGCTTGTGTCGGTGCGGGCACCCGTGGGAGACGTTAACATCGCTTCGGAAGAGTGCGCTATCGGTCGTGGCTTGGCCGCAGTTCGACCATGCGGCATCGATGGCGGCTTTCTTTACTATGCGCTCTTATGCGCAAAGCCCCGCCTCGCCGCGATGGGCACAGGCTCGACGTTCAAGGCTGTCAATCGCGCGTGCTTGGAGTCACTTTCGATCCTTGCCCCTGTCGAGCGTTCCGAGCAGCGCCAAATCGCCACCTTCTTGCACCAGCTCCAGCGGGCGATCGAGATCGAAGAACGCCGCGCCGAGCTGCTGGCCAAGCTCAAGTCCGCCACGGCGGCCAAGCTCTTCCGCGAGGGCCTTCGTGGCGAACCGCTAAAGGAAACCGAGATTGGGCAGCTCCCCGCAAGTTGGACCGTCGAGCCGCTAGAAAAACTTGCTCGCATCGCCAGCGGCGCGACTCCTTCCAAGAGCACTGAGAGCTTTTGGGCGGGTGCGATCCCGTGGGCGAGCCCAAAGGACATGAAGTTAATTCATCTCAGGGACACCATCGACCACATATCCGCTGAAGCCCTGAACGAATGCCTTCTCGTTCCCGAAAAGACCATTTTCATCGTCGTCCGGGGCATGGTGCTCGCAAAGGACGTGCCGATCGCAATGGCGGACGTTCCTATGGCGTTCAATCAGGATATGAAAGCCATCTTGCCGCACGCTAAAGTTAACCCCCACTATTTGCTGCATGCCATGATCTCTCGAAAGTCCTCACTCAAGGCCGAGATCGGAACCTCGGCGCATGGCACGCGTCGTTTAGGTGGCTCCTCAATCGCCCGGCTGATGATGCCTGTCGCACAGGGGCATGTTGAACAGCGCGAAATAGCCGCAGCATTGGACGCCCTTGACCGCCTTGAGGCCATCTCACGATCCAAGCGGGAAGGCCTGACGCGCCTCTTCTCCGCTTCCCTTGAACGATTGATGACTGGGGAATTGCGCCTTCCGAGGCTGGAGACCAAAGAGGCCTCGCATGCCTAGCGCGTATACCGAACGTGCGACCGCTCATGGGTGCGCCGTATCGCCAACCGGGCGGCGGAGGTTGTCGGCATGACAGACGCATGCCTGAGCGCCTCGCAATACATCGCCTTCTTTGATGAATGCGGGGATCACTCGCTCACGAAGATCGACCAGAAGTTTCCGCTGTTTCTGCTCTCCACCGTGATCGTCAAGCGGGAGGATTACGCGCGTCGGATCGTGCCGGAGATCACGGGATTGAAATTGCGCTATTTCGCGCACGAGGGGGTGAACCTCCATAGCCGCGATATCCGCAAACAAGAAGGCGATTTCGTGATCCTGCGCGATGCGGCAGTGCGCGAGCGGTTCCTCGGAGAGTTGAGCGCTCTGATGGACAGTCTCCCCTTTACCCTCTTCGCGACGGCGATCCGTAAGATCGAGCATCTCGCTCGGTACCGCGACGGCGCTCGAAACCCCTACGACGTCGCCGTCGAGTTTACGTTTGAGCGCGTTCTTCACTTCATGGAATCCCAGGGCGCCACGCAGCTTCCCGTGATCGCCGAGGCACGGGGGCAGCGCGAGGACGATGCTTTAAGGGCGAGCTTTTACCGCCTGTTAAGCGAGGGAACCCCGTACAACCGAGCTGAGCGCTTCCAGCGATTAGTCTGCCCGCTCAGTTTTCGCAACAAACTCACGAATGTCTGCGGCATTCAGTTGGCGGACCTCTGCGCATACCCGAGCGCCCGGCACGTCCTCAATACCGCCAAAAGCGATCGCGCCTGGGATGTCGTCGCCAAACATTTCTATCGCAACGGGAGGGTTGACGGCTTGAAGATCTTCCCCTAAATGAAAACGGGCGCGCTCGGGAAGACCCGAACCACGCCCGCCGACCGGGAAAGCCCAATCCTGAGCAGAGTGTACACGTGATCACGGTGGTCGGCAACTGGTCAAATGGCCAGGAATGAGGCGAGATGAGTGGACCCAGTTTTACTGAAGCGAACGTGGTGCAAAACCCTCTCATCCGTTATGCGGAGGAGATCGGTTGGGTCTATCTCTCCCCCGAGCAGGCGCTGACGCTGCGCCGGGGCGAGAGCGGCACGCTATTGTATTCGCTGCTCAGAGACAAGCTCATTCACCTCAACCCCGGCGTGATCGATCTCGCCAACGCCGATGCGGTGATTCAGCGGATTGAGAGCGCGCGCAACAACATCGAAGGCAACGCCGAGGTCCTCGCGTGGCTGCGCGGTGAACGCACAGTTTATGTCGAGTCCGAGCAGCGCCACCGCAACGTCACCCTCCTGGATTTCGACCATCCCGCTGAGAACACCTTTCATGTCACGAGTGAATGGAGCTACACCAACGACCGCCATCGCAACCGCGCCGATGTTGTCTTCTTGACCAATGGCGTCCCCGTTGTTGTCGTCGAGACCAAAAGCGCCGCCAAACGCAACGGAATTGAGGACGCGCTCGATCAGATCCGCCGCTACCATGCGCAGACCCCCGAGCTGATGACCGCGCCGCAGGTCTTCAACCTGACCCACCTGATCGACTTTCACTACGGCGCAACCTGGAGCCTCGACCGGCAGGGTCTCTACAACTGGAAGGACGAAGAGCTCGGCAACTTCGAGCGCAAAGTCAAGCGCTTCTTCGCCCGCGAACGCTTCCTCAAGCTGTTGCAGTCCTGGATCGTCTTCTTCCAAAAGGATGAAGAGCTCCGCAAGATCATCCTTCGTCAGCACCAGACGCGCGCGGTTGAGAAAGTGGTGGGTCGCGCCTTGGACCCCGAGAAGACGCGCGGGCTGGTCTGGCACACGCAGGGCTCGGGCAAGACGCTGACGATGATGAAGGCGGCCGATCTCATCCTGAATCAGCCGGCGCTGGCCAAGCCGACCGTCATCATGCTCGTGGATCGGAATGAGTTGCAGGCCCAACTCTTCGGCAATCTAAGCGCCTACGGCCTTTCGCACGAAGTCGCGACCAGCAAGCGGCGCCTCCGCGAGTTGCTTCATTCCGACTATCGCGGGCTGATCGTCTCGATGGTCCACAAATTCGACGGCGCGGACGCGGGCCTAAGCGCCCGCCGGAACGTCTTCGTTCTGATCGACGAAGCGCACCGGACCACCAGCGGCGATCTCGGCAATTATCTGGTCGCGGCCCTGCCCAACGCCACGCTGATCGGCTTTACGGGAACCCCGATTGATCGCATCGCCTACGGTCAGGGAACGTTCAAGGTCTTCGGCGGCGATGACGAGCAGGGCTACCTGGACAAATACACGATCGCGGAAGCCATCGAGGACGGCACGACCCTTCCGATCCGCTATACCCTCGCCCCCAGCGATATCCGGGTACCGGGCGAGATATTGGAACGCGAGTTCCTGACGCTCGCCGAGGCGCAAGGCGTCAGCGACATCGAGGAGTTGAACAAGATCCTCGAACGCGCGGTCACGCTGAAGAATTTCCTCAAATCAAGAGATCGTGTCGCCAGAGTCAGCCAGCACGTAGCCGATCATTTCAGCCAAGCGGTTGAACCTCTCGGCTATAAGGCGTTTCTCGTCGGGGTTGATCGCGAGGCCTGCGCGCTTTACAAGGAGGCGCTGGACCGGCTCCTGCCGTCGGAGTACTCGCAGGTCGTCTACACATCGCAGCACAATGATCCAGAGCTTTTGGCGCGCTACAGCCTGAGCGATGACCAGGAGAAGCAGATCCGGCGGGCCTTCATCAAGACCGACCGGATGCCGAAGATCCTGATCGTCACCGAGAAGCTACTGACCGGATTCGACGCGCCGATCCTCTACTGCATGTACCTGGACAAACCGATGCGGGACCACACCTTGCTCCAGGCCATCGCGCGCGTCAACCGGCCTTATGAAGACGCCAAGGGAATCCGCAAGCCGGTCGGCTTTGTTCTCGACTTCGTTGGCATTTTCGAGCGCTTGAAAAAGGCGCTGGCCTTCGATTCCGATGTCGTCGGTACGGCGATCGAGAACATCGACGTTCTCCGAGCGCGATGGCGGACGTTGTTCGAGGAGCAGGCGCCCGCTTATCTGGCCGCCTGCCGGGCGCCGGTGATCGACGACAAAGCCGTGGAAGCGGCGATCGCGGCCTTCGAAGACAAGGAACGGCGGGACGCGTTCCTCCGCTTCTTCGAGGAACTGGAGGATCTCTACGAGATTCTCTCGCCGGACGCCTTTTTGCGCCCCTTCATGGACGACTATGCACGGCTGGCCCAGCTTTACCAGATCGTGCAGAACGCCTTTGGGAAACGGGTGGCGCTGGTTCGGGATCTGATGCGGAAAACGGAGACGCTGGTCAAAGAGGCCGTTACCGCCTCCGGCATTGCCCCCGCAATGAAGCCCGTCAGCATTGACGAGGAGACGTTGCGAGCGCTTAAGACCGGGCAGCCGCTCGACTCGCCGAGGGTCATCAATCTCGGTCGCAGCTTGGTCGCGGCGGCTTCGGGCGACGGTGGCCAACCGGCGCTGCTCTCCATCGTCGAGCGCGCCGAGCGCGTTCTCGAAGACTACGACGATCGACAGATGACAACCGGGACGGCGCTCGTCGAACTCGAACGGCTCGTGCGGGAATATCTCGATGCGAAGCAGCAGCAGGAGGAGAGCGGCCTGCCGCCCCAGACGTTCTCGCTGATGTGGGCGTTATCCAGCGACGGCATCGCGGCGGCGCGCCGCCTTGCGCTGGCGCTAGAAGAGGCGTTCGAGCGCTACCCGGCATTCCAGGACAGCGCCAGCCAAGCGCGGGATCTGAAGGCCGAGATCTACAAGCTCCTGCTCCAAGGGGGTGTAGCGGACGAGAAGGTGGTTGGGATTGTCGCCACAATCATGGAGTGCCGAAAGCGTGAAGCGCCGCGCAGGCCAAGCTAACATGTCGCTCGACCAGCAAAAACGGCAGCTCCGGGCGCAGGTCCAACGTTGGGCCGAGCGGATTCGCGTCCAGCCCACCGGCGTCTACATCCAGCGGATGACGAGCAAGTGGGCCTCATGCTCGTCAACCGGCCGGCTCTGCTTCAGCCTTGACCTCCTCGCAGAATCCCCTGGATTTCAGGAAGCGGTAATTGTTCATGAGCTGCTTCACCTTAAGGTGCCAAATCACGGGAAGCTGTTCACCGGCCTCTTTAGAGCGTACCTGCCGGATCGGCCACACCAGGGCCGAGGGGCTGGCGGCGCCTGCGGTTTTATCAGGAATCGCAGAATATAGAGCGCTCTGAAGTTCAACCCCTCCAGGCCCTTGCACAGGTGACTCACAATATGACGACATCAGAATTCCAGCGCGGTATCGACCTCCTTGACAAATTGGCAGCGGAGGCGGGGCTGAATGTGAGATTGGAGCACCGCAACTTCGACAATCGCCGCTGCGACTTCGAATTCTCGCGCCCGAACTCCACGCCACGCCGCATTATCAAACACCAGTGGGACCAAAACTTCGTCGACGACCTGCCGGGGAGCACTGATTTCCAAAAAGCGATGTGTCACTTCCTCGCCAGCGTAGCTGCACGGTTGATACAGCCTGACCCCGACGAGTACATGACGCTATCGGGATTGGCGATCTCAGTTGAGATCCAGTGGCCGTTTCGACCTCCGCCTGCGGACCGAAATGTGAAATGGATTCCGGCATTGGTGAGGGCTGGAAATCCGGTTTCTCGCGAATGCAGTGTTTCCGTAAACATTGATGGCTTTGCGGAATCCTCACTCGGACTGCCTACGCTGCAAGCTCCTGCGGCGGAGGGCTTCGTCGTCAACGCGATCCGCCGGGCCGTGGACGCGCGCACAATCCAGTTTCATCCCGTTGGAACCCGCCTTTCATCGAAAACACAAGTTGAGATCCTCGCGCACCCGACCGAAGACAAACCGACGCCTTCCACAATCCAAGACTTCCTCCGTGCGAAAGTCTTCTGGCTCGGGTATTCGCGCGACGACTTAGGCACCCCAGTCCCTGTCCAGGAACCATACGACATCCGATACCTCGCTGCTAACAGCGGAGATCTGCTGCGGGCCGCGAGGGAGTTGGAAGCCGATGAATTGATCGCCCTCTCGCCGGACGGTATTCAAGCGTCGGCGACGAAGCGCCTCCTTCGTAGGGCAAACGACTTCCGCGCCAAAGCGCAAGGCGTACTGGGAGTCGGACGTGCAGCTACGTCAGAGCCGGCAAAGATCAGCAGCGGTGGCAACCAGCCGGTTTCCCCGACGTATGACGTCTTCCTCTCCCATGCCTCCGAGGACAAAGCGGAGGCCGCCGAGCCGTTGGCAGCGCGTCTCACCAAGGCAGGAGTGAGGGTGTGGCTGGATCAGTTCTGTTTAACAGTTGGCGACAGCCTCAGGCAAAAGATCGACGAAGGGCTAAGGAAGTCCCGCTACGGCATTGTAATTCTTAGCCACAGCTTTTTCGCCAAGCACTGGCCACAGCAAGAGCTCGACGGACTTTCGGCGCGCGAATCGAATAACGAAAAGGTGATTCTCCCGGTGTGGTTTCAGATCAGCCGTGACGAAGTACTTCGCTATTCACCCCTGCTTGCGGACCGCGTGGCGGCCAGATGGAACGACGGTATTGAAAAGGTCGTTGGCGCTCTCCTCGCGGTTCTGCGCGCAGATAACGGTGGCGCTTTAGCGTTGGCCTCAACTGCTAAGGGTGATCCCGAACTCCTTGAAATCATCACATCAATCCTCGAAACCAGAATCGTGAACCGCCTGTATCCGGAACTCAATCGGCTTCGCCGTTATATGCTTGCACACCCGCCTTTCCTCCAGGCCAACAGGATGTTCTTCGATAAATGGCTGTCGGACCCATTTGTCGAGGAGGGGAAGGAACTAGGCGGAAGCCACTGGTCCCAAGCGAGAGTCGAGCGACTGCATCAGGACCTTGCAGGCCTCGTCGGTTAGCGCCGGCGGCACCGGCATTGGGGCGTCGCGCTGGTGCGGGTTCCCGCTGCCCGGAGCGATGCCTCAAGCCTGATGCGCCAACATCTGCTGCCATACTTCGGTCAATCGCATCCCCTTTTCACCCCTGCACTCGCGGGCACAGCGAGACCGGGGAACACATCTGCGCGTCAACGGCGCTGGGGCCTTCTGCTTTCCCGCTGGCGCGGGACCCTCCGGGTTTTGGCTCCTCCACCCCTGGATGGAAGCTTCGCGGCTTTGCTGCGGCCCGCCAACGGTGGGACCGCCTCTTGGCGCCTCGCCTGCGGCGAGTCTTTGGGGGGCGGCGCCTCCAAAAAAGCAGGCTCGTGCTCGCCATCCCCGACTTCTTATCCCCTACCCACAACCTCACTCGCCCAGCGGCAGGAAGAACTGCGTGCCGCGCACTGGCTCGGCCAGCCGGCGCAGCAGCTCCTGCAGGTCGGCGCTGCGCTCCACGAAGTCAATCTCGCTGGTGTTGATGACCAGCAGATCGCTCAACGAATAATGGAAAAAAAAGTGGTCGTACGCCTTGACCACTTCCTCGATGTACTCGTCGGAGAGTTGTTGCTCGGCCGGCAGATTCTTTTTCGCCACCCGTTCCTTCAGGACCTCCGGCGAAGCTTGCAGATAAATCACCAGGTCGGGCGTGCCCACCTCGGGGCGAAACAGGTCGTAATACTGGTTGTAGACCGCCAGCTCCCCATCGTTCAGGTTGACGTAGGCGAAGATCTTGTCCTTCTCGAAGATGTAATCGGCCACGATCGGGTCCAGGGGACGGCGCGTGTGCTGGCCGTGCATCTGCTTGTAGCGCTGGCAGAGGAAATGCATCTGGGTGCGGAAGGCCGCACCCGGCTTTCCGGCGTAGAAATCCTCCAAGAAGGGGTTGGCGTCCGGCTCCAGCAAACGGCGCGCCCCCATCCGCTCCGCCAGAATCTGCGCCAGGGTGGACTTCCCGACGCGGATCGGACCCTCGATGGCGATGTAGCGCGGTGGTTCGAACAGCTCCGGCATGGTGCCGGAATTCTACCTGATCGGACGGGGGAGGGCGTGGGGGGTTGGGGGTCGCGCTACCCCGACACCGTTCCTCCGTGTAAGCCCAGCCATGCGCATGGTGCGCCCCTCCGGGGAGACGGCGAGGCGCGTCTTCCACTTTCCATGCTCCACGCTTCACGCTCTACTTCAAAGAGCGCCGCGCCGCAGAACCGCGGCACGGTCGGGAACGCGGCGCAGAAGTTCCCCCACGCTCCGCCCGCCAGGGGGCACGCGGAGGTCGGCGGCCACTTCCGCCAAGCCGACCAGCACGAAGCGGCGCCGCGCCAAGCGGGGGTGCGGCACCTGCAACCGGCCCTGGTGAATAACCAGATCGCCGTAGAGCAGGATGTCGAGGTCGAGCGTCCGCGGTCCCTTGGACGGCTCCCTCTCCCGCCGCCTTCCCATCCGCCGCTCCAACTCCAACAGCGCCGCCAGCAGCGCCTGCGGAGACAGTTGCGTGCGGCCCCGCAGGACGCAGTTGAGAAACCAGGGCTGGCGGCGCCGTTCCACCGGCTCGGTTTCGTAGACCGCGGAGAGGCGCTCCACCGCGACACCCGCCGCCGGCAGCCGCGCCACCGCCGTCCGCAAGGTCGCCAGACGATCGCCGCGATTCGAGCCGAGAGAGAGGAAGACGGTGGACGGTCGCGCTTGAGGAGCCACTTGCATCGTCATCATCCAGCGCTCGTTGCGGTGGGCATCCGCCCAGTGTTTCAGAACAACTTCGGTTGCGGCGGAGCCTCCGGCGGGCCGCTCTGCGGCAGGGCAACCTTGAAATGCTGGTAGGCGAGCGCGGTGGCGACGCGGCCGCGGGGCGTGCGGTGCAGGAACCCGATCTGGATCAGGAACGGCTCGTAGATCTCTTCGATGGCGTCGGGCTCCTCGGCCAACGCGGCCGCCAGGGTGTTCACGCCCACCGGGCCGCCGTTATATTTCTCGATCAGCGTCAACAGCAGGCGGCGGTCGGCCTCATCGAAGCCATACTCGTCGACCTCGAGCAGGCGGAGGGCATCCTCAGCAACCGGCGCGGTGATGGCGCCCTCGGCCCGCACCTGGGCGAAATCGCGCACCCGCCGCAACAGTCGGTTGGCGATGCGCGGCGTGCCCCGGCAGCGGCGGGAGAGGATGGCCGCTCCGGCGTCGTCCAGGGCCACGTTCAGAATGCGCGCCGAGCGCCGGATGATGACCTCCAGCTCCTCGGGGCGGTAGAACTCCAGCCGCAACAGCAGGCCGAAGCGCGAGCGCAGCGGCGCCGAGAGCAGTCCGGCGCGTGTCGTGGCGGCAATGAACGTAAAGGGCTTGAGTTCGAGCGTGTGCGTGCGGGCGGCCGGCCCTTGTCCGATCAGGATGTCGAGGCGGTAATCCTCCAGGGCGGAGTAGAGGATCTCCTCCAACTGCGGCTGCAGGCGGTGAACCTCGTCGAAAAACAGCACCTGGTGCAGCTGGACGTTGGTCAGGATGGCGGTCAGATCGCCCTTGATCTGCACCAGCGGACCGGCCGTCTGCTGGAAGGCGACACCCATCTCCTGCGCCACGATGGAGGCCAGCGTCGTCTTGCCGAGCCCCGGCGGCCCGTAGAACAAGACGTGATCAAGCGCCTCACCACGGTTGCGCGCCGCCGCGATCGCCAGGGCAAGTTGTTCCTTGACCTTGCCCTGACCGACAAAGTCGTCCAACCGTTGCGGCCGCAGCCGCGCCTCAAAGTTGAGGTCGTCGTCTCCGGCCTCGCCGGCCACCAGTCTTCGGTTGTCGTCGCTCATCGCTTCGATTCCATCTCCACGCGGGGCCGGCACGGCAGCGCCCGCGTCATTGCATCTTTTTCATGCACTCTTTGAAGAGCGCATCGAACTGGTTCGGGGTGCCGGCAGCGAGGGCGCGGGCAATGCCCTTCTCCGCCAGCGGCCGCGGGTAGCCGAGGTTGAGCAGCGCCGAGAGCACGTCCTCGGAGGCGCCGGCGGGAACCGTCGCCGGGGCTGACGTGGGCGCCGGCGCGGGCAGCTTGTCCCGCAACTCCAAAACCAGGCGCTCCGCCGTCTTCTTCCCCACCCCGGGAATCGAGGTCAGCCGCGCGAGGTCGTTGCCGCGGATCGCCGCGGCAAGGTCGTCCGCCGCCAGCCCGGAGAGGATGGCCAGAGCCACCTTCGGGCCAACACCGTTGACGCTGATCAGTTTCTCAAACAACAGCTTCTCGCGTCCCGTGGCAAACCCGAAGAGTTGCAGCGCGTCCTCGCGCACATGGGTATGCACCTGCAGCGCAACCTGCCCGCCTTCCGCCGGCAACTGCGAGAAGGTCGAGACGGGAATCAGCAACTCGTAGCCTACCCCGCCAACGACCACCACGACCCGGGCCGGGGTGCGCTCCAACAGTTCACCCTGGAGGAAAGCAATCATAGGCGCAAGGTGGCAGATGGAAAGGAACCGCGGTATGCCGCGTGGCCAGGGCGCACAGCGTGCGGCTTCACTCTCCCCCCGTCCCGCTTTACGTGATCGCTCATGGCTGCCCCAAGAACTCCGGCATGTCGGAGGCAGCAATCAACCCATCGATCGCCGCCAGCCGGAAGAAGTGCCGCAAACCGGCGACCTTCGCTGCTCCGAGATCGTACTCGACGGCGGTCTCCAGATACAGCCGCGCTTCGGAGGCGGGAATGCCCAGCCGGGTACTCCATTGGCGGGCGATGGTGTCGAGATGCCCCAAGCCTTCGTCGCGCGCCTGTTGGAAGCGTGCCGTGAGGAAGTGGGATGAGGGCCCGGGGATGGGGGCTGCAGAACGCGACGTTGAAGGCGTCCCGGAGTCCTCCTCCCCCATCCCTCGCCCCTCTTGCAGCGCCACACGGCGCACCGCCCAGAGGGCAAAAACAAACGGCAGGCCCGTCCACTGGTACCACTCGCTGGCCAGATCGTAGGCGTAGAGACCCTGGCGTTGGGCATCCCCGCGGATGTCGAAGCGCAGGGCCGGATCGCCGATCAGGAGTGCCGCATCGGAGGTCTCCAACATGGCGCGCCAGTCGGGCGCCGCCGCTTGCGTCGCCAACTCGTGTACTCCGAACTTGTGCCGCAACAGGATCTGCACGAGCGCCGCCGAGGTCCGCGACGAGGAGTCCAGGCAGAGGCTGCGAATCGCCGCCGCCGGACAGCGGCTGATCAGGTAAATGCTGCGCACCCGTTCGCTCGCCCCGATGGCGATGCCCGGCAGCGCTGCCAGACCCGGAATGCGCGCCATCTCGATGACCGGGACGATGCCGATATCCGCCGTCCCGTCCCGCAACGCCTCCGCGCAGGCGGACGGCATGGTGTAGGAGAGTGCCAGGCGCGGCTCCTGCTCCAGCCCCCAGATGAGCGGCGCCGTGTTCAGGAAGTCGATCACGGCCACGCGCAAAGGCGGTTGGACGTCGCGGAGCATCGTTTGCTCTTCGAGTATAGAGGGAGAGGAAGATGTGGGCGGTGGAGGGTAGACGGTGAATGGTGAAAGACGGGCGAAATCGTGGCAGTCGTTTACTGCCCACCGCCTACCGCCCACCGCCCCCTTTTTCTCCCCCCTCGTTGCCAGAACAGGAAGACGGGAACGCCCAGCGCCACCAGCCCCAAGCCGATGCCTGCGTTCGCGGGCTTGGCGATCAGGGTATTGATCACGATCACGGCGGCGGAGGCGATGAAAAGCAGCGGCGTCCACGGGTAGCCCGGCACGCGGTAGGGACGCACTGCTTCCGGTTCGCGGCGACGGTAGACCAGGACGCAGGCGGCGCCCAAGCCGTAGAAAATCCAGGCGGCGAACACCACGTAGGTGAGGAGCTGCTCGAAGGTCCCGGAGACCGCCAACACCATGCTCCATGCCGAGCCGGCGATGATGGCAAAAGCCGGGGTCTTGAAGCGCGCGTGCACCTCGCCCAATTTTTTAAAGAAGAGCCCATCCCGCGCCATGGCGAAGTAGACGCGCGGCGCGGTCAGCACCGTGCTGTGCGCGGCGCCGTAGATCGAGATCATGGCCATGACCGCGACCAGGGCGGCAGCGCGCGGTCCGACGACCGCCTTGATCGCCGCCGCCGCAATGCTGGGGCTGTGCGCCGCTTGCAGCGGCCCCAAGGCCACCAGGTAGGCAATGTTGGCCAGCATGTAGACGCCGATCAGGGTTCCGATGCCGATCAGGTAGGCGCGCGGCAGGGTGCGCTGCGGATCTTCCGCCTCGCCGGCACTCATGCTGGTATACGCCCAGCCCTCGTAGGCCCAGAGCACGCTGACCATGGCCAGTCCGAAGCCCGAGGCCAGACTGCGGGTGAACGCCGCGGGCCAGAGTACCGCTCCCGGCTCCGCCAACCCGTGGTGTCCCAAGGCCAGCAGGACGCAGCTCAGCCCGACGATGGAAAACACCTTGATCCACGTCGTCCAATTCTGGACGTCGGCGCTACCGCGCGTGCCACGCACGTTGATGACCGTCATGATCAGAATGACGACCACCGCCACCAACCGAGCCAGCATCGGCGTCATGGGAACGAAGACGCCGAGGTAACGCGAGAAGGCCACGGCCAGGGTGGCGACCGTCCCGGAACCGATCACGAAGAACAACGCCCAGCCGTATAGAAATGCCGGCAGGGGCCCGAAGCACTCGCGGATGTAGACGTAGATTCCGCCCGCCTCCGGCCGCATCGCGCCCAGTTCGCCGTAGCTCAGGCCCCCCATCATGGAGAGCACGCCGGCCACAATCCAGACCACCAGCGCGGGTCCCGCCGCTCCGCCCACCGCTTGCAGCACGGCGGCCGGCACGATGAAGATGCCCGAGCCGATCACGGCCCCCACCGTCAACAGGGAGAGGTCGCGCAGGTTGAGGGTGCGAATCAGGTTGGAAGACATGCGCGGCGCGACGATATCACGAGTCGCAGCGGTGGCGCCCGGCGCATATCGGGCCGAGAACTGCGGGCTGCGCCGCGTTGCCACCTACCCCCGCCTGCCAGCCATCGCCCCTCACGTGGACTCCCGGCGCCCTGCGTCAGTATTTCGGAACCGAGGCGTCCACCTGTTCGGACCATGCCAGAATGCCGCCCTGCAGGTTGCGGACTTTCTGAAAGCCGGACTGCCGCAGAAACTCCACCGCCTTGGCGGAACGCCCGCCCATCTTGCAGTGCACCACCAGGTCGCGGTCGGGGTCCAGTTCGTTCACCCGCTTCGGCAGATCGCCCAACGGAATCAACGTCGATCCCGGAATGCGGCCGATCTGGAACTCGTGCGGCTCGCGCACATCGAGGATGACGAGATCCCGTCCCTGGTCGATCTCCTTCTTGAGATCCTTGGCGGTGATCTCGGGAAGCGCGCCTGCCGCGCTCACCGCCGGCGCCGTCTCGACACCGCGCAATCCGCAGAACTCCTGGTAATCGATCAGCTTGGTCACCGTGGGCTGCGTTCCGCAGACCGGGCACTCGGGGTTCTTGCGCAGTTTCAACTCGCGGAACTTCATCTGCAGGGCATCGAACAGCAGGATGCGACCCTTGAGCGGCTGCCCAATGCCAAGAATGAGCTTGATCGCCTCCATGGCCTGAATGGTCCCCATAATGCCGGGCAGCACGCCCAGCACGCCGCCCTCGGCGCAGCTGGGCACCAGCCCCGGCGGTGGCGGCTCGGGATACCAGCAGCGGTAGCAGGGGCCGTCCGGCAGGGCCAGCACGGCGGCCTGTCCCTCGAAACGGAAAATGCTGGCGTAGACGTTCGGGATTCCGCTCAGCACGCAGGCGTCGTTCACGAGGTAGCGGGTGGGGAAATTGTCGGTCCCATCTACGACCAAGTCGTAGTCCTTGAAGATCTCCAACGCGTTTTCGCTGGTGAGCTTGGTTTCATAGCCCACCACCTTGACGTTGGGATTGATCTCCAGGATGGTGTCGCGTGCCGAGTCCAGCTTGGGACGCCCGACGTCACTGGTGCCGTGGATGACCTGCCTTTGCAGGTTGCTGAAGTCCACGATGTCGAAGTCCACGATGCCGATCGTTCCCACCCCGGCGGCGGCCAGGTACAGCCCGATCGGCGCCCCCAGTCCGCCCGCGCCCACGGTGAGCACCCGCGCGGCCTTGAGCTTCTGCTGCCCGTCCACCCCCACCTCGGGAATGATCAGGTGACGGCTGTAGCGCAGGATCTCGTCCTGCGACAAGGGCGTGGAGGGAGAAAGGGTGGTCGCCATACTGCGCACCTCTCGAACCTGCAAATTTACGGGGAAACCGGACGAGGAGGGACGGTCAACAACAACAACAGCAGCCACCGGCGATGGAGGGGATGATCGCCAGCGTGTCGCTGCTTTTCACGGGGGTTTGCTGCAGGCCGGTGTAGCGGATGTCTTCGTCGTTGAGGTATACGTTCACGAAGCTGCGCAGCTTGCCGTCCGCCGTAAACAGGTGGTTACGGAGCTGCGGGTGCGACGTGATAAGGCCTTCCAGCGCCTCCCCGACGTTGCGACCATCCACCTCCACCTCTTCCTGGCGGCCGGTAAAGGGCCGCAACGGGGTGGGGATCAGGATTTTGATGCTCATTGCCAAAGGATCTCTGCCTATTCGTGAGTTCTCGGGTTCGTGGAGCGAACCGCTCCCCATATAGATTAAGGCCATTCCGCCGAGATTCACAAATCAGCGGACGTCGAGACGGGAAGTAGGGAGCGGGGTGTGGGGGGTGAGGGCCGAGGACAGGACGCCCACGCGGGAACCGGCACGGCTTAAACCGAGCCGACCCGATTGGTGGCGAGGACGGCTTCCTGGATGAAATGGCTGCGGTCTTCGGCCAGCTCGAAGGCATTCAACTCCTGCGCCACGCCCCGCGCCACGGCGACGATGATGTAGGAGTAACCGGGCCAACTGGCGTTGTCGAGGTCGTACTGCGAGGGGCGGGCGGGGTGGTCGGGATGGCTGTGATAGAAGCCCACCACTTCCAGACCGCGCTCGCGCGCCCCGCGCTGCACCTGCAGGTGCTCCTTGGGGTCGAAATCAAAGCGGTTGTGCGGCGTGGTGGTATTGGCATTGCGCATGCGCACCACCTCGTCCACCTGGCGTACTCCGCTCACCGTGCGGCCCAGCAGGATGCCGCAACACTCGTGCGGGTACGTCGCTTCGGCATGGGAGCGGACTGCGGTCGCGTGCGCGTCACTTAAGTTGATTGCCATCGTCAGGAGACAGTATACGAAGCGCGAACGGCGCGCGTTCTCGCCCCGAGGCGAGTTCTGAACCAGTCAGTGTTGCGTCATTCCTACGCCCAACGCTCCACCCTCCACGCTGTACCCTCCCCGCTCGTCCGTCACATCAGCCGTGCGCTTCCTCGTTTTCCCAGAAGCGCTCGCTCAAATACTTGTCGGCGTTGTCGGGGAAGACCGTGACCAGGGTCGCCGGGGCGGTGAGCCGGCGCGCCACGGCAAAGCATCCGGCCAGAGCCGCCCCGGCGCTGACCCCGACCAGCAAGCCTTCTTCCCGCGCCAAGCGGTGCACCAGCCCGTAAGCTTCCTCGGTACTGACCTCAAGGTTTTCATCGGCCACGGTGGGGTCATAGATGGACGGCACCAGCGCGCTGGACATGTGTTTCCAGCCCTCCAACCCGTGGAAGGGCGAACTCGGCTGCAGCGAGATGCAGCGCACCTGCGGGTTGAACTCCTTCAAACGCCGCGCGGTGCCCACAAACGTGCCGCTCGTCCCCAGGCCGGCGATGAAATGCGTGACGCAGCCCTCGCTCTGTCGCCAGATCTCCTCCGCCGTGCCGTGGTAGTGAGCCTGCCAGTTAGCCGGGTTGGAGTACTGGTCGGCGTAGAAGTAGCGATCCGGCTCGGCCGCCACCAGTTCGCGCGCCTTGCGGATGGCGCCGTCCGACCCTTCGCCGGGATCGGTAAAGACCAACTCCGCCCCGTAGGCGCCGAGGATGCGCTTCCGCTCCGGGCTGGCGTTGGCTGCCAGGCAGAGGCGCACGCGGTAACCGCGCGCCGCGCCCAGCATGGCCAGCGCGATGCCGGTATTGCCGCTGGTGGCATCCAGAATGATCTTGTCGCGGCTCAGCTGGCCGCTCTGCTCCCCGGCCAGAATCATGCCGCGTGCCGCGCGGTCCTTGACGCTGCCCCCGGGGTTGGCCCACTCCGCCTTGGCGAGGATTTCGATGCCGGGGAACTCCCGTCCCACCCGCTCCAACCGCAGCAGCGGTGTGTTGCCGATCCGCTCCAGCAACGTCTCGCCAAGCTGTCTCTGAACCGCACTGCGCATGGCTTCCATTCTAGACGGGACGCAGGTGCGCCAGGCGGCGCCTGGACCCGATGGGTTGCGGCTGTCGGGAGCGTCGGGGACGCGGCAGGATGTGCCGGCGTCCCCACCGTGTAAAATATCGGCGTGTTCAAGAAGAAGCTCTCCCACCCCAGTTTTGACAGCGTGCGCGGCAAGTTGATTGACAAGGGCTTCGACATCGCCGTCGTGGACGGCGGCCGCTACCTGGTGCAGAAGCACGGTTGCGCAGCCGGCCTGAGCGTCCAACCAGATCAGAGCCTGACCTATTTTGCCCGCCCCGGGCGCATCGTTAAAGGCGAACTTGCCCGACTGGTCGACCGCGGCTACCAGAAGTTCCTCAAGACGGCGGACGTCGAGGTTCCCGCCCTTTCCGAGGACCTGCGCGCCCTGCATGCATTCCAGAGCGAGCTGAAGCACGTTCTCGGAACCCCGTCGCTCTACAACGAGAGCTTGGGATCGGTCAGCGACCGCTACCTCTATGACCGGGTCTGGTTCCGGGACGACGGCAAGCAGCCGAAGGCATGGATAGTGGAAGCAGGCCGTCCCTAGAACGTGGGGGGTAGGGGGTGGGGCG
>Ga0207416_1000546_pt1 | contig 62852 bp, 66 predicted proteins | sample PaiPotPPM11metaG_FD_184107 | JGI IMG/M metagenome (GOLD analysis project Ga0207416, IMG submission 184107) | Iron sulfur acid spring bacterial and archeal communities from Banff, Canada, to study Microbial Dark Matter (Phase II) - Paint Pots PPM... ... | reverse complement strand
ACCGAATATCGCGCTTGGATGTACGTCTCACCAGGCATCTCCTTGTGCTTACGAACGGGTTGCCACGGTAAGATTAGCATTTGGCGCGATGATTGTCTCAGGGTAAGAAAATAGCTGGCGCGATTCGCGGGCTTGACATCCCAAGCGTCGCGCAATACACTATCCACGCTTGTAATAGGCCGGGTCGCGCGCGATCCGGCCACGGCGCTTTGGAGTTTTGTGGCACACCATATCGGTTCATCACTGACGCTCGGTCTTGCGGCTGCAGTTCAGATCCAAGAGGCAACACGCACCCTGCGGCCGCGCGGCACGGTTGATATTGTCGACGTCGCCGCAGCCGCCCGGCCGGCGATTGTCTCAGCGCTGTGGAGCGCCGCTGGTGGCCAGCTTATCATTTGGACATCTAGTATCGAATCGGCGGATCGCTTTGCGAACGACTGCGCGTTTTATCTCGACGATTATGGTTCACCGGTTCTCGCACTGCGGCCACGCGACGACCGGCCGGGCGCGCTCGTTAATCCGACAGAGCGCGCCGACCGCCTGACCTTTCTCGAAGCGCTGCGCAGTGGTCAGCGGGGAATTTTTTGCGTGCCGCACGCCGCGGCGCGTCAGCCCCTTATCGATCCGCGTGTGTTTGAAAAGGCGTCGCGCCGCCTCAAAGTCGGTGAGGAATATCCATGGGAAGATTTGCTCGCCGCACTGGCAGACATGGGCTATGAGCGCGCCGACGTCGTGAGCGCTGCGGGCGAGTTTGCGGTTCGGGGTGGACTCATCGATGTTTTCCCGGCGACCGCAGATGATCCGGTGCGCTTAGAATTCTTCGGCGATCGCCTCGATCAGATTCGCACGTTTTCTCTGTCGTCGCAGCTTTCAGGCGGTGAGCGTCGCGAAGTAACCATCGTACCATGGTCGGAGCAAGCGTTGGGCGAAGCAGACGCGCCCCTGTGGAGCTACACGCCACAGGCAACCGTGGTTATGGATGATCCGGAAATGCTTGTCGCCATCGACCACGGCCTGTCCATACAGCGCGATGACGAAACGGTCGCCGCCGTCGATCGCGACGAGTTGCCGGAGCAACAAGGCGAGGAAGATGAAGAACCACCGCAGCCAAGCGTACCGAGTGCGCAACTGAGCCTGGCTGAGCTTATTGATGGCTTGGGCCAGCGCGCAGTAGCCGCCATACGCTCGGGAATCTCGTCTGGGCGGCTTGGCCGCAAGGCGGACACAACCGTTTCCATCCCCAGCCAGCCGGCGCCATCTTTTGGTCGCAGCATTGAACGCTTCATTGAATACGTGCGTAAGGAAATTGAACGAGCGGCCGTGGTGGCCATCCCCTCGGTCGGCTATCGACGCATAACTGAAGTGCTCGGAGAGCACGACCTCGCCACGCGCGCGGTTCCCAACCGGATCGCGCTGCCGCCTGAGAGTGGCGCCGTCATGGCGTCTGAAGGCGCGATCGATGCCGGCTTTGTCATCCCTGCGCTGCGACTTGCGGTCATCGGCGATAATGAACTATACGGTCATCCCGCCCGCCGCACGCGGCGCAAGAGCGCAAAGGAAGGCGTGCCGCAAACCGTCGCGGATCTTACGCCCGGTGAGTTCTTCGTGCACGCGCACCACGGCATCGGCCAGTACCTTGGGCTCGAGCACATCGTGGTGGACGATATCGGACGCGACTTCATGCAACTCGCGTACGCCGGGGAAGACCGCCTGTATGTGCCTGTCGACCAAATGCATCTGGTGCGGAAATACGCTTCGTCCGACGGTGCGGCGCCGCGATTGTCCAAGATGGGCGGCAGTGATTGGGCACGCACGCGGTCACGCGTACGCGAAGCGGTCGAGCGCATTGCCGAAGGTCTCGTTCGGCTTTACGCGGCGCGCGAGGTCGCTGTCGGCCACGCATTCGCCGTAGACACACCGTGGCAATCGGAACTCGAAGAATCATTCCCTTACGACGAGACACCGGATCAGGCTGAAGCAATTCGCTCAGTCAAAGAAGACATGGAGCGACCACGGCCTATGGACCGCCTCGTGTGCGGAGACGTCGGTTACGGAAAAACCGAAGTCGCCATTCGCGCGTCTTTCAAGGCAGTCATGGATCGCAAGCAGGTGGCGCTGCTAGCGCCGACCACCGTACTTGCCGCACAACACTTTCGAACGTTCAGCGAGCGTTTTGCCGCCTACCCACTTAAGGTCGCGTTGCTCTCCCGATTTCGCTCGAAGGCCGAGCAAAAAGCGACGCTGCTCGGTTTGCAGGATGGCAGCATCGATCTCGTCATCGGCACTCATCGCATGCTGCAAAAGGACGTTGGCTTTAAGCAACTCGGTCTCGTGATCGTTGACGAAGAGCAGCGCTTCGGCGTCATGCACAAGGAGCGCCTCAAAGAGCTGCGCCAGTCGGTGGACGTTTTAACGCTTTCGGCAACGCCGATCCCGCGAACCCTGCACATGGGCCTGGCGGGTGTTCGCGATTTATCGCTGATCCAAACGCCGCCGGCCAATCGCGTCGCCATCAAGACGGTTGTGGCGCCGAACAGCGACGCGCTGATTGCGAACGCTCTCGCACAAGAGCTCGATCGGGGCGGACAAGTCTATTTCGTGCATAACCGGATCGAAACGATCTATGGCGTTGCCGCGGCCGTCCAAGAGCTCGCGCTGCGCGCTCGTATCGCCATCGGCCACGGTCAGATGACCGCGGGCGAGCTTGAGGACGTCATGCTGTCGTTCATCAACGGCGAGGTCGACATCCTCATCTCGACGACGATCATCGAGAATGGACTTGATATCCCCAACGTCAACACGATCATCATCAACAACGCCGATCGTTTTGGGCTCGCGCAACTCTACCAGCTGCGTGGCCGCGTCGGACGCAGTGCTCATCAAGCGTACGCATACTTTCTCTATCAGCCGCATCGGATGCTCAGCGAGGTCGCACGCTCCAGGCTTGAAGCGATCCGCGAATTCTCGCATCTCGGCTCAGGCTTGCAGCTCGCGATGCGCGATCTGGAAATTCGAGGCGCTGGCAACTTGCTGGGCCGAGAGCAACACGGGTTCATCGCGTCGGTAGGATTTGAAACGTATACGGAGATATTGCGCGAAACGATCGCCCAAAAACGTGGCGAAGTGCAGGCGCCGGCAGAGCCGCCGCCGGTACTCGACCTGCGCGTGAGCGCCTTCATCCCCAGTGACTACATCAAGGGTGCAAGTCAGAAAGTTTCGTTCTATCAGCGCCTAGCAGCAGCACAGACACTCGATGAAGTGAAAGCTCTGGGAGATGAATTGCGCGACCGATTTGGCCCACTGCCAACCGAGGTGCAGTCACTGCTTGATCTGACCAGCTTGCGTGTTCTCGCAGGCGCAAAAGGAGTACAAAAAGTAGCACTCGAACAGCGCAGGCTGACCCTTGAAATGGGCCCAAGGTTTTCGTTGTCCGATCAGGCCCTCTCAGCTCTGACATCAATCACCGGGGGAAATTTCCGGTTCACGCAGAGCGCGATCGTCGCAGGTCTTCCCGATCGCGACGGCAGCGGCCGCTTGGCGACCGTTCGCGAGATCTTATCGGTTTTATAAGGGTGCACGCAATGGCAAAAAGGAGAATAGATGCTTCGTAACAGGTTAGCGGTAGTCGCGTGTGCAGTTGTGCTCGGAATGGTTCCGGGGATTGCAGGCTGTGCCGGTCAAGACAAAACGATGGTCTCTGTCAACGGTGAGAAGATCACCAAGGGCCAGTTGGACAATCGTCTCGAGGGGCAAGCCGGCAAGTCAACGTTGCAACAAATGGTCGACACAAATCTCGTTCTGCAGTACGGCAAGTCGCAGAACATTACCGTGACCGACGCCGAACTCACAGACGCAGTCAATGCGCTCATGGCTCGCTTTCCGGCAGGGCAGTTTGACGCAATCATCAAGAACCAGGGGCTGACGATGGACGATGTCAAGAATATCGAGCGCGTCCAACTTATCATTCGGAAAGCGGTAGATAAGCAAGTCAACATCAGCGACGCTCAGGTCGCTGATTTCTATGCCAAGAACAAACAACTGTACAGTACGCCGGCACAGGTTCGGGCGCGGCACATTCTCGTGAAGTCAAAACCTGAAGCTGATGCGGTTGAAGCGCAGCTGCGTGCGGGTGGAAACTTCGCAGCGATTGCACAAAAAGTCTCGATCGATCCGGGAAGCAAAATGCAAGGCGGAGAGCTTGGCTGGTTCGGTCCGACACAAATGGTAAAACCGTTCGCCGACGTGGCATTCTCGCTGCAGGTCGGACAGACCAGTCAGCCCGTTCAGACAGCGTTCGGCTGGCATGTCATCCAGCTCGAGGGAAAACGGCCGGCACATACGGCGTCGCTGGCTGAAGCCGCGCCCAAGGTTCGCCAGATGCTGCTGCAGCAGGCTGAAGCCGCGCAGAGCGGACCCTTTATGGAAAATCTCCAGCATAAAGCGAACATCCAAGTCTACGACGATCGCTTCAACCCGCTCTTCCCGCCGACACCCGCCCCCATGGGTACAACCGCAACACCCACCCCGGCGCCAACCAAGAAATAGTAACGACCGAGCAACGGGTTCACAATCTCACACAAGGCGCGGGCTTGACCCGCGCCAAACCTTTTCTCGCATGCCCCAACTCTCCATCGTCGGCCTTGGCCCGAGCGATGCCGCTCTGCTAACGGTCGGCGCGCTCGACGTCTTGCGCTCGGCTCCGCAAGTCTTTACCTGCAACGCCGCGCCGGCAACCCTCCAATATCTGCGCGAAGCCGGCATTGACGCCCGCAGCGTCCCCTTCGACGCCGGAGCCTTGCTGCGAGGCGTCGACAGCGCCACCGTTGCCGCGGCGTCGCTCTTTGAAAAGGGCGAAGCTGCCCTCGGTGTCCCCGGCCATCCGTTGCTCGATTTTCCGGGATTGCCCCATCTGCTCCGGGCGCTCGAGGGCCGCGGAGTCAACGTCAACATTGTCCCCGGCATGCCGCGCTCCGCGCTCTCCGCAGCGGCGATGTCACCGCTCGTGCCGCTGCCGCCCGTCGCCATCCATCATACTTGGGACGAGCTCGTGGAAATAATGGCACGGCTGCGGGCGTGCTGCCCGTGGGATCGGGAGCAAACACATGAATCGCTCTTACCATACCTCGTTGAGGAAGCACACGAGGTCGTCGAAGCCGTGGACGAACGCGATGCCAAGAAACTCTGCGAAGAACTCGGCGACCTGCTCCTCCAAATTGTCTTCCACGCGCAGATAGCGTGCGAGCAAGGAAAGTTTGCGGTCGCGGACGTCATCGACGCGCTGGCGAACAAAATGATTCGCCGCCATCCACATGTATTCGGCGATGCAAGCATCTCGACAACCCAGGAACAAATGAAGTCGTGGGAGATGATCAAGACGCAGGAGGCGTCGATCCGGCATCGCGAGTCGCTGCTTGACGGCATCCCCAAGACCTTGCCTTCACTCCTGCACGCGCAGCGCATGCAGGAAAAGGCGAACACAGTTGGGTTCGACTGGCCGCAGGCTCACGACGTTCTCGTTAAGCTCGATGAAGAGCTCGCCGAGCTGCGTGAGGCGATATCTGCGCACGATGCAGCGAGCACGCGCGACGAACTCGGCGATCTGCTGTTCACGATCGTCAACCTGGCGCGCCGCAGCGGTATTGACGCGGAGGCTGCGCTGCGCCAAGCGAACGCCAAGTTCCGGCGCCGCTTTGCGACGATGGAGCGCATCGCCGGCGGCGGCGCGAGCGCACTCGCCAATCGCAGCTTGGATGACCTCGATGCGCTGTGGCGGCGGGCGAAAGAACATGAGGCTGGACAAGTTTCTTAAAGTTTCGCGTCTTGCCAAGCGCAGGACCGAAGCGAAGGAAGCCCTGGATGCAGGGCGCATCGAGTGCGACGGCAGGCCGGTCAAGGCATCCCACGTGGTTAAAGTGGGCGACGAACTGGTCATTCACTACGCCACCAAAACGGTGCGGGTACGGGTGAAAGCGGTGCCCGAGCGGCCAGCGCAGAAAACAAGCCCGAACGAGATGTACAGCATCGTGGGAGACGAGCGCGTTTAGGTAGGATGAGCTTCTTGGAGCACAGTCCGCAACCACTGACCATCGGCATATTCACGGACACCCATCAGCCCGAAACAAATGGCGTGGTCACTTCGATCATTTCGACGACACGCGCCTTGCGTCGTCGGGGTCATCGAGTCATCGTCGTCGCACCCGCACACCCCGAGGGCGACGAAGAGCATCCCGACGTGTTTCATCTTCGTTCCACGTCGTTTCCGTTCTATCCGGGGTATCGGATGGCGTTTCCGCTGCCCGCGAAGCTTGTTGCGAATCTGCCGGCGGTGCCGTTTGACGTCATTCACGCGCAGACGTTCTTCTTCATCGGGTGCCTCGGCGCGTATCTCGCGCGACTTCGCACAACACCGCTCTTCTTCACCTACCACACCAAATTTGAGGACTACCTTCATTATCTCCCCGTGCATCAGCGCATCACAAAACTCCAAACGCGATGGCTGTCGCGGGAATTTTCGAACCAGTGCGATCGTGTCATCGCTCCTTCGCAGGGGACGGCTGACCTCTTGCGATCGTACGACATAACTGCACCGCTGGAAATCTTGCCTGGCGGCGTTGATCTGGAGAGCTTCGGCCCAGATGCACAGGAGCCCGCAGTCATCCGAGACGCGCGCCCCGGTCCTGTGTTGTTGTCCGTCGGACGTCTCGGCAAAGAGAAGAACCTCGACTTGCTGCTCGATGCCTTTGCGCTTGTGCTACGCTCGCATCCCGGTGCTCGACTCATCATGGTCGGCGACGGACCGTACCGCGAAGAGCTCCAGCGGCGCGCGGAAACGATCGGTGCCGGCGGTCAAATTATTTTCGTTGGGGCACTGGACCAAGCGCAACTGGGAGCATACTACCGCAACGCCGATGTGTTTTTGTTCACGTCCTTAACTGAAACGCAAGGACTTGTACTCGTTGAAGCACTTGCGCACGGCCTGCCGGTCGTGTCCGTCGACTGCCCCGTCACGCGCGAAATCGTGATCGGCGACTCCGGCATACTGACGTCCGAGTCCGCCAGCGCATTGGCTAGCGCTGTCGCATCCGTTATCGACGGACCCGTTGAGCGCGTAAAGCGCGCCACCGCAGCCCGGCGTGCCGCTGCACCGTTTTCCGTCGACGCGCTCGCTGAGCGGCTCGAGACGCTCTATCTGCGCGCGCGCAGCGAGCTCTTTCATAAAGGAAATCTTGTTTTCACGCGACGCCAAAGATGAAGTTGCAGGCGCACGTTTCACACGCGCTTGCTGCCCCGTTACGTTTGTTCGCGCTCTACGATTGTACGCCCGAGTCTCACGCCAGGGCACCCAGCCTGTCCTCACCGTTGCGAGCGAGCGAGCGTCAGTCGCCCGAGCGGTAATCGCTGCAGCCCATGTCGCCGGTGTCGATGTCCACACACCACGCGCATCCAGCCACCGCGCTGGCAAGCGCTGGACGGTAACTCTGCCGCCACTCCATAGCTCCATAGACTCTTCTGACAACGTACCACTTCCCCAGCGTGTCTGTTGCCGGCGCACTTGGCTGCGTGTTGCGTTCCTCGCTTGCGGCTCCGTCAGCAATCCGTCGCACGGCTATCATCTGGAATTTTTCTGCCGCGGCGAGCGTGACGCGCGTGCTCTCAGTGAACTTATATCCGGCTTTGGTATTGACGTCGGCATCGGTCGCCGTCGCGGTCGACCGCTCGTATACGTGAAAGATGCGGAGGCCGTCTCGGCTCTTCTCGGGCACATGGGTGCAACGCGCGCGGTGCTGCGGCTCGAGGGTCAGCGCGCACTCAATCAGACGAAGAATTCTATACGCAGGACCGTGAACAGCGAAGCGGCTAATGCTGCGCGCGCCGCCGCAAGCGCTGCTCGTCAGCGTAGTGCAGCACGACGCGTGATTGCCAAGCTCGGCCTCGTTCACATCTCGCCGGCACTACGCGAAGCAGCGCAGTTGCGCATCGCTTATCCGGCTCGTACGCTCCGTGAGTTGGCACGCGCCGCACGTCCCCCGATTAGCAAGGCAGCAATGGCAAGTCGCCTGCGACTTTTGGAGCGGCTTATCAAGAGGTAACCCTGCACGGGTCGGCGGACTACGTCCGCCCAAGCCAATACATGCCGATCGGAGGCAGATTTACCCATGGCAACCCGCATCGCCATCAACGGTTTCGGGCGCATCGGCCGCCAAGCGTTCCGCGTTTTGCTCGAGCGCTACAAGAACCTGGAGGTTGTTGCGATCAATGACCTTGGAGACGCCAAGACCGCGGCTCATCTCTTCGCTCACGACTCGAGTTACGGCAATTACCCGGGCAGCGTCAGCCACGGCGAGGGAACGCTCATCATCGATGGCCGCACGATCAAGCTTCTGTCCGAGCGCAATCCGGGCAGCTTGCCTTGGAAGGATCTCGGCGTCGATGTCGTGCTCGAATCAACGGGCTTTTTTACTGACGGTACGAAGGCCAAGGCGCATCTCGATGCCGGTGCAAAGCGTGTCATCATCTCCGCACCGGCGAAAAACGAAGACGTAACGATCGTCCTCGGCGTCAACGAAGAGACGTACGATCCGGCCAAGCACAAAATTATTTCGAACGCGTCGTGCACGACAAATTGCCTTGCGCCGGTCGTCAAAGTGCTGTCCAACGAGCTGGGAATTGCCAAAGGCACCATGACGACCGTGCATTCCTACACAAATGATCAGCGCATCCTCGACTTCCCGCATGAAGACCTCCGCCGCGCCAGAGCAGCAGCCATTAATATTATCCCAACGACCACGGGTGCGGCCAAGGCCCTGCACCTCGTCGTGCCGGAGGTGAAGGGGAAGCTTGACGGTTTTTCGCTGCGCGTACCGACACCGACAGTCTCGATCATTGACCTCGTGGTCGAGACGAACAAACCGACGACTAAGGAGGCCGTCAACAACTTCTTCCGCACGTACGAGAGCGGGCGCATGAAGGGTATCTTGGGCGTGACGGATGAGCCGCTGGTGTCTACCGATTTCAAGGGCGACCCAAGGTCGTCGATCGTCGACTCGCTCTTGACGATGGTCGTGACGGACAACCTCGTGAAAGTCTTCGCTTGGTACGACAACGAGTGGGGCTACTCAAATCGCCTCGCGGATCTCGCATCGTTCGTATGCGCGAAGGAGTAGCAGTGGCGCAACCGCGTCTGGAAGACATCGACGTCTCGGGTAAGAGAGTATTGGTCCGAGAAGACCTTAACGTACCGTTGGAGGCTGGCCGCGTTGCGGATGCGACACGCATCGTCGCTGCCGTACCCACGTTGCGCGATCTCAGTTCGCGCGGGGCGCGCGTCATCGTCATGTCGCACCTCGGCCGACCGGATGGCAAAGTCGTGGAAAGCTTGCGTATGGCTCCAGTGGCGAAGGCACTGAGCCAAGTCCTTGGCAGCGAGGTGAAAACCGCAAGCGACTGCATCGGCGATGCTGCAGTCCAGGCGGTTGCGGCGCTGCGCAACGGCGACGTCCTTTTGCTCGAAAATCTCCGATTCCACGCTGGCGAAGAAGCAAACGATCCGGAGTTTGCCAAGAGCTTAGCCTCGCTCGGCGATCTCTACGTCAACGACGCGTTCGGAACGGCGCACCGTGCACACGCGTCGACTGTCGGCATCACGGCGTATCTCCCATCCTATATGGGACCGCTGATGGCGCGCGAGCTCGAGATCCTCGACCGTGTTCTCCAGCATCCGCACAGGCCGTTCATAGCGGTGCTCGGAGGTGCGAAAGTGTCGGACAAGATCGGAGTCATCGAGCGCCTTTTGGGAATGTGCGACGCTATAGTCGTTGGTGGCGGAATGGCAAACACGCTACTCGCAGCCGAAGGCTTCGAGGTTGGAAAATCGTTGCGCGATGCCGACCTTGGTCCTGCGAAAGCGATCATGCAAAAAGCCGAGGGCTCGCACGCGAACCTCCATCTTCCAAAAGATGCGGTGGTTGCGACTTCGATGTATGCGACCGACGATCAGACCCGCGAGGTCCCAATCGCAGACGTTGCCCCGGATGAGATGATCCTCGATATCGGCCCAGATACAGCGGTGGATTTTCGCTTCGTCATCCTTAAGGCGAAGACGGTACTTTGGAATGGGCCCATGGGGGTTTTTGAAAACGAGGCGTTTTCAGCTGGCACAGAAAGCGTCGGGAGAGCAATCGTCGATTCCGGCGCGCTCTCAGTTGTCGGCGGTGGCGACACAGCCGCTGCCGCTCACAGGTTTGGTCTCGCCGGCGAACTGACTCACATCTCCACCGGCGGCGGTGCGACACTCGAGTATATTGAGGGTAAGGAGCTACCCGGTGTAGCCGCCCTGCGCCGTAGCATTGGATCTCACACCTAATTGAAACGCAAGCCACTCTTCGCTGCCAACTGGAAGATGCACAAGACGCCCGTAGAGGCGAGCGAATATGCCGTTTCATTTTGGGCAGCCGCTGAGGCGCTCACCCCGAGAGCGGATATTGCACTGTGCGCGCCGTTCGTCGATCTTGAAACGCTGCGCATCGAGCTTGCACCGTCAACGGTCAAAATCGGCGCGCAAGATTGTTACTGGGAATCAGAGGGAGCATTTACCGGCGAGATCAGTGCTGTGATGCTCAAAGGCATCGGCGTGGCATACTGCATCATCGGCCACTCCGAACGGCGCCGGCTCTTCGCTGAAACAGACGATATGGTAGCGCGCAAGGCTTCGGCGCTCCTCGCGCACGAGATTACTCCCATCGTGTGCGTCGGTGAGTCGCTCGAAGAGAAACAACAGGGCAAGACGGCGCAACGCGTTGCGGCACAGGTGCGCGCAAGCGTAGGGCACCTTACCGACGCCGACCGTGCACGTATCGTCATCGCCTACGAGCCCATCTGGGCAATCGGATCCGGACTTGCCGACGACCCTGATTCGGCCAACAGCTGTGCGAAGATGATTCGCGAGACGGCGGGAGGTTTGAGCGACGCGCGCCTGCTGTATGGAGGTTCGATGAACGCCGATAACGCGAAAGCGTTTTGCGCTCAGCCGGATATCGACGGCGGCCTTATCGGTTCTGCGAGTCTTGACCCGCGCAAGTTCGTTCAGCTTATCATTAACGCCCTGAAATGAATCAGAAAGCGAGCAGCGAGGGCGTTTCGGGCGCGCGCGTGATTCTATGCGTGCTTGACGGATTTGGCATCTCCAAAGAGGTGCGCGGCAACGCCATCGCGGCTGCCAAACTTCCCAACTACCGGCGTATCGCTGAGCGTTATCCGTACACAGAGCTCGGCGCTGCCGAAGAAGCAGTGGGGTTACCGAAGGGTCAGCAGGGCAATAGTGAGGTTGGGCATCTGAACCTGGGTGCCGGCCGTGTCGTCTTGCAGAGCGTCACCCGGATCGACCACGCAATCGACGACGGCACATTTGCACGCAATCCTGTGTTGCAAGAATGTTTCGCGCATGTCAAGCGCACCGGGGGCACGTTCCATCTGCTCGGACTGGTTTCGCCCGGCGGGGTGCATTCGTCAATGAAGCACCTCTACGCGCTCATGGATGCTGCCGCGGCGGCGGGTGTCACAGTGAAGATCGCTGCGTTCCTGGACGGTCGCGATACGCCCCCGCAAAGCGCTGGTCGCTATTTGGAAGAGGTACGCGAACGCGGTGATCGTTTCGGTAACGCTTCGATTTCAATGATTTGCGGGCGCTACTACGCGATGGATCGCGACAAGCGCTGGGAGCGGACGAAAATTGCATACGACGCTCTCGTCTATGGCAAAGCGCAGACGGCTCCATCCGTACAAGCGGCATTGGACGCCGCCTATGCTCGTGGCGAGACCGACGAATTCGTGAAGCCCGCGATCATTGGACCTGCCGAGCCAATCGTCCGCGATGGCGATGCATGTTTCTTCTTCAACTTCCGGCCGGACCGCGCGCGCCAGCTGACCCGCGCCTTTTCCGACGACGGCTTCCACGAATTCCCAGTCAAACGTTTCCAGGATTTCTTGTTTGCGCTCATGACGCTTTATGACGTGACGTTCACAAACCCGGTCATGTTCGGTAAGATCTTCGAGCAATGGACGCTCGGAGAAGTTATCGAACGCGCGTCGTTGCCTCAGTTGCGTCTCGCTGAGACGGAAAAGTATGCGCACGTTACCTATTTTTTCTCGGGCGGACGCGAAGAGCCGTTCGAGCAGGAAGACCGGGTCCTTGTGCCCTCCGCGCGCGACGTCGGCACCTACGACCATCTCCCGCAGATGCGTGCTCGCGAAATCACCGCCAAAGCGGTCGAAGCGATTCGTTCTAACCGCTATGCGCTTATCGTCATGAACCTCGCCAACCCTGACATGGTGGGCCACACAGGCAAATGGGATGCCATTATCGCGGCCTTAGAGGTCGTCGATGAATGTCTGGGCCGGCTGGAAACTGCGGCTCTCGAGGCTGGTGCTACGTTGCTCGTGACCGCCGATCACGGCAACGCCGAACAAAAGGTAGACCTTGCAACCGGAAAAGAGCTGACGGCGCACACGTGCAACCCGGTGCCGTTTGTTGCCATCGGCCCAGCCAGCATCCGCGCGATCAGATTCGTCAGCGGCGGAAAACTAGCCGACGTGGCGCCGACCATCTGCGAACTCATGGCATTGCCGCAGCCAGCCGAAATGACCGGCCGAAGCCTCCTTGCATCCGGCGCGCCAGCTTCTGCGAGCTTCGCCCAGGGAGAGAGTAGCGGCGGGTCTAACACGCGCTAGTCGTCGTTCGCAACGCGCGGAGGTCAAATGATGCGAAAGTATGTCATTGCCGTTTTGTCGCTCGTCATGATCGGGATGCTGGCACAGGTTGCCTCGGCGTCATCGAACGGTCAATCGGTCAGCACCAATAACTTTGCAACGACCGAATCCGGCGCCAAGTGCGTCGTTGATGCGACGGCAGCGCTTGCAACCGCGGGCTTTCGTCACGTGACAACGGGCAAGACTCACAAGGATGGAAGTGTCGTTCTTTTCGCCGACCACAACGATTATCAGGCCACCGTCTTTTGCATGAACAAGTATATGGCAATGGAAGTAACCGGCCCGCATGACGCGCCGGCAACAAGCCTGCGAGACGCCTATACCAAAGCCTGGGACGCCAACCAGTAAAGCCCTACTTCGTCAACGAGCCGCCGAAGAACAAGACGAACACTTTGCCATCAGTGTTTTGAAACACGCCCATGTCGATCGCACCCTTATCGATCTTCATGTGGGTGTTGTGGAATCCACCGCATTGAACGCCGCCGAACGTGCTCCCGTGATCTGGATTCCTGTCCGTAGGGGTCGACCAGACTGCGACCAGTTGATCCTTGATGTATCGCATGAAGGTTATCACATAAGGGTTACAACGGCCAGACTCTCCCGTTGACACTTTGATAACGTCGCCGTTGGCTTCCGTGATCGTAGCACACACGTCGCCCGCTTCGCATTCCTGCGCGGCGCTTGCGACATCGCCGTTGGAATAGTACACGGGGCCGGCCGAGCCGTCCGCACGAGCAATCTGCGCCAAATACGTTATGAACAAAATCGCGAGAGCGCTGAGCACAACTACAAAAGATAACCGACGCATTGAATGTGCCCCCGTATTAAATAGAGGTAACAGGTAAGAGCGCGGTTTCTCCAGCCGCTCAGCCTTGCCTTCAGCACGTTCTGACCGTTCACAGTTTGGCAATAAACCGGTAGCGGCGCGTTCAAATAGCGCGCATACTCTGAGCCTCCACGTAGCTCGCGGAGGTTTTTCTTATGAGTGACACCGATGCTCTCACCGCTGCAGCCACGGGCATGCGGGTGCAGGCGGCAACCCTCGACGTCATTGCGCATAACCTTGCCAACTCATCCTCGGCAGGTTTTCGAGCTCGTCACGAAGCGTTTGTGTCCTTAGGTAACGAGTTAGTCTCGGATATCGGTGTCAGTTCCGCTCAGGGGCCACTTCATCGCACCGATGTTCCCACCGATGTCGCGCTCTTCGGACAAGGCTACTTTGCCGTTGCCACTGCAGACGGAGTGCGCTATACGCGCGACGGCAGATTTGCGGTCGATGCGCGCGGGCACCTGAGCGACACACGCGGCAATCCGGTGCTCGGCGCGCTTGGACCTGCACGCTTTCCGAGCGGTTCGCGGATCGATGAGCAAGGGCGCATCTTCGCCAGTGGTCACGTAGTCGATCGTCTCCGCGTTGTCGCATTCGACAAACCGTGCACCGAGGGTCAAGACGGTTTGTTCGTTGCGCCGCATGGCTGCACGCCACGACGCGCACCAGCACGCGTGCGCGTCGGTTACCTTGAAGACTCGGGCGTCGATGCGGTTGCCGAAATGACCGCGCTTGTCGCGGCCGAGCGTGCCTACGAGGCTAACGAAAAGTCCGCCGCGCGCACCGATGAATCGCTTCGCCGCCTGGTCACAGACGTGCCGGTCGTCCGTTCATGAACCGAACGCTGTCGGTGGCCGCAGCCGGCATGGCAAGCCAACAAGCCATCCTTGATGGCATCGCGGCGAATCTTGCTAACGTCGACGTGCCCGGTTTTCGCGTCAACCGGACGGACTTTTCCGCGCTCATCGGGCCTGATGGCCGCGTTCTCGCACCCGAGCTCGGCGATGGGCACCGTCTCTTCACGCAAGGCCGTCTCGATCTGACAAACAACCCGCACGATCTGGCGATCGAAGGCGAGGGTTTTTTCGTTGTCGTGTCTCCAAGCGGTGGCCGCGCCTACACCCGTGCAGGCAACTTTTCTCCGGATGCTGCCGGTGCATTACGGCTCCCGAGTGGAGCAGCGCTCGAGGGCGTACGATTACCCCCGGCGACAGCGACGTATACAGTCGATGAAAACGGCAAAGTGTTAGCGCAGGTGGCCGGGCGCAATGGTGATGTTGGTGCCGGCCGGATTCCGCTCGCCACCTTCGCGAACCCGGCGGCACTGCGGCTCAGCCCGGATGGTTTATTCTACCAGACGGCTGCTGCCGGCCGAATGCACACGGGCCAAGCCGGGACGATCCTCGGAAAGATAAAGCAACGCTATCTCGAGCGGGCCAATGTCACGGTCGTCGCGGCCATGATGGCGGTTCTTGCCGCACAGCGCGCGTACGAAGCTAACGCTAAAGTTGTACAGGCCGCGGACGAGATGCTGCGGCTTGCAAACAACCTCGAGCGCAACTAATGCTGCCGGAAGCGATGCAAACCGACCGGCCACAGCTGTATGAGCTGTGCGGTCAATTCGAACAGATGCTGCTTGCGTCGCTCGTGCCGGAGTCGCTGTTCCATGTGTCGAGCCCTAACGCCGGTGACGATCGGTCCGACGCCGCAATCGAATCCGGACAAGGCTCGGCGATCTTCAACCAAGCGTTTACCGCGGCTATGGAGCGCGCTGGCGGCTTGGGTCTGGCGCGCGAGATGTATTGGCTTCTCTCGCAGAGCCGCAGATGATTCCCCGAGTCGAAGGCGACATCGAGGAGGCGGCCCGAATGTTCGCGCTCACGCGTTCTGCGCACGCGCGCGAGCGGCTCTGTGAACTCGCGCTGCCACTTGTGCGACGGCTGGCCTCAAGCGTGCTACGAAGGCTTCCTGCGCATTTCACCGATGACGATCTCATCGGCGACGGCTGCGTCGGTCTCTTGCGCGCTATCGATCGCTTCGATCCTCAGCATGGCATGAGTTTTGAGAGCTGGGCAGCGCGTATCGTACGCGGGGCCATGCTCAACGGTCTGCGGCGGATGGATACCGTGCCCGAACGCGTCCGGCGCGACGCCAGGAATCTCGATCGTGCTCGATGGCGGATCGCTCAGTCACAAGGACGGGCACCCACCGATGCCAGCGCAGCAGCCGGAGCTGGGCTCAGCCGCAAGAAACTCAACGCAGTTTTACTCGCGTTGCGTCGAGCGGTGCCGCTGTCGCTCGACGCTCCGATATCGCAATCGCCCGATCATGTTGTCACCCTTCGCGACAAGCTTCAGGCCGACACCATCGATCCAGCGCTCAGCGTGTCGCAGGAGTCAGTGCGCGCGGCCGTCGCCCAAGCGGTGACAAAGCTGCCTCCGCGGGAGCGCGTTATTATCGCAACATTTTACACTGGCCGGACAACGTTTCGCGCTATCGGCGGGCAGCTTGGCATCAGCAAGCAGCGCGTCTCGCAAATCCACGGCCACGCGCTGACGAATCTGCGCAATATCCTTTCGGCGCGTCTGCTCGACGCATGACCGTCCGCGCATCCGGCGCACCTGAAGTTCCCGCGATCGAGCCTGCACCGCTCGCACCTTCAACCCCGGCAACAATTCATGCATCGTTCGGCGTCGTGGTCGGCGGCACGCCCAGCGGGGACGTCATCGTCATGAGTCACCGCGCCCTGGCGATCATGCGCGCCGAGCGCCTTGTGCGCGCCTTCATCATCGCTGGACTTGAAACGCTGCGCCGCACGGTCGCGCTGAGCGCGGGCCACACCCTTCGTTTGGAACACGGGATCTATCAGGTAATTTAGGGGCTAAATCTTGGCGACGGCGTTCTTCATGACGGGGTGGGCGTCGTCAATGAGTTCGAGCTGACGCGTCAAGAAGTTGCGCAAGTCATGCTTTGCGGCAGCCGTTTTGTCAGCCACGCGTTGCAGCTCAGCCTTTGCTTCGGAGATCTGCGCTTTGACGCTTTTGAGCTCGTCATCGATTTCGATCTTCGCGCGCTGCTTGATAATGTCAACTTCTTTGTGTGCGCTCGCTTTGAGTTCGTCAGCCGTGCGTTGCGCGAGCACAAGCGTGCTCCGCAGGCTGTCCTCCATTGCCTTGAAGTGTGATACTTTCTCGGAAAGCTCGGCGACTTGGTGCTCAAGACGCGTGCGTTCTTCGATGTCGGCTTCCAACGTTTCGATGACGTCGTCGAGAAACTGATCGACTTCTTCACGCGCGTACCCTTGGATGGATTTCTTAAATTCTTTGTGCTGGATGTCGACCGGGGTAATCTTAGCGGCCACGTGCGGTTCCTCTAGTAGCCTTCGTAACCTGCGGCGGCGGCAAGGTCGGTGTCGTGCGCGGTCACCGGCACGTTGGCCGGCACAAAGAGGTAGATGCCCTCGCCAAGGCGCTGCATCTTGCCGTCAACCGTGTAGACGACCCCGCTGAGAAAGTCCACAATACGCTGGGTGAGCGCCCGGTCAGCGCCGACGAGATTCACAACAATGTGTCGCGCGGCCCGCAGATTGTCAGCAATTTCGGTCACTTCGTCAAAACGGCGGGGGTGGAAAATCGAAACGCCTCTGCAACGGCCGCTTTTGCTCTCTGGGAAGAGGAGCACGTTCTTGCGCGGTTCCTCGGCGCCGATATCGTCGTATTCGTCGTCGGCCTCGTTGCCGGCCAAGAAGTCCTTTACTTTCGCCCACATGCCCATAGCGATTTGTCCTTCCCTTGCACGCCAGGTAACGTTGGATGGCGGTTCCGGAGTTCCTGGACTTATTCGTTCGTCCGAGCACGCGTTGATGCCTATCGCTCGCCGCGCGTCATCTTCGCCGGCCGCGCGCCGAAGAGTGCCGTGCCGATGCGCAGCATCGTCGAGCCGGAGGCAATTGCAAGATCGAGATCGTCACTCATGCCCATCGACAGCGTATCGAAATCTGGCGACGCTCCACGCAGTTGCTCAAAGTGCAACCTGGCACGTCCGAAAGCGGCCGCGGTCGCCGTGCTGTCGCGCGGTCCCATCGCCATCAGCCCGCGCACGCGAAGATTCTTGCGTTCTCTAAGGGCCGACACGAAGTCGGCGAGCCCATCGGGCGGGATGCCTTGGCGTGAATCCAAAGCGGCGTTCATTTGGACGAGCACGTCGAGGGTCTTGCGCTCTGCGGCAGCGCCCTCATCGAGCGCTCGGGCGATTGCCATGTCGTCGACTGTCTGCACGACGTCGAAGAGCGCGGCGATGCGCCGCGCCTTGTTACGCTGCACCCGGCCAACAAAATGGCGGACCGTCCCCTTGGGCCAGGAGACTGCGGCGAACTTGTCTGCCGCCTCTTGATAATAATTCTCGCCGATGTTGGTCAAGCCCGCGGCGAGAGCCGCCGAAACGGCGTCAGGTCCAAAGCCCTTGGTAACCGCAAGGATCGTGACGTCATGAGGGTTTCCAACGCCTGTCACGCTGGCACGTCCGACTCTCGATCGGACGTTCTGAAGCGCCGCACGCAACTGGGAGGGCTCTATCACGGGCATGCGCACGCCCTTCCCATCGATGGGCCGTTTCTACTTCGGCTCAACAGTCGTCGCATCTCGCAACGTTGCCAACCGTTGCGAGCTCCACGAGGCGAACGTGCCGTCGACAATGGCGCCGCGCGCTTCTTTGGCAAGATCATTGAGAAAAGAAATGTTGTGAACGCTCACTAATCGAGGCGCAAGCATCTCTCCAGCGCGGAACAGATGCGCAAGATATGCGCGCGTGAACGCTGCGCACACAAGGCACTGGCAGCTGGTGTCAAGCGGGCGAAAGTCTTGGCTGAAACTGGCGTTGCGCAGGTTCAAGCGGCCCGCACTCGTGAGCGCCAGTGCGTGGCGCGCACTGCGGGTCGGATAGACGCAGTCGAACATGTCGACACCGCGAGCAATTGATTCGATAAGATCTTCCGGCGTTCCAACTCCCATCAAGTAGCGGGGTTTATCGTCAGGCAGCTCCCGGGCCGTCGCCGCGACCATCGCGAGCCCGAGTGTCCGCTCTTCACCGATCCACAGCCCGCCGATAGCATATCCTGGGAAATCGAGCGCTGCGAGTTCGTGCGCTTGTCTGCGACGCAGGTCTTCGTACGCTCCGCCCTGCACAATTGCGAACGTACGCTGGTCGCTGCTTTGGATACTTTGTTTCGCGCGCCGCGCCCATTGTAGCGTGCGTGAGGCCGACTCCTGCGCACGCGCCTCGTCGACTCCGGCTGGAGCGACATCGTCGAGGACCATCGCGATATCACTGCCGAGCGCCTCTTGCAGCGCGACGACCGACTCGGGCGTGAAAGTATGGCGTGAGCCGTCCAAGTGCGATGCGAAATGGTAGCCCTCATCGTCGACGCGCGCGAGTCGCGTAAGCGAAAAAACTTGGAACCCGCCACTGTCGGTGAGGATTGCGCCGGGCCACGACATGAACTCATGCAGACCGCCAGCATGGGCGATCAGTTCCGCTCCCGGCCGCAAATACAAATGATATGCGTTCGCGAGGATGATGCCGACACCACACGCCGCCAGCTCTTGCGGGCTTACTCCCTTCACCGAGGCCTGCGTGCCGACCGGCATGAAGACCGGCGTTGCAATATCTCCGTGCGCGGTGTGCAGCGTACCGGCGCGTGCACCCGCGACGCTCGCATGCAGCGTGAAAGCGCTCACGGCGTGCCACCTGCGCGCAGACGGCTCACCAGCGCGGCGAAATCATCCGGCCACGGAGCGCAAAAGCGCAGATGCTCGCCCGTAAAAGGATGGGTAAACGCAAGCTCTGCCGCGTGCAATGCTTGACGTTTCATTATTTGGCCCGCGTACGCCGGCCCGTAGACTTCGTCTCCAATAATCGGATGACTGATGGCAGCGCAGTGTATGCGGATCTGGTGCGTCCGACCGGTCTCGAGCTCGACGAGCAGGAGGGCTGCGCTCGGCGGCGCTGCTTTGTCGACCGGCGCTACAGGTGAAAATGTTTCAGCAACCCGGTAGTGCGTGACGGCGCGCCGGCCGTGTTCGCGCACTGCAAATTTTGTTCGCGCATGTGAGTCCCGGCCGATCGGCGCTTCGATGACGCCGCGCGGATTGGTTGGAATACCCCAGACGAGGGCGTCGTACGAACGCTTGATTTGCCGCTTGGCCATCGCCTGTGTCAGGGCGCTCATTGCGCGGTCGGTCTTGGCAATGACGAGCAAGCCCGATGTATCTTTGTCGAGCCGGTGGACGATGCCCGGTCTACGCACGCCGTTAATCGACGGCAGCGGCCCAAGTTTGGCAAGCAACGCATTGACGAGAGTGCCATCGAGGTTGCCGCGTGCCGGATGTGTCGCCATCCCTGCCGGTTTGTCGACAACCGAAAAATCTGCTTCGTCGTGCACGATGCGAATTGGTATGTCTTGCGGAAGCGCGGATGAATCACGCAGCGGCGGTACGTCAACCGCAATCCGCTGGCGCTCTTCAACGATGCTTGCGGGCTTGCCGGGTCTGCCGTTGACGAGGACGCGGCCCCCGCGGATGAGTTCGGCGCACACGGTGCGCGAGCGCTGCAAGCGATGCGCCAGGATAACGTCTAAGCGCTGGCCTGCATCCTCACGCGTCGTAACAAACTCGAGATTGTCTTTCATTCTTCCGCTAGAGCGACGTGCGGAAAGGCCGGCGGTTCGTTGATCGTCTTGGCTAGTGCTTCAGTTTCGCCCGGCATTTCGAGCACCGGGTGCGACTCTGGCGTAGACGATGGCTCGCGATGCTTCTCACGCACGAGCATCTGCAGCAGCAATAAGCCGACGCCGATGGTTATGGCTGAATCAGCAACGTTGAATACCGGCCAGAACCGGAGATCGATAAAGTCGTGAACGTAGCCAGAGCGAAGGCGGTCGATAATGTTGCCCACCGCGCCGCCAAAAATAAGCGCAAACGCGACGTGGACCTGTGCTGCGGCGCCTTCGCGCCGGTACCACAGATAGAATCCGATGAGTACAGCTGACGCCGCGGCAGTAAGGAGGAGCGGGTGCGTGCCGAAGAGCCCGAATGCGCCGTGATAATTTTGCACGTACGTCAGGTACAGCAGATGCGGGATGACAATACGGCTTTCACCCGGAAGAAAATGTGTGGCAACAGCTGTCTTCGTGACCTGGTCAACGATGATGACGGCCAGCGCAAGAGCCGCCAGCAGCGCAGATCGCATGATCGTTATTGTGCCTTTCCTGGTTGTTTCAGCAGCTGCAAGAAATCTTGAAGGAACTGGCCGATGCCGGGTAGATGCGAGGCGATGATCCATTGCGCCACCGCGACGATCAGCGACACGAGCACAGTGGCACCAAGAATCGTGCCCAGACCGCGCGCCAGGCCGGCGAGAAAATTGATCCATAAAAGTCGCCCCGGCTTTTGCAACAACCCAACGTAGTCGCCGAGGTTCATGCGTTCGACGATCTTCGCGATGCGATCAACCTCGCGAACGACCGCCCGGACTTGCTCTTCGCGATCTTCGAGTGCGCCGGCCGGAGGAGACGGTTGTTGTTCGATCTTTCGGAACGGTTCGGGTTGCTGCGCAGTCACTGGCGCATTTCCCGGTTGACGAGCGTCTGAACGGCAAGAATGAAGACCTGCAAGATGCGCGCGGCGTGAACCAAGAGCGAATCACGTCCCCGTTGCAAGTCCAGCCCCAGTAAAATGGCTGCGAAAATGGAGGCTACCGCCCCTGCAATCACTCCACCGAACATGTTACTGGCAAAAACCTGCCAGCTGTTCGACCAAAAGCGGCCGCTCGGCCCTGCCCCCAAGCGGACAAGGATATTGCGCAGTTCGCGGACGCGTTGGAAACTCGTGCTCACGCCGTCGACGGGCTCTCGCCCCGCCGCCCGTACGAGGCGACGAGGCTTTCAATACTTTGTCCGGTGATCCAACTGATATAAACGGGTACTAGGGGCAGGACGCAGGGAGAGATGAACGAGACAACGCCCGCAATAAAAACAGCGCCCGCCGAGATGACATCCCCGGATGCTTCAGGACCGGTACCGACGTTGGCAAGCGCCGGAAACGTTTTGTACAGCCAGCCGGTGAAACGCAAAAACGAGTCGGTGAGGAGGACGAGCCCCATGGCGATGACGATCAACCCGGCAACGATTTCGATCGCCCGTAAATACTTCTTCAAGCGATTGAGCACCGGCAATATAAACTGCAGCGCGATCGCGGTCACCAGAAACGGAATGCCCAATCCAAGCGAGTAGATAAACAGCAACCCCATGCCGTGCCCAACAGTCTTTTGCTCGCTCGCGAGCGCGAGCACCGCAGCAAGTATCGGCCCGATGCACGGTGACCAGCCTGCTGCGAACCCAATGCCGACGAGAAACGAACTGGGGTACGTTGCGCGTGACGTATGAATTTGCAAACGCTTGTCCATCGCCAGGAACGCAAACCGGAACAGGCCCAGCATATTTAGCCCTAGAACGATGACAATGAAACCAAATACTCGGGTGATTATCACCCGATATTCGGCGAATATTTGGCCTAACGAACTCGCGGTTGCTCCTGCGAGAACGAACACCAGGGTGAACCCGGCGATAAAAACGATCGCGTGAGCGATGACGTTACGCCGGATGGCATTGGCCGGCAGTAAGTCTGCAGCACTCTGTGCTGGTGTTGGCATCGTGTCTGTCGCCTCTCGGGTTTGTGTGAGGTAAGGAGGGTCGAAGAGTGCTCGCGTTGCTCGCCACGAGCCCCCATTGGTTTACGTATCCCAATATCAATCCGGTTGCATTCCACATTTGGCGGCTGGACATCCGGTGGTATGGTCTCAGCTACCTTTTCGGCGCAATTCTCGTCTACCTCCAGTTGCAGAGCCGGCGAAGCAGAGAACGCACAGGTCTCACCATAGATCAAGCGCAGGAGCTCGTCGTCTACGCCATGATCGGCGTCATTGTGGGTGGACGCTTGCTCTTTCTCATCGCCGATATGCTTACGCCGGTCAGCGCGGGCGGTCACGAAGCTTCATACTATCTTCAGAATCCGCTCGAGATCATAGCGATTTGGCATGGCGGCATGGCCTTTCACGGCGGTTTTATCGGCGCAGTGCTCGGCATTTGGCTGTTCGCCCGTCGGACCAAGGTAAGTTTCTATAAAGTCACCGATGAAATCGCGCTGTGGATGCCGGTTGCCATCGCGGCAACTCGCGTCGTTAACTTCATCAACCATGAGCTGCCCGGCCGCCTGACCGACTCACCAATCGGCATTCATTTTCCAGATTATGACGGCTACCGATACCCTTCGCAATTATTTGAGGCAGCCGGTATGCTTGCAGTTGTGTTTCCGCTCGGTTGGATTCTGCACGGTTGGAGCAAACGGCGGGATGGATTTGTTTTTTGGGGTTTCATCGCAGGCTATGGTCTGGTCCGCACAATCGTCGAGTTCTATCGCGAGCCGGGCATTATTTTCTTGGGACTGACGGCTGCGCAGTATCTCACGCTCGCGATGCTCCTTATCGGCGTCTTCATGATGTGGCGCGTGCAGCAGGCGCCGCCCACACCGGTGCACACGAGCGCGTCAGGACGGGTGACCAAAGGCTCGAGTGAAAGTTGTTCGAATTAAGATTGTATCACCAATTCGTGCTTAGGCTCGTGCGAGCGCAATTCGAAGGCCATCCGTTGCTTCTGTCTCGAAGGATGGTGTAAACGGCCTTCCGTTAAGATCGCGCGCCAGTGTTTCGCCCATGATATAGTCGCGCCACTTCGCAATTGCTTCTGCCGTATCGTCCTGCGCCTCGACGCGCAGGAATATACGGTCGCTGATATCCAGACCTGCGGACTTGCGCGCATCCTGCACCGCGCGTACAATTTCGCGCGCCAGACCCTCGAGCAACAAGTCGCGATCGACGCGAGTGTCGAGGGCCACGAGCATGCCGTCGCCTTCTGCAAACGCAAAGCCGTGGGCTGACTTGCTGTCCACGAGCACATCTTCGGGTTCGAGCTTGAACGTCTGGCCGTCAACGCTCACGTCAAACGATTTGCCGGCTGCCACGGCCGCTGCCACGGCTCGCGCATCGGCAGCCGCGAGCGCCGCGCGCACCATCTGCATCTGTTTGCCAAAGCGCGGACCAAGTCGTGGGAGGTTCGGCCGCAACGCGTACTCGATAAACTGCGCGTCCAGGCCGACGATCTTTAGATCCTTCACATTAAGCTCTTCGAAAACGAGCGATCGGAAGCGCACGAGCGCCGTTTCGTCGGCCACCGCACGAACGCGGATATGCGCGACCGCAAGCGGCTGACGCGTTTTGATCTTCGCGCTTGCACGTGCTTGACGCCCGAGGTCGACAGCTTGCTTCGCGACGCCCATGGCCTGCAGGAGTGCGTCGTCGATGGCCTGCGACTTGGGCTTAGGCCACGCGTGCAAGTGCACGCTATCGGCTCCCTCCGGGTTGACGGGCCTCACCAGGTACTGATAGAGCGACTCTGCGAGGAACGGCGTAAACGGCGCAAGCAGCAGCGTGATGCGCGTGAGGCTTTCATAGAGCGTGCGATACGCGGCGCTTTTGTCTTGACTCAGCCCTCCACCCCAAAAGCGGTCACGCGACAAGCGCACGTACCAATTCGAAAGATCGTCGACGAAGCGCTCGATCGTACGGCCGGCGGCAAGCGCATCGTAGCGCTCCAGCAAGCTCGTCACGTCGGATGTCAGCCGCTCATAGTTCGCCACCGTCCAGCGGTCGAGATCGCTGCGCGCAGCCAATGGTACATCCTGGGGCAGCCCTATGCCGTCGGCATTCGCATACATGGTGAAGAATTTCGCTGTGTTCCACAACGTGTTGACGAGTTTGTGCGAACCGTCCTCAACGAGCTCGGGCGACACCCGCTTGGCTTCCCCGGGTGGACTACCGGTGAAGAAGTACCAGCGTAGCGAGTCGGCACCAAGTTCGTCGAAGATGACGTACGGATCGATGACGTTGCCGCGGCTCTTGCTCATCTTCTCGCCGGAAGAGTCGACGACGTGGCCGAGGCAGATGACATTCTTATACGCCGGGCTGTCGAAGAGCAACGTTGCGATGGCGTGCAGGCTGTAAAACCACCCCCGAGTTTGATCCACCGCTTCGGCAATGAAATCGGCGGGGAAACTTTCCTTGAAGATCTGTTCGTTTTCAAAGGGGTAGTGAAATTGCGCGTACGGCATGGAGCCGGAGTCGAACCATGCATCCAGCACTTCGGGAATGCGCCGGTACTCGCGACCCTGGTGCGTAAACGTGATCTCGTCTATTTCGGGCCGGTGCAGGTCGAGCTTCGAGAGATCCCGGCCAGCTCGCTGCGAGAGCTCTGCCAGGGAGCCAATGCACACGAAATCCTTGCCGTCAGTCCATAGCGGCATCGGCGTGCCCCAAAAACGCTCTCGCGATACGGCCCAATCGACATTATTTTCCAGCCAATTTCCAAAGCGGCCATACTTGATGGTTTCTGGGTACCAGTTAATCTTTTCGTTGTTGGCAATCAGCGCTTGCTTGCGGACAGTCGTACGAATGAACCACGCGGTTTTTGCGATGTAGAGCAGCGGATCGTCCGTGCGCCAACCAAACGGGTAATTGTGACGATATGTCTCTTGGCGAAACATGAGACCGCGGCGCTTGAGGTCTTCCATAATCGGCTTGTCGGCGTCTTTGAAAAAAAGACCCGCGGCAACCGTCACTTCCGGCACCACATGGCCGGTGAAATCAACGCTATAATAAATTGGCAGCTGGCGCGCTTTGCCGAGCGCGAGGTCATCGGGACCGTAGGCCGGAGCCACGTGGACAATGCCGGTACCGTCCTCTGTCGTGACAAATTCTGCCGGAATCACGTAGTAGCGGTCTTTGTCTTCCTTACAATAATCGTAGAGGGGCTCATAGCGAATACCTGCGAGCTCCGTACCTTTCATTTTCTGAACAACCCTCACCGGCTCGTCGCGAAAAACCTTTTCGACAAGCGGCTCAGCGACGATGAGCTTTTCGCCTGCGCCCTCAACGACGCAATAGGTGACATTCGGATGCACAGCCAGCGCCATGTTTGCGGGAAGCGTCCAGGGTGTGGTCGTCCACGCGAGCAGCGACGTGGTTGGGTCGTCTTTGCGGCGGAACCGGACGAAAACAGATGGGTCGTCGACTTCACGATAGCCTTGCGCGACCTCATGGTCCGAGAGCGTCGCCCCGATCCGCGGGTCGTACGGAACGGATTTGTAATCTTGCACAACCAGCCCGCGATCCCACAGCTGCTTGAAAATCCACCATACCGTTTCGATATACTCATTGGCGAGCGTGTAATACGCGTCGTTGAGATCGACCCAATAGCCCATGCGCTCGGTGAGCTGGTTCCAATCACCGATGTAACGATAGACGCTTTCACGACAGCGTCGCGTGAATTCCGCCACACCGATTTCCGCCTCGATGCGGCTCTTATCCAAAATGCCGAGCTCTTTTTCTATTTCGTGTTCGACAGGCAGACCATGCGTATCCCAGCCCGCCTTGCGGCGCACGAAATGTCCTCGCATCGTCCAAAAGCGTGGATACAAATCCTTAAACGCACGCGCCAGCACGTGGTGAACACCGGGGCGGCCGTTTGCTGTTGGCGGCCCTTCATAGAACGTGAAGCGCGGGCCATCCTTTGTTTGTTCGAGGGTGCGCTCAAAAATGCGCTGGGCGCGCCAAAATTCCAACACGGCTAACTCGCGCGCGACCGGGTCGGCGCGTTCGGGCATCACCGGAAATTTTGGATCGGTCTTCATTATATAGTCATCGCGCGTTTTTGGCGTGAAGCTTGTGGAAGATCGATTCCCGGGTGACGATGCCAACGAGTTCGGCGCCTTCATATACCGGCAATTCGTCAACGCCACACTCGTGCAGGCGAGCGAGTGCTGCGCGCGCTGATTCCTGACCGCTGAGCGCAGGCGTATGTGCGATCGGGATCATGACCGAGCTCATCGGCGTTTGGTTCCACAAAGCAAGCGGAATCCCAGACGTTTGACGCACATCGGCAAGACCAACCAGCGCTCCCTGGTCGACCACCGGGTAGCCCGCGCCGGGCGTACCCGCCAGCTCGCCGATGAACGACGCGACCATAGTATTTGCTGGAACTGGAATGAGTCTCTTGAGCATGCAGTCCGCAACGTGCATTCGCTCCAGCGCGAGATCGATGCGCGCCTGCCGGATCGATAGCAGCGCCGCCTGCGCTAAAAAAACACCGATCACGATCCACCACAGACCACGCACTTCGTGCCAGCCGAAGACAAAGTAGATGCCAGCAAGCGCAAGTGCGGTAGCGACGACCAAGCTGGTGCGGCTCGCCCACAAGGTAGCTCTGGCCTGGCTGCGCAGCCACATCCAGAGCAGGGCGCGCAGCACTCGGCCGCCATCGCTCGGAAACGCCGGTAGCATATTGAATATTGCAAGCGACGCATTTGCAAATGACAGAAAAAAACACAGCGTGTAGCCCCACAACCAGGGAATTGCGCCAGCGCCTATCGAGAGCAGATAGAAAACGACTGCCAACACGACGCTGAGAGCCGGGCCGGCGATGGCAACCCGAAGCTCGTCGGAAGCGGATGCGGGCTCATTGAGGATCGTCGCGACGCCGCCAAAAAGAAACAGCGTGATGCCGCCGATGGGAATGCCGAGCCTGCGGGCTACAAGCGCGTGTGCGAACTCGTGCGCAACTACGCTGCCGAACAACACGAGCGATGCGATGAGCCCGAGCACCACGGTGCTCTTGTGGCTGAGTTCGGGAGTGAAATAGCGTGCGGCTACGATCGCCGACCACGCGATCAGCGCGTAAATAACAAGCCAGCTCGGATGTATGCCGACGTCGATCCCGGCGATGCGGCCGAGCTTCCAGATCCATCGCAGACGCATGTGCTACGTTGTTTCCGGCGTCACGAGACGGCACCCTCCACTAGCTCTTGCAGCCAGTCGAAGGCCTGGGCGGCTGCCGCCGCCTGCGCTTGCGCGGCGTCGTGCACGTGAGCAGATAACGCGGCGCGTTGCATCCACAGCGACTCCGTGAGCTCGTCCGCCATCCCATGCTGCAGCGCCGCCAGAGGATAGCGCAGGCTTTCGCTGAGTGCAACAATCTTGGGGTCGTAGGGCACTGCGAGAAACGGCACTCCCAACCGCGCCGCAAGAATGAGTGCGTGCAGCCGCATGCCGACGACCGCGGTGCAACGCTTGAAAAGCGCAGTCATCATCGCGAGATTGTATCCGCCGCCCATCAGGACAGGCGCGGTGCGGCAGCGCCGGATGATAGAAACCGCTGCTTCGACGTCCACTGGCCGTTGGAACGGCACAAAGATGACTTGCGCACCGCACCGGCTGGCGAGCACGTCCACCACTCGCGCGATGTCACCCGCGATTTTATCGAGCACTCGCGAAGGTCGCACAACGACCGCCACGAGGTCGCTCGATCCCATGATACCTTCAGTTGCAAGCGCGCGTTCGACGTCTTCCGGTACAGTTTCAGGAGCGAGAAAGACCGGGTCGGCACCAACCTTGATATCCACTCGCGGCAAGAGCTGCTCCAGCAGTTGTGCGCTGGCGTTGTCACGGACAATGGCGAGATCGACGTTTGCGCAGCTGCGGCGGACGATGTGTTTCCCGGTAAAGCTCAGCGGTCCAATGCCTTGTCCGAAGATAACCGCGCGTGCGCCGCTTCCTTTGGCTTCGTGAATAAGACCGGCGTAGTACAGCAGACTGCGCAGACTTGTGCTGGATTGCAGCAGGCCGCCACCGCCGCTGACGAACACATCAGTCTGCCGCAACAATTCGGCGATACGCGAAACGGACGTGCGCGGCACGCCTTCGACACCGAGCTTGGCTGTCTGCTCCGGGAGCGCCGACAAAACGCAAATGATGTCGCTGCTGCGTCTGCGCCGCCACTCATCGACAAAAATCTGGAGAATCGCATCGTCGCCAAAGTTGTCGAAACCGTAGTAGCCAGAGATAAGCAGTCGTGCGCCCGCGGCGCTCATCCTGTAGCGGTCGACCTTGTGTCGACCGTCGACCTCGCAAAGAATCGACGGTAGAGGCGTTGTGCGATAATGCCGAGGATCGCCCCGAAGATGAGCCCGTTCATCACGCGCACGAGCGTAATGACGAGCGGCGTGTGGATGTGACTGAACGTATCGATAACATCGGCAAGTGCGATACCTGCGACGATGACAATGAACCAGCCGGCGGCGCGTCGATGCGCCGCAGTTAAAGCCGGCAACAGCATGAGCGCTGGAAAGCCGAGCAAAAATTCCTTAAAGCGCGGGCGAGCGCCGACGAGCGTGGTGAGCACACCGCGCAATTGGGTCTCGAAGCCGGAAACGCCGACATCCGGCTGGTTGCCCGATCGCATGAGTATGAGCGTTGCTCCAGCCGCGGCGATGAGCACCATCGCAAACTGCCACACTCGGAGCGGCGCGCCGGCGACATCGCCCGGACGCCGGGGCGGGCCAAAGAGCGGCGCGAAGGCGTACAACGCGATGAGGACGAGCGGCGGTGCCAGCAATAAGAGCTTGATGCCCAAAAACTGTTGGACCTCGATCATAAAGGTTGCCTGAGACAGCAAACCTACAACAAAGAGACCGCCCAGCGCGGCCACGCCGCAGGCCCGCAGCATGCATGCAAGGCCGTCGAGCACGTCACGCTTGAACGAAGCGCGTGCTACGGGTGCGGGCCGGCTGAAGTATGGCGAAAGCGTTGTGCCGGCCAAGGCGGCGAACGTGAGTCCGGCGCCGAGCGCCCAGAGTTGTCGGACAATATAGTCGCGTTCGAAGACGGCTGTGACCCAGAACGCAATTGTCGTGAGACCGAAAAATGCCCACGGCATCCATTGCTTGGCGGACCCGTAGATATCAAGCAACAGTAAGAAAGCACCCGTAGCGCCGAGCGCGACGATAAAGTAGAGCAGTGTTAGCCTGAAACCCTTAAAGTTGACGAATCCATAGGCGTGACCGGTGCGAAAGCCATTCTGTGCCAGACCATCGCGTAGTTGTCGAAGCATGTCGAGATTGGTTGCCTCTGCAGATTCGGTGATGAACGTCCCATCCGACAACCGTTGCGCAATGACGTGCGGAAATGGCCGCAGGTAAACGACGCGGATATTGCGCTCCCGAACGCCGAGCAAGTACCGGGCAATGACAATATTGAGATCGAGCTTGTCGAGTTCGACCTTCGAAATAGCCTGCACCCGCACCGTTTGGTTGACGATCTTGCGCGCGAGCGTGATGCTGCCTTTTTGGATTTGGTCTTGTGTGTACGCCTCGACGTCGCCGAAGTTGACCTTGGCGTCGCGGAAGTCATCAGCTACCGCGTCGAGGTTGTAGGGATAACCGAGCACTTCGTTACGCGGTCCATAGAAGATGACAGAGCCGATGTGGCCGCCTTGCAACATCTGGGCGAAGGTTGCGGCGATGCGGTTGGGATCCATGCGCTCGTTGTTCTGCACGCGAGGGTCGACGAGCAATCCATTGCGCCGCACTTGGTCGGCAATGTCCTGGGGAATGCCCAAGCCTAGCCCGTTGAAAAAATCGAGCTGAGTTTTTACCGCCACGACCGCGGGCAGCCTCGCACGCACAACCGAGACGGTGTGTGGCTCAAGCTGCGTCCGCAGTACTGACACATATCGCTGGAGGGTTGGCTCGTCGTAGACAATGAGGTACATGCTGTTCGGATCGATCGTCCGCAAACGAACCATGGTTGCGAGCAGCGGATCGGCAATGGGCGCGAGCCGTGCGTTGTCGATGATCTGTTGACCTGAAAGAGCGAGAGCGTGATTTGCCGTGTTGACGCGCTGGCCTTGCTCTTCATAGACAGCTACGGACGTGAGACCGGCGCGCCGCATTTCGCGCATGAGTTCGTCCATATCGTAGCCGTAGGCGTGCGCAAAATCCGCCAGGTCCTGCTGGTCCATGGTGATCTCAACGGTATGATTGCGAACTTCGAACCGGTAGCGGTCGATGGCGACCAGCAACGCGGCAATCGCGCCGGCGATGACGGCATATACAGCCAGCCGCCGCACGAGGGGAACCTGCATAACGCCTGCCTTTGAGGTCGGCCGTAGCCTTGCCTCCGGTAATTGCGGACGAGCCAGCAGGGCTTGCAACATTGCTCGCCGACACCCATGTTATGGCGTCGGTCAATCTCACGTGCACGACCTGTACTTCACTTAACCCCTGCGCCAGATGTCGATCGATTGGCCGGGCGATACGCGCAGCCGGCCACGTCGTCACGCAGAGTTCGCGCTACGACGCCTTGCGAGCAGCGGCCGTCGGAACGTACGGTTTTGATGCGTGTGTCGTTCCCGTTGCCGGTCACGAGCATTCGGTTGTTGACGCAGCCGGCGCGCTCTTGAGCAGGGTGCGCGTTGCGCTCGTGGCCGAACCCGGTGCGTTTACTCCGGCTTCTCTTCCAAACAATCTCAAAGTCATCGAGGAACACGATTGGTCACGTGACGGTTTCCCCGTCGACTGGATCTCTGCTGTCGAATCGTCGCCGCGCGATGTCGACGACACGCAAACGTTCGAAGAGCTCTCGGTGCCTCCGACCGACCTTGACTCGGCGCGGCGCCGGCTCAAACTGATTGCCCGTCAAGCTCAGCGCGAGATCGGCGCTGCCGGATTTCCCGAAGAAGCGAGACTCGATTTACTGGCGTCGCTCGAAGATGAAATTGCCTGGGCGAAGATGAGCGGCACGTCTTTTGGCATCGTGCTCGTCCACATCGCGCGAAAGAAAACCAGCCGTGCAGCAACAGCGAGTCTCGATGAGGTGCTGTCGTTTTTTCGAGCACGCATCATTCCAATTGTTCGCGCCGGCGATGCGATCGCACGGGGTACCGACAGTCTCCTTGTCATCGTCGCCGAAGCGACTGACGATGAGATGACGGTTGCCGGGAGCCGGATAAAAAAAGCAGTGCGTAAGTCGTTGAAAGATGCTTCAAAAGAGAAAGCGCTCTCAGCGACGCTCGGACGGATCACGCTCGGAACCGCCGCCTTTCCAACGCACGGCACGACTCGCGCCGCTTTGCTCGCACGTGCGACTGCCGCGGCAGAGTCGATCGCTCGGGAATAACGGACCTAAAGGTCCGTTGCTACAGAGGTCCGTTGCTACATTCTCATGCTAGATGCCGGCGAACCACTCGTAGTCGCGGTCTTCCCAGTAGCCTCCGTTACCTAACGCGCCGCCCAGCGATGCAACAAGTTCGATGCGCCGCACGTACTTCGCGCTCTTGTAACCAAGCTGCGTCGGCAGTTTCAGGCGTAGCGGAGCACCGTTCTTGACAGGGATCGGCCGATCGTTGAGGTCGTATGCCAGCAAAGCTTGCGGATGCACGGCCTGGTGCATGTTCAGCGACTCGTAGTATAGATTGCCGGCGCCATCGTCGTCCATACAATGAAATACGACGAACTGGGCCAGTGGTTTGGGCTTGCAGTCGGCTAAGAGGTCGGCAAGAAGCACGCCGTTCCACTTGCCGATCACACTCCATCCCTCGACACAATCGTGACGCGTGATTTGCGAACGTCGAACGAACTTGCGACGCAACACCGGTAGATCGTACGACGTCGGTCTGCTCACCATGCCGTCCACGCGAAGCGTAAAGCCGCGCCATCCATTTTTACTCCAACGCTGATACTCGTCGGAACTTGGTGGATCAAAGCCATTTTGTCGAAAGTCCGCAGAGACATCTTGTGCCGTATACTCTCGAGCAAGAGGTTGATCGGCGCCGAGCAAGGCCAAGTCCAGCCCCTCCGGCGCGCCCAGCACTCGACGCACGCTCGCGTTTTCGTTGAGCGACGTGGCGATGCGCGAACAGCCGCTCAGCGACGCGATTGCAATGAGACCGACAAACGAGCGGCGGTCTATTTTCATTACGTTTTCTCCTGATCGACGACGAACCATCCGGTCAGCATCGAGCGCACGTTGTTCCACACACCCGTAAGCGCCACCATGCTCAAGTGTACGACAAAAAAAGCGATGAGGGCGATCATACCGCCGAAGTGCCAGATGCGCGCAAACTGTCTGCCACCGAAGATCTGCGGCAACCAATGCGCCCATGCATCAACCGAGGGCGAAAGCGCAAGACCCGAGAGCACGACGATCGGCACGACGATAAACACGATCCCGAAGTAGCTGATCTTTTGCAGTGGATTAAGCTCCGCGGCGCGCGGAAGCTTCCATGGTATGAGGTGCGACTTGAGCGTTTGGGGCAGCTCGCGAATGTCGGCGCGTGACGGGCGCAGACGCAGCGCCCAATATGCGTATACCGCTCCGCACGCGACCAACACCCACGCGAAGAAGATGTGCCAGCGTCTTCCATCAGCTAAGTCTTGATAGTCCGGAATAGTTGCCCATGACGGAAATGCGCGCGGCGATTCTCCACCCATCCCATCCGGGCCGTATCCGAAAACGTGCGTCGTCGTTACGCGCAGCGAGCCAATGTCGACGTAGCCTACAGGCGTGCCATCCGGGTTTCTGTCGGCGCCAAATTTTACCACTGGCTGGTTGAACTGCGAAGCATCCGAGGCGTACAGCGCCGGATGCGCATTGAAAATCTGCATCCCGCTCATTGCGAGAATGCCCAGCGCTAGAGCACTCAGCCAGTGTGTAACGCGCACAGGCAGCGGATGACGGTACAGGCGAGTCTTCGTTATCTTCATTCCTGAAAATACGGCACAGCGGCGGTATCGGATGCATCTATCCGAAAAGGCATTGATCCCGCTGCGACGGAAACCGCAACAAGTCCGTTCTTCGCGCGAGTCAGCTCCTTTGCTTCCTCGGTCGTCGACCTTCGCGCGTTGACAACAGGAGGGCTACATGCCAGCGAAAAGCATCAACCACCTCGCAGCTATCGCCAGCGCAATCGTTTTCTTCATGTGGGGCTACATTTGGTTCGGCCTCCTCTTTAAGAACCAAGCAATGGCGCTCATGAGTCAAGCGGGGATGACGACCGGTCAGATGAACCCGAACAATCCGGTCCCCTACGTCGTCGGATTCTTCATGGCGTTGGTTTTGGGTTACGGCACCGCGATTGCGCTCGCGGACAGCGACCAACCCGGCGCAGCTCACGGCATATCATTTGGGCTCTTTATGGGTGTCGTATTCTACGCGAGCACAACGCTCACATCAACGCTGTTCAGCGGCCGCCCACTCGGTCTCTGGCTTCTGAATGTGGGATGGGCGCTCATCGGTTTCATGCTCGTTGGCGCGATCGTCGGCGGCTGGAGATCGAAGGCGACGGTCTAGCTTCATTAGTAACCGCGGCTGGTGCGCGGAGCAAATGCCGGCGGCGGTGACGCCATCCCTCCGGGCACCTGGGCCGGCGTAATGCCGAGGCTCTTACAGCCCATGGGTGGCGGAAACGTCTGGATTATTCCGTCCGAAATTTGCGCGGCACTCGCCGGGACTGGCGGCGCCGTCCCCGCTAACCGCGCAGCGTCGAAGCCACCGAGGAGATCGGTGAGCGCAGGATTGGTGTCGCGCGGTCCACGAGGCAGATAGGGCTTTTCATCGGGCAGCGATCCAAGCGCTGGCAGGTCGAAGAGAGCACCTAAGAACTTCGCAAAGGATGCGTGGTCGCCGGGATCCGAGATGATCGCGCCCGATTTCGCGTACGGTGAAATCAAAATGAGCGGCACCCGCGGCCCATCACCGCACGCATGTCCGTCGGGGCATTCCTCGAATATGGGCGGCGGCACGTGATCGTAGAATCCCTCTGAATCATCCCACAGGATGATAATCGCAGAATCACGCCAGTATTTGCTGCGCGCGATCGCGTTGACCATCGTCGCAACCATTGCTTCGGAGACATGCGAATCTGAATAGCCTGGATGGTCGTCATCGCCGTTGAAGGCCTTGCGTACGGCCGGATCGGTATTGGCAGTTTGCCAGCCAAATGGATTGCGGTAGCCTCCTTTAATAAAAACGACGCCGCGATCGGGCAAAGTCCCGTTCTTGATCGCGGGAAGCACGTCGGTGAGATCATGCACGTTGTTCCACAGCGCTGCGTTTTGTCGAACGTAGCCGAAGTACTGGGCTGCGTTATGGTGCGCGACATACGCTGGATACGTGGCGCTGCCATCGTCTTTGAAGCCTTCTTGATACCAGCCCCAGGGGATAGCTGGCTTCCCCGAACCGGCAAGCGACGCGATGTCATCTTTAATGTCATCGTTGTCGATGACCGCCGATGTTGCCGTTGCCCCACTGAGTGTCAGGAAAAGGTTCGCGAATGTGAGATCGACCTGTTTCGCTTTGGGTTCTCCATTATGATATGGGCCAAAAGCCGGATACAAGTCGTCAACGACCGGAACTCCTTGCCCAGTGTCAGCGGCGCCCACCGCCTGCGCGGCATGACGCGCCCATTGCGTTTGACCGGTCTGCGCGGCGACGAGGTCGATGTTGCCTGGCGTTGACGGTCCGTACATACCTTGGAAGATGTGATCGTACAGCGCAAACGTCTTTGCGTACTTCCAAAGGAAGGGGACCATGTCACAATCTTCGTGCGCCATCGTCAGCACGCCCACGCGCTGCGCGTCCTGCAACGTTGCGCCCATTCGCAACATGCGGCCTTCCTCAGCCGCGACGAAGAGATCCATTTTGCCGCCGTTTGCTTTCGTATAGAGTGCGGGGCGCGAGTGGTCGGCATCCGCAAGGTCGGGATCGTTAATGCGGAAGGGACTGATCCATTGGTTGCCGATCGGGTCGTATTGTTTGAACCCGTGCGTGCGCGCTTCATCGGTCGCCAGGTTGTCGGCGCCTGGGAACGTGCCGAAGTACGAATCAAACGAACGGTTTTCTTGATAGATGACAAAAACGTGTTTGATATGGGCGCGCAGATTGGCAAGCAACACTTGGCGCGCACTGTCGTCCGCGTGCAACGACGCCGGCCCAATGACTAACAAGCCCAGCGCCAGCGCTATTGTGAGCACAGCTCTCGCAATCACCTGCACCACGTTCATCACTCCACCTTTGCCCTGATTCGGCCCGACTTAACCGCCGCGACGAGCTTGTCATAGTCGCGTTGTGTCTGGTCGGCATAACGGCGGGCAAAATCTGTAACCGCATGGTCGAACCGTGCTGAATTCCCCAGGTAACCGCTGATCAACGCGGCATCTCCTGATCGCGCATGCGCTCGCGCCAGCGCTTGGCCGCAGATGGCTGCATACTCGGCAAGCGACGACATCGTCATCCCCTCGATCTCTGCCGACGCCTTCATATCTCGGAGCTGGCGAACGTAATAATCACGACCATCCAAGCTTTGGAACCATCCGAGGAACAGATCGCTTGCCGCCTGCATGAGCCGTTGCCCTGTGACGACGCGCTCGGCATGATTTTCGAACTGACTTTTCGCGGTATACGATTCGAGCACTGATGGCGTCGCCTCTTTGAATTGGAGGAACAGCGGGTCGTCGTCAGCAGCCATAAGCAACACGATGCCACAGCGCGTTCCCACGCTTCCCACGCCGACAACCTTGAGCGCCGCATCGACAAAGTGGTAGCGGTCGATGAGAACTCGAATGTCGGCGCGCAAGGTTTGAACGTAGCGCTGCTCGTGCTTGCGAAAGGTCTTCCTTATTGCGCCCTCATCTCCATGGAACACGAGCGGAGGGTTATCGACGATTCGTCTTTTGCCATGAGAAAATCGAGTGATCTTCGGGAGCGCGTTGGCCGACGTGTTTGAGCGGGCCTTCTTAATAATCGCGTCCATGTCACGGTCGCTCGCGCGGCGAGCGAGTTTTTGGATCATCGCTGCGTCAACGCGCGAATACCATACGTCGAGCTGCGTCATCTTAGAACACGCAGCCATTCTCTCTTTATATGAGCTCACCGCCGCAAGCGTCGCGCGTGCGCACGCTTTGTCTGGGCCAGCGATGTGACGGCCCGCGAGGATGATACTTGTTGCCAGCCGCTTGACATCCCACTCCCATGGCGCGGGCAAAGTCTCGTCGAAATCGTTGATGTCGAAGATAAGGTTTCGCTCAGGCGTGGCAAACAATCCGAAATTCATCAAATGGCAGTCACCGCACGCCTGCACTTTGTTGCCGAGTATCGGCGTGTTTGCAAGGTCGCTTGCCATGATCGCAGCCGACCCGCGCAAGAAAGCAAGTGGCGACGCGAGCATCCGGCCATAACGGATCGGGATGAGCTCCGGTACGCGTCCCCGGTTCGATGCTTCGAGTATCGCGAGCGGATCCGGTCGGCGAGACGGTACCTGCCAGTCGGCGTGGCTCGAACGAGGAACTTTCTTGCGCCATGCCTTGCCCGCTGCTGCCCGGTTAATTTTTGCCACCCTCGCCTCCCCTTCGCCGAACAGGAACGCCAGCCGGAGGCCCATTTCCTTGTCATTCGGCGCCAAAAGGCCCCCTTTCGCGCAGTTCTAGAGGTAAGGTATACTAAGGGCAGGCGCACTATGTCAGCTCGATTTTCTGTATTTCCACAAGACCGATCAGAGCGTTGGATACTCGTACCAGGCGTGGCTTCAACGCGCCAGATCGAGATACGCAACGAATCCGACTCTCCTGTCGAGTGCCATCTCAGAGTCGACCAGCCCGCGTCTGCGTCGGCGTCGCCCGCAGTTCTCACCATTCAACCTCGCCACTCGCGCACCGCTGATATTATTTTCCTCGCCAACTGGTCACCCGATCAGGAAAGCCATCTCGAAGTATCGCTGCGCAATGCACAGGGCGAGCGCTTGGCGATTTTCTCGCACGAGCTTGTGGCTGCCGAGAGTTCCGATTGCGCGGTTGCATTAGATATCAAAGAACCGATTTTAATCAATGGCGTTCTCGCGGGATTCAAATTATGGTTCTCGATCACCAGCCGCAGTGCAACGCCGCGTCGCTTCGAGGTTGACTTTGCACCTCATCCGTCGCTGCGCTTCCCTGAGCGTAAGACCATCACGCTCGGCCCGGGTGAAGCCACAGCATTTGAGGTTCCGGTGGAATGGAATCGTTCGGTGCGCGATGTCCAAGGATGGAACCATCCACGCGTCGTCGAGGTCTTCGTTCCCGTCTCGCAAGGACGCCGCACCGCCGCGCTGTCTTGGGATATCGTCGAACGCCGTCTCGAGCAGTATCTTTCGGCCGACGACCGCGATGCAAAGGTTGTGCCGGCGGAGCCTGTCGTTGAGAAGCGTCCAACCTATCTTCATAAAACACCTGGTCAGCTCAAGTACACGGAGCTTGTAGAGCTCAAGAAGCTCGAGCAAGCCGTCGTTGGCGTTGCCCATGTGCGAACGCCCGTCAATTCAGATGATGCGAGCAAGAAGAGCCTGCTCAAACGGATGCCGATCGCACCGATAACACTTACTGCTATAGCACTCGTCGCGCTCACGCTGACGGTCTTCTTCTTCCTGCGTCCACCTGTGTCGCACCCTGTCACCGCTGTGGTGCACGTCACGCAGCCTGAACTCACCCCGCCGATAGTTCACGCGAAGCCACACGCAGCGCGCCTCGCCGCTGGCGCAGCCGCGAAACCGGTGTGGACAACAGTTGCCAGCGGCTCACATTCGACGGTAGCCGCCGTCGACTACTCGAAGGAAGCTGCGGGAGCCGGCACAGCCGCCACCACCGCGAAGAACACTCAACCAAAAGCGGTGGCCTTGGCGCCGCGACGTCAACCGGCTCCGCTTCCCGCGATGGATCGAAACGCCGTCGTGGCGCTCAACGACGTGGCAGTTGCTTACACGTCGGGTGGTCGAGCGGTGAGCGTTGCGTGGTCGGGTTCAGCGCAGGCCAGTGCGACGGTCGAGCTGCTCGACTTCACGGGCAAGATCATCGCAAGCCGCACCGTTCCTGGCGATCGATCGACCGCAACAGTCCGGCTTCCACCACGTTATCACGGCTCCGTGAGCGTGCAAGTCATTGCAAACGGCTATCACGGCGAGCGCGTCGTGCAGTCGGCCTATCTGGCTCGGGGCGGTTAATTCGAAGCGAGTGCTGGACAAGCAGCAGGACGTGCTCAAGAAATTCACGAGCCTGGGCTTCACCGAGATCGGTCGACTCAAAAATGGCAATGTCTTCGTCGAGCTCAGTAGCAACGATCCGGTGCGGGCTGTCGTCGCCCCCGACGGAACTGTGACACCTTTGTCCGGCGATCTCAGCCGCTATGACTGGAAATCCCGTTCCTAGTTGCGCGTCCTCTTCAAGATCCAGCATTACGAATGCTAGAATACTCGACATCGCTGGGGCAAAATCCCTAGTAAGCCAGCAAGAAAGCCCTTGACGTTTAATCTGCTTGCATGGGAATCAGAATCTTGCGGTGGCACGCATTGGTCTGGGTACTCAGCAAGGAGCGCTGGTGCCGCAAATAATCGATTCGAACTCTAGGCGCGGGCGCCCATGAGAATATTTCTTATTGCGCTCGCGGTGGTGAGCCTCGCACTTCCAGCGTTCGGCAAGACGCACGTCATCAAAGTCTTGGGCACGCAGCCGCTCTTTGGAATGTGTTCCTCGCGCGATCAGTTGTTTGTGCTCATGCGGCGATATCCTGAGCGCGAAACCATCGCTCTCAACGCGTTAGGCCTCGATCGCGCAGAGTTCGAACGGGCTTTGCGATCGGCGCAAAACGTCATTACTGGAGGACCGCTTCATCTCGACGCGATGGCATATTATTGGGGAGGCGTGAAAATCGTGCGCGATGTTCAACTCCCGCCGCACACGAGGCTGTGGGTCTCGCATCTATCGCACAAGACGGTCTACGTTCCGCAACTATGCGGTAATATTTCGACTGTCGCGGTCGCAGCCGTCGGCGCATACAGGGCGGGGTTCGGAGTGACCGCCCGGACAGATACGCATCCGACTCCATTCGCCGGTGGTGTCGCTCCAGGTGCGGCATTAGCAACGTCACCAGCTGTCGGGTTAACGCCGTCATCTGCTGAAAGTCCAAAGGCAATCGCCGGCGTCCCAACGACTGGAGGCGGAGTTCCGGCAGCGGTGCACCACGGACGGTTCCCGTGGTGGATATTCCTTATACCAGTTGCTCTCACTCACGGTGGCAGCGGCGGCTCCGGTGGCGGTGCACACGTGCCGTTCATTATTCCACCGGTCGGCTCAAGCTCATCACCCAGCCCCTCGCCCTCACCGTCGCGGACACCATGCCCGAGTCCGACGCCGAAGCCCACGCCGACGCCCTGTCCATCACGCTCTAGATAAGAAAGTCCCAGAGTGTTTGAGACCGCTGGCGAGCCGCTGTGTGCGCTCGATCAATGTCGCGACGGCGACGAATTGGTAACATAAATGCAAGACGATCCGATTGATTTAGCCCCTGTAGCGGGGGTCAACAGCGGATCGCCTACTTTTTTTGGGACTATCTGAAAGCACATGTACCATTTGGTTTACAACCCACGACACACCGCAGGTGGTATAGTAGGGCTGGGTGTCGATGCTTCACATCCCAACTACTCACGCACGAAGCTCATCGACGGATCGAACCACACCTTCTTGAGAGGTGTTCCTATGATTGAAGCGATCAGTAGTAAGTGGTGGCTGTTCTTGTTGCGAGGGCTTGCGGCGATCGCGTTCGCTATCATTGCCTTTGCCCAACCCGGCTCCGCTCTCATTGGACTTGTGCTCGTACTCGGCGCCTATGTCTTTATCGCCGGCGTGCTTGCGATGACTGCGGCGGCTGTCGGCGTCGCGGGCGATCGCTGGTGGGCGCTGCTCCTCGAGGGCATCATCGGCGTTGTTGCGGCGGTACTCATTTGGTTCTGGCCGCTGACGAGCACGCTCGCCTTTGTCTACTTCGTCGCCGCGTGGCTGCTCGTGACGGGGATCTTGCAGATTGCAGCCGGTATCCGGTTGCGCGACGTCATTAGTAACGAGTGGCTCTTCATCTTAAGCGGAATCCTTTCGATAGCGTTCGGGGTGTGGGTCTTCCGCAGTCCCGGCCAAGGCGTTGTCCTTACCGCATATCTATTCGGTTGGTACTTCCTCTTCTTCGGTATTATGCAGCTGGTGTTCGCGTTTAGGCTCCGCTCACTGCATAACACCGTAGCGAAAGTCATCAAAGCGGCTTAGTAAGCCTGTGCCGATGGACGACGAGATTGTCAAGATTTCGCCGTCCTTCGTCACGCGCGAGGCGCGATGAGCACGCCCCAGATCGGCATATTTTCGCTCGGCGACGCTTCGCATAGCTTCATTGAATTCGCGTTGCGCGAAGACGCAGCTACGAACATCGCCGTTTCGACGGTTGCAGGCATACATGGTCCGCGCCAGACAATTGAGGGCGTAAACTTCGTGGTCGGTTTCCGCCCCGAGCTGTGGCACGCGGTCACGCCCGCAGATGCACCACCAGACGCCGCTTCCTTCACAAGCGAACTCGTCGGCCCGGACGGCTACACGATACCCGCGACGCAAAGCGATATCTTCATCTGGATCGCGGGAGCCGCGTATGGCAACGTGTTTGACGTCGCGACAGCCGTCGTTGACAACGTCAAAACTGTCGCAACGCCCGTGCGCGAGATTACCGGGTGGACGTACCAATCCAACCGCGACCTCACCGGTTTCCAAGATGGCACGGAGAATCCAACGCTGGTTGACGCACCCGAGGTGGTGCTCATCCCTGAAGGCGAGCCTGGCGCAGGCGGCAGCATTTTACTGTTTCAGCAATGGAAGCACGACGCCGCTGCATGGCGCGCGCTAACGGTCGAAAGACAAGAGGCTATCATCGGCCGCACGAAGGCCGAGAGCATCGAATTCGACGAGAGTCACATGCCGGCTGACTCGCACGTCACCCGCACGACACTCGAGGAGAATGGCAAAGAGCTCAAAATCTTTCGGCGCAACACTCCGTACGGATCCGTTGCCGATCACGGTACGGTCTTTGTCGGCTTCGCCAAGCAGCAGCTCCGCTTACAGCGAATGCTCGAGCGCATGGCGGGCATCGGGGACGGCGTCCGCGATGCGCTCACACGCTTCTCGGTCCCCCTTACCGGAGCATACTATTTCGTTCCGGCGCTCTCCACGCTCGCGCGCTTCGCACCACCTTAGTCCGAAGCGGCAGTATTGGCGGGCATCGGCTCGATTCGAAAAATTTCAGCGAACCGCGTCAGCAGATCCGGGTCGCCTTTGAGCCGAACGACTCCATTCTTGATCGCTTGGGATGGGCTGATCGTGCCGGTCATCAACTCTTTGATCGCCGGTCCGGCTTCAATAATCAAATCGGGCTTCGGCAATGGGCCCGCGGCGACTTTGAGCTTGCCCTTGTCGACCCGTGCATGAATGACGATGTCGCCAAAGTGCAGCTCGTAGTTGGCGCGCAGTTTTCGCGCAGCCTTCGGGTCGAATGTCGAGCGCAGCGCTATGACCATTGAGTCCTCTGTAATGATCTCATCAGAGCGGGGTTCATCCAGAAGTTTTGCGCCCCAGCGGCCGAGCCTGACAATCGCATCCTCGAGTTCCGCCCCATATTCGGTCAATTCATAAATTACCGACCCAGCCGGCCGCGGCAGCACACGCCGTCTCACGACGCCGCCGGCCTCGAGCTCCTTGAGCCGTGCCGCTAAAACGTTGGTCGGAATACGGGGCAGACCGCGGAGCAGATCGGTAAAGCGCCTTGGACCCACGAGAAGGTCGCGGACGATGAGCACCGCCCAGCGCTCACCAACGATCTCGAGGGCTCTCGCAAGGCCGCAGTACTGTCCGTAGGCCCGAACTCTCACCCCCTTGTTATAGCATACTTGCTTAAGAAAAATCTACTTGCATTTTAAAAGCAGAGCGACTATAATGCACGGAGCGGCCTGGACGCCTTCATGCGAGGCCACTTCTTGAACCACTCTAGAAAAGGGGAATCCCAATGGCAAACACCGCTATCTCGTCGGATCTACAGCTCCAGCCATACATCTTTTTGTATGGGCGATGCGAGGAAGCGCTCGAGTTTTACAAACGCGTGTTCGGCGGAACCTACGAGGCGATGAGAGTCAAAGACACGCCGATGGCAGATAAGATGCCCGTCGAGGCTCGCGACAAAATCATGCACGCTTCGTTCAAATCGCCATCCATCTCATTTTTCGCTTCTGATGGGCGCGATTCAAAAGCCATCGACCCGGACGCCGGCAACATCTCGCTCGCTGTGTCCACGACAAACGCAGCCGAAGCCGAGCGGATCTTCAAAGCGCTTTCGGACGGCGGTAAGGTCACGATGCCGTTAGATGACGCGTTCTGGGGCGGGAAATTCGGAACCCTCAACGACCGCTTTGGCAACGAGTGGCTCGTCACGATACTCGAGAGCTGAGCTCTGCAGTCAACGGTCAGCGCTCCAAGACGAGGAGAAAAAGATATGGGAAATCCGGTCGTTCATTTTGAGATCATGGGAAAGGATGCTACAACGCTCCAGAAATTCTACAAGCAGGCATTTGACTGGCAGATCGATCCACCGGGTGGTAGTGTCAACGCCAGAAGGTACATGATGGCCCATCCTCAGGCGGGAGTCGGGATCGACGGTGGGATTGGCGATATGGACGCAAGTAACGGGTATTCTGGCCACGTCACGTTCTACGTTGGCGTCCCCGACATCAAAGCCGCTCTTGATAAGATAGCGACGCTCGGCGGCAAGCGCATGATGGGCCCAGACAAGGTGCCGGGAGGTCCCACCATTGCGCTGTTCACGGATCCTGAAGACCACGTCATCGGACTTGTTGAAACCTAAACCTGGTGAAAGACACGAATGTGCGGCGCCATTGTCAAGCCGGAGGCCCTTCGGCTTCTCAGCGGCGCCTCAGATCCCAAAACTAATTCGAAGAGGGCACCATGCAAAAGATCACGCCGTTCTTATGGTTCGACAATAAAGCCGAAGAAGCGGCGAATTTTTATGTGTCGATCTTTAAGAACTCAAAGGTTATGAACGTTGTTCGGTACGGAGAGGCGGGGCCGGGACCCAAGGGATCGGTGATGATCGCAACGTTCCAACTCGATGGACAAGACTTTACCGCGCTCAATGGCGGCCCGCAGTTCACCTTCTCGCCGGCAGTTTCGTTCGTCGTTGATTGTAAGACGCAGCAAGAAGTAGACGAGCTGTGGGAGAGGCTCTCCGAAGGCGGAGAAAAAATGCAATGCGGATGGCTCAAAGATAAATATGGTCTGTCATGGCAAATAGTTCCCAGCATCTTGCCTGAGTTGATGCAAACCAACGACGAGAAGAAATCACAAAACGTCATGAAGGCCATGCTGCAAATGACCAAACTGGACATACAGCGCTTACAGCAAGCGTACGACGAAGCGTAGCGCGACGCAGGGTTCGTGGGCGGTTGGCTAAACTTCAGATCAGATAGATGGCCCGATCGTTGTAATCGATATAAACAGTGTATAGGTGGAGCAGGTTGTTCCCCAGTATGCCATCGTGTTCAGCGGCCACGTAATCGCGGTTGACCTCAAACATTGGGATATTCGTGTAATTGAAGCCGCCGATCCTTAGAGATTTAACGTGGACAGGACGCACCGAATAGTCACCGCTATTGCGGAGGCCAAGGATCCACCTAGCAAGGTCCGATGATTCCTGAGCAGTAACGGCCTCGGGATGCGCATGGCTAAATGACGACGTTATGAAGCTGGTTGGGAGGCTGGTTGCGAGTATGAATCTCGCCGGCATGCCGTTCAAGCGCAAGGTGAAGCGCGGCGTCGCATCGGCCCATTCAGTCGCGAGGCGAGCGGCCTGTGCCGGGGGCACGAAGCGCTCCGGAGGTATTGCTTGGACTGCGCCAGTCCGGTAGTCAATCTTAAGCACGGCGCAGGCGATAAAATCGAAACCGAGGCCACCCTCGAGTGTTGAGACATTAGTCGGCGCCGCGCTCGAGGAAATCCCAATGACTAGGTTTCTGAAGACGAGGTCACCGACGCGCGGTGACCGGTAAGCACTTCCGTGAGCGTGGCGGTCGTAGAGTGCAGGATGGCTTGCGGTTCGTCGACCTTGGGTTGGGCAGGTGCGCAGGATATGCCGATGAGGGGGATTGCCACAAGCGCTACGCTGATCGCACGCCGACAGACAGAATTGAACATCGGCTGTCTCTTAGAACGGCGCAGACGTGTTGCCGGACGTGTAAACATCTAAGCTGGTCTACCCTGCGAAGGTGCGCCACTCATGTGTGAGGCAAGTTCCCTCCCGTGCTGGCCTACCCTCCCGCGGCTTACCGTATCTGCGAATCGAAAATCGAAAGGACTACAATGACTCCAACGCTAGCAACCGGCAAGATTTGTTACGTCGAGCTTCCCGCCGCAGATATTGCTCGCTCAGTTGATTTTTACAGAAACGTCTTTGAATGGAACGTTCGAGCTCGCGATGATGGGCACACCGCCTTTGACGATTCCGTTGGAGAAGTGAGCGGCACTTGGGTTCTCGGTCGGGCGCCTTCTACGGAAGCCGGCATTCTCATATACATTATGGTTGACAGCGTGGCGGCGACACTTGTTGAGATCGTCAAAAATGGCGGCACGGTAGTTCAACCGGTTGGTGCTGACGCACCCGAGATCACAGCGCGATTCAGCGATCCGGCGGGCAACCTTATCGGCCTATATCAACAACCCGCCTAGCCGGGACCCAACTTCTCGAGCCGCGCAGCATCGCCAAGGTTGGAGTTGCCCTCGAGGAACTTAATTGCATTGACCTCATCTGCGTGCGCCCCTGTGTACCGCAGGATGTATAATCCACTGCGCACGTCGACGACGTAGATCAGCCCGTTTTTGATGACGGGGTAACTCCAGACGATGACTCTATTTGGCCCCCGGCCCAACGCTGGATCTTCGGTTGAAACCCTGTCGAGTGCCGTAGGGGAAAAGAAGCCGGCGCTCACCGGATGAGCTGAGTTGCTGATGTCGATGACCTGCAACCCGCCTGAGTGCCATGCAACAATGGCGAGGTTCGGGAGGACAGTCGGATTGTGCGACGAGTAACTCGTAAATTGCTCGGTTTGAGGATCGCGGTAAGGGCTGTTGCAAAAGGACTGCCGGTCTTGAGGAACTGTGAACTCGCCAACGATAAGAGGATGCGCCTCATCGTCAATATTGACGAGCCGCGCCCAGCCCCAGGGACAGCCGGCGCTCGAGTCGGTATAGGTTCCATACACTTCGTCCGTCGTCAAAACGAGCGAGCGCCCCGGCACCTTCACCGCTGAGTGACCGTTTGCGCAGGCTTTCTTGCAGGGAGCCGGCACGGCGCGAGGATCTGCCGGAGTCTGCCCCCATATTGGTCGAGCAGCGGGTTTTGTCAACAAATCGCCATGCAGCGAAAGCACGCGACCAGAGGCTGTGTGCTTCACAACTGCCGTCGTGTTTAAAATAAGAAATTGTCCAGCTTCCATCGCAAGAAACGTTCGCGTGCCATCGACCGAGACACCCATCGAATGCACAATGAGGTTGCAGTTGTATGGACCGCACTTCTTGCGTGAAGCCGCCATGAACGGATAGTCAGGACCATGGGTGCCGGGATACAGGTCGTTCCAATTCCCTTCGGCGATCTCGGTGACGCGACCGTCCTTCTTCACTCCACTGATGTCCGCCACGATCAAATTCGGTAATGAGGGATCTTTTGAAATAGTCGGAGTCGAGAGATAGAGCAGCGCCCGGTCGTGGTTGTTCGGATCGACCCACAAGAACATCTCGTGCGGTTTGACTGCTGTGCCGGCGCGCGACGTTGGCACGTATCGCGTGATGAACTTCGGCGTGATCGGGTCGCTCAAATCGAAGAATGAGATATCAAAGGGAAACTGTTTGTCAGTACCTGCCTTGCATGCGTGAAGCATGGTGCTGCAGCGGAAGTTCATCACGATCAGCAGCTTTTTGTCGGGCCACACGCGCAGCTCACGCGTCGTAATGCCGACGTTGCCTGCAAACGGTTTGCCTATTTCGCCTGCCACTGTCGGGTTGGCAGGATTGCTTGTATCGACAATGAGGATGCCCGGGTGCGGGTGAGGACAACTCTCGCCAGATGGACCTCCCGTGGAGGCGACGCACATCGATGAACCGTCGGTACGATTGCCGATGTACACGAAGTGATCGTAGATTGCCAATGCAGCATTCATTCCACGGCTGAACAGCGAGTTGTGTCCGACGAGTTGCGTGTTCCACGCTTGTACCGTCGGAATATACCGTGGCTCTGAGTGAACGGGACTTGTGGTGATCCGAAGGCCGAGCAACAACGAGAAGACTGAAACGACGATGGCGCGCTTCGTGTTCACAGGGAATCGCGATCCGCTTCGACCTCATTGTGGACGGTGGCCGCCCCGACATGCTTTACCCATACGAACGTGCCTCGTATGGATTTCTTTTGGCCCTCGCTGAGTAAAGGATGTCCCCTCGTAAACACGCTCACGCACACCTTGTCACAGAGTTTGAAGACCTCGTAGTCGCTGCCACCTGGGCTCGTGGCCAATCTAGCATTCTCTACCGTGCCCAGGATTGCGACGTTTTGCCCATCGTAGGTTTCTGGATGGGCAAGTAGAGCACCGATTGAAACCCTTGGGACCAGTACCGTAAAGCAGGCTACGAGAGCAGCGGCGGTCATTTTGGAGGCCACTATGGTCAACATAGGGGCCCAACATTCGCGGTTGTCGGCGTATTACTTGGGGCCATTTGATCTGATATTCTTGTTGCTATTGACATTGTAATTCAATATGTGATATGTAGTGTAACAGGTTGCAATGCGGGCTCTTATAGGACCGTTACGGGGGACAACGCTCATGAAATCAGCACAGCTTCACCAAGATGTCTTGAGTGATCACTTGGCTCACGTTCAAGCAATGTCGCTTCCCATTGATGAAGTCGTAAAGCAGCTCGTCGATCTTCTTGGCGCCACGAACGTGGCCGTAATTGGAGGCGTGAGTGAAACTCGCGCGGTCGAGCAGTGGATGTCAGGTCGCAAACCCCAACGGTCTCACGTTCTGCGCTTTGCACTGCAGATTGGAACAATGATAGCGGCGGCCACAGAAGGTGAACTCGCGCGAGCATGGTTTCACGGCAGCAATCCCTATCTCGATGACGCTATACCGCTCTTACTTCTGCGTGATCTACCTTTGCCCGAGATTCAGGGAAAGCTCATGGCGGCTGCAAGAGCCTTCGCCTCTCAATAAACGAAGCCCTAAAAGACAGCTAAAACACCCACCAGCTAGCGCACACAATCGTGGGATAAGAAGCAGAGCTATCCCTGAATTTTGCTCTTGTTGCGTGATCGGATAACGCACCGTTTTGACGGATAGGCAACATCTTGTTGCTCCTACCGGCCTAAGCTAGACTAATGCAAAGCCGCTATTTGGGCTTAAACATCGGAGCATACTATGGAAAGCTTAACATCAGTGGTGCGCGGATACGTTGGCCGCAAAGCCGCATTCGTTCATGATTCCCGAGATGGAGTGGAGTCGCTCCATGTGGTTGGGGATATTGATCTCGCGAATGCCGCTGAGTTTGAAGCCGCTATTATGCGGATGAGCGAGTTCAATGAACCAATAGTCATCGATCTCACCTGCTGCACATACATGGACTCTTGCGCGCTTCGCGTCCTTTTGGGGACCAGCAAGAGATTAACTCTTAGGGTGGTAGCAGCAGCGAACAGTGCCGCGCACCGAGTCTTTATGATTATGAATGCGTCAGAGTCTTTGTCGATCGAATACAAACCTTTTCCTAGCATTGACTGGAGCCATCACGAGCTTGGACCGAGCTCAACGTCCAATCTCAAGGCGTCGCGTTGATTTGCGCTATCTGCGGGGTCCGCAAAATTGGCATGGTTTGGACCACGGAGGATGGGAACACCGTATGAGTTTGCAAGGAATGCTATCACAAGAAGGCTGTGCCCTCAACTAAATCCGGCGACGAACACAAGGATGACTCAGCTAGTGGCGGCGTCATAGTTAAAGCACGATTCGCTTGGGAGTTGCTGACTGACCGAGGCGCACAGCCGCTACCAATACCAGGCCTTGGAGCACTCCGTCCACCTTATACGGAAATTCACCAGTTGTGCGGAATGTTACACTCCACCTCGCGCCAGCCTGAAGGTTGAAGGTTTGCCAACCGCCGTTGGTGCTCCGCACGACTCGCGAACTATGGCCATTGTTAATCCATGTGACCGAACTGCGTGGCGGAATCTGAATGACTGCAGGCACTAATCGCCTATCAAATATCCTGACCGTCGGCGCAGGTGCCGTTGCCGCAGCGCTGACCTCGACGAGAGTGATTTGCGCCGTAAAAACGATTACCATTGACGCGACCAGCCAACAAAAGGACCATCGCGGATAATTCATTAGAATTGAACGGCCGACTTAGGATCGACGTGAAACGTATAGTGAAAAGAACTCCGCTTAGTTGGATCTCGCGCTGGTATGTCCAAGCGGTATAGCTCGCGCCCCAAGCCCGCGCCTCGAGGAGACAGCTCGATAAAACCCTGAGGTGCGAGGACAGATCCACACGCTTGACCTGTTGTGGGAACGATAATGTTGACGCAGTCGGTCAGTTCGAGATGGTACACAATCTCGGTGGCCGACGCCGTTTGATTTTGGAACCAGATTGTCGTCTGTCCTTGGCTACTCGTCGTCCACGCGGTGACGGCTGCTTTCCTTTGGGAGCGGGGCGAAGGCGTCTGATCGTCAGAACTCCCGTTGCTTCGGGTGCTTGTGCAGCCGGATTGAATCGCGCCGACGGCGGCTAGGCACAATCCTAGCACAACGACCGATCGTGTTAGGCACGCGACGCATATCATGTACTGAACCTAAAGGTCTGACATCTCTATTTGGGTATCGGCCTCTTTCCACGCAGTAGTGAACTGCCGGCGTACCACGGCCGCATCGGCGTCTTCGCCTCGAGCCAAAAGACTCTGATAGAGGCCGAAGAGGGACCGAGGGTTGCGCGGATTACGCCGGAGGTCTGCACGAAAAACGTCAGCCGCCGACGCAAAGTCTCCCCGCGCAAACAGCGCGGCGCCGAGCGCTTCGCGCACAGGAAAGTACCAATCCGCCGGCTCTATATATAAAAGATTGTCTTGAGCTTTTACAGCCGACCTCAGCAGATCGACGGCTTGCCTGCTGAGACCGTCGGCAGCGGCGATCCTCGCACCAAGAACATCCGACGCAATCTTCAGTAGATTGCTCGAGCTGTTCCACGTCCCTGGCCACGCTGGTACGTTCAATTCTTTCTGGGCCTGCCGCACAAAGCTGAGTTCCCTCTTAGCCTCTGAAATGCGGCCGTTGCTGCCGTATGCCATGCCGCGAGCATAGTGCCAGATCGGGAGGCGCATCTCAGTTGGCGCATCTGGCTCACCGCTGTCAGACTTGGGCTTGGGTAGCCGAAGAATCTCATCCCAACGCCCGAAACGCAAATAGACGAACATTGCCGGCACCAAGGCGCCTTCACTCGTCAGCATTCCGGCGACACGCTTTGCTTTCACCCAGCTTCCTTCATCGGAGTAAGCGGCCGCCAGCATCGACAGGTTGTGGTCGTGATAGCCTGATACAAACTCGGGGTCCGGCTCGCCCGCGCCATGCAAATAGGCGATATCGTGCATGCTTGCGTGCTCGTTCATTTGTGCCGCTAAGTCGAAGTCACCGGTCCGCATATAAATGTGTGCCGGCATGTGGCTCAAATGCGCCGCTGCGGGCTCGAACTGCATCGCCTGGAGTCGTGCGGCACTCGGCAGGGCACGCTCGGGATGACGCGACGCCTCCACCGCATGGATGTAAAAATGGTTAGCAGCGATGTTCTCGGGTTCGCGTGCCAACACCGATTCCAGCGTAGCCACGATCTCGTTCGTGTTGCCCAAAGGCTCCCCACTAGGCGAGTACAATTGCCACGGCTGCAACTCCATCATCGCCTCCGCGTAGAGCGTCGCCGTGTCGGGATCGTCGGGATAGCGCCTCATGAGCTCGCCCATTGCGGTCTTGTATGACCTCGCGAGAGCGCGAAAGTCCGGTTTGGACCGGTTCGAATATCGTGAGGCAAGCGCACGAATGTAGGCCTGCTCCTCAGCCGGCGCGTGCGCATCCATTGCTAGAGCTCGGTGAATGGCCGCATATGCAGCCATTTCGCCGGCCTGGTCGACAGCAAAGTTGATGTTCGAACCGTGGGCGAGAGCAATTCCCCAATAGGCCATGGCAAAAGACGGGTCGGCCTTGGCCGCGCACTCGAATGCGCGGCGCGACGCGAGTCGTGCGTACGCATAGAAAAGCGTCAACCCACGGTCGAAGCACAACTGCGCCGCGGTACTGTGGGTCGATGTCTGATGATGTTGGAGGGCGTAGCTATATGATGTGCGAGCGGGAGTCGCCTGAGGCATCACAATCAGGAGGGCAAATAACAAAGCGAGCCGCTTCAGAAACACCGATTCCTCCATTACGAAAGGGCCGTTGCCGACCCTGCGGTGGTGGGCGAAACAGGGCTCGAACCTGTGACCCCCTGCTTGTAAACTAGAAAAAGCCCTTCTCGGCGCTACCGCTAGAACGCCGAAAAATGGGCTCAACGTTACGCACGACGAGGGACTGCGACGAATTCATATTTTCGCAGTCCTTCGCCATTCTTCGCTAATGCGCGCCTCTTAGCACATAAAGTCAAATAAGTGGTCAAGCGGAGCGGCTCCGCTTATGCTGCGACGGTCAGCCATTCAGCCAACCGTCGCTGCGTGTTGTCGGCGCGAATCGCGCCGCGTTACTTGACGTTAACCACGATCGAAGACGGTTTCGCGCTCAACGGCATATGGTCATTGCCTGCAAGCATGACCGTGATCCGAGCGGGACCAGGTCTCCAGGTGGAGAGGTCGACCGGAATGGTCGTTGCACAGGGCATCGAGACCATACCAACCATCGATTCCATTTTCATGGATCCCTCAGCGCCCATCATACCGCTTGAGGGCATTTCCATCTTCATATTCATTGGCTTCTGATCGGTCACGCCCGTTTGATTCGCAAAAACATGAAGGTGCCCGTAGCCGATGACGTTGGGCTTACCCTCAAGCGCACAAGACGAATCAAGATTCGTGATGGCAACCCGCACGTTAAACTTGCGCGTCACCGATGCGCCCGCCTGAGGTGAAATAATCGACAAGGTAGGCTGTCCAACACTTTCAGGTTTCGGCAGAGGCTGTGATTTAGTGGGTTCGTAGTTGAACTTGATTGTAGAAGGCATGCTCGCCGGCATGTGGTCGTCACTTGCCAACATTACCGTCAAATTGTGCTTTCCAGGCTTTATGCCAACACCAGAGACGGTAAAAGTATCACCGCATTCAACATTGGTTAGTTGCGCCATGCTCATACCATCCAGCATTGCGTGAACATGGCCCCGGCCTGGTTTGCCAGGTTTGCCGGCATCGACACATTCAAGGTCGAAGTTTTTTATCGTAACGGTCACTGGTATATTAGTCGATGTTACCGTTGCACCTGACGCTGGGGATGTAATGTTGACGCTTGGCATCGCCATCTTGTCCGCCAGCACCGGCGCGATTGCAGTCGCCGCCGTAACTGCGACGAACATGAGCAAACGAGTCAGTCGGATCATTTGGTCCTCCTCAAAAACGCCCTAGCCACTCAAGGCTGCTTAACCGCGCTCCACGGCTTGCGCATTCCCCTATACGTGAAATTCGCGCAGATGGATCATTTCATTGACTCGAATTTAGCAGTTGAGTGGTCCGTCGAGCAAATTCATCGGGGTCCAGTCTCGGGGCATTGGTCACCCCACCGAGTTGATGCATCCAAAAGTCAGGCTTCGGCGGTTCACCTTGATGCCAAACCGTTCCGGGTTTGAACAACATGTACACATCCCAGGCTGGTCGATCGATTTCGAGAACGCGCCCGTACTTAATGCCGACGACCTCGTCGGGATCCCAATATTGTCTAGCTCGCTGATCAGGGACCAGAACTGTGGCGGGTGCAACATCTTTTAACTGAGCGCCCAGTTCGGGCACCCAAACTACGTAGGCGGCCAATCGCTGGTCTTGGTTCTTTTGAAGCAACTGCTTCTCAACTTCGGAAGCTCCCCGAAGACAAAGTGGTCAGGTCGGGCTAACGAGCATGAGGACGCGAACTTTGCCACGCTCAGCATTAAAGGCTCGTCGTAACGATTCCGACCCCTTGTTCAAGACCTCAAATGATTCTTGGGCACTCGAACTTAAGCCACATCCCGTCATAAAGGCCGCCAGTCCCATCGAAAACGCCAATCTTTGCATGTCAATCCTGATTCCTAAGACTTGGCCAAGGAAATGAGAGTGAAGCCAACCGAGATTATCCAAATTGCCGTAGCAATCCACAAGAGAACCTTGATCGATTGGCTCGCGGCGTATCTCACTTGACCATGCGCATCGACCACACATTGCTTTGACGGACGGTAAACAGTCCAGAAACTGAAGGCCAGCATAAACGACGACAAAATAAACAGGTAGGGTGTGTAAGGTTTGATCCCGGCAAATGTGGCAGCGCCGCTGACGCCGAGCGCCGCCACGATGACGGGACCCAAAAGAGGTACGCTGCAACACGCCGCTCCCAGAGTTGCCGTTATCACCGCCCCGATGCTGAAGGTTGCAGCTCCAATGGCGCTGCCTTGGCTTGGACCTGCACCCGATCTGTTTCTGTCCGACATATTATCTTCGTTTGGAGGTTTGCCGAATACGACTGCATGTTGCCAGTCGTTGAGCGTTGTCTGCGACTATTGTTTCAGCGATTTCGAGCAAAGCACGCACACGTTTGTCCGAGATACGGTAGACGATTGAGCGCCCCACTCGTTCGCTGCTGGCGTATCCGCACCACTTTAAGCACGCCAAATGATTGCTAACGCCGCTCTGGCTAATGGCAAGCCTTGTGACGAGTGCACCAACTGTTTGTGGTCCATCTAATAGGATGCGAACGATTCGCAACCGCGTGGGATCCGATAAGCCTTGGAAAAACTTCGAATGCACATTCTCTGCCGTCATTTCGCGAGCGATGTGCCTGGCCGAGAGCGGGTTGTTCATTTGACAAATCTTACATCAGTAAATTATGATATGTCAATGGGTAATCGTTGATCATGCGCGTACAATTACTATACTTTGATGGTTGTCCGAACGCTGTAAAGGCGCATCCCGTTCGCTGTCGTAGACTTTCACGTGGTAGTCCATCGACTCGCTATGCCGTCAGGGTATTGGAGTTCAGCAAATTCAGCAGCGTGCATGAAAATTTAGACAAATAGTGATCGTTGCCGTAGATGAACCACGCCGCGTCCCGGGCGACGACGTTGGACGATGAGCCGGGATCATTGGTGAAGGCAGGGCCCTGAGGATAACTCGCCATGACGCGGCGCATGTTGACTTTGCTCCACAACGCGCCCTCGTTAATCAATGCATCAGGCGTGAGGACTTCAGAAAATTCCAGGCACTCCGTAAGTTGATCGATCGTCGCCTGTAGCCTAACAGATCCGTTTCGATCCTCACGGTAGCGCGCAACCGCAACCTGTTCGCTCGCGTTGTACGTCGCCGCGACGAAAGAAATTTTGCCTGCTGGTCGGATTGCAACGTCACATCATATTGCAAAGCTCCCAGAACATCACCACAGGCTGCTGTCGTATTGGCGAGGCTATGCTGGTGCGAACGATCGTAGAACCTGGCAAAATCGAATGTCGATTCGTATCTTGACGGCGGTACGTCCATCCCGAATATTCGAATCAAATTTGGCCGGCTCACATTACGCGCAACTAGTGCGCGCAGGTTGGCATCGAATTCGGCTTTTACATCGTCGAGGGTGCTGCCACGCAACCGTGCAAACGACACCACCCGGATGTTCTGCGCGAGCTGGCCGGCGTTGTGGAGTTCAACGTCGATGCACTCCATGAGCGGCTTTGCTTTCTTAGCAAGTGTGACCATCCGCTCGATGACGCGTCTGCTTGAGACGTCTTTGTCTTGAGAGCCGTTCGCTTACAATGAACGAGCTAAACCGGAAATACTTCGCAATGGGGCTGTCCGCGTAGGCTTCGAAGCCTCGCGGCATGCGTTTGAGCGATTCACTTTCCTCGGAAATCTTCAGACCATTACCTGCCAGGGCGCGCAACATAGCTTGGAAGCGTTTTGGATCTTTGGCCATTGCGGTGCGCCAGCGCAACAGCGGCTCCCTGTCGAGCTGGTAGAACGCGACGGCCATAAAAGATTTCTTCGGTTGGATGTGGACGTAGAGGCCACCGGGCGCGTGCGGTTTGCCGCTCGGCGACAAGTAGGCGCCCAAATTCGTCTTGTACGGGCGCTTGTCAAGTGAAAAACGGATATCGCGGTAGATCCGAAAAGTTGAGCGCATTGGATCCGCACCGAGAGGAATTTTCGCTTTTCGCATGGCTTCCGTAGCATCAGCGAGCAGCGCGCGAAGCGGTTCGAGCAACTCGGCCTCGTAGACGTGCTTACGCGGAACGAACCACGTGCGATCGTTGTTCCTCGACAAGCCGTGTAAGAATTTGAGACCGGCCGACGAAAACCCGGAGAATTGTTGGGAGCGTTCGCGTAGCATGTTGGTGCCAGTTCCCGCCTCGTGCTTCCCTCCTACTGTCGCCCATCCAGCCGAAACGAGATAAAATCCACGAGGTCATTAAGCGCGGCGAAAAAGAGGCGTCGGCCTGAAGTCACGTGCTGAATTGATCCGCGCCATCGCGTCTTTGCGTCGCGCCCGGGTTCGCACCACACGCGCACGATGAAAAGGTGTTCCGGACGCTCCTGTTGTTCGGCAGCCACGCGGTAAGGATATCAGGTTGGCGTGACCGCGGCGTCCTTCTTTTGGCAAGCCAGTCGAGCGAAGCTGGGCCAAACGTGCTTGTCATGAGCGGCGATGAGATCGGCGGCTACTTTGAGCGCCAAGAAAGCGGTGCGCGATTCGGGGTCGCTGATGCGCGCCGCTCCTTCCTGCAAAAGTTTTATCGCCATGGCAAGAGATGCAGCCGCTCGTTGCGTCGATCCGCTCGCCCGATGCACAAGCGCGCCGGCCCAATACCAGTACCATGGCCATATCGCATCGTCGCCCGCGGACGCTGCTGCATCCATGAGCTCCTTCGATGCTTTACGAGCCGCCTGCGGGTCCCCCACACGCAAGTATGCTATGGCCAGGTCCGCTAGTTGGGCGATGTAATCGGCGGGCCGTTGCAAGGTCCGGCACATGGCGAGCCCAGCCTCCATGTGGGCGATCCCCGATCCAAAATCTCCCAGATCGCATTCCGCATTACCCAAATTCCCCAACGAGATTGCCTGGAGCGCCCGGTCCTCCGTGGTGCGCGCCAGCTCGTACGCCCGCCGCGCCGCGGTCTTTGATCCGGCGGGGTCGCTAGCGAGAAACAGAGCGACGCTGGTGTTGGCAGCACAAACGGTTTGGCCGCGCTTGTCGCCAAGCGTCTCGAAAATCTTTTCCGCTTCGCGCTGCGATTCGAGAGCGCTGTCGAGTCGCCCGAGCCACGTCGAGAGGACGCCTGAGTTCGCGAGAGTTGCCGCCACGCCAAGCCGCTTGCCGATCGCCGCATAGGTTGCCGTTGCTTCGCCGTAATGCCGCCTGGCCTCGTCCATTTGAAAGCGCCTCGCGAGCGATGCCGCAATGCGTGCATGCGCGTCGGCTTCGCCCTCGCGGTCTCCCATCGCACGGTAGAGATCCACAGCTTCCCGGCCGAGTTGTTCGCTCAGGTTGTAGTTTTGCTGTAAGAAGGCCGCTTTGCCGGCGGCGAGCGTCGTCTGCGCAATCAGACTCGTATTCGGCTGAGCCTGAGCGATAGATCGCGCCTGCAAGAGAAACTCTTGCGTTTCGGACAGCGCGCCACGAAAAGAGGCGATCTCTGCGAGCAGGCACAGGCACTCCAACTGACTGTCCGTATTGCCGAGATCGCGCTGGAGCAGGTGCGCACTCGACGCCGCTTCGTGCGCCGCATCGAGTCGGCCAAGGAACAACTCGTGGGTAGCTTCAGCTTGCAGTGCATTTGCCTCCCACCGCTTTTCACCGCACGCTGCTGCATGCGCGCGCAAACGCTGGATGAGGCTCCTTTCATCATCGTGTTGTCCGATAGCGCGCTGCAGCAGCAAGCGCCGCCATAGCACGTCGCACATCATGTGCTCGTCGCGTTGGGATGTCGCAATCTCCTCGAGGGCATTCAAATCCTTGCTCTGTTCAGCGCGCAATCCACATCGGCCGTTAACCGCCTCGCATAGCGCAAGCAATTCGAAGCGCCACTGTGGGTCGGAGGCAAGCTCAAGCCCTCGCCTTGCCATCATCAGCGCTTCTTCATTCGCGTACACTGCAAACGCGCGCTTGGCGGCCCGCGCGTACATCTGCGCCGCTCGTTCTGGATCGCCTCCGCGATCGTAATGGAGTGCCAGGTCGCTTGCGAGGTCATCGAGGCGATTGGGATTGATCTCTTCGAGGACAACAGCGATCCGCCGATGGCGCCGCTTCCGTGCTTCGGCGGGAATCTCGTCGTAGATAGCCGATTGAATCAGGTGATGCGTGAAACAGTAGTCAAACCGACTCCGGCCCACCAGTTCGCGAACGAGACGCCGGTCGAGGAGCTCGCTCAGACCGTCGAGCACCGGCTCCTCCGGCAAACCGCTCACTTCGCGCACGACCTCTACATTGAAGCCTTGACCGACGACGGCGGCGATCTCCGCGATGGTTCGGGCTTCGGACCCAAGACGCGACACCCGCGCAGTAACCATCGAGCGGATCCCCGCTGGTACTGACAAGACCGCTCCTTGCGATGCGCCGGGTGGCGTGACGGCTGAAGCCGTGTCTTGCGTTTCGAGCAGCTCGCGAATCGCCTCAACGAGGAAAAGCGGATTGCCCTCGCTTTGTTCGTAGAGCTTGGCTGCGAGCGCGTCGACGCGCGGGACAAGTTCGGTAACGGCATCGACCATTTCTTCCACAGCCTGCCTGGGCAGCCGCCGCAGCGACATGGTGCTGGCCAGCCGCTGCTCCTTCAAAGCCCGCTGTAATTCGCGTAGTGGGGCCGCGCGCGGCGTCTCTTCTTCCCGATAGGTCGCAAGCACAAGGATCGGTGCGGACGCAATACGCCGCGCAAGGAACTCGAGGGCGGTCAACGTCGCCGCCCCGGCCCAATGGACGTCCTCCAGGACCACGAGCACCGGCCTCGGTTTGGCGAGCGCTGCCAAACAGATCGTCACTGCTTCAAGCAGCCGCAGTTGTTCGCGGTTGGAACCGAGCGATGGCATTCGCGGCAAATCTAACCTGCGGGTTTGAAGTTCTGGAACGATCTGCGCCACCTCAGCGAGCCAGATGTGATCAATCTCGAGATTGGAGATCAACGGCGAGGCCGAATGCAGTGCGTCCGATATGCACTGGTATGGAGCGTGCTCCGGGTACGTTGTAGCTCCGCTCAGTACACGACCCCCCTCCACGTCCGCCACGAGGGCGACCTCTGACGTCAAGCGCGTCTTGCCGATGCCGGCCTCGCCGGCAATGAAGACGAGTCCGCCCTTGCCTCGCGCCGCCCGGCTCCACAGGACGCGGAGTTGGTCGATCTCGCCCTGACGCCCGACAAACGGCGTTCCCATGAAGGCGGCCGGAGTAACTTGTTGCACAACTGAATCCATTACGCTGGCGCCGTTGCTCAACGGGCCACCTCGGACGATGATTTCGCGAAGCGCGATAGTCTCAAGCATCGGCTCGACGGCCATCTCATCGCGTAATCGACGGGTAAATCTTTCGTATTCTTGAACGGCACCCGCACCGTCGCCGGCGTCGTATCTAGCAGCCATGAGCTGACGCAGTACATCTTCGCGCCACGGGTCGATAGAGAGCAGGCGGCGTGCGTAATCGACCCCCCTGGTGAACTCGCGCCGGCCCCGGCACGCGACGACGAGGTCGCTCAGGTCGCTGAGATACATGTTGCGTAATCGCTCGCGTTGCGCGAAGAGCCAATCGTCGTAAAGATTCTCGAGCAGATCACCACTGTACAGGTTGACGGCTTGATCGAGCGTAGACGTGTGCCCGCTGAGGCGCTCGAACTCAGCGACATCCAGCCAGTAGTCGATGGTTGGGTTCCACCGGACCGTCTCGTTGTCAGCCAGAATCCAAGGGGTGCTGGATGCCAAGGGCGGTTGCGATTTCTGTAAGAGGTGAAGGTAGCGCCGCAGGTATCCCAACGCGTCCTCTTCGCCGGCATCGGGCCACAGCGTGAAGGCAAGGAACTCGCGGCCGACGGCATCCTTGCGATGAAGCAGGAGGTAGGCGAGGAGCGGCAGCGTCGTGCGGTACTTCCTGAGCTTCCAAATGACCCCGCCGGCCTCAACCCGCGGCTGCCCGAGAAGACTGATTTTTAGAGGCGGGGCCATCGATTTGTCCACGCCTAACCACCTCTGGCTGCGTGACCGCCAAACGTGTCACATGCCGTTGACGCTGCCTGCGTACAATCGGAAGATGGGACCTTATCGAAACGTACCGTTAGGTCCTCGGCCCTCGTGGGTATACGCTTTGGCGCGAGGGTGTCGCTCGCTATACAAGCCTGGCGACCGCTGTCGCGTTATAACTTTAAGCTCCGAGGGTTGTCCACCAGCTGTAGAAAGGAAGGCGGCATGCGCACGGTAGCGATAGTTTACGCAACGGCGCTGGTTCTATGCTTTGCGGTGCCAGCGACGGCGGCCACTACGTTCACCCCGAACCTTCGTCTCATTCCTCAGCAAAACGGGAGCATATTCGGACTGCAAGACGTCGAGCCGGCTGTGCGCGTCGATAGCAGCGGCCGAATTTTCGTCAGCGCCATCCGCGGCGTACCCGCGGGAACGGATCTCTGGCAGGTCGCCCAGAACGGGCTATCATTTGCCTACCGAGGACAGCCCGACGGCTTACCAATGGGGGGCGCCGTTGCGCCAGGCGGCGGAGATACGGACGAGGCAATCGGATCGTTCGCAAGCGGGCTCCCCGGACCGCTGCTCATCACGAGCCTCAACCTTGGAACCATTTACTCGTCATTGACCTTCGACGGTGGGCTCAGCTATATGGTGGGCGGGAACGCAGCCGGTGGATTTGTTGGCGTGGATCGCCAGTGGAATAACTCACAGGGTGGGCTTGAGCGATACGATGTGACTCACGACCTAGCGACCACCAATATTCAGTTCTCACGATCGCTTGACGGCGGCATCGTGTGGGTGAACGGCACGCCCACAACATTGGGGATCTTTGGCACTGCCACTGTCAACAATGAACTCGGACCTGTCGCCGTCGATCAGGTCCATCACATCCTTTACAACGTCTTCGTGTCGACCGCCAGTGCTCTAGAAAACGCGCAAGCACTTCCGTTGCATACCGTTTGGGTCGCGAACTCCGTGAATGACGGCCAGACGTGGACGGACGTCATGGCGTTTAACGGACCTACGACCGATAGTTACAATCACATCTTTCCCGTTATCGCGGTCGATGCCGTCGGCAACGTTTACGCTGCATGGACCGACGACCACGACGTCTTCCTGACGTTTTCAACCAACCACGGCGCGAACTGGTCCCCCCGAATACAAGTGACCAATTCGGCGCGCGATGGCGGATTCCAGACCCATATATTCCCATGGATCGCTGCGGGCGCGAATGGCGGCGTTGACATAGTCTACTATGAGACGACGAGTGCCGATCGAAACAAAGCATCCGATCAGTGGGTGGTCGGGTTCGCGCAAAACGCTAATGTGCTCGCGCGTCCTGGCAACTTCACCTACGCGGTCGCCAGCGACCACGTGATCCATTCGGGTCAGGTATGCGAGAACGGTATCGGGTGTGATACGACCCAACCGGGCAATCGAGACTTAGCTGACGACTTCCAGGTCGCGGTAGACCCACAGGGTTTCGCAAACATCGCGTTCACGGACGATCACGACACAACCCTTCCGCCCCAGACTTACTTCACCAAGCAGACTGGTGGGACGAGCGTTGGGCCCCCGGGCGGCGGCGGCGGCGGTAACGGTTGCGAAGGCGACGACGAGGCGTCAAACGGAGGTGAGAACTTCGTAGTAAAAGCCCCGGATGCGTGGAGCCCCGGATGGCTTACGGTTGTCGCTAACAAGAGTATCGCGGCGGTGGGCTACCTCAGCTCGTATGTGCCGTCGAGCCGCACCTCTGGGTCATTCGCTGGTACAACGCTCCAAAATGTACCGTTCGCCGGATCCGTTATCAACGGCAGTCTCAGCCTGCGTCTCGGCGCGACTACAATGCAAGTAAACTCAAACCACGATTCGGATGACGAGTGCGACATGACGGAGTCGTCGTCGTCGCCATCGTTCATTCGCTTGCGCCACCGCGTCTGGCGATAAAGTCGCAACGCAAGAGCGCGGAGATGGCGGCGTGAGCCGCCATCTCTATGTGTGCCAGACCGCAGATTAGGTCAAGCGAACAGAGAGGTGTTCTGAAGTACAAAAGGTGCGGGACTCATGTTGCAGCCAAGGTCCCCGCCCGTGTTGACCTGCCTTCCGCGGCTGACCTGCGAATTGCAAACCGAAAGGGGTGTCATGGCTCCAACGCTTTCAAATGGCAAGATCTGCTACATCGAGCTACCCGCGGAAGATATAGCTCGGTCAGCTGACTTTTACAAACTCGTCTTTGGATGGAACATTCGAACACGCAGCGACGGTAAGACTGCCTTTGACGATTCTGTTGGAGAGGTAAGCGGCGGCTGGGTTCGCGGCCGGCGGCCTTCCACGGAAATTGGCACTCTCGTATATATTATGGTTGACAGCGTTGCGGAAACGCTTAACAATATCGTCGAAAATGGCGGCAAAATAGTGCAACCGATCGGTGCTGATGCACCGGAGATCACAGCACGTTTCAGCGATCCGGCGGGAAACGTCATCGGTCTGTACCAGCAACCCGCGTAGCGAAGGCACTCCTTTCCGGAGTCTCCTAAAAAAGATCGCCGAGAGAGAGTTTCTCGCCCACCCACCCACTCGCAAACTGCGCGCGCACATACGCCGCGTCGTCTGCGCGACCTTCGCTATCGAGTGCCGTCATTAAGCCGAACAGCGAGCGTGGATTGCGGGGATTGCGCGCGAGGTCATCGCGGAAAACGCGCTCGGCACGGGTGAAATCACCCGTCTTACAGAGCGCTGCCCCCAGCGCTTCTCGGGCAGGCCCATACCAATCGGGCGGCTCGATGTACCGGAACGAATCCTGCATCGCCACCGCGTCGATTAGTTTCGCGATCGCGCCCGAATGATCGCCTGCGACCCACGCCAGTCTCGCGCTGAGCAAGCGACTCGCTACACCTAAGATCTTTTGCGAGCCATTGTAAAAACCATTAACACCTGGCACGCGCATAGAACTTTCGAATTGCTCCAAGGCAATGAGGTCAGCCTTGGCAGCCCCAAGGTCACCGACGTCTACATGCGCCATACCGCGCGCGAAACGCCATACCGGAAGGCGCAGCGGCTCAAAAGGCGACGTTTTTGGTTGCGCCATCGCCAGTATATCGCCCCAGCGGTTGAAGCGCAGGTAAACAAAAAGCAACGGCTCGATCGCATCCTCGCCGATCATATCGGCCGCGGCGCGGTGCGCCGTAGCAAAATCACCTTCCATTGTGGCCGACGACGATAAGAAGAACAGGTCGTGACTGAAGTATAAATCGCCTTCCGGATCGTGCATGACGCTCATGAACATACGGTCGTGCATCGTCGCATAAACGTTGCTCGCTACGGCATTCGTGTAATCGCCCGTTCGCATGAACGTGTGCGCTGGCATGTGAACCAAGTGCGCGGCCGCTGGCTCAAACGTCATGCGACGCAACCGAAACGCAGAAGGTAACGCACGCTCCGGCGACGTCGATGCCTCAGTAGCATGAATAAGAAAATGGTTGGCACCGATATGCTCCGGGTCATGCGCAAGGACCATGTCTAGGTTCGTAACGATCTCGGCCGTGCCTTCGATCGGAGTACCTGCGGTTGTGTAGAGGGCCCACGGGTGGAGGTCCATTTCGCTTTCGGCGAAAAGCACCGCGGCGTCGCTGTCGTCGGGGTAGGTGTGATAGAGCGAGCGCATGGCGTTGCAGTACGCGTGAGCTAAAGCATCGACGTCTGGCTTCGCTGCGGCGGAATAGCGCAGCGCCAGCGCATCACGAGCACGGGAAGTGCATCGCGCGCTGCCCGGCAGGCTCGCTTCCCCGCAGCAATATTTGAGCGTAGATCCACCCGGTCTTCCCAACATCCGGCCCCTCCACTCGTGCGCTCACGCACTGCACTCATCAACGCCGCGCGTGGCATAGTCAAAAGCCTGGGCTCGCGGCTGCCGGTCTGTTCTGCCGAGGCCTTCGTGCATCGCGTCGAGCCCGTTATCCCGCCGGCA
>Ga0207416_1000545_pt1 | contig 62996 bp, 69 predicted proteins | sample PaiPotPPM11metaG_FD_184107 | JGI IMG/M metagenome (GOLD analysis project Ga0207416, IMG submission 184107) | Iron sulfur acid spring bacterial and archeal communities from Banff, Canada, to study Microbial Dark Matter (Phase II) - Paint Pots PPM... ... | reverse complement strand
TCTACCTGCGCTCGCGCTCGCCCCTGCTCCGTCATCGGCCCACACTCCTTCGCTCCAGCGACTCCAGCGACGCGGCTATCCTACCGCCTCGGACCAACTGGCCGGCGCGAAAACGTGTGGCGCACTTTCCGCCAACTGGTGCGCCAGGCGCTTTCGCGCCGTTAGCTTGCCTGGGAGGGCCGGAGGAGAGGCCGCTGCCAGCGCATCGCGCTGCCGATGGGGTAGCCCCGCGCCAGGAGGTCGGGGGACTGGAGCCGCGGCAGCCGAGCCAGGAGGTAGCCCAGGGCCTCGTCGCGCGCCGTGGCGGCGCCCGCAGGAACGGGGCGGGGCCCCGCGCTTGTGGCGTCCAGGTGGCGTTCTCGCACCGGTCGCGAGTTCAGAGGACAAGGGAATCCGCCTTCTTGACATCTTGCCCGATTCCGGCTACACTGTGACTGAAATGGTTAGTTTGGTCATTTGGTCACTCGGTCACGGCGAGCACGAGCAGCGCTAGGATCCCTATGGCAACCGTCAACCATCCTGCCCGTCGGCCGCCGTCCCGCAGCGCGCAGCGCGGCCAGCTGCCTGACCGCCAGCCGGCGTCCGACGGGCGAACGCTGCGCGAGGAGCGCCTGCTGGACGCCGCTACCACGCTGCTGGTGCGCTGGGGCTATCGCAAGACCACGATTGACGACGTCGCCCGCGAGGCAGGCGTGGGCAAGGGCACCATCTATCTGCACTGGCAGGACAAGAACGCCCTGTTTCGCGCCGCCATCGGGCGCGAACAGCAACGGTTTAACGAGGAGCTCCAGCGGCGGATCGACGCCGACCCGGAAGGCGGCTTGCTCCATCGGATCGCCACCCACGGCATGCTCGCCGCCCGGTCCAGTCCGCTCGTTGCCGCCATCGTCGGGGGCAAGTCCGACATCATCGGTGGGTATTTCAGTGCCCTTGATCCCGGCTCACTCCGGCAACTCGTCGGCAGCGGCGAGGGCTACTTTCGCGAGCTGCAACGCGCCGGGCTGATCCGCGCCGATCTTCCGGTGTCCGTCATCACCTACCTGCTGGGCGCTCTGAAAATGGGCATGTTCAACTCGCCTGTACTCCTCAGCCAGGCGCACATTCCGTCCGTCGAGCAGTTGACCGAGGCGTTCAGCGATCTGATCCGACGCTGGCTCGAGCCCGAGCACCTGGCGGCCGGCTCGAGCGCTAGAGGCAAACAACTTTGGGCTGAGTATCTCGAGCGCGTCACGGAACCCGAAGAATACCCTCAGGAAGCATGCCCTGAGAAAGAAAGTCCTGAGTAGGAGGAAGGTGAGCATGACAGCAATCATCGAAGTACAGGGACTGACCAAGAGTTACGGCGGCAAGCGCGGCATTACCAATGTCTCCTTCCAGGTGGAAGAGGGCGACGTATTTGGCTTTCTTGGCCCCAACGGCGCGGGAAAAACCACCACGATTCGCCTGCTCATGGCGCTGCTGCGCGCCGACGCGGGCTCCGCGCGCATTGCCGGCCTGGACTGCTGGCAGCAATCGGTGGCGATCAAGCGGCTGATCGGCTATCTGCCGGGCGAGCTTTCGCTGGACCCCGGAATGACCGGCGGGCAGCTCTTGGAATACTTCGGGCACCTCCGCGGCGGCGTCGATCAGGCCTACCTTCAGCAGCTGATCAAGCGCCTGGACGTGGATCCCGGCCGCAAGTTCCGCCAGTATTCCAGCGGCAACAAGCGCAAGATCGGCATCATCCAGGCCTTTATGCACCGCCCGCGCCTGCTCATCCTCGATGAGCCGACCAGCGGCCTTGACCCGCTCAACCAGCAAGAGTTCGACCGGATGGTCAACGACGTGCGCGCTCAGGGGAGCACCGTCTTGCTGTCCTCGCACATCCTGAGTGAGGTCGAACAGACCTGCAGCCGCGTGGGCATCATTCGTGAAGGGCAACTGGTGCGCGTCGGTGGCATGGCCGACCTGAAGGACATCAAACGCTCCGTCATCACGATCTCGTTCGCCAGGGCAGTACCGGCCGAGGCGTTCGAGACCCTGGACGGTGTGGCACAGGTGGAGACGCTGGCCGGTGGGCACACGCTGCGCCTCATGATGCAGGGTGGGGCGGACGCCGTTATCAAGGCAGCGGCGCAGCATTCCGTCGTCGCCCTGACCAGCCACGAACCCAGCCTGGAGGACATCTTCCTGCGCTATTACGAAGGCGACGGCCTGGCCGTCAAGGAGGCGAGCCATGTGGTTTAGGAGTGTCTACCTGAAAACCCTGCGTGATTTTCGCATCCCCATCCTGGGCTGGGGCGCGGGCATGGGCCTGCTCCTGTATGCCGTCCTGGCTGCCGTCCCCTCGCTGATGGCGACGCCTCAGGCGCGCGCGTCGCTCGTCAGCTTGGCCGGCTCGTTTGCCTGGCTTGCCGAGCCCGTCGCCGTGGATACCCCCGGCGGCTACACAACCTGGAAGTACGGCGTGACGGTCTTGCTCATTGCCATCTGGCCGCTCCTGGCGTGCAGCCGTCTGCTGCGTGGCGAAGAGGAGCGTGGCTCCCTTGATGCGTTGCTCTCGGCGCCGCGTGGGCGCCGGCGCGTCGCGCTGGAAAAGCTGGCCGCCGTTTGGACCGCCCTGCTGGGGATGGGTCTGCTCATCGGGCTGCTGGCCTTTGCCGGGGGCAAGAGCGTCAGCGCGGACTTTGGTCTGGGCGATGCCGTGCTCTTCGGCCTGAACGTGGCGCTGATCTGCGGCGTCTTCGGGTCAATTGCTCTGCTGCTCTCCCAGTTCACCCAGGAGCGCGGCACTGCGGCCGGCATAACCGGCGGCTTGCTATTGGCCTTCGTCGTGCTGGATATGGTCCATAGGGTCATCCCTGGCGCCGAATGGCTCAGCCGCCTTTCGCCCGTCTACTACTACAACCTGAGCAAAGCGCTCATCCCCACCTACGGCGTCAATCCTGGCGCGCTGCTGGTGCTGTTCGCCCTGAACATACTGCTGAGCGGCGCGGCGCTGGTCCTCTTCGCGCGGCGCGATGTCGGGGGGACGGTGGCCCTGCCCAGCTTGCTGCGCCTGCCGGCGCGGTCGGTGCAACCGGAGCGCGTGCTACCGGTCGACGCCTGGTCGCTGCGCTCGATCTATGCGCGCAGCCTGGGGATGATCGTGGCTCCCGCATGCTGGTGGACCCTGGGCATCGCCGGGTTTGCCGGCTGGATGGTGGTGATCGTCAAACAAACGGCGGCCAGCCTGGCCACCATGAGCGCCAGCTCCCCGCTCCTGAACGACTTCATCACGAAAGTCGGCGGTGGCGAACTCACCGCGAATGCCACCCTCCTCAGCGCGCTCTTCGCCTTCCTGCCGCTCATGTTGATGGCCTTTGCCGTCACCCAGGCAAACCGTTGGTCTGCCGATGAAGACGAGGGACGGCTGGAGGTCGTGCTGTCGACGCCGCAGTCACGCTTGCGGGTACTGTTGGGCCGCTTTGCCGCGCTCGCCACCGCGACGGTCATCATTGCGGTCCTGACCCTGGCCGCCGCGGCGCTGGCCTCGGCAGCCACCGGGCTCGCGCTCGACGGCGGCAACCTGGCCGCCGCCACGCTTTCGATCATCCCGCTGGGGCTGCTGATGGCTGCGCTCGGCTATCTGCTCTCCGGCTGGCTGCGCACGGCGATCGACACCGGCCTCTTGAGCTTCTTGCTGGTGATCTGGTTCTTCATCAGCTTTATTGGTCCAGGGTTGAACTGGTCGGATGCGACACTGCGGCTCTCCGCCTTCTACTACTATGGCACGCCGCTGCTGCACGGCCTGCCCCTGGGCGATATGCTCGGCGTCCTGGCAGTCGGCGTAGTGGCGCTGGCGCTGGCCTCAGTGCGCTTTGTGGGCAAGGATATCGGGCGATAAGGTGTAGTGGTGCGTCCGACAAGTCCTGGGAAAGTCCAGTGGGGGCGGGCTCCCGGCGAATAAATTCGCGGGCTATCGACGGGTGAAGTCCGCCTTCGCGGACTCTTCGGACGCCAAATCCAGGACGACACGGCCAGCGGCGCCCAGCCCGCCGAGGTTCCCAGCGCCACGCGCGGTCCTCCCGTTGTCATCCTGAGCGCAGCGAAGGACCCCCGGCAGGGCCGTCGGCGCTGCGCGGGTCCGCATGGCGTCTGGTCTGTCCTGCCGGGGGTCCTTCGCTGCGCTCAGGATGACAGTGAAAAGTCGCCTCAACTTCGTGGATGCATCATGTAGCACCCACTGCAGGGTTTAGCACTCCTTCGAATGCATCGCCGCCAGGTGATCCGCCCACTCGCCGCGGCCGGTCTCGCGCAGCCGCTGCAGGTACGCCGGCAGATGGCCGCGCGTGTGCAGCGGCCCGCCCTCGCGAAGCACGGTCCACATCGGGTCTTGCCCGTGCGACGCCGTGCGCATCATCTCGGCGTGCCACTGGTCGAGCATCGTCATTGCCTTCCCTACCAGCTCCGGATGCTCCAATGACAGGTCGTGCTGCTCGTGCGGATCGCGGACGACATCGAAGAGCGCCACCGGCGGCAACGCGTGGTAGCCATCGTGATAGGAGCGCAGGCACAGGTAGTCGTCGAAGCGCACGGCGCGCTGGCAGCTCCAGGCGCCTTGCGAGACCACCAGGAAGTCGCGCCCGGCCGGCTCGCCCTTGCTGAAGGCTACCGCAAAGCTCGCCCCATCCCAGTTCGCTGGGACCATGCCGCCGGCCAGCTCCACCAGCGTCGCGGCGGCGTCGAACTGGTAGTGCAACGCCGTGTCGACGCGCGGCGCGGCGCCGGCCAATCCCGAAGGCACACGGACGATCAAGGGCACGTGCGTCGTGCAGTAGTCGGCGAGCTGGTGGTCGCCATAGACATTGAGCTCGCCCAAGTTCTCACCGTGGTCGGAGGAGACCACGATGAGCGTGTCGCCAAGCACGCCCTGGCCGGCCAGGGCATCGAGGATGCGGCCGACGTGGTCGTCGGCGTAGCGGACGCCGGTGTCGTAGCCGTCGAACATGCGGCGCACGTCCTGCATGGAGGCGGCCTGGGAGGGCTGGCGCGGGAACCGCGTTTGCGGAACAGCGGCAAACCCGCGCATCTCCTGGGCGGAATGCGGACCGTAGCTCTGCCAATGTTGCTGCCGCACCTCCTCGGTCAGCCAGGCAGGGAGCGGCTCCTCGGCGAAAGGGTCGCCGAACTCGGCCGGCGAGCGGTAGGGTGTGTGCGGGTCCCACATGTTGACGTGCAGGAACCAATTATCCGTCTTGCCGTTGCGGGCGAGCCAGTCGATGGCGACGGGGGCGACCTCGTCGGCGCGCTCCTGCCCGCCCTTGCCGGTATTGTAGATCTCGGAGAAGCCGGCATACCAGTGCCAGGCGGAGTGCCGCTCGCCAAAGGGGCTCACCGTCACGGTGCGCAGACCGGATTGGCGCAGACAGGACATCCAACTCGTCCGGCCCAATGTCGAACGAAACTGGCGGCCGGCGCCCTCGACGAACGGCTCGGCCGCCACGCCGCCGTGGTTGATGACGCCGGTGTGGATGCCGAGCCGCCCCGAGAACAGCGAGGTGCGGCTGGGCAGGCAGGGCACGTCGGTGGCGTAGCACCCATCGAAGCGCACACCTTGAGCAGCAAGCGCGTCAATGTTCGGACTGGTTTGCCGGTGGTAGCCGTAGCAACCCAGGTGGTCAGGGCGCAAGGAATCGATATCGATGTAGAGAATACGCACGGGCTAGAACCTTCCTATAGCTTTCCCGGTGTCGTTGCCACTGGTGGCTGTCGTCTGCTCGCCGCTCGCACCGCCCCACATTGTCATGCCCGATCCCGCCTCACCATTCTGGCGGCGGGTAGAGCGCCAGCGCGGCGGGGTTGCGCGCTTCGAGGAAGGAGGCGAAGGCGGCATACAGCTCGCGCGCCTCGGGTAGGTGCTCTGCCAGCACGTCGTGCTGTTGCAGCGGATCGCGACGCAGATCGAACAGCATGGAGGTCCAGGCGCCACCGCCGGGCTTGAGCATGTGGTGGGCGTCGTCGGTCGGACCGCTCGGCGCGCCGGCCGCCGTGGGCGGGACGTAGATCAGACTCCACTCGGCCGTCGTGATGGTTGGCGTGCCGCGATGCTGGATGGAGATCGCTGCCTGACGGCCGGGGTCTGCCCCACCTTCCAGCGCCGCCCGGAGCGAGCTGCCCTCGCAGAATGAGGGGATGTCGCCGCCGGTCAGGTCCAGCAGCGTCGGCAGGAGGTCGATAGGCTGGACCAGCGTGCCGAGACGCTGGCCCGCTCCCAGTCCGGCCGGGTGCCGGAGCATGAAGTTCTGGTGCGCCACCGCCTCGAACAGCGGCGCCGGCTTGCCGATGAGGCCCTGGTCGCCGGGGTAGTCGAGGTAGTGGCCGTGGTCGGACATGACGAGCACGATGGTCCGCTCGCGCAAGCCAAGGTCGTCAATGGCGGCCAGCACCCGCCCCACCCAGCGGTCCACCATCGTGACCTCGCCGGCGTAGAGCGCCCGCACGTGCTTGAGCTCGGCGGCGGAGAGGTAGTCGGCCGGTCCATAGCGAGGCGAGAGGACGATCTCGCCCGCATAGCCCGGATCGTACATGTCGGTGTGGTGCTGGGGCGGGTCCCACGGCTCGTGGGGGTCGAACTCGTCGATCCAGAGCAAGAAGGGCTGCACGGAGCGGTTGCGCTCCAGCCAGCGCAGCGCCGCCGTCATAGTCTGAGGGGCGAAAAAGTCGGCCTCCTCCTGCCGCTCTGCCGTTTTGGGCAGATAGTTGGTCCGCAGGCGCTCAGGATTGCGCAGCTTCTCCGGCGCCGCCGGCAGCGCGATCGGACGGGACAGGTCGAGGATGCAGCGATCACCCTCCTGGCCGCGGATCCACTGCCAGGTCCGGAAGCCCCGGTCGAAGCAGTGTCCGTCGCGGAAGAGATGATAGGTGTCGGCGATGAGCGCGGTGGCGTAGCCCCGCTCGGCAAAGAGGATGGACAGCACCGGCAGGTCGTGGGGCAGTGGCGTCCAGCCGCGATGCGGCCAGGTCGTGCGGCCAGTGAACAGGTCGGTGCGGCAGGGGATGGTGGGGCAGGAGCCGATGTAGGCGCGGTCGAACACGGCGGCCTCAGCGGCGAAGCGGTCCAGGTGGGGCGTGCTGATCCAGTCGTTGCCATTGGCGCCCAGGTGGTCGCGCCGGAGGCTATCGAGGCAGATGCAGACGACATTGTAGGGTGGCAAGCGCTCTGCCACAATGGCTCCTCAGCTAGCGGGCCCGTGCCCGACGACAGACACCTATGGTAGCCAACCGGCTGACGTTGTCCAGGCGGGGGCACCGAGCACCGTGCTTCACGGCGACTGCTCAGAAAGCAGGAAATAACCCGGGTGACGGAAATGCCGGGGCCGCGATTGCAGGGCCCGCAAGCGGGCGCCCTCGGCCAAGCGACCGGGCGACTGCGGTCCCTTTCATTCTGGAAGCACGTCCACCGGACGGGGGATACTGCATGTGCTACGGTGATGATGGCATGCCTCAGGAGGTGGAGACGTGAAGGACGCTGCACGCGACCCTGCATCGGCGGCCATCCCGGCCAAGAGGCCACTGAGCCCGCATCTATTCTCCGGCCCCACAGGCACTGTGGGCGACGTGCGTGTGCAGAGCGGCTACCCCATCTGGAGCCTCGTCGCCGACTGGATGGCACGAGACTACAACGATGGCGCGGTGATTGGGGATTACGCGCTTAATCCCGGCGAGTGAGAGGCGGCCAAACGGTATTATGCCGATCACAAGCCTATCATCGATGCCCGCATCATCCTCAATCAGCAGCCCGAGGATGATGACGATGTGCCGGCCATGCGCACCGCCGAAGACTTCTTCGCCTGGGTCGCGCACCGTGGTGAGGCGGGCGATCGGGAGACCTCGACAATATCGCGCGCCTAGTGGCGATGTTGCTGGTGGACGAGGGTATTGGACGCGACCTTGTGCAGGCGCTGGTCGCCGAGGGATTCGTCGCGATCCACTGGCTGGATATCGGTCCCAAAGGCGCCAGCGATTCCCTGGCGTTCTTCCAGGCCCAGCAGAGAGGGCTTGCGCTGTTCACGCACAACCGTGACGACTATGTGCTGCTGGCGACCGCCTGGCACGATTGGGGGCTGGGCGATCACCACGGCGTGATCGCCCCCAGGCCGGGGATGCGACAGCTCATTCCGCCACGGTTGTATCCCGTCATGCGCCGCTACTGCGCGGACCTCTCCTCGTTCGTGAACCGGATCGAACTGTATTGACCTGATGAGACTTCGGATGGTACGACAACAGCGATAGTATCCAGCGCCAGCTGACGAGCGCATCCATGGCTGAGCGAATGATAAAGGCTCGCCGTCGGACTAAGATCATTCTAGTTGGATAACCCGCACAACTCCTGCCGCTCGGTTGGCCATTTCCTGATCCCAGGTGAGCAAAGGGAGGTTGAGCACTGCTGCCACCGCGACGTATACCGCGTCGGCGCCACGGAGCCGGTAATCGGCCGCCAGACGTGCCGCTTCGGAAGCCATTTCCGCATCCAGCGAGACGAGGCGCAAACCAGGCACACGAACGATCGCTTCAGCCGCCTGACGACCCAGCGCAGGGATACCCGTGCGCCTGGAGATCGCTCCGGCCACCTCGGGCAGCACAACCGTAGGTACGGTCAATGGATCATCGTCCGCCGAGTATTGAGCGAGCCGGCGGCGACTCTCCTCGTGATGAACCTCCAGCGGAAGCAGGGCGCTCACCCACAGACTCGCGTCGACGACCATCAGAGATCCCTCCGGCCCTCGCGCACGGCTTCAACAGCCGTAACTCCGTCTGACCAATGGGCGCCGATCGCCTCGCTCAGCCGGTCCCAGTTCTGCCAAAAGGCCTCCGGGTCGCGTGCAGCCTCTGCCGGTTCGGTTACCGCCGATAGGCGAGCCACGACGCGGCCGTGGTAGGTAATCTCGAAGCCGGTTCCCTTTTCACGGACCTGCCGCAAGATCTCACTCGTTCGTTCCTTCAGGTCACGTACGCCGATGCTTTGCATCCCTACCCGCCTCCGTTGTGCGCCCAATTGTGGGCACAGTGTACCGCGCCGGGGCCGGTGGGACCGATCGTCCCTAGGATCGGGCTGGACGATCCGTGTGCTACGATCCGCTACGCGCCTACACCAGAGGCGCCGCGACATCTTATCAAACGGAAAGCGAGCGCGGCATGCGCATCACCGGCATCACCACCTTCCTCGTCGATGCGACCCCTCCCGGTGGCTGGGGCGGCGGCGGACGGAACTGGCTGTTCGTGAGGGTCGATACCGACGAGGGCATCTCCGGCATTGGGGAGGCGAGCGGCTGGCCGCGGGTGATCCAGACGGCCATCGACGACCTCAGCGTTGTCGTCGTGGGCGAGGATCCCTGCCGGATCGAGCGGCTCTGGCAGAAGATGCTGCTGGCCATCATGGGGCACGGCATGACCGGCGTGGTCGGCGCCGGCGCCATGACCGGCATCGAGATCGCCTGCTGGGACATCCTGGGCAAGAAGCTCGGCGTGCCGGTCTGCGACTTGCTCGGTGGGCGTGTCCGCGATAGCGTGCGCGTCTACGGCCATGCCGGCAACGCGCAGCGCGCCCAGGAGCTGGTTGGTCGCGGCTACACGGCGTTGAAGTGCGGCGGACCACACAACCCGGTGCCCACGGTGCGCGCTGTCCGCAGGGCCGTGGGGGACGATGTGGACGTCTGCGTCGACGTCCACGGTCCACCCTGGTTCACCGTGCCCGACGCCATCCGCGTGGGCCAGGAGTTGGAGGAGTACGACATCCTCTTCTACGAAGACCCCGTGGCTCCGGAGAACGAGGAGGCGCTGGCTCGCGTGGCCGAGGCGGTGAATGTGCCGGTGTCGGCCGGCGAGCGCCACGCCACCATCTACGGCTTCCGCAACCTGATCGAGCGCGACATCGTGGACGTGATCCACCCCGACACTGGTCGCGCCGGCGGCCTCTTGCAGATGAAAAAGATCGCCGCCCAGGCCGAGTCGCACTTCATCCAGATGGCCCCGCACGACGGCTCCAACGGTCCGGTGGCCGAGGCGGCAGCAGTCCAGCTGATGGCCGCCATCCCCAACTTCCTGATCCTGGAGCACCTGGCCGACGACGTGCCGCAACGCTACGAGGTGGCCACGGAGCTGAAGGTGGTGGACAGCCACATCGCCGTGCCAACCGCGCCGGGGCTGGGCATCGAGCTGAACGAGGAGGCTTGCCGCGCTCACCCGGGCGGTCAGAACGTCGGCAGGGTCAACCAGCAAGTTCTGGACGCCACCTACGTGCAGGCCCGCTCGCGCCGCCGCCGGTTGATGGGGCGAGAAGAAGGGTAGGAGGCAGACCGGTGGCAGAACATGGCAGTGTCCCACGCCGGCGCTGGGGTAGGAGCAACCTCTCTATCCCGGTCATTCCCTTTGGCACGCAGGGATTCGGCAACAACTTTGGCTTCGTCTCCGACGAGGACACCACGGCGCTGGTCCATCGCGCCATCGAGCTGGGCGTGAACCATTTTGACTGCGCCCGCTGCTACGGCGACTCGCTGCGCAAGCTCGGCGTTGCGCTGCGCGGCGTTCCTCGAGACCACGTCATCATCTCCGGACGACTGTGCCTGCACGCCAATCGCTCCGCCCTGCAGCCGCCGCTGGAGCCGACCGCGGACGACGCCAAGCGGGACATCGAGGACCAACTCTCCTTGCTCGGCCTCGACTACTTCGATGCCGTCCTGGTCCACGACCCATCTGATATGACGCCTGTGCTGGCGAGTGGTGGCGCGCTGGAAGGGCTGCTCGCGCTCAAGGCACGGGGCCTGGTGCGCAACGCCGGCTTCGGCATGCGGCCGCACGACTTCCACCAGCAGGCGCTGGCCACCGGCGACGTGGACGTGATGCTCACCTTCAACGACTACAACCTGCTGCGGCAGAGCGCCGCGGCGCCGGGCGGCATCCTAGAGGAAGCGGCGCGGCGGGACGTCGGGGTGCTCAACGGCTTCTCTATCGTGCGAGGCATCCTCACCGGCGCCGATGTGGACGAGGCGGCGCGTAAGGGCGGCTGGCGCAACGCCGAGGACATCGAGCGGGCCAAACAGATACGGACGTGGGCAAGGCAGCGGGGGGTGAGCCTGCTGGCGCTGGCGCTGCAGTTCTGCCTGCGCGAGGGCCGCATCCAGGGCAACCCGCTGGGCAATCAGAGCGTGAGCAACCTCGAGCAGAACGTCGCCGCCGTCAGCGCGCCGCTCCCCGACGACATCTGGCGCGCCTTTGAGGAGGCCAAGCTGTGAGCCAACCTGCTACTACTGCCGCTGATATCGAGAACCGGACCGACGCAGCCGCCCCGCGTGCCTTGCTGCTCCTGGGGCAGGCGCCGGAGCAGACGGCCCAGTTCCACAATCAGCCGGAGCACTGGGCCTTGCTGGCCGAGCACCTGCGGGCCGCCGATCTGAGCACCCGCTGGATCACCGACGACCTGAGCGTCCTGAACCAGGCCGATCTGGCGCGCTTCGACGTGGTTCTCAACTACTCGACGGGGCTCGCCCCCACCGACGATCAGGCAGCCGCCTTGCTGACGGCGATCCGTGGGGGTGTGGGCTTCGTCGGCCTGCACGCGGCCACCGCCACCTTCCTCAACCAGCCGGCGTACCTGGCGATGGTCGGGGCGCGTTTCCGCCGCCACGACCCGATCAAGCGCTTCACCATCGCCTTCACCGGCCGGTCCCACCCCATCACGGCTGGCCTCGCCGACTACGAGCACGAGGACGAGCTCTACGAGCTCACCGCCGACTTCGTCAACCGCGACAACGTCGTCCCGCTCGACGGCATCGAGGTGCTGGCGGAGGCGGAGGGGCGCCCGATGGTCTACGTCAAGCGATACGGCTCCGGCCGCGTGGCCTACCTGGCGCAAGGCCACGACCACCGCTCCCTGGGCCATCCCACCTATCGCGACTTGTTTACGCGCGCCGTCGCCTGGGCAGCCGGCCGGCTGTGAAAATGGGCAATAACCGAGAGGACGGGGGCGCCGGGGCCGCGATTGCGATCGGCGGCCAGGAGGGCCGGACTGCGGTCCCTTTCATGTGGCGACGGCCGTCCGGGGGTGGAGGATACTTTGATCGGCATCGCGCGGCGAAGCGCCTGGCCCGTGGGACTGCCTCCGGCTACTCCCTAGGTTTCAGTGGCAGCACTCCCAACTGGCGCAGCACGCTCAGCCAGCCTACTTCGCTGTTGTGCTGGACCACCTTGCCGCCGGCAACACGGTTCATCGCCAGGAACTGGCACTCGACCGTCTTGCTGGTCGGGGCGATCCCCATAAATGTGCCGGTATGGGTGGCACGCAAGAGGCAAAACGTGGCCACGGTATCGCCTTCGGCGATTTGCTGCTGCACGCCGAGGCTGACGTCAGAAAAAGCGGCAAGGACGAGCGGGACCATGCGCCTGGTCTCAGCGAAGCCGGGATGCGCGTCGAACACGGCCGAGTCGTTGCGCCAGATTCCCTCCAGAGCCTTGCGGACGAGGGCCTTCTGCTCTTCCTCTACCACCACAGTGACTCCTCACGCTGAATGCTGCGCCGTAGTGTACCTGGCATCAATCACCAGCAGAGGTCTCGGCGCCCTTCGCGCACCGCCGTCGGCGTCCATCGACGCGACCTATGTGCCATCGCCCTCACGGCGGCGATTGACGAGACCGGAGGAATAGGAGATCAGCTCGTGGCACAACCAGAGTCAACTAGCCAACGTACGTCACGATACGGTGTCCACCCCGCCTTCGCCATGCAGGAGTCGACGCTGGCGAACTTGAAGGCCAAAACCGGCCAGTCGCTGGACGAGTGGATCAAGCTGCTCGAGGAGTCGGGTCCGGCGCCAGAGAAGTCGCGCGCCGACTGGCTCAAGGCGCGGCACCATCTGGGGACCAACGTGTCCGCCTGGATCGCCGAGCGGGCGGCCGGGCGGGATCCCGTAGCGGAGTACGACCCCGACGCGCTGGTCGCGGCCATGTATGCCGGTCCCAAAGCTGCGTTGCGCCCGGTGTACGAGCGCCTGCTGACGCTGGGGCTGGAGCTGGGCAACGACGTTCGCGCCTGCCCCGCCACCACGATCGTGCCGCTCTACCGGCATCACGTCTTCGCCGAGCTCAAGCCAACCACCCGCACCCGCATCGACCTCGGCCTTGCCTTGAAGGATACGCCGGCCACGGGGCGGCTGATCGGCACCGGCGGGCTGGGCAAGGGCGACCGCGTCACCCATCGAATCCCTGTCAGCAGCCTCGACGAGATCGACGAAGCAGTGACCCGCTGGCTCGAAACAGCCTACGACCTCGATGCCTAAACAGACTATGACCAACGCATCGTCCAGCCTGGCAAATGGTCTGTGTCGCCCAGTTAGGACTTGACACGTGTCACCCAACGCTGGCATGATACAGATATGCCTGAGCGGTCAAGCAATTACCAGCAGCCTGACGATCTGAACCCACTGGGGGCGCGGGTCATTGGTGAGGCGACCGGCGACGTGCTGGAGCAGCCAGAGCCTAGGGTGCGTGAGAAGAATCCGCATGCGGCAGCGCTCGGGCGGTTGGGAGGCAAGAAAGGGGGGCCGGCGCGAGCAACGAAGCTGAGCGCGTCGCGGCGCAGCGAGATCGCTCGTAAGGCAGCACAGGTGCGATGGCGTAGTAGGCGCGGGGAGCAATAGCAACAAGGCGGTTAATTGCTTGATATGATGCCAAAGAGCGCTAACGAATTCGTTGAACAGCAACTCAACGAGCGCCTGTCGCTGGTAGAAGATGCTTTCGACTCCGATGCCTTATGTATCGTCGGTCCCCTTTTCGACGGCGTAGATGATTTGATCCGTGCCGAGATCCAGGGCATGCAAGGACGAGAGACTCGGCGGGCCCGCCTCGCCGTGATGCTCACGACCCCCGGCGGATTCATCGAGACGGTCGACAGGATTGTCGCCACGTTCCGGCATCACTATCCGGACCATGTCAGTTTTATCGTCCCGAACTACGCCTACTCCGCCGGCACGGTGATGGTGATGTCGGGCGATGAGATCTTTATGGACTACTACTCCCGTCTGGGGCCAATCGACCCACAGGTAGAAACGCGCAGCGGGAGACAGGTATCAGCGCTCGGCTATCTCAAACAGTGGGAGCGCCTGATGAAAAAGGCGGAGGCCGGGGAGCTGAACACGGCGGAGTTTCAGTTGATGATCGCCGGGTTCGATCAGGGCGAACTCTACGACTTCGAACAGGCGCGGGACCTTTCCATCAGCCTCCTGAAGGAATGGCTGGTGAGATACAAGTTCAAGGATTGGCATAGGACGGAGACTCGCCAAGTCCCCGTGACGAACGAGATGCGAGAAGGCCGGGCCGAAGCGATCGCCAAGGATCTCCAGAACACCGACAAGTGGCACAGTCACGGGCGCGGCATCTCGATGGCTGTCTTGCAGCGAGATCTCAATCTGAAGATCGACGACCTTGAGCGCGACGCCGAACGGTGTGAGCGGGTCAAGCAGTACCATGACTTGCTGGCCGACTACATGGTGAAACTCGGGCGATCGGGTATGCTTCACACGGTCGATAGCTTCGTGACCTATCTGAAGGAAGAATGAGGGGCGATGTGATGGCCGACCGGTTCACCCTAGAGGAAGTCCTGGACCGAAATCCGCGAATCGACCGGGAAAAGCTCGAGGAATCGATGGCGGTGCTGCGTCACCTCCGCGAAGATGGCCTGGCGAGAAAAGGGTACGATCTAGTCCCCCCGCATGGAGGGCGACGCGTCTCCGCCCAGGATGACGCGCGGTCCGAGCCGCGACGGATAAGGTCGCGACGCTCGCGAATGCCCAAGTAGCGACGCGATCCCGTTGGGCGGGGCAGCGTTCGTCATCCATCGAATCCCTGTCAGCAGCCTCGACGAGATCGACGAAGCAGTGGCCCGCTGGCTCACGGCAGCCTACGACCTCGATGCCTAAACAGACTATGGCCAACCTGGATGCGACCGGCGACCATTCCGCATACTGCGACAGACCGCTCCTTAGTTGTTGACGTACCAACGGTTCGGTGGCAAATTACCAACGAGCGTGAGAAACATTCGGAGGAAAAGCATGGCGTCTCCCAACGTAGCGGATTGCGTCGACGACAATGACCATCTGGCGCTGGAGCCCGGTCCGGTGTGGGATTCGTTCGAGCAGTTCCGGTTGGCCGGTGCCAAACAGCTTCCGGCGCAGCTCCGCGACAACCAGGTCGGCTGGCTCACTGTCAGGGGACGGAAATACGCGATCATGACCGGCGCCACCTTCCATCGCGTCTATGGGGCCACTCAGGATGCCGGCCGCTTGGCACGGGGACTGCACCTTATCCGGCAGGCCGTGCAACTGGTGCTGCACTCACATGGGTCGGATGTCGCCATCGAGCACCTGCGCGACCTGGCTCTCTCAACGCCAGTGCTGGAGCCGGCCCTCTCTCGGCAAGAGACGGATCTCCATTTTTTTCCGGAGGAACAGGCGGACGAGGCTGACGTCTTGAGAGCAGGTGAGCCGTTCGAGTTGGATCCCCGGAAAGTCAGCCGCCCGACATGGCACGGGCGGGGCTGACTGGTGCCGGAGATCATCGACGTCGGTGCGCTGGAACGACGTCTGGCTCCCCTTTCGCACGGGACCGAAGCGCTCACGGTCTTGCGGACGGCGCTGCAGCAAGTCGACCGATACGTGCCGCCGTTGCCTGACGACGATGCGGACGTGCTGTTCAACGTCGCGCTGCTGGATCCGTTCGCCCAGTGCAGCAACGCCGCGCTCGCGGCCGCAGAGCGGCGCGCCTCGATGACACTGCTCGGCTGGCGAGTGTTCGGGGCGTTGCTGCGAAACATCCAGGTTCGGGAAGCCGTGGAGGAGGTTGCCATCCGAACGGCCTGACTAGCACCGCGGTACCCCCCTTCACTCCCGCCGATCACACGACTGCGTGCGGTGTGCAGGGAGCGTTGTCGTATCAAGGCGGAGATGCTTACCTCACCCCGCGCTGGTTACCGTTTCCGCTTCCCCGATGCATGGGCTGGCAAGCCCACCGTGCGTGCCAGCAGCCCTTGGATCTCCTAGCGACGAAGCACAGCCCCGAACAGCCCTCCTTGAGAGCGGTGCGCCACGAGGTCGGCCTTAGGGAGACCCGTCAGATCGGCACGAAAATGCACACCGCTGACGGCTGGAGGCAGGTTGGGCTCGACCTTTGGGATCACCGTCGGCTCGAAGAAAGCAAGAGAGCTCTCGGCGACATGGCGGTCAAATCGCTCCTCCTGGGCATGTCGCCAACTGTCGCCCAGGGTCTGAGCCACTACCTGATCAACGTGAAGGAGGAGCTGCGGGTTATGGCCGACCCGGGAGCGCACCTCGCTCACTAGATCCGCGAGTGCGGTGCCGGCTCCCGCTTGCTCAACCAGCACCGAGGCGACGAGCACCCGGGTCCCCGGCACAGGCAGGAGCTGCTCGAGCGCAAAGTGGTGCTGCCGAACGCGGCCCGTGGCACTCTTCACCTCGATGCGCTGGCTTCCGGCACTGAAGTCGTAGCGGTCACCAGGCAGGACGTGCCACGCTGCAGCCAACGGCGCGGGGTCGCGCAGCCGCGCCATGAGAAGAATTTCCGCCCACAAACCTTGCACTGACTTCCGAGGAGCGGTGACTATCGACCGGAACAACTCAACGAGCCGGTCTATGGCCCTACTGACGTCGACATGTGAGGGCTCCTCGCCGAGGAACGCGACGACGGCAGCCGCAATCCGGAGGAAGTACAAGTGCAGCGCTCGGTCCCTGCCAGTGCATCGCACGACCGTGAATCTCCCCTCCTCGACCGAGCCGTCGAGCTGGGTGACTCGACAGTCGACGTCGTGCTGAACCGTCAGGTGCTGCAGGACGATCGGGGCCGGCCAAGCCCGCTCCCTGCCGTCAGCAACCGCGACGAGGAGCGAGGGTTCTCCCTGAGGATCCTTCCCGAGTCGGTGATGCCTGTAGCCTGGAATACGCGTGGCCGTGAAGCGGGACGCAGTGCCCGCGTCAGCACTTGGTGATCGAAGCGCCTCGAAGGAGGAGACTAGATCCAGCATGCACCCTCAGTTCGGCTGCGGCTGACTGACCCAGCCAGCCTCCATCGCACGAGGCACCCAGACGGCTATGGCTGGCACGTTCTCGGCTAGGGTCGTCGAGCCTCGCTTCACTCCGAGCGTATGAATCTGGACGGTCAGCGTGTTGGGCACATGAATCTTACCGTCGCCTGGATAGGTCACCGTTGATCGGGCGGTCGAGCGGTCGTAGTTGGCGCCCTGGAAGAGCGTGGGGATCTGGTCGTCAGCGTCGACCGTGCGCTCGCGAGTCGCGCCCCCACTCATCCGATACACGCTGCACGTGGCGTCAGGATGCTGCTCCAGGTACCTGCCAACCTGGAGCAGCAGGCCGGTGAACTGCACCGAGTCGACGAGCCTGGTAACGCGAAACCTTGTGAGGAGCTCCTCGTACGCGACGCGCAGCGGCACGCCGGACGCCACGCTGTGGATCTGCACGTCCGTCCGCCGGGGGTGACCATCGTCGGGGCGGAACCTGTCGTCGAAAATTGCTTCGAACCGCGCCACAAGCTCGCGGTTGGCCCGCACTGCCTCGGGTGAGTCGTGCGGTGCCTTCGGCTCGAACCAGCTGTCGGCGTAGCAGCCGCGAACGGGCTCCAGGTCGATGACCATATCACGCGTCGGGCGCAGGCTGGGGTCCAGGAAGAATGCGCGACGCCAATCGCGGAGGGAGCTGCCGGTCGCCCGATGCTCTCTCAACTGCTCGCGGAGTCGCCCCTCGTGGTCGACGTACCCGCAGTACGCCCGGAGCATCTCGTCGGACAAATACACCCGGCAGTAACCAAGGTAATCGGCCTTGTAGCCGAACCAGCGCGCGCGCTGCTGAATGGTGTCCGCCTGGTTCATGCCGGGCCCGCGCGGCATGTAGGTGACCGTGAGGCCCTCAAGCGTGTAGCCCCGGTTGAGAACCTCACCGCCCACGACGATGTGTGAATAGATCTGCCGCCAGTCGGGCTGCGGGGTCTGCCCACGCGCGGCGTTCACCTCGGTAACCAGCGTGTGCCGGATCGCTCGCCTGAGACAGGAGACCAGTTCCTCAAAGGCCGGAATGCCTTGCACGGTGCCGCTGAGGTCCATGTACGCGAGCCGAAAGTCCTCAATGAGATCACGGTAATCGGCCTCATCCTCTCCACCAGCAAGGACGCCGCCCCAGAGATTAATGACGTACCATCCCACTTCTGCGAGGAGCACCTCATTCCGACGATCTCGCTCGATGTTGCCCGCTATCTTTGCCGACCAGTAGGACGCGTTCGTACCTCGTTCGAGCTTCGGCTTGCGCCACTCCCAGTGGCGACCGTGCCAGAAGTCGCCATCGCAGCATACAACGATGCATGCACCCGCGAAGACCAAGTCCGGCTTGCCGGGCAAGCTCTCGACGTTCTTGCGATAGCGTACGCCCATCCGCCACAGCTCACGCCGCAGCAGCAACTCATGCGTCGTGTCGCTGCGCCGGTTGCGACGCTTCACGAGCGCACTCGCGGCAGACGCAGGCTGGAGCCCTTTGAAGGACGCGGTCATCGTTGCCATCACTCATATTATCCGCGAATTCGCTGACGAGCAGGCAATGGTTGGCGATACCCCGTCCAGTTGTCAACAGCGGCGAGGACCGCCGAGCGAGCAACGCGAGATACCGGAGGCCCGGCGGCAATTAGGCAATGCGGCAGCGTTTGCGCGGATGGGACAGTTAGATGTCGCTCCAGTGGGGGTGCCTCGTCCCCGGCACGGTCCACGCCGAGACTGTCCGAAGTATGCTGGCGGCCTCCGCTGTCCTCTGCACGCTCAGATCCGAGGATGATGGCCGTATTGGCACCTAGCCGCGACGTTTTCGGCACTGGCGAGGTGATCAGGGGGTAGGGCTCTATTCGCGCCAGGGCCAGAAGCAGACCTTGATGGCTTGCTGCCGCTCTACCAGGTCGACGCCCTGATCGTAGCGCTCCAGCGGGAGGTGATGCGTGACCAGCGGCGCCAGGTCCAGCCGACCCTGTCGGATCAGCTCGACGGCGTGCTTGGCGGCCCCGCGGCTGTGGCCGGGATAGCCGCAGAGGCGCAAGCGGTGATGGTGACGGGGACTGAAGGTGTAGTCCTCGCGCTGCACGCCGAACAGCGCCACGACGTCCGCCGTGCGGTCGAGCAGGAACTGCACCGAGGCACGGCCGCCGACACAGTCCACGGCGCAGTCGATGGCCGGCGCAGCGGGCCGCGCTGGGTAGCGCTCACCGAGACCGTCCACGCCTGGACCAACAGCGGCAAGTTCAACGTCCGCGTGTCGCGTTGTCTCCATCGCTTGCTCGCGGAGGACTCCGACCGCCAGCGGATCAGCCTGAACCAGTGTGTCGTGATGCTGCTGGCGCGCGGCGACGCCCAGGCGCGAGTGGAGCAACGGATCGAGGCGCTGGAGAAACGTCTCGCTCCGCAAGAGTACGCTGAAGCGGACGCCGCGGGACCACGTAAACGGGCAACTCCTGCTCGACCTGGTAGGTGAACAGCGGGTCTGCCACCGTCGCGAGCACGGCCGTCAGATCATCGACGTCGACAGTTGCGTGCAGGTACACCCCTGGAGGATCGCTGCCCTCACCTACCATGAACGTAGCGGTGGGATACTGGGCTCGGATAACCCGCTCCAGATCATCGATCGCCCGCTGGGTTGCCGACTCAACGTCGTGACTATTACGTTCTTGGATCATCGCCGCTCGCCTCCTTGTACCTGGATAGCATCTATGAATGTCCGTGCCCAGCGCAATGCCCGGGACACCTCGCGCTCGTTCACCCTATCGTGGCCATAGTCGGCGATGTGCCGAAGCGCCAGGGTGTTGGCAAGGGTATCGCGTAGGCTGGAAGGATAGACCTTCCACCGATGGACGAGGTCGCCGGCAAACCGTGCCTGGACGAAGGCGTGGCAGAATTGGGGCGCCGGGACGCAAGCCGGCAGTTACCGCCCAACGAGCTGCTTGACGTCGCCTTCCCACTTGGCCTGGACCGACTGCAGCGCGGTCAGGGGCGTCTTTTGACCCGTCCAGACGGCGTCCATGTTGTCCGTGAAGTCGCTGCCGAACTGGCTGGCGTTGTCGATGATGTTGGTGGGGTCGCCGAAGCCGGCTTTGATCCCGCCCTCGAACACCGAGACGAAGTCGTCCTGACTCATGGCGAAGCCGGGGATCTTCAGGATGTCTTGCGCCCATTTGCCGAGATAGCTGGTGTCGGCCAGCGGCGGGTTGTCCTTGGCGTAGCTGATCAGGTCGTCGGCGCCCTTCCCACGCACCGCGAAGATGGTCAACTGGAAGCCGGCGTCCAGGTTCTTGGCCTGCTGGCAGAGGTACCAGGCGTTGTCCTCCCGCTGCATGGTGTTGCGTCCACCGGGGCCGTAGGGGAAGGGGGCGATGCCCCAGGAAAAGTTGGGCTGGGCGGCCGCGGCGCCCCGCTCCAGCCAGCCGCCCGCCTGCTGCACCATGCCCAGGCGACCGCTGAATAGGCCGTGCTGCGCCGTGATAGCCTTGGCCGCGTCTCCGGTGGGGAAGACGCGGTACTTGAGCATCAAGTCAGCTCGCCAGCCCATGGCGTCCACCATCCCCTGCCGCGTGGCGTAGACCGCCGTGAGCGGCGTGCCGTGGTAGACGGACGAGTCCTCCGGCCCGCCCGTGTTGTTGAAGGGATCGCTGTTCCAGAGCCAGGCCAGCGAGCCGCAGGTACCTGTGCCCATGGTCAGGCCGAAGATGGAGGTGGTCGGGTCGCCCGTGTCGTGGGTGAGGCTCTGGGCCGTCTGGACCAGCTTATCCGTCGTCCAGCTCTTGTCGTTCCAGTCGATGGGCGGCAGCGGCACGCTGTACTTCTCGAACAGCGTCTTGTTATAGGCGATGAAGTTGGGATTGCTGTTCCAGGGGATTGCGTAGAGCTTACCGTCCACGGTGTACTGCTTCACGTACAGGGGGAGCAGGAAATCGGTGTTCACGTGCGCCTGTCCCAGATAGGTGGACAAGTCGGTGAGCAGCTTGCGATTCCACAGCGTGAAGAAGCTGGCCCCGCCCCAGTCAGTAAACACCGTTGGAGGGGTCCCACCGGCGACGAGCGCCAGCAGCTTCTCGCCATAGGACGTCTGCCCGGGCGAGATCACCGTGACCTTGATCGCCGGATTGGCCTGCTGGAAGGCCGGGGCGATGCCGTCGTTGGCGAACTTGCCGAGCAGGGGATCCTCAGGGACCAGCCAGGAGATAGCGACGGTGCCGGCCGGCGACTGAGCCGCGGCGGTCGCGGGCGAGGCGCCAGCGTGGGCGACCGCCGCGGTTTGGCCAGTCGTGGTCGCTGCAGCCTGGGCCGCGCTGGATGACGCGGTGGACGGGGCCTGACCCGTCGCGGCACAGGCTTGCAAGAGGGCTACCGCACCGGCCCAGGCCAGCGCCCGTCCTCCCGAGCGCAGAGCGGCGCGCCGCGTCCAGGAACGAGCGGCAAACGGGGTGAGCATGTGGCCTATCCTTTCTCCTGAAGCGAAGGGCGGCTCCGGTATCGGCCCCTCACGCCCGGCGCGGTTGCCAGGTGACGGTCTGGTGGCAGGGGCCGTGCTGCACCACGGCGTTGGACGCGGTGTTGGCATCGAGCATGGCCTCCTTGGTGCCCTTCTGGCGGGAGAAGGCCAGCTTGAGCTGCTCGTCTTGCAGGGAGATCGCCTGGAGGCCGTTGTACTGGTAGAAGGAGGTGCGGAACTGCCCCGCCTGGAGCGGATCGAGGAAGGCGGAGAGGTGCGCCGGCGGCGGCTTGAGGAAGCCCTTGGGGTCCTGCGCCGCGCTCTTGAGCGCCGGGATGAGCAGCTTGTTGACGCTCAGCACCTCCTGCGTCGCCGGACCGCCGAGGAATTTGGCGAACTGGTAGGCCTCATCCAGGTGCTTACCGTGGGCGTAGACGTTGGTCACGTCGGCGTCGGAGTGGCCGATGAAGTCGGAGCCCTGGCCGTGCGGGTAGGGCACGACGTCCCAGGCGAACTTGTCCTTGATGAGCTGGTAGTACTGCGGCAAGGTGCCGGTGGAGTTCTGCTGGAAGGCGACGAAGCCGGCGATGAAGGAGTCGACGTTGCTGGCCTTGCTCAGGGCCGCCTGCTGCTCCGGCCCGACCATGACCTTGTAGTCGTTGACCAGCTTGTTCAGGAAGTCGAAGGCGTCGACCGTCTTGGGGTCGTCCAGCGTGTAGCGCATGCTGTCCAGGTTGAACGTTTCGCCGCCGTTGCTGGTCGCCCACATCTGCATGTTGCGGTCGATGTTGTCGATGCCGCTGCCGTCGATACGCAGGGCATACGTACCGCTGGGCGATTCCGACGACGGCTGGCGGGTGACCGTGCGCGCCACGTCCAGGAAGTCGGTCCAGGTCCAGTTGCCGTTCCATTTCTCCCAGGGGTCGGGCGCGCCGTACTTCTGCAGGATGTCCTTGTTGTAGGCGAGGAGCATCGAGGTGACGTAGAAGGGCACGGCGAAGGTCTTTCCGCACCACTGTTCGATGCCGATCAGCGAGTACTGCTGGGCCAGGTCGATCTTGTCCGCCTTGAAGCGGGCGCCCAGGTCGAGGATCTCGCCGCCGTCGTAGTACTTGGCGGCGCTCCAGACGTCGTGGATGAAGGTGTCCGGCGCCGTGCCGGAGGCCATCTGCGTCGCCAGCTTGGTGCGATGGTCCGCGGCATAGACCACGTCCACCTTGATCGTCGGATTCTGGTCGGCGAACGTCTTGAAGGCCGGCGCCATCAAGGTCAGCCGATCCTGCGGGAAGAAGGTTTGGTAGATGATCTCCACCGGCGCGGCAGCACCGCTCGCTGCCGGCGCGCTCGACGGGGTCGCCGAGCTGCTCGCCGAGCTGGAAGTGACGGCTGAACTGACCGACGTGGAAGCGCCGGTTGCGCTCGCTGGGCTTGTTCTGGTCGCCGCCGAGGAAGCGGCCGCGCTGGACGCGCTCGCGGCGGCCTGCGACGGACCCGACGTGGCGCTGCCGCAGGCCGTGAGCGCCACCGACGCCACACTTCCAGCCACCGCTGTTAGCCAACCGCGGCGCGTCAGTCGCGCACTGCCCGGTCGTTGGTTGTTGCTGTCACGTGTCATGCCGCTCCCTTTCCCATCCAGGCCGATAGGGCCGTTGCCGATGAACCGCGGGTTCCAGTGTGAGATCCAGCAGTATTCTACTGGTGGGATCGAGGCAGGGTCAGCGGCCCCGAGTCATTTGGGATCTCGAAAGCATCTCCTCCGACCGATGGCGCCCGGGTCGTATCCGCGGTAGCATGGTTGCGTTGGCTTATGTCGCGAGTCAGCACAAGCGGGCACGCTGCGAAAGGAGGAGTCGGTGGCATCGGTGGCAGAGGCGCTGCGCACCCTCGGTGTTGAAGCCACGGAACAAACGCTTATCGCGTCTGTCATCGATGTGATGGCGACCTTCCCACCCGCCGAGCGCCGTGGCGTGCCGGAGAGCGAGCTGACGGCGGCGGAGGCCGAGATCCTCCGCCAAGGGGGGATGGACCTCACGGCGCGAAACTATGGGGCGGACGATCCGTTCCTGCGAACGCGCTCCAAGTACGGCCTCCTCGTCGCCACTGGTCTCTCCGTGGCGAAGGTGGCGGCGAATCTCGGGACGACGGAGGCACGCGTGCGGCAGCGGCTCAAGGGGCGCACCCTCTATGGGGTGAAGTCCGGTGACGTTTGGCGGCTGCCGGGTTTCCAGTTTCTCGATGACGGTAGGCCGGTGCCCGGGATAGAACGGGTGGCGCCGCGCCTGGACCCCCACGTGAACCTCGTCTCGGTCTATAACTGGTTCACCCAACCGGATACCGACTTGCGTATCGAAGGTAGGGAAGTGTCACCGCGCGAATGGCTGGAAGCCGGCTATGACCCGGACATGGTCGCCCAGCAAGCAACAGCGATCTAGTGGGGCAAGAGCCGCCAGCCCGACCCACATTCGGGTCGCCACCCCCACGCGACGACCTCAAGCGGCTGGACCCGGCGATCCACCTCGTGTCTGCCGGCGCCGAGCTGTGGCGTATTCATTTCCGGAGCGGCGATCATCCGACGCTCTGGAACGAGTTCCGCTTCTTCGGCCCCATCGAGCGAAACCGTTTCGACCACCAAATCGAGCCGGTGCAAGCACAGGACCGGGGCATTATGTACGTAGCAACCTCCATCCCGGTGTGCCTCGCCGAGGTCTTCCAGCGCGAACGGAACATCGACCGGCGGCGCAACGCTCCCTGGCTGGCGGCGTTCCGAACCATCCGCACCCTCACTCTGGTCGATCTCACCGGGATCTGGCCGACACGCGCAGGCGCATCTCAAGAGATCAACAGCGGCGACCGCCGTCAGGCAAGGGAGTGGTCGCGAGCGATCTACGAGGCCTATCCCGCGGTCGCCGGGCTATGGTACCGCTCGAAGATGCATGGTGGCAATGCCGCGCTCGCCCTCTACGAGCGCGCAGACGTGGCCCTTCCCCCGACCCCCTCGTACCATGCAGCCTTGCGATCGATCAGCAGCTTCGATGGACTGCGGAACATTGCCGTGCAGATCGGCTACGACCTCTCCTGAGGAAGGAGAAGTGTCAGCGCCCTTCGGAATGAGCCACGCCATAATTGATATTGATAAAGAGATAAGAAAGGTACGCGTGCCAACTCAGCAGCCCAATCCTCGTTTCCTCCAGTGGGACGCCTGCCTGAACGTTCGCGACCTCGGCGACTTCCCCACCCATGGTGGCGCCGAAACGCGCTGGGGAGCCTTGATCCGTGCCGACACTCTGTGCCGTCTCACGCCGGCCGGCTGCAAGGCGCTCGTCGCCCATGGTGTGCGGACAATCGTCGACCTGCGCTTTCCGGAGGAGATCGCGCGGTTGGCGCACCCGTTCCGGAATCCTGTGACCGCCCACAACGGCGTGCAATATCTGAACGTGCCGATCACCACCGGGCGGGACCCCGTCCGAGACGCCGAGGTCTTGGCCGCTTTTGCCACGGTTCAATCGCCCGTCGAGAGCTACCAACTGGAGCTGGATGCCAACCCGAAGGGGCTGGCCCGTATCGCCACCGCCGTCGCGCAGGCGCCGGTCGGGGGCGTGGTCGTCCACTGCCATGCTGGCAAGGACCGCACGGGCATCGTCGTCGCGCTCCTGCTGTCGCTGGTCGGTGTGGCCGACGACCTGATCGCTGACGACTACGCGCTCAGCATGGTCGGCCTCCAGTCGGAGCTCGACCGCTGGCTGGCGGCGATGGCGCCAACCGATCCCGTGGAGCGGTCACGACTGGAACGGATGCAGCTTGCCGAACCGGAGACGATGCTGCAGACACTCGCCTATCTGGCCGAGCGTTACGGCGGCGCCGAGCGCTACCTGCGGTCCGGCGGCATGGCTGAGCACGACATCGCCACGATCCGGGACCGCCTCTGCACGGCGCCCGCTGTCGATTAGGGGCGACCAATCAAGATGGCTACTCGGTTCGTGAGGAGGCAAATCGCTATCGGGAGTGGCGCGTACAAGCCATGAGCGTCTTGCGCCCAATAGGTTCGCGCCGGAACACGATTCATTGGCCGTACGTCCCGATGGGAAGCCCGCGCCGGTATTGACGCGGCGTAGGGCCGCCGAGCGGCGTGACGATGCACTGCGCGCCTTGCTGGCGCCGGGCAGTACCCTCAACGTTACTCCACTCCTTGGCGTGTCCGGAGCAGCACCGCCTCCCAGTCCGGCCGGCGCGGTGGGACACCAAACTCGGTGATAGTCAACCGGATGACGTCCTGAAGGCTAATCTGGGCCGTGGGCAGGTGCGCCTTGGCAAGGATCGAGGCTGGATTGAGAGCGGGGTCCGCAACGTGCAGGTGCGGCCAGTCGACGCGGTTGCCACCGGCAGGGTGCCAATGGTACGCCAGGAGCTCGGTACCTGCCTGGTCGGTCACAAGGATAATGTATCCCAAAACGCGAACGGACCACGACCGGCGCGCCGTATCATCTTGAACGATGGCATAGTCAATCGTGACCATCAACTGTAATCGCGGGCGGCGACCGATCAATACTGGGATGCCACTGTTGAGACCGGCGGCATGCGGTTGGTCGGCCGGGTGATGGCCGCCTCGCCGGATGACGAGCACTGCCTCCGTGACGCAATCGAGCGCTTGCTGGAGCCCCCGAACAAACGCGGAAACCGCCTCGGTGGGTGCGCAACCCCAGCCTGCTGCCCAATACCGATCTCACCCACGCCTTTCGCCCGGACTGAGCGCCATGCACTCACAGGATGCAGTATTCAGAACTGGCATGCAGCCAATCCGGTACGATCACTACCTGGGAGGATGCAATCGAGAATGGACCCGCGCGTGCCCAACGCCGCGAGTGCGGTCGTCGCGCTCTATCAAGAACTGCTGGATTGCTGGAACCGGCGTGCTGCCGATGAGTATGGCGCTCGGTTCGCTGAGGATGGCCACCTGGTCGGCTTCGATGGCAGCCAGGTCGATGGACGCTCGGAGGTGACGGCGCACCTTCGCCCGATCTTCGCCGACCATCCGACCGCGGCGTACGTAGGGAAAGTCCGGGGCGTGCGCTTCCTTTCCCCCGAGGTGGCCATCCTACGCGCGGTCGCCGGCATGGTCCCGCCGGGCCGGTCCGACCTCAATCCGGCACTCAACGCGGTCCAGACGCTGGTCGCGGCCAAGCATGCCGGCACATGGCGGGTCGAGCTGTTTCACAACACCCCGGCCGCCCTGCACGGGCGTCCAGAGCAGAGCGAGCGGCTCACCGAGGAGCTCCGGGCCGTGCTCCACGCTTCCTGAGAGGATTGCGGGAACGGCGAAACTGGCCCGCGGCAACGCAAGCGTAGCGTGACGATTTTCCGCCTGACGCGATAGTAAAGGTAACGGCTGTGGCAGCAGGACAACACGGGCTCTGGCATCGGGTTTCCTCACGGCGGCGAGCGCTCCTTGCTCCCGCCGTTGCCGCAACGCTCGCGGCCATCGGAGTCGCCCTCTGGAAATCGCCGGCAGCCCAGGCGCAGGTCGCTCGACTGGCCTCCTTCGTGCCCGGCTTGGGCATCCGCGGCTACGATGTTGGATGCGGCCTGGTGGCGCCTCAACCAGTATCGCTGACGCGTGACGGCGCTGCCATGACGGTGAAAAGCCTCCTCTCCACCGGCGACGCGACGACCGTGCAGCTGGAGCTCACGGGCCTGCCGGCGACACCGCCGATCAATGCCCTGGTCCAGCCGTCATCCGACCAGCAGATCAAGCTCGCGCTGCGAGATGCCGGCGGCAGGACGTACCCGCTGGCGCCGCGCTGGGGCGGTATGGGAATGGTGAGCAGCGGCCCAACGCAGAGCCTGCGCCTGGAACGGACCTTCGCCGGCCTGGACCCCTCGGTCCGTACCGTTGACGTACTCCTCGTCGCGCCGCCGCCGATCGGGAACTGGGATGTGCGCGTGCCGGTCGTGCTGGTGCAGCAATCCGGCCTGCCCGCCGCCCAAGAGCAAACCGGCAGTGTCACCCTGCACGGCATCACCGTCAGCGTGGCCAATCTCGCGATCGATGGCCAACGCACGGTGATCCAGCTCACCGGCCAGGCTGCCCCGCCGGTCCGCTTCGTGCGCAGCCTGGGCCGAGGCGGCTTCCCGTCCCAGCGCGTGCTGCGAGACGACCACGGCCGCGAGTACCACGAGCAGCCGTCGACCGGCCGGACCTTCCCCGACGCTGGCGGCCACTTCACCGACGACGTGGCCTTCCCACCGCTGCCGGCGAACGTGCGCTCGGCCCAGCTGATCATCCCCTTCGTGATCGTGGAGGAAACCGGCGAGGCGTCGGTCCAGGTCCCCCTGGCCGGCAAGCAGGTCGGCGAGCGTATCCCGCTCACCACCACGGTGTCGCTCGGCGGCTATCCGCTCCTGATCGGCTACTCGCGGCTTCAGGGCGGGACGGACGGCGATCGCCCGGAGGCCGAGGCGTCTCCTAGTGGGTCGTTTGTGTCGTCGGGCGCCATTCGCCCCGGGATCGCGCAGCATCGACCGTCCTGGTAGGGGCAGGTCTCTGTGCCTGCCCCTACCAGGACGGCTCGGAATGGCATGCCGCACAACAACTGGCTCACTCGTTGTGTGCCATCGCAGCCGGTGTCCAGTCGGCAGGGAGCGGATCCTCGCGACATTCCTATCTTGGGGACACGGCCTTCCTCCCGTTACCCCAATTGCCAATTACGTGGAATTACCGTATTCTTCTATCGGGTGCAAGTTACGTGGAATTGGGCGGCGTCGCCGGGCCATTCTCACCTTCGTGGCGAGGAAACGGAGACCTTGGAGCGGGATAGCGGCATGCCTGCAAAGGCGGGGGCGCCAAGGATTCGGTGGGAACGGCTGCCCCTCGTCCGCGATCTGCCGCCGGCGCGGGACTGGCTGCTCCTGGGGGCCAGCACGGGTCTGTCGGCAGCGACGATCGACGCGTACTCCCGCGCCGTGGAGCGCTACCTCACCTACTGTCGGGAGCGGCGGATCAATGCGCGCGCCGCCACGACCGAGCACCTCGCCGCCTATCTCGCCGAGCTTGCTTCGGCCGGCCTGGGCCGCGCCGCACGGTTGCAGCGACTGACGGCACTCCGCCTGTTCTACGCCTACGTCGTCGAGCGGGGATTGCGGGGCGACAATCCGGCCACTGGCGCCGCAAGCGCCGGCGGGGCGCCGGACGCGGCTCGCCTACCCCTGCTTCCTGCCAACGGCGGCGCGCTGAGGCCCCAATCACGCGGAGAGACCTTGCCGTGGGTGCCGGACGACAGCGAGTGGCTCGTCGTACTGGAAGCCGCCAGGATGGAGCGACTCCGCACCCGTGTGATGCTTGCCCTCGCCTACGACGCGGCACTGGGCCGAGAGGAGATCTGCCTCCTGAGTCTGGCCGACTTCGATCCGGTCCGGCACACCCTGCGCATCCACGCGGCCATGCCAGCCGGCCAGTATCGCCGGAGGGAGCGAGTGGCGGCGCTCTCCGCGTCTATCGCGGAGGCGTGCGTGGAATATCTCCTCGACCGACGCAGCCATGATCGAGACGGTGCTCGCGGTGAGGCGCTGTTTCTATCAGAGTCGCCCCGAAATCGCGCTCAGCCGATATCCATCTGGACCTGGTCGAAGGTCGTCCACAGCATCGCCCTCCGCTCCGGAGTAGGGCGGTTCACCACCCATACGCCGCGGCACCTGCGTCTGACCGATCTCGCCCGTTCCGGCCGGAGTGCCGGCGAGATCGCCGGGTTCGCTGGCCACAGTCGACCCATCCTGGCCCATCGCTATCTCCGGCTGGCGGAGGAGATCCCCAACCCGGCCGGCGGGGACGTGGAGCGCCTGCGGGCGGAGCAAGTTGCCCGCGTGTTGTTTGAGGAACCTCTCTCCAACCTCTCCCCTGCGAGGGGAGAGGCTTAGCCGTTGGGGTTGCATTGCCCGCCCTGATCCTGCATCTCCGCTTGCAGCTCCCCTCCCTTTCTATCGAATCGGTGGGGCTGGGCAGGGTGGGGAGAGGCCGACTGGGGACGCCGCGAGGGCCCGCGCGGGCGCACGGAATGGAGAGACTCGATGCGCCGAGCCATCAACTTCCTCGGATCTCTGGCTCCCCGGAGCAGCCCCACGGGTAACCTCTGGCGTCAAACGGCATTCCTCAAGCTCTGGGCCGCTTCCACCATCTCCCAGGCGGGGTCGCAGGTCAGCCTCCTGGCGCTACCACTCACGGCCGTGCTCGTGCTCGGAGCGGCGCCTGCCCAGATGGGCCTCCTCGTTGCTGCCGGAGAAGTGCCCTCCCTTCTGTTCGGGCTCTTCGCCGGCGCCTGGGTGGACCGACTCCGGCGGCGGCCGCTGCTGATCGCCGCGGACGTCGGGCGCGCCCTCCTGTATGGCTCGATCCCAACCGCCGCGCTGCTCGGGAGGCTGCAGATCGGGCAGCTCTATCTGGTCGCGTTCAGCGGCGGGGCGCTGGGCGTGCTCTCCGGCGTCGCCTCAGGCGCGTTCCTCCCATCGGTCGTAGCTCCCGAGCAACTCGTCGAGGCGAACAGCCGCTTCCAGGCGACCCGCTCCGCCGCCCAGGTTGTGGGGCCGGGCCTGGCCGGCGTCCTCGTCCAGGCGCTCACCGCGCCGGTAGCGGTCGCGGTGGATGCGCTGTCGTACGTCGTTTCGGCATTCCTGTTGGGCCGCCTCCGCACGCCCGAGCCGGCATCGCCTGGCCGCTCGCGCCCGGCGATCTGGCGCCAGATCGCCGAGGGCATCCGTGTGACCCTCCACCACCCCCTGCTCGGCTGGATCGCGCTCGCCACCGTCCTCGGGGGCTTCTTCGACAGCGCTTTCTTCAGCCAGTACACGCTCTATGTGACCCGCGAGCTGGGCCTCGCCCCCTCCGCACTCGGGGCCATCTTCGCTCTCGGCGGCTCCGGCGGGATCGTCGGAGCGGTACTCGCCGAACAAGCCGCCCGGCGGATCGGCGTCGGTCCGGCCATCGTCACCGGAGTCCTACTGATCGGCATCGGCGACGCGGTGATCCCTCTGGCATCGTTCTTTCCGACCATGGCCGGCCCGCTCCTGGCCGCGGCCGAGCTGGTGGTGGTCTTCGGCGCCACGACCTTCGGCGTCAACCAGGCCAGCCTGCTCCAGGCGATCGTGCCCGACCGGCTGCGGGGCCGCGTCAACGCCACCATGCGGGTCACCGGTGGCGCGGCCGGCACGCTCGGCCCGCTCGCCGGTGGGATCGTCGCCACCGCCATCGGCCTGCGCCCGTTGTTCCTCATCGCCGGCCCCTGCACGGCCATCGCCGGCATCTTGCTGCTGCGCTCCCCGGTGTGGCGCGTGCGCACGCTGAGCGCCTCCGTGATGGCGGTAGCGCCGGAGCGGGTACACGAGGGGACGGCCTAGGCAGGTTCCTCGAGCGGCTACTGGGACAAGCCCGAGCAGCCGGCCGAGGAGCTGCTGGATCAGGACGCTGCTCAGGTCGCCCGGGTGCTGGCGGCGCTCGGACACCGGCAGCGACTGCTACTGCTCAAGGCAATCCTGCAGCGTCCGGCGTCGGTCGCCGAGCTGGTGGAGCGACTGGGCATGGGCACGACCGGGCAGGCCTATCACCACCTCCACCTGCTGCAAGCAGCCGATCTGATCGAGCAGGAAGCGCGCGGGCAGTTTAGTTTCAAGGGCCACCGTGTCCCCGGCTTCCTGACCTTGCTCGCCGGTATCTGGGACATGCTGGATCCGCAATACAGCGTCGGGGCGTGGTCGGAAGAGCAAGGCGGAGCGACGGATGGGGGCGTCGCCGTATAGACGCTGATTGGCCGCGTGCCTCTCGGGTATCCCACCGGTGTGCTATTGCTGCTCTGAAAATAAGGGACGTGGGGCCGCGACTGCTCCGAAACGGCCCCTCCCCAACCCCTCCCCAGCAAGCTGGAGAGGGGCTTTTCAGCCGCGCGGGCGGCGGCGCGCCGCCATGGGGTCTGCTCTGGAACGGGATGGTGCAGCGCAGCGCCCACTTCCCAGTCGAGGCGGCGCTGTGCCATGCCAAACTCCGCGACAGGTCGCCGCTGCTACTGCCCCGCGGCCTGCTGCCCCGGCGCCCCCTGCGCGATCATTTGGCGGAACGAGGCCGCGTCGTTGAGGTGCGGGAACGGCGCGTCTGCCGGGATCGCGACGCCGAGGAAGCGGCAGAGCGGGACCCAGCCCTCCTTGACGTCGAAGACTAGGAGCTGCTCGGCGGGGACGCGCGCCCGCACCGCCCGGTTGTGGGCCTCGTAGATCGCGATGGCGCGCTCGCGGTCCTCGAAGGCGCCGCCGAAGGTTCCCTGCCAGATCAGCGCGCCGATCATCTGCCCGGCTCGCCGCCGGGCTTGCACGGCCGGCGTCTCCTCCGGCAGTTGTCCCAGTCGTCCCAGCCGGCTGGCCTGGTAGATGGTGCTCGCCACGCTCTCGTACCAGCGTTGCGGGTCGCGCACGCTCAGGAGCACCTTCGCCGCCGGGTAGCGCGCCAAAAGCCGGTCGTAGAAGGCCGCCGCGGGCCAGTCCACCGTTGCCCGGTAGCCGGCGAAGACCGCGTCCCAGTCGACCAGATCGCCGCGCGTCGCCGCCTCCCAGTCAGCCAGGTGTTCGGGATGCTGGAACACCTCGGTCATGTGGTAGCAGGGGCCGAACCCGATCTGCTCCAGCGCCGCCTTCAAAGAGAGCGTCCCAGTGCGCCCGAAGCCGGCGCCGATCACTCGGAGCATCGCCGTCCCTCCCTCGCTGTCGCCCGGTACCGCACCGGGCAGGGCCCCTTTGGAGCGCGCTGTACCACCAGCGCGCCCTCCAGCGCCTATCGTACCCTGCAAGCGGCAAGCGGTGCTGACCGGGCTGCGCCGTCGACTGCCGGGCGGGGCGAGCGCGCTGTTGGAGCGGCACGACGGCGCGCAGCGCGGACAGGAAGCGCGTCACCCCGCCCGCTTGCCTGGTGCGCACGTTTTCGCGGCGCACTCGTGGCCATGGTACACCAGCTTCCATCGGGCGATACGGCGCCAATGGACGACGCCTCTGGGCACGCATGCCCTACGACGGCTGGAGCGATAATGGCACTCCCATTACAGGCATCAACGGCCAGCCGCCTGCGCTTCGGCCTGGCCCAGGAGCTCGCCCGGTCGTGCCCGCCCGCGCTCGGTACGGACATCGCAGTGACGGGGTCCGTGGCGCTCGGCATCGCCGACGACGACTCGGATGTCGAGCTGAACTGCTGGGTCGACGAGCTGCCCTCGGCTGAGGAGCGTATGGCCTGGATCGAGCAAGTGGGAGGCCAGGACACGATCCTGGAGCCGGAGCCCTGGGGCGGCGGGACCTTTGCCGCTACCTTCCGCTATCAGGGCGTCTGGGTCGAGATGGCCTGGATGACCACAGCGTCGGTGGAGGCGCGGCTGCGCCCCCTCCTCGACCGCGGCGCCAGCGGTCAGGGACGCCTAGTGCTGGCCTGGGTCCTCGCGCACGCCGTGCCGCTGCGCAACGCAGGGCTGCTTGTCTCCTGGCAGCAGGCGCTCACCGTCTACCCTGACTGGCTGCGGGAGCGGGTGATCGAGGCCGGTTGTGGGAGCTTCCACAACGTCCAGCGGATGGCCGCCCGCTGGACGTTCTGCCGCCGTCGCCAGCCGCTGGCGCTGATGGAGCGCCTGACCACGGATGTCCACGCCGTCTTGCGATTGCTGTTCGCCCTCAACCGGCGCTGGGAGCCGGACTACAAGTGGCTGCGCCAGGTCACGCGCGACCTCGGAATCGCGCCGGACCGGCTGGCCGGGCGAATCGAGGAAATCTTCACAGCCCAAGAGCTGGAGCAGCGCGTCGCCACCTCGCTCGGGCTGATCCGCGACACGCTGGCGCTCTTGCCATCCACGTCCGGCGTCGAGCTGGCACGCCGCACCATCGAAGAGTGCCTGCGCCTCGGACTCGATCAGGCGCGCTGAGCGCTTGCTGGACGGCTCGTGATCGTCCAGCTCGGTACGTGCCGGGAAGCTAGGAGATGTACAGGACAATGGCGGACCGGCTTTCCACCAGCCAAGCCGAGACGGCGGACATTGGGCCGGTACTCTACGGTTGCTCCGGCGCCGGGCGCGTACGGCGCAGCACTGCCTCCCAGTCGAGACGGCGTGGCGCCACGCCGAACTCCGTGATGGCCAGCTCGATCAGGTCTTCAAGGGCGATGAAGCCGGTTGGGAGATGTGCCCGAGTAGCAACCCTGCTGAGCTGGCCAATCGCTTGGCCGAGGTGCAGATGGGGCCATGTGACCGGACTCCGCCCTTCCGGATGCCAATGATAGGCAAGGATCTCCGTCTCGGTTTCGTCCGTCAGCTCAAAATGGTATGCCGCTGTCTGGGCGCGCCACCAGCCATTGACGTCGCGAACAACCCGATAGTGGAGGCGAACCCCGAGGCGCAACGGATTACTGAGGCCGAGCGGTACGCCAACACCCCGATTTAGCGTTGCCGCGAGTACAGCGTCGGACGGGCGATAGCTCTCGACCTGCAGCACGGCGTTGGTGACACAGGAAAGCACCAGGCGCAAACGGTCGCGAAAGGTTACGACGGCCGCGTGCGGCGTCCTATCGGGCAAAGGGGAGGAGCATGGCGACGCGCATCACCTCGGGGCGATCCGGATCGTCGTCGAACTTGCCGCCGTTCCAGGCGGCGATGAATTCCTCGCCGGTCATATTGAGGTAGCGGCGTGCCGCCTGATCGACGATCTCCCTGCCCTCTTCCGCGGAAACCTCCTGAACCTCCACGTCAGGCTCCTGAGCAACGGTCGCCATGGTGACATCTCCTTCGACTGTTCCATAGGCTACCATAGGAGGCTCGATGAGCGCTCCGGTGTCCACGCCCGCTTCACCTACTTCATCGCGCCGAACTGCGCGACCGGCCTGGTGGAACTCGCGGGCAACCTAGCGGGCAAAAGGAAGCAGTATCGCGACGGCCATAACGTTGGGCTCGTCGACGCCATCGAACGGGCCCGCTTCCCAGGCATTGACGAACTCCTCGCCGTTCATATCGAGGTTGTAGCGCGCGGCGCGGTCGAAGAGCGCCTTCCTTTCCTCGGGCGAAACCTAGGGGACGTTGCTCGGGAGCTTCTGGCGGTTGCCCCTTCGTGCCTGGTCCGCCTTTGGCACGCGCCGCTCCCGTAGCCATGGTGCGATGACGTTGGACAATCGTCAAGACCCTGCCACCAGCCCTGCGCCGCCCATCAGTTCCCGGCTGGCGGCCGTCAAGAGCTCGTACCCGTGCTCCCGCACGACCAGGGTCTCCTCGAGCTGCACGCCGCCCAACCCCAACTCGTAGTACGGCAGCTCCACGTTGATCACCATGCCTGCCTCCAACCGATCCAGCTTAGCTGGCGCCGAGCCGGCCGCGTCCGGCCGAATCAGCGGCGCTTCGTACATCTCTAGACCGATGCCGTGGCCGGCGTGGTGCCGCTCGAAGTGAGGGATGCCGGCTTGCCGGACCGACTCGACGCCGGCCTCGAAGAGGGCGGAAACGGCCACGCCGGGCCGGATCAACGCCAGCATGGCATCCACGCCGGCGCGGATGGCCTGATAGTAGCGCTCCAGCTTCGCCGGTGGCGACCCGACAGCGATGGTGCGCCCGGTATCGGCCCAGTAGCCCTGGAAGCGACCGCCGCAGTCGGAGCGCACGATATCGCCGGGTTGAACGTGGTGGCTCCAAGAGGCAGGGAAACTGGCGGAGCTGCGGGTACCCACCGATGTCTCCCAGTGGCCTGGCACGGCCCCCGCGGCAATGACAGCGGCGCGAAAGGCGGCCCCGAGCGACGCTTCGCTGGCGCCCGGACGCGCACATTGGAACGCCGCGTGCATGCCTGCTTCCACGGCGTGGGCCGCGGAGCGCAGGCGCTCGTTCTCAGGAGCGGACTTGACGCGCCGGATGGAGCGGAAGTCTTCGCCGGCAGGGGTCACTTGGGCCGGGGCCAGCGTCTCGACCAAGCCGCCCCAGCGGACCCAGGACATCCCACGCTCATCGACGCCCAGCCGGGCGCCGGTTAGCCCGAGATCGCGGAGCGCCTGGTGCAGGGCTGGGCGAGCGTCGGCGAAGCGGGGCGTGTGCTCGCGCAGGTCGCGCAGACGCGCCTCCGCGCCGGAGAGCGGTACACCAGGCGACGCGACGACGTAGAACGATCCATAGGTGTAGAGGCGGTCGACGTCGGCTGGCCGTTCAGCCAGATAATCCATGCCGCTGAGCGGCAGCACCAGCGTCAGCTCGCCTTCGCGCGGCACGACGGCATAGACCTCGTCGTCGCGGAAGGTCTCCAGCGTCCAGTTGGCATAGCCGCTGGCATAGACGACGTTCTCGGGACTGGTGGCGATGAGCGCATCGAGGCCGCGCTCGCGCATGCGAGCGCGTGCCCGCTCCAGGTTGAGCAGCATGGGTCGTCCCTCCTTATTCCGCGACGTGCGCCGCGCTATCGTCCCAGCGCCTCTGGCGGCAGACAGAAGCTCTCCCGCTCGCCGAAGGAGAGGTCGCGGAAATCGTCGGCCACGTCGATGATGCCGGCGATGGCCGCTTCTACGATGACGCGACCTTTCTCGGCCGTAGCCAGCGTGGGGTCGCCGCCGATGCCGGTCTTGGTCTGCGTGGAGCGCCAGTCGGTGAACTTGACCGGTGAGCCGCCCATCAGATCCTCGTAGAAGTACTTGGTCTTGGCGCGGATGCCGGGCACGGCCAGGTCCATCCGCACACCCTCCGGGCGGAGGTACAGGTAGATGGAGGTCTCGTACTCGCAGGCGTGGCTCGTGCCGCCGGGATAGGGCGACTCCCGCACAGTAGCGAACGCGTCCTTGGTGAGGTCCCAGTAGGAGAGCGAAGCGCACTTGGCGGCGCTGCCCAAGGTAACCAGTCGGGCTGCCTGCTCCAGCAAGTGGGCATTGGAGCCGTGGCCGTTGACAAAGGTCACCCGCCCGAAGCCCATGCGACCGAAGCTCTTGCCGACGTCGGTGCAGTAGTGGACGAAGTGCTCCGCCTCAACACTCACGGTGCCCGGGAAGTCCATGTTGTGCTCGTTGAAGCCGTAGTGGATGGGCGGCGCGCTGAGCAGCAGGTCGGGCCGGCGAGCTGCCGCCTCGTCGCACACGGTTTCCACCGCCAGGTTGTCCATGTCGATCGGCAGGTGCGGTCCGTGCTGCTCGATGGCGGCGACCGGTACCAGGACGACGCGCCGCTGCCGGACCGCCTCGTTCACCTCAGGCCAGGTCAGTGACCGCAGCTGGGATGGCTGGATTGAGCGACTTCGCTCCACGCACGCGCTCCTTCCGTCGCTATAACGCCGCCGCATCGTAGCAGTCCGCCACGCTCGTATCGAGCAACGCTTTCGCGCGACATGCGGTTAACTTGCAACTTACGCGACTGCATTTATCATTGCGGGGCATCCGCGAAGTCGTCGCAGCGGCTGGCCGCGTATCCAGCCGCCTTGGTCACGTGGATTCGTGGTGGTCGTGGCTGATCGGCCGACGGGAACCATTACGTATCTATTAGGTCAGTATTAGAGAGAGGCAGGACGCATGCGCAAGAGCCAATCCGAAGGAACAATCGTGGCGCCGAGGGCAACACGTCGCGCCCTCCTGCGTGGCGCCGCCGGCATCGGGCTGGCCGTCGGCGCGCTGCCGCTCCTGGCTGCCTGCGGCGGCACGACGGCGGCGAGCCCGGGCTCGACCGGGGCCAGCAGTGCCGCCAGCGCCCAAAGCGCCGCGCCAGCGTCAAGCGCTGCCGCGACGAGCGCCGCGGCGCCGGCAGCCTCGCAGCAGTCGGCAGCGTCGGCCGCCGCCACGTCCCGCCCGGCGCAGCTCAGCGGGACTTTCACCACGCTGGGCTGGGGCGACATCGCCTATCAGCAGGCGATGCTCGACGGCTACCAGAAAGCCTTCCCCGACAAGGTGGGCAGTCTCAAGTTCACGGCCGACGGCGCCAAGGCCGAAGGCGACGTCCTGACCAAGGTGCTCGCCGCCTGGGCGGCCAAGACCGACGTGCCGGACATCTTCCAGCAGAACGCGCCCACCGTGCCCCAGTTGATCGACCAGAGCGTGCTGGCGCCGCTGGACCAGCTCATTACCCCGCACAAGGACGTCTTCGCGCCGGACCTGCTGGCAGCGCTGTCCGCCAACGGCCATCCCTACGCCCTGCCCTGGCGGCCCAACACCTGGATGCTGTTCTACCGGCGCGACCTGCTCAGCGACGCCGGCATCGACCCCGCCTCGCTCACCTCCTGGACCGCCTACATGGACGCCGGTCAGAAGTATGCCCAGAAGACCGGCGGCAAGACCTGGCTGACCTACGTGCCCACCAACAACAGCAACGGGCAGCCGCTGGAGTTCTTTATGAACGGGCTGAAGGTCAGCTTCTACGGTGCGGACGGAACCTCGGCCGCCGGGAAAGACCCCAATATGCTGAAGGCGCTGCAGAGCTACGAGCAGTTGCTGAAGACCAAGACCGCCGAGGCGCGCTCGGAGTGGGACGCGCCCTGGTACACGGCCATCAAGAACGGCGAGTTTGCCACCATGCCCTCGGCGGTCTGGCTGGACAACACGCTGAAGGGTCAGGCGCCGGAGCTCAGCGGCAAGTGGGGCATTATGGCCATGCCGGGCTTCAGCGACGGCTCGCCGACCCACGGCTTCCAGCAGGGGTCGCCGGTGCTCATGGTCAGCGGCAGCTCCAATTACGCCGACCTGGCGCAGTCGATCCTGGAGTACCAGTACCTCACCAAGGACCGCGTCCTGGAGGTGGCCAAGCAGCGGCTCGCCGCCAAGCAGGGCATCTTCCCGCCACTCATCCAGGACGTGCTGTCCGACCCCATGTTCAGTACTCCCGATCCCTATTACGGCGGCGTCAAGTTCTTCGAGTTGAACCTGCAGCTAGCCCAGAACGGCGTCACCATGCGCTTCAGCAAGGACTTCGCCCAGACGCTGAAGATCTACGACGCCCACCTGGACTCCATCAGCGCCGGCAAGGAGACGGCCGACCAGGCGGACGCGGCCATCGCCAAGGAGATCGCCGCCAAGATCGGCACGAGCAAGTAACCCGTGCGCAAGCGCCGCAACCTGACGGCCTACCTGTTCATCGCGCCGTTCTACCTGCTGTTCGCGGTGTTCGGATTGTTCCCGATCGTCTTCTCTTTCTACCTGAGCTTCGCGAGCTGGAACGGGACGGGCGCCATCCGGTGGGTGGGCCTGAAGAACTACGCCGAGCTGCTGGCCGACGACACCTTCCGACAGGCGCTCGGCAACACGCTGGTGCTGTGGATCGGCCACGCCCTGCCGATGCTGCCGCTGGCGCTGGCCGTGGCGCTGCTGCTCAACCTGCCCTGGCTGCGCGGCCGCGGCGTCGCCCGCGCCGTCTTCTACCTGCCCAACGTCACCGGGGTCGTGCCGGTGGCGCTGGCGTTCACCCTGATCCTCGACCCGCGCTACGGGCTGCTGGGCTTCGCCCTGCGCGGCCTGGGCCTGCCGGCCATCCCCTGGCTCACCGATCCCACCTACTCCAAGTGGGGCATCGTGCTCTTCATCATCTGGCGCGCCCTCGGCTGGTACGCCGTAGTCTTCCTGGCCGGCCTGCAGAGCGTCGACCCGCACCTCTACGAGGCGGCGATGGTCGACGGCGCTGGCGCCTGGAGCCGCTTCCGGCACGTCACGCTGCCGGGGATCGCGCCGATCCTGCTCTTCGCCATCGTGGTGGACACGATCGGCTCCATGCGCATCTTCACCGAGCCGACCATCCTGACCGGCGGCGGGCCGGCCAACTCCTCGCTATCGCTGGCCATGTACCTCTATCAGAACGCCTTCCAGTTCGTGAAGTTCGGCTACGCCGCGGCCATCTCCTACGCCATCGTGGCCATTACGCTGGCAGCCGCCTTGATCCAACTGCGCCTCTGGCGCAGCCAGTCCGGCGAGTGAGGCCGGTCGTGTCGAGAGCTGTTCCCACCTCGGCGACCGCGGAGCTGCCGGCGACTGCCGAGACAGGAGCCGGGGCGCCGGCCCGCCTGGCCCGCCGTTCCCTCCGCCGCCCCTGGCGATGGGTCACCTACCCACTGCTCCTCGCCGGGTTGTTGCTGATACTGGCGCCGCTCTGGTGGATGTTCGCCGCCTCCTTCATGGACCAGGGCGAGATCTTCAGCGGCAAGCTGGCGCTCTGGCCGTCGCACTGGATCGCCGCCAACTACGTCGCGGCTTCCCAGTTGCTGCCGCTCTACCGCAACCTGCTGAACAGCATCGTTATCGCCGGTGGCCACACGCTGCTGGCCGTCTTCTTCGCCTCGCTGGCGGGCTACGCCTTCGCCAAGCTGTCCTTCCCCGGTCGTGGCGCCCTGTTCCTGCTGATCCTGCTGACGATGATGGTCCCCTCGGAGGTCGGACTGATCCCTTCCTTCATCATCGTCAGCAAGCTGCGCCTGGTCAACACCTACTGGGCGCTGATCCTGCCCGGCGCGGCCAGCGGGCTGGGCATCTTCTTCTTGCGCCAGTACATGAGCACGCTCTCCAACGCCGTTCTGGAGGCGGCGCGCATCGACGGTTGCCCGGAGTTCGGCATCTTTTACCGCGTCGTCGTGCCGATGAGCGTGCCGGCGCTGGCCGCGCTGGCCATCCTCGACTTCGTCGGCTCCTGGAACGACTACCTCTGGCCGCTCGTCATGTTGCGCACGCGGGACATGCAGACGATCACCCTGGCCGTGCCGGCGCTGGAGGCTACCGGCTTCAACATCCCCTGGGGAGCGATCATGGCCGGCTCCGTGATCGCCGTCGTGCCGCCGATCGTCGTATTCCTGCTCTTCCAGCGCTACTTTGTTGCGGGGATCACGGTGGGCAGCGTCAAGGAGTAAGGACGCTGCTTGGCGATGCATCGGCAAGTCCCGGGCCTTTCTTGCGCGGCCGCGGCCCGGCGACTATTTGACGTTACCTATTTTGCCCGGTGATTCGGGAAGCCGGCGACCGGGGTCGGGCGGGTGGAAGGGAGCAACGCGGAGTCGAACGGGCTCCGCCTTCCACCCCCTCCCGCCAATACATCAGACCCATCATCATCGCGAGCCTCGACCAGACGACGTGAGCGGCATCGGCATTGTCCTGAGCCGGCGCCCACAGCGTTGCTCGCGCGTCCCCACCAATGCGGACCGTGGTTGTCCTCACGAGCCCCTCCCATCGGCGAGTGGTGGAGAGAACCGTCTACGCCGCGGTAGACTACCACCCGCGTTGTGAGGTAGTGGGGGCGCCAACTGCCGCAGGAGCGGCCATCGCCTCGCCTGAGGCCGGCCGGCTGGCTCAGGAGCGACCCATGCAGTCGGACTACGATAACTTGGGTCGCATGCTACGCTCAAGAACGAGGGAGCGGACGCGATGGGTATTGAGGTCGTCGACCTGGCAACGCTCCTGGCGGACGACCCGACTTTCGACGAGAATGACGAGCCCTTGGCGAGCCAGCACCACCGCGACGTGATCGACTCGTTGTACTACACCCTACGCGAGCGCCTGGCCGGGCCCGAGTGTGCCGTCGCGGCGGAGTTGCGCATCTACCGGGACGCGCAGGCGGTGGCGGCACGAGAATACCGGGAGCCGGACCTGCTGGTAGCCCCCGGCCGGCGGGACTACGAGCGGCTGATCTACCTCTTGAGCGAGGAAGGAATCGCACCCGGCTTCGCACTGGAGGTTCTCTCGGACACGACGCAGGTGCGGGACACTGGGGAGAAGCGGCGCTGGTACCGGGGGATCGGGGTGCGCGAGTACGTGGTGGCCGACCCCGAGGGGCGATACGCCGGGGAATGGCGCTTGCAGCGCTGGAGGCTGCCGGCGGTGGCTGGTGAGGACGCCGCCGACCCGCCGGAGGTAGCGCGGGAAGGGGAGGTGTTAGGGGGCCTGGTGCTGCCCTTCGGGCTGGTCGTGCGCGACGGTTGGGTACGGCTGGTGGACCCGGCGACGGCCGAGGAGCTGCCTTTGCTCCGCGAGGAGCTGGCTCAGGGACGAGCAGAGGCGGCGGCGCGCCGCGCGGCCCAGGCGGAGGCGCGGGAGGAGCTGGAGCGGCGGCTGGCGGCTGAAGCGCGCGCCCACGCGGCGGAGGACCGGCAGCGGGCGGCGGAGGATCGCGCGACGGCCGAAGCGACGGCGCGGCGGGCGGCGGAGGCGGAGATTGCCCGTCTGCGACAGGCCTTGCAGCGCCAAACGGAACACGACGAGGCCCCCTGAGCTGTGCTCCCGTGCCCCTAATGAACCGTGTACCCAGGCGCCATCAGCACTCCGCCATAGCCATCCGAGGCGGAACTACCGGGCCTTCTCTCTATCGCGTGGGCGTCCGCTCCAGGGCCGCGCTCGGCGCGGGCGGCAATGCCACCTCGAGCACGAGGAGACCATCGTGGCTGGCGGCCACGTAGCAGCGGTCGCCCACGGCCACAGCAACTCGGACGTACCAGCGCTGCTCGCTGGTCGCCCAATAGTCCACCACGACCGGGCGGGTAGGATCGCGCCTTCGGCGTCGCCGGTTCGCTGGCGCCAACGCCCGACGTGACGGACGCGGGACGGCGGACGGCGCGGATCGTCGCCTAGGACCTATCGAAGCAGGCCGAAGCCGGACAACTGACTTTGCCTGATCCCCGCGCCGTCCGTTGGCGGCTGGGCCGGACTGTGCAGGGCGAGCTGGTGGCCGGCCGACCTTCCACACTTGTGTGAGGAGCGTGTGGGCGGGAGTGTGGGTTGTTCCTGGCAACCCTGCCACGCTTCAGGCAGACTGTGCAGTGGAAGGGCCGGGGGCGAACCGGCGGCGGCCAACAAGTAAGGAGCAGCTCATGGTCGATAGTGAGTACGACGTGATCGTGATCGGGGCGCGCGTTGCCGGCTCCACACTGGCAACCCTGCTCGGGCAGGCGGGCTACCGCGTGCTGCTCGCCGATCGGGCCAGATTTCCCAGCCCCACCCTCTCCACCCCTTGTTCAGGGGCGGCCGCGGCGTCACTGTCCTGAAGCGCCTAGGCGTGCTGGAAGCCGTGCTCGCGCTCGGCTGCCCGCCGCTCGGTTGTCAGTACGTGTATCAGGATGGCGGCGGCGAGGGCGAGCTCCAGCCCTCACAACAGCCGGGCGAGGTCGACTACTGCCTGTCGGTGCGCCGCGTGTCCCTCGATCACCTCCTGGTCCGGCGCGCCGCCGGTGTCCCCAGTGTCGATCTGCTGGAAGCGGCCCGCGCGACCGAGCTCCTGTGGGAGGACGGGCGCGTTGCCGGCGTCCGATTGGCGACGCCCACCGGCGAGCAAACCGTCCGCGCGCGTTGCATCGTGGGCGCGGACGGCCGGCGCTCCGGATGGCGCCGAGTTTTCGCGGATCGAGAGGGGAAGACCGGTCAAGGTGTCACCCGCGATGTCGCACTCGCCGGTATGCACGCTCCCGCGCAGGGCGATGGAGCACTCCACAGGCCGCGCAGGCACAGCGGATGGCGCGCGCCGGACCGTCAAAGGCCGCGACGAGATCGGTCCTGCTCCCCGACACGTGGCGGCCGCGGTAGCGCGCCAGGGTCTGACGGAGCACGGCGTCCTGCGCCAGGGGCTGGCGCTGGTCAGCCTGATCACCGGGTTGGCGCGGGACGACCCTCAACCGTAGAATGGTACACCACCAGCGCTCGAACGCCGCGTTGCCCACCATCGACGGGGCGAAGTTCTGCAACATCCTCAGGCTGTGCTCTGGGGTTCCCCAACGGGTACGGATCTCCTGTTCTCGCTGCACCAACTCTTCGGGCGTCGGCCGTGGGTTGCGCCATGGGTAGTCGGGCGCCCAGGAATTGCGGGCGAAGGTGCCGTAAAGGATCAGCGCCGCGGTGCGCTCCGGGTAGGTGGCGGCGAAGAGGATGCTCATCGGTCCGCCCTCAGACCAGCCCAGCAGCGCGGCCCGCTCCGAGCCGGCAGCATCCATGACCGCGCGCATGTCGTCGATCCGCTCCTCCAGCGTCGGGACGCTGTCGCCCTCGCGATCGGACATGCCGGTGCCACGCTTGTCAAACAGCAAGAGCCGAGAGAAAGCAGCCAGCCCGTGTAGATAGCGGGCGGCGCCGGGCTCCTCCCACATGTACTCCAGGTGCGATAGCGCTCCGGGTGTGGCGAGCAGATCACCCGGACCGCTCCCAGCCGCCTGGTAGGCGATGCTGAGATGGCCATTGCTGGCGTAGTGGATATCAAGCCGGGGTAACTGCGAGAGCAGAACAGCGGGAACGATTGCAGTTGGAGTTCGGTTGCCGCCCCCGTCGATATCCTGCCCGTTCGGCAGGTCGACCGGCGACCGCACCAAGCGGGGCCGCGCCGCGGCGCGAAACCTCGCCACGTCCGCGGGAGAGAGTGCCAACGCCCGGGCCAGGAGATCAACGGTGGCCCATTGCGGCGCGCGCTTGACGCCCCGCTCCAAGTCGCTGATCGCCCGCGCGCTGAGCTGGGAGCGCGCCGCCAGCTCCTCCTGGGTCAGCCCTGCCTCCAGGCGATGCCGCCGGAGCAGTTCGGCGAAGGGCGCGGCGGGATCGGGGAGCATGGTTTACGCCTCAAACGTACTGCTCAAGACGGACCATAACCGCTCGAGTAGCTGAGCCGCCATCATAGCGCAGTGCTTCGCCTCTGTGCCTGAAGCCGGATGTCGCGCCAAGGTTGCTGCGTTTCCGCACTCGGCGACGGTTGAAACCATCGGTCACCGCGCGGCTGTGACCGCCCCGGCGAGCTCGCGGACGTGCAGGAGATCCCGGTCGCCGACCGGTCGCACGTCGCCGAGCTCGAGCGTGGCCACCGCGACTGTCTGCCCGGCGCCCGTGACGAACTCCACCTCCAACGCCTTGCCATCGGCATAGCGATGCACGACGGTGCCCACGTCGCCTCGCAGTAGGCCAGGCGCCGGGAGATCGCGCAGCAGCACCACCAGATCATGCTCGTCCATTTCCCAACCCTTTCGGTTTCCGCGGACCCGGATAAGCCGTGACCAGTCGGGGAACGTCGGTCCCCTTGTTAGTAATCCAAACGGTGCGCAGCCGGGCGATGCCTCCAAGCGGCGTCATCAGCGTACCATCGACGACATGCTTTCTCCCGTGCGGCGACACCTGAGAGTCCACCAGTGTCCCGTCTCGACCGATCAGGCGCAGCGCTTCGGCGAGCGCTTCCGCCGTCTCCGGCGTGAAGCCCGCGGCACGGAAGAACCGTGCCTTGCCGCGCCCATCGGGTGGGTCTCGCAGAGCAGGTAATCCAACAACTTTGCGAGCGGAACGATTGCTTGCTGTCCATTCGGCAGTTTCGCCACTCCGTCGTTTCCTACCGCGGCAAATCAATCTTGTGTGCGCCAGCTACCGCCCTCTTAAGCTACTATACGCTGCGAAAGCGGCGATCGCCCTGGCGCAGGCTAACCCGGGCGACTGATCAAAGGGTGCCTATGCAGGCGAGGCGTAAGCCCGTGGTCGTCGTCGCGTACGATCCGGCCTGGCCGGAGGTCTTTCGGGAATTGGCTGCCCGCGTGTCGGCCGCGCTCGGCGACGTGGCCCTTGCCATCGAGCACGTCGGCAGCACCGCCGTGCCGGGGCTGGCCGCCAAGCCGATCATCGACCTGGACGTGGTGCTCCGTTCGCTCGACGACCTGCCCACAGCCATCGACCGGCTCACGCCATTCGGCTACGCGCACGAGGGTGACCGCGGCGTGCCCGGTCGCGAAGCCTTCACGACGCCTCCGAACCTGCCGCCCCATCATCTGTACGTGTGCGTGGCCGATAGCGCGGAGCTTCGCCGCCACCTCCTGTTCCGCGACTACCTGCGCGCCCACGCCGAGGATGCCGGCGCCTACGGGGCGCTCAAGCAAGCCGCCGCCGAACAATTCCCCGACGACATCGCGGCCTACATGGCAGCCAAGGATGCGCTCATCAAAGCGATTCTGCGACGCGTGGAGGAGGAGCAGCGGCGCCGCTGAGCGGACCCTAAGGATCTCTGCCAAAGCCGGGCGCGCCGGGCGCGAGAGTGACTCGCGGTTGGTCGAGTCACCGCTGGCGCATGTCCGCTGACTGCACGTGTACCGCGCCGCCCGGCGCTGAACCGTCGGGCTCACCGGACCAACCCTGCTGAAGCAGGCTAGGGACAATGGCAGCCACGGACGGTAGCGCCAGGGTACGCGCAAAGAGACCGTGCGGCTACATGCTGACGCTGGTGCGCAGGCGCACTGGCCACCCCAACGAGCATTCGGCGTGCCGGCGGCGGCGTTCGGCTCCCACCCGGCATGCTCCCGGTGGGTCACGCGGCTCGGTGGCGCACCGGTTGAGGGCTGGCGCTACGATCGGATGGCCTTGTTCAACAGCTCAACGGTCGGCGCGGCGATAGCTTCAGCCAGCTCTTTCGGCGTTCGCTTGTTCTGCCAGTAAGGGTCGAACTGCTTGCCCCACATCGAGTCCATCTCCTGGAACTCCGTGGTGACCGGCTCGTCGCGGGCGTTGGCCAGGCCGTCGGGGTAGTTCTTCCAGTTGATGCCCGGCTGCTTCGCCAGCGCATAGTCGCCGCTGTCGGCCACGGCCTTGCGCGACGGTACCCCCTCCGCCCGCTTGGCGCTCTCCGCGGAGCCCAGGAAGTCGATGGCTTTCCAGACGGCGTCGATCTGTTTGGTGGCGGCCGCCACGGCGTAGCCGTCGGCCGGGGCGCGGGTCGACGCAATGCTCTTGCCGGGCGGCAAGGGAACCGGCGCCACATCCCACTGCAGATTCGGCTGCAAGGCCAAGGTGGGCGCCCAGCCGTTGTTGTTGAAGTACATGCCGATGCGCCCGGCGTAAAACATCTTGTCGGCGCCCGCCTTGACATCGGCGGGGCCGGCGGCGACTCGGTACTTGAAGATCAGGTCCTGGAGGAGCTGCAAGGCCGTCTGGTCTTCGGGGACATCCAGCATCGACTTGGTGCGCTGATCGTCCAGCATGTGGCCGCCATTGGACCAGATGTAGGGCTGGGCGTAGACCCACCAGGTAGGGTGGTAGTAGCCAAAGGTCTGCTCGGCCCCACTGCCGCTCAGCTTCTGCGCGACGCTCAGGAATTCGTCCCAGGTCCATTTCGGATCAGCCCAGTTGTACTTTGGATACGGTACCTGCTTGTTGTCGAACAAGGCCTTGTTGTAGAAGATGACGGCCGGTTTGCTTTCGTAGGGATAGATGTAGAGCTTGCCGTTCCATTGGGAACGGTCCCAGTCGACCGTGTAGAAGTCTTCCGCCTTCACGGTGGTGCTCCTGGCCGCCAGCGCCGTGAGGTCGTAGAGCGTCTTGCGGGAGGCAAAAGTCGGCATGCGCTTGGACTCGAACTCCATGATGTCGGGCGGCGTGCCGCCGGCCATCTCCGTCTCATACTTCGTGTAGGAATCGGTGATGAACGCGACGGTGACCTGGAGCGACGGATCCTGCTTGGCGAGGTTGGCCGCCAGCTCGCGCCACTTGTCGAAGTTGGTCTTGTCCGAGTACATCTCGAAGCGGATGGCAGCCGCCGCGCCGCTGCCAGACACCTGCGCCGCTGGTTTCGCCACGGAGGCGCCGGTGGTCGCCCCGGCGCCTGTTGACGTGGCCGCGCTTGCAGCACCGCCGCCGGTCGCCGCGCTACTCGTACTCGTTCCCGCGACCGGTGACGCCGCCGTTCCACCCCCGCAGGCGGCCAGCGCCAGCACGCCGAGTCCAGCCACGGCGACCAGCCGTAGGGCGTGACGCCGGCTCATCGCGCGGCCCGTATGGTCCGTCAAATCGAGATGAAGGCGGCTCATGCGAGTAATCCTTTCCTCTAGTGCGGTAGCGCGCCGCGACGTCGCCGAACGGGCAGATTCCCTCCCTGAGCTGAGCAACTTGGCGCAACGCAGGTGCCAGGTTAGGCATCAGCAACGTCCCAATTATGCACCAAACCGTAGCCGGAGACAATGACGCGGTCATCGTCAGCTATCGCACGGTGCATGGCTCCGGTCTGAGCGTCGTGGCCGCCTACGACTTGGACGGTGGCGATCTGTCTGACGTCCTTCGCGGCCTTCGCCACCTCACAGAAACGCAGGCGCGGGCGGCGCTGGCCTATTATCAGGAGCATCGTGAGAGGGTTGAGGCGAACGTAGCACATCACCAGCGCGCTCTGGGCGAGCTACGCAAAGCATCTGTCGGTATCGCTGGCTAGATGGTTGGCCTGGGCATCCGCCTATACACGGATGAGGATGCCCAGGCCAACCTGGCCGTCCAACTCCAGCGGCGCGGCTACTCCGCCCTGAGTTGTCGTGCCGCCGTTTTCGCCAACAAGATCAACCACTCATGAGGGAGTGTCGAGCCAGAGGTCTTCAATAAGCGTGCGATCACGGACCGCGATCTGCACGTGCGCTCGATCGAACAGATAGGAGGTAGGATGGCTAGGTTCCCCCTCCACAAAGGCCGCCCGAACAACGCGCACCGGTACGCCGCGCTTCCGCGCGTCCTCCACCGCGCGGTTAACGACCAACCGATCCAACGGATGCTGCCACGGGGTCTGCGCAGGTAGCTTGCGCCCGCGGCGCTGCCACTCGTTCAACAGTGTGGAGGAGACCGCCCGGAGATAGTCACCCCAGGCGATATCCAGCAACTCCATACAGTCCTCTAAGCGGATGAGGCCAACAAGGACCGCCGGATCGTGTCGGGGCGGAGCATGGGGAGGGTTCCGTGCCCAGTCCCAGGCTCGTATCCGCGCATCGTGCCAGAAGTAGACACCGTCTCCCAGCCAGTCCCACCGCTGCCGGCTGAATTGTATCGCGCTTCTGTCCTGCAGGATCGCCGTAGCAGCCGTGACGCTGGTCCCGTGGTACCCGTAGACCCTGACTCCGTTAGACATGTGTGCCGTGCAGACGCTCGCGCACCTGTTACGGCGCCCGCTTCGGATGGTCCTTGCCCGCATCCGTGGTGCTACGCTCCCGGCGCCCCGGAACGGGCGCGAGGGTACCGTTGCCCAGCCGTGGGATGAGATTGTCTAGCGCGGCGTCGGCCGCCGTATCGAACGCTGCCAACCCGGCAAGGAGATCCTCAAGACCTGTTGGCTCAGAAAACACGATCCCACCGCAGACGGCGGCGGGAATATCCGGGCCGCTGCCGGCGAGAGTGCGATACCGTTCTCCTGCCCGATCGAGCATACGACGGGCTTCTTGGCTCTCCTCGGACTCATCGACAAATAAGACCACCTCAGGATCGAACGGCTCGCGGCTCTCTTCTGCGACTGCGATGAGCTCACTGCGTCTCGCTTGGTTCCGTTCGGTCCGCGGTGTTGCGATCATCGGTAAGGACTCCAGGTTCTTCTCACGCGGCAGAGCCGACCGGGACGCTTGCGCCGTCGTTCTCTGACCGCTGCACGCCCATCGTACTTCAGCATGTATCGAGCAAGTGTACCTCGATTTGAGATGCCTCCGCTGTGAAGATAGGAAATAACCGGGATGGCGGATATGCCGGGGCCGCGTCTGCGGACGGCGACCAAGCGACCGGGGGACTGCGGTCCCCCTCATTCGGCGAGGGTCGTCGACGGGACGGGGGATTCCGCAGCATTGATCAGCACACCAGGAAGCGGATTTTTGCAGTTCTCCCCCGGTTCTCCAGGGACCGGTCCGATTTGACAGGCCTCGTGTCCTGCTGCAGCGTCTCACGAGCAGCCGGGCAGTGGTGACCTACAACGGGTACCGTCAGGGGATGTGCGCGGCGTTCGCCATCCGACCAGCCGCTCGCAAGATTGATTGCCTATGCGTATCGTGCAGGCTATGATGCTGGCTTGTCCTGCCGCTCGCTCGTTGGCGGATGGCGTCAACCCGTTGGGAGCATTGTGGTGGGCAACGTATCCAGGGACAGAGAGAGGACAGCAATGACCGGCCTTCGACCATTGCGGACGATCGTCAGTCTGCTGCTGACCGTACTGGCGATGCTACTACCGGCGTATCCCACTGCGGCAGCGTCCACCATGCCTGTCGAGTCTGTCTATGTCTCAACGTGTCAGGAAGTGGAACCGTCGCTGTCGCTTTCGATGTCCAATGCCAGCGGGCTTCCCGGGAGCCAAGTGCAATTGGTGGGCTCCGGTTTCATCCCCGCTGGCCAGATCAGAATCCTGGGCGTCACCGGTTCGCCGATCCCACCAATACCGGTCAGTGTGCAGGGCTCATTCAGCACAAGCTTCGCGATCCCCTCCGACGCCCAGCCCGGCCAATATTCGCTGACGTTTGTGGAGGATGTCGGGACGAATAGCAACGTCTGCACCTACGCACCGCAGCCCCCATTCATCCTGACGGTCACCGCGCCCCAACCGCCAACACCTACGCCCATCCCTCAATCCGGGCCAGTCGCGTCATGTGGGGTCTCGGTATTACCGTCTATCCACAGCAGCCTTTCCCCCCTGGCACCCAATTCGGAGTACTCGGGAAAAACTGGCCAAGCAATGCTTGGATCAACTTTCACACGGACTTTGACAACTTCACGGGCAAAGTCGGGACGGATGACGGGAACGTATTTGGTCTATCATGGATTTTGCCGTCGAACATCGCGCCCGGAGCCTATCATATAGACTTCTGGTTGACTTCTCCGTGAAATTTCAGTACCAGAGTCACATTTACCGTTGGATCGCCTTCATCGTCTCTTCCCGGCCCCTGCCAGTTCATCCTCGGCTTCCAGACGCTCCACGACCTCATCCCCGATACGGTCGGGAGTTGCCTCGACAACCAGGCCTTTGCCCCCAATGGGGACGCCCTCCAGCATACGACCAAGGGTCTGCTTGTGTGGCGCAAGCTCGACAACTGGACCGCGTTCACGGATGGCTACCACACCTGGATCAACGACAAGTACGGCGTGCAGGAGCGACTCAACAGTCAGCGTTTCCTCCTCGAGGGGGATCTCGCCCCACCTTTGGTGAACGGCGCGTCCGGTAGTGCATCGGCGTCGGCTGCTCCGACCCAACCGGCTCCGGGGGTGTTCCCGGTCATCCTCGAGGTCGCGCAGGGCCTGGATTCCGCCGCGGGCACCGTCTGCAAGTACGCAGAGTGCGGAAAGTTTGGTAAGGCGCTCGACAAGGTGGACAAGATCAGGGACGACTTGACGACCTCGGTCGAGTTTACTCGGTGGATCGCCGGACAAGTGAACCTTGAAGATGTCTCGCGCTCCTTTCTTGACTTCTACGGCGTCTCCAAGGGCACACAGGACGCCATCATCGCCAATATTCCTGCTGTTCACGACTACTTTCTCGGTCCGGTCGGAGGGCCTAAGGCTGATCTTCCGGGTACTCCGGAAATAAGCAGTCCGCGGGTATATAGCACGCTCGGGGATGTTCGCGTGGTCGTCGACGGAACGGCGTTGGGGGCGAATCCCCCTCCGCTCGACATGCCGTCGCACAATGGGACTGGCGTCGATTCGCAGAGCTTCATAATTATGGACAAGACGGCGCAGGGGTGGGCGGCCGGCAATAGCAGTCCGGCGACGGGCTGCTCATCCGACGGCATCGGCGTCGTCATTAGGAAATGGACGGACACCGAGATCGTGCTCGGGTTCGGGAGCAACTACGCCGACCCGTACATCTTCAGCCCAGGCGACACGGTCGAGTTCGATCTTGAGCGGCCCGGGGGGCAGCTTACGGTCTCCAAAGGTAACGCTTGCGAGAGCAATGAGGTTGACGCCGGAACCGGCGGGTGGGCGCAAGCTACCGTACAGCCCTGAAGGGTCGCGTTACTTCTCCAACGCGGAGGAAGACACGACGTTCAAGCCGGAGGGACAATGAGTACCACTTCGACTCGACGTTCTCGACGATTGGCATGGCATCGGAACGGCGCGATCACCCGACGACAGTCGAAGTTGCTTATAGAGTCTGGTGGTTTGCCGAGGCAAGCGACGGGGCGGGCGGGACGCTCGCGCTCCGTAACCAGTGTCGCACCGTATGACAGGGACCGCAGTCCCCCCGATCACTTGGCCACCGATCGCAATCGCGGCCCCGGCCTACTCGCCACCCCGGTTGTTTCCTGTTTCCACAGGAGTCCCGGCCCCGGCATCCCGCCACCGGCATTGCTAACCTATCTGAACCCTCCGGCCCTACCCCTTCACCCCCGACATCACCACCCCGCGCACGAAGTAGCGCTGGCCGAAGAAGAAGATGACGATGATCGGGATGGTCATCATGATGGAGCCGGCCATGAGCAGGTGGTCCATCGGCTTGGAGTCGGCGCTGGGGCTCACGGCGAAGTAGCGCAGGCCGATGCTCAAGGTGAACTTGGCCGCGTCGTTCAGGATGATCAGCGGAAACAGGAAGGAGTTCCAGTTGCCGATCAGGGTCAGGATGCCGGCGGTGGCCAGCACCGGACGGGACAGCGGCAGGATGATCCAGCCGAGGATCTGGAAATAGCCGGCGCCGTCGATCTTGGCGGCATCGTCCAGGTCATTGGGAATGCTCATGAAGAACTGGCGGAACAGGAAGATCAGGAAGGCGCCGCCGCCAAACCAGGACGGGATGATCAGCGGCAGGTAGGTATTCAACCAGCCTAGCTTGAAGAAGAGCAGGTAGGACGGGATCAGCGTGACCTCCTGGGGAAGCATCAGGGTAACCAGGGTGATGGCGAACATGGTGTTGCGACCCGGGAAACGGAAGCGGGCGAAGGCGTAGCCGGCGGCGGCCGCCGACAACACGGCGCCGAGCGTCGCCAGCACCGAAACGAGGACCGTGTTCTGGGCCCACTGGGAGAAGAGCGTCGTATGCCATGTCTCCGGGTAGTTGCTGAACATCCACTGGCTGGGCAGGATCTTCGGTGGCAGCAGGCGGATCTCCGGCTCGGGCTTGAGCGAGCCGTCGATCGCCCAGGCGAACGGCACCATCAACACGATACCCAGGGCAATGGCGAGCACATGGAGCCCGCCTCGACCCAGGATGCGCTGCCAAACCGCGCCGGCGCTATGGACGCTGCCCTGTGCGCGCGCGGGCGCCAGACTGGTAGTGGCGGCCATCAGCGTACCTCCCCGGCATAGTAGACCCAGCGGCGGGAGGTCCGGAACTGCACGTACGTGAACACGACCAGCACGATGAAGAAGAGCCAGGCCAGGGCGCAGGCGTAGCCCATCTCTCCGAAGACAAAGGCCGTGTTGTAGATCTGGAGGGCATAGAAGGTGGTGGCATAGGCCGGGCCGCCGTTGGTGGCGACGAAGGCGGCCGTAAAGGTCTGCAAGGCGCCGATGATCGCCAGGACGGAGTTGAAGAAGAGTGTCGGGGAGATCATCGGCAGCGTGATGTGCCAGAAGCGATCCCAGGTGCCGGCGCCGTCCAGCGACGCCACTTCGTAGAGGTCTTTGGGCACGCCCTGCAGCCCGGCCAGGAAGATCAGCATGAGGTTGCCGCCGATGGCGCCCCACAGCGCCACCAGCACCAGCGAGGGGATGGCCCAGGTGGTGTCGCCAAACCAGCCGGGACCCTGGACGTGGAGGAGCCGGAAGATGATCTCGTTCACCAGTCCGAAGCTCGGGTTGAGCAGCCAGGTCCAGACGAAGATGCTGGCGACGATCGGGGTGAGGTGCGGCAGGAAGAACACGGTGCGGTAGAAGGCGGTGAAGCGCAGGCTCTGGTTCAGCAGCAGCGCGACCAGCAAGGCGCCGCCGACCGATGTCGGCACGACAAGGGCCGCATAGGTGAAGGTGCGGACGAGCGAGGGCCAGAACTGCGGATCGAGCCGGAAGGCGCGATGGAAGTTGTCCAACCCGATGAAGACCGGGGGATTGGTGATGTTGTACTTGGTGAAGCTGAGCACCAGCGACGCGATGATCGGCCCCGCCACGAAGACCAGGAAGCCGATGATCCAGGGGGCCAGGAAGATGTAGGCGTACCGCGCCTCACGCCGGGCCATCGTTGAGCGCCGGCGCGGGGTGCTCGCCGCGCGCAGCGCTCCGACGCTACCTATCACGTTGGGTCTACCTCTCCATTGCCATCCGGCTCCGCGCTACGGGACCGGTTGATCCAGGATGGCCTGGACCTGCTGCTGCGCCGTGTTGGCCGCCTCGGACGGCGACTTCTTGCCCAGCCAGATGTCCTGCAAGATGTTGGTCATCGCCGTGTCGGCTTCGTTGAAGCGGGCGTTGGCCGGGTAGTACCACGGCACCAGCGGCGAGTTACCGTCCGGCGGGCTGATCAGGGTGGGATAGATGTTGTTGGCCAGCACTGGAACCTTTTGCTTGAACTCCGGCGCCGTCCAGATGTCATTGCGGCTGCCGGGGCTGCCTAGGCCCGCCAGGAAGCGGCCCAGGCCGAACTGCTGGGATAGGATGAACTTCAGCGCTTGCCATGCCTCATTCGGGTGTTTGGAGCTCTTGGACATCCCGATGCCGTCCGAGGAGACCTGGGTGGCAAACTTGCCGCTCGGGCCGATCGGCGGCGGCACAACAGTAAACTTGAACTTGCTGCCGACGAGGTTCGTCATGTTCGTCGCTTGGAACGACGTGGACACAAAGACAGCGAGGGTCTGGTTGGGGAAGAGCTGTGTCGGATCCGGATTGGCCTGCAATGGCTCTTCGACCTTGTACTTGTTGAACAGGTCGCTCAGCCAGGTCAGCCCTGCGATTGATTCCTTGCTGTTGATCAGCATCTTCTTCCCGTCGGCACTGTAGTAGTTACCGCCAAAGGCCCGGAGCACGCCGACCGCTCCTTCACCGCCCAGACAGGATTGGATGCCGTAGACGCTGACGCGTCCATCCGAGCCGGTCTGGGTCGCCGTCTTGAACATCTGCACGGCGTCGTCAATGGTCCACTTGAATCCGCTCGAGGCGTCAGGAATCTTCACGCCCAGCTTGGTGAGCATGTCGGTGTTCAAGTAATACTGTAGGCAGCCGGGGTGGCCGACCATCGGGTACCCCCACTGCTTGCCTTGAATGGTGTACATGGCGACGTTGGCCGGCCAGAACTGCGAATGATCGCTCGTCTTCCAGGTGGCGTCCTGATTGATGAAGGTATCCAGCGGCTGCAAGACGTTCTTCGCTTGCAGCTCTGGACAGAGCGGCGCGACGTTGATGCGGACAAGGTCGCCAATTTGGCCGGTGGCCGACAGCGTCAGCTCCTTGGTGTGCATGTCGCCGCGCGGGAACCATTGCCTAATAATCTGGATGTTCGGGTTGGCCTGCTCGAACTTCTGAATCTCGGGACCCCAGAAGGTGTCGTTGGGATCCTCGAGCCAACTGTGCATGATGACTTGCACCGCGCCCGCCTTGGGCGTGGGATTGGCGGGCTGAGGCTGCGCGCTGCTAGTGGCGGCCACGGCCGCGGACGAGCTCGTCGCCGCTTGCGACGAGGCGCTGGTGGCGGCGCTGGCGGCGGGCGAGGTCGTCGCCGCGTTCGTTCCGCCACACGCGGCGAGGAGACCAACCGCCGCCATGCTGCCGGCGAGGCGGAGCCAGGATCGGCGGGAAAGCTGGGTCGGCTGCAACGTATTCTCCATTCTGTGCTTACTTCCTCACCACCGTGCGACCAGGCCGCATGACTACGCAGACGCCGGGCGTTGGTGGCTGACGTACGCCCAACGAAGACGGATTATGCGAGACACTTGCCATGATATACCGATCCTCTGCCAGGCGCAAGAGTACTAGCCACCGGGAGTGCGGCGCAAAGTAGGGCGGAGCAAGCGGGTGTCTGATGGGTGGCGGGTCTGATCACCGGAGCGCGGGCGTCCCGCCCGCCCCGGTTCGCCGCCGCCGGCCGCGTCGCCTCCCGACCGGGCAGACCGATGGCGACGGAGCCGCCGGGGCGGGCGGGACGCCCGCGCTCCGCCGAGATCGTCGTCAGGTCGCTGTCCAACCTTGCGGCGCACCCAGCCACCGGACGCCGCGCTCGGCCGATACGCACCGGTTGCTACAATGGCACGAGCAAGAGACGTTCCGAATGAGCGAGTGCGCGACGACATGATGATCCAGACGGCAACGATCGCCGCGCAGCCAGCGGTTCGGCGGCGGTCATCGGTCCTCGTCGTGTGGGCGGCAAGCGCGCTGCTGCTTGCCGCCTGCGCGGCTCCTTTTCCGGTCGGGCGCGACGGAATGCAGAACATCATCGTCGGCCAGGACCGGCTCACAGCCCAGGATGCGTCCCTACCGGACCAGCCGGCGTTGCCGCGGTCACAGGCCGTGACCATCGCCAAGGGCTACGTCCCGACCTGGCAGCAAGCCAGCGCTGTCACCGCGAGGTATGTCGCGCTGACGCTGCACGCAAACACCGGCAAGGTCGCCTGGGGCGTCCAGAACCGACCGGTCTGGCTGGTGGAGTTTGCCGGCGCCCGCTACGCTCCCCCGGCCTACCCCGAGTCGGACTGCGCCTGCGACCGGACCTTCCAGCCGCCCAATACCGCCGTCGCGGTCGACGCCCAAACGGGAGCGCTGGTCATCGACTACGGGTTCCCCGCCGGCGGTGCATCGTAGCCGGCGCAAGAGTCTTCGAGGAACTCATCGCTGAAGTCAAGCGTACTAAAGTTCACGCCTGCTCAATCAGCTGGAGCAGTTCCTCCTCGGTCAACTGGCGCACCCGGCCGGCGGCAGCGTCGGCCATCCCGCGCTTGATGCGTACGATTTCGTCCTCGGTTGGCATCTCATCAGTTACCGGACGGATGACGATGGCCTGATCGATAACATCGATCTCCACCGTGCCGCCTTCGGGAATGCCCAGCTCCTCACGTGCGGACGCCGGCAGATGTAGCTGCCCGTCGGCGCTGACTGCGATGAAACTCTTCGTCATCGGAACCTTCTGTTACTGCTTCTGCCATGCTAGCGTGAAAGGACTCGAAACTCAAGGCGATCGTAAATCAGGCGCCAGCGTGATCTCGAAGAACGGGTGGTCGGGATCAGGACAAGGATCGCCCACGTAGCCCAACCGCTCGTAGAAGGGCGCGGCGGATTGGCTTGCCTGCCATTCCAGCCAATCTGCCCGTCGCTCCCTTGCCCAGCGAACGACGGCGTCAACCAGTAGCCGCCCGATGCCCTTCCGGCGCCACTCCGGCGCGACGAACAGGTCGCTCATCCGTACCGTGCTGCGACCGGCGCGGAGATGCACCGGTCCCTGGTGCGCCCAGGCATATCCGACCAATATCCCGCCGAGCTCTGCCACCGGCAGGAACTCCGTCTCGTTGGCGATGACACGGCGAAAGCGCTGCCGAGTCTGGGCTTCTGACTCAACCTGACCCATCCCTTGCAAGAGCGGCCAGACGCCGGCCCAATCGCCCAATTGCGCGGGTCGCAGCGCGGCCTGCTCGAACACGGGCATGCTCCTTCAAGTGGTGCATCTACGAAGTCCAGGTGACTTTTCACTGTCATCCTGAGCGGAGCGAAGGACCCCTGGCCGGGCAGCGCGTACGGCGACGCCAGGGGTCCTTCGCTCCGCTCAGGATGACAACGGGAGGACCGCGCGTGGCATTGGGACCCTCCGCGAACTTGGTGGACGAACCATTTAGCCCTCCAAATGATGGTATCCAGCCAGCGATCAATGCTGCCACCGCCCCCTCCTGGTCGGTGTAGACGTGATTGGCGCCGGGGATGGTGTGGGTTGCAACTTGCGCCGACGTGGCCATGCGGCGCAGGTCGTCCAGCGCGGCAGACGCTCCCATGCTTGCTTCCTCGCCGCCGTAGAAGGCCAGGATGGGGCAGCGGATGCCGGCGAGGAGCGGACCAGCCGCTGACGCGCCGAAGGCGCGGACGGACGACACCAGCGTGCGCGCGCTGGTGGAGACCAGGGCGCCGTGCCAGCGCTCCCACGGCAGCAGCTCGTGGCCGCGGCCCTCCTCCACCATCCGCTCGGCGAGCGCCAGCCGCTCAGGTTCTGCCCGGCTGGCGCCCAGCCCCCCCGACGCCGCCACCAGCCCTAGCACCCGCGAGTCCTGCCGCTGCGCCTGGTAGTAGAGCGCTTTCGCCGCCCCCAGGCTATGGCCGGCGAGCACACAACGCGAGAAACCCAGCTCAGCGGTGAAGCGGACCCAGGCATCCAGGTCAGAGGGCGACTGGTCGAGCTCCTCCCACCACGATCCGCCGTAGCGCGGGCCGCTGGCCGACCAGCCGAAGAGCGCGCCCATGTCGTGGCCGCGCGTGTCGCCGCTGACGAACGTGTAGCCTCGCCTCGCCAGTAACCGGCCCACACGCAGCGTGTGCCGCCCGTGGAAACTGTCGGCGAAACCGTGGATCCAGACGATCGGGACCGGCTGCGTGTCGCGCCCCACCGGGCGAATCACCGCGCCGTCCAGCCCAAACTGGTCGTCGGTGACCGTGGAGACGAGCTCCTCACGGTAGCTGCGCTCCTGTGGGCTGCCCATGCTGCTCGACTCCACCATTCGCCTCCTCACTGCGCGTCGCCCGTCCCGAGCTCGCGAGCATCGGCCGCACTCAGCCGCGATCCACCGGTCGCGCCAATGCTACCGCCTGACGCAACGTCATGGTCAACCGGCCCGGCTTTATGTCGACGGGACCGCCCTCGCCACAGAACAGGCCCTTAGAGCAAGCCCAGCAGGTTGGCATCCCTCGGCTCCAGGACCAAAGCTGCCCTCAGATGACGGCCCCGGCGCAGGTCGTTTCTATGGCAGACGACCAGCGCATCCCGTCGGTGGCCGCCCTGACGTGCCACGTCAGCCCTTCGCGCCACACCCCATCGACCCGCAACCCGGCTACCTCCGGAAAGAGCAGTTGCCCCAGTACCATGCGACGGCCTTCCTCCAGGGGGAGAAGCTCCTTGGAAGGCCAGCCTACCGGCCATGCCCGTGCAGCAAAGGCGCCGGTGAACCTTAGGCACTCATGCAACGATCAGCTATAATCAGGCCGGCTACGAGGCGCCGACGCTGGCCGTTCGTTCGATCCGCACCGGGGGCGCCTGGCGTGACACGAGTTCGCCCGAGCGGCCGCCCTGAGCGCCGGACCAATCGTCTCGCGTCGGCGGCGGGTCGGGGGGAGGGCACGGTGGGCTACGAGGTGACCGTCGCGGACGTCGCGGCCCGTCCGACGGCGGTGGTCGCCGCGACCACGACCTGGCAAGCGTTCCCGACGCTGTGGCGTCAGCTCCTCGACGAGGTGTGGGCGTGCCTGCGCTCGCATGGGATCACCCGAGGCTGCCGCAACGTCATGCTGTACCTGGACGACCGGCCGCACATCGAGGTCGGCGTCGAACTGCTCCAGCCGTGCCCGCTCACCGGCAGGGTGGCGCCGTCCAGCCTGCCCGCCGGGCAGGTGGCGGTGACGGTCCACCGCGGACCGTATGCGGACCTCGGGTCGGCCCATCGGGCGGTGCTCGACTGGTGCGCCGCGCAGGGTCGGCGGCCGGCCGGCCCGCGGTGGGAGGTCTACGGGCCGCATCGCGACGATCCTGCCGAGGTGTGGACCGAGGTCTCCTACCTGTTGTCGTGACGGATCGTCGTCGTTCTGGCGCTGAGGCCACCGCCGAACGGCCGGCAGGCGCGCCGGCCTCGCCGGCGCCGTCGCCCCGAACTCCCGCGACCTCCGGTAAGAACAGTGGCGCCCCTATGTACTAATCGCGCAACCCCTGAGCGGCGCACACGGCCTGCTCGCCCCGCCTCGCCTGCTTGACACGGCGCAGGGCGACCGGTATGTTGCCGACCTATTGCTTACCAGAGGAGAACATCGTGAAACAACTCGTCGCCACGAGCCAGGGCGAGGTACAACTCCGTGAGGCTCCCATGCCACGTCTGGAGGGCAGCGGCGCCATCGTCCAGACGGTCTGCTCGGTGTTCGGCGCCGGCTCCGAGCTCGGTGGACTGCGCCGACAGCGCCAGGCTGTCCGGCAACAAGAGCAAGCGAGAGACCGGCCGATCACCGAGCGTCCTATGTCCTACCAGTCCTGTGGCCGCATCGTCGAGCTATCCGACGACTTGCAGGGCGCCTACCAGGTCGGCGACCTCGTCGCCTGCTCGGGCGGCGGTTTCGGCGCCCACGCGGAGTACGGCTACGCGCCGCGCCACACCATAGCACGCGTGCCGGAGGGGCTCAGTCCCGAGGAGGCGGCCACGACCAACGTCGGACTCACCGCGCTCCACGCGCTGCGCCGGGCGCAGTTTCAGGCCGGCGAGACGCTGGCCATCATCGGCCTCGGCATGGTCGGGCAGTGCCTTGCTCAGCTCGTCACGACCCTTGGCGGCCGCGCCTTCGGCGCCGACCTCTACCCGCTCCGGCTGGAGCGGGCCAAGCGCTGTGGCATCGAAGCCGCTATCGACGCGCGCTCGGCCGACTTCTTGCCCGAGGTGCGGCGGCGCACCGATGGCCTCGGCGCCGACTACGTCGCCCTCTGCGTGGTAGGAAGCAATCAGGAACTCGTCCATCTGGCGGTCCGGCTGCTCCGGCCGAGCGGCGTGTTGCTCCTCGTCGGCGGACCGCTGCATCCCGACTTCGGCGGCGCGGAAGGCGACGCCAGCCCCCACGTCAAGGAGATCGACGTCCGTTGGGTCTACGGGCGCGGTCCCGGCAGCCGCGATCCGCAATGGAATCAGGGCGCCACGGAGTACCCGTCGCGCTTCGTCCGCTGGACGGCCCAGAGCAATCTGGAGGCGCTGCTCCGGCTTCAGGCCGCCGGACGGCTGCGCACCGCTCCCCTCCTCACCCATCGCTTCCCGCTGGAGCGCGTCACTGAGGCGGCCGACCTGCTGATCGAGCGACCGGAGGAGGCGCTCGGCGTAGCGCTCACGTACGGTCCCTAAAGCCACGTCGGACGGCCGGCGAGCTCAATCGGCGGGCACGGGTACCGGACTTGCCGCATGCACCGCGGCCGCGGCATCCCGCTCCTCTACCGGTCGCCGCGACCAGCGCTCGTCGTAGAACTGGCGGTAGGTCAGGACGCGGAAGCCCCTTTTGAGCGCGTGCTCGAGGATCGCGCGTGTCGCGCGCATCTCCGGGTCCGAGCGGATGCTGCTCCAATCGTGCTGGCAGTAGGAGAAGACGCGGTCACGGTCGGCGGCCTCATCCAGGTCGCGGCAGGTCAGCTCGACGTACTGGTCCACCTGTTCCCAGCCGATGCGCTCCCGGCGGATGCAATCCTGCCAGCCGTGGATGCCGACTTCCAGGATCTCGGGAAAGCCTTGCGGCGCGTACCAGAAGGGCTGCACGTCGAGGCGGACCGGCTGCCAGTCTTGCTCGTTGCGACCCCAGCAGCGCGAGATCGTCAGGCCGTGCTTGCGTAGCAGCTCTAGCAGGTCCGGCCGGTCGGAGAGGCCGCGATAGTAGTTCCAGGGGCCGGTGATCCCCGAGCAGTGGACGCCCAACAACCGTCGGATCACTTCATTGGCGCGTCCGAGCTCCTCGTCGATCTGCTCGAGGCTGCCGCCGCGCTTGATCTGAGTCCCGTCCTCGTTGACCATGCAGACGGTCTTGAGCAGGACGTGCGAGTAGGTGTGCTGCTGCAGGTCGAACAGCGGGTCGCCGGCGAAGCCCTGGAGGTCGGCGGCGTTCCGCTCGACCAGGCTCCCCACCAGGAACAGGCTGGCCGGCGCCTGGAGACCCCGATGAACTCTCCGCATGGTCGCCAGAAAAGACGCCGTCACCGTCGGATTGGTATGCTCGACGTCATAGCCGAATAGGAGCGTGGGCACGTCCTCGTTTCCTCTCTGTTGTGGCGCTGCGCCATGGCGATACCTGAGCGCTGGCGCCATGGTAGCGAGCGCCACGGGTGAGGCCAACCCGCGATGCGCCGGCCGGACTGACGTGCCGGAGGGAAGCTGGAGCGCCTAGGACAGGTCCAGCCGGTCCGCCTCTGCCGGTTCAAGCAGCAAAACGCGCTCGGTGCGCTCCTCCATGAACAGCGCGAAGCGGGAGAGGATGTCCCTGCCCAAGATCGAGGGGATGGCAGGGATGCCCGGACGTGGCAGAGGAATGGTGAGCAGCAAGGAAGTGGAGAAGCTGCCCATCGTGAGCACAGCATCGGTTACAAGGGTCTGAACCCGGCCACCCACTCCTCCGACTAGCGGCCCCTTCGTCAACGCGGTAAGCGCAACTCCCAGATCCGAGGCGTCGTCTGACGAGAGCACCGTGCGGTCGGCTCCAGTATCAACGAGGAACCGTACCAACAGGCCCCGACTTCGGAGGGACGGGACCATAACGACGCCGTCAACAGATGGGCGCTTCCTGCCGCGTGCTGCCACGAAGTAGCCACGAATCATCCGTCAAATGATCATTACCGTGTCGTCATGAGTGAAGAACTCGAAGTACGTATGCTCTGGAGGTATCCCTTGCTTCCGAAGTGCATCACCCAATTGACGGCGATCGGGGCCAGCACCCACCACCGCCTCGCCATAGATGGCGACCCACTGCTCGGGATACTTCTCGAGCAGTTCGTCGTAGTGGGCCTGGCCGTACTCGACGTCACGATGGAAATGCGCGAGCTCAGCCTGAATCTCGGCCATATCCAGCATTGGCGGACTCCTCCCGTTCACCGAATCCACAAGCTACCACATCGGCAAGCCGACAGCCACACCCGGGTCCGGTATTGTACCGTCGTCCCTTGGCCGCTAAACGCCGATCGGCGGTTGCTGACGGCTCCGACCGCGCTGCTGGCGGGCGAGCTGGCCGCAGGCGGCGGCGATGTCCTGGCCGCGGTCGACGCGGACGGTACAGGGGATGTGGCGATCCTCGATGATGGCGGCGAAGCGGGCGATCGCCTCCCGACGAGGCACGGAGAACTGGCCGCTGGGCTCGGGGTTGAGCGGGATGAGGTTGACGTGGCAGAGCAGGCCGACGAGCAGGCTGGCCAGCTCGCGGGCCTGCTCGGGCGCATCGTTGACGCCGGCGATGAGCACGTACTCGAAGCTCACGCGGCGGTTGGTCACTCCGATGTAGTGGCGCACAGCAGCGAGCAGCCGTGCCAGGGGATAGGTGCGGTTGATCGGCACCATGCGGTCGCGCAGCTCGTCGTTGGGCGCGTGCAGCGACACCGCCAGGTTCACCTGGAACGGCTCCCGCGCCATGCGCTCGATCTGCGGCGCCAGGCCGGAGGTGGAGATGGTGAGGTGGCGGGCGCCGAGGCCGAAGCCGTCGGGATGGTTGAGCACGCCCATCGAGCGGAAGGTGGCGGCGTAGTTCCCCAGCGGCTCGCCCATGCCCATGTAAACCACATTGTCCAGCGCCGCGCCTTCGGCACGCAGCACGCGCTGCCAGTGCGCTGCCTGCGCCACGATCTCGCCGGAGGTGAGGTTGCGCATCCAGCCGGCCTGGCCGGTGGCGCAGAACGGGCAGCCGATGGCGCAGCCCACTTGCGTAGACAAGCAGATCGTGTTGCGCATCCCACCGCGTGCCGGCTGCCGCATCAGCACCGTCTCGATGGCCGCGCCGTCGCCCAGCCGTAGCAACGCTTTCTCGGTGGCGCTGTCGGCCGAGCGCAGCGTGTCGACGACTTCGACCGGCTGGAGCGGCAGGCACTCCGCCAGCCGCTCTCGCAGGCGCGACGGTAGATCGCTCATCTCGCCATAGGAGCGCGCCGCGCGGGCAAACAGCCAGCGCGCCACCTGCCGGCCGCGGTACGCCGGCTCGCCCAGCTCGGTCAGCAGCACCGGCAAGTCGTCGGG
>Ga0207416_1000544_pt1 | contig 63049 bp, 61 predicted proteins | sample PaiPotPPM11metaG_FD_184107 | JGI IMG/M metagenome (GOLD analysis project Ga0207416, IMG submission 184107) | Iron sulfur acid spring bacterial and archeal communities from Banff, Canada, to study Microbial Dark Matter (Phase II) - Paint Pots PPM... ... | reverse complement strand
GCACGGCGACCACGTAGCTGACTCCGGGATAGGCACGAACGGCGGCTCTGACCCGGTTGGTGATCGGATCACGGCCCTGAGCGATCGCGATCGTCTCGCTGACCATCATCAGGAAGATGATGCCGGCAAGGATGGTTGCCAGCAAGGAGAGCACCGCTCCAGGACTAACCCGCAGCTGGATCATCCTTCCGGCCGAACCTGCGCGGCTGCGGGGCGAGGATGCCGCGGGCCGGGCCCCAGAGAAAATGCCCCACCGCAATCCCGACGACGATAGCAATCGCGAAGGCCCATCCAGGGAACGCGTGAACCGCTTCACGGACGTAAAGCGTGATCGGCTTCTCGCCGGTGAAAAGTGCCCAGGTCTCGAAGGCCAGGAGCAGGAAGATCACACCCGTGAGGACGGTGATCATCAGGGAAACGAAATTGTCCCGATTGATCCTCATCTCGCCGTTGTGCCCGCACCTTCCAGCTCTGCCGGAACGTTTTGAATCGCCCTGAGAAAGGAGGCTGGCGCGAGCACGCCAACCGGCCGATCGCCGTCGAGCACCGCGACCCAGCTTGCCTGGTGAATCAGCATCTGGGAGAAGGCGTCGTAGAGCGTACGATCGGCAGCAATCCTGGCATCCATCCGGGTGGCCGATCTCGAACTCGCCCATCGCCGGACGCGGCCTCACGCTCGAGTTCGCCATAGAGCCGCCCATCGGCATCGATTACCAGAGCCCGCGATCCACCGTTAGCAAACACGTTTCGCGCCTCCGACAGCGATTCGTCGAGATGGATCACCGGTGGCTTTTCAAGCGTCGACCGGTCGATCGGCGTCACCGACAGCCGCTTCAGGCCCCGATCGGGGCCAAGCAGGCATCGAGGCCAAGCTGAACACCACCGACCTGACAGCGCTGAACAAGAGCGCGGATGTCGACAAGCAGGACCCAGCCGATCTCGCCACGACCTGGCTAAAGGACCACGGGTTCTGAGACCGCGCAATCTTCTCGGGTAGCCCTGCGCAGCGTTGGGGCTGCCCGAGACCCGGGTCTTAAAGGCGGGTGCATAAAGTAGTCGGATGGCGGAACGGTACCACTTTAAAACGGAATGGGAGTTCAACGCCGCCGTTCCCCGTGCCTGGTCAATTGTCCTCGACCTCAGGCGTTACCCCGAACGGTGGAAGAACTTTCGGCGCGTGACGGCGCTGCTTGGAGATGGAGAATCGGTAGGTTCGAAGGCAGAGTGCGTCGTACGCGGCTTCTTGCCCTACAGCCTTCGCTACACGATGGAAGTCCTCAGCGTACAGCGCCACCAGTCGATGGACCTTCGGTCAACCGGGGACCTGGTGGGAACAGGCCGCTGGGAATTTCTCGAGCTGGCCGACGGGCGGTGTCGGGTGACGTACTACTGGGACGTTGCGACCACCAACCCGATTCTCAACCTGGTGACCCCGCTCGCCAGGCGGTTCCTGGCCCAGAACCACGAACAGGTCATGGCCAACGGATACGCAGCGCTGCGGCCGTATATCGAAGCTAGCCCTTAAAGCTCTTGCGCCGAGCCGCAGCGAAAGCGTCGAGCCGCTCCTTCACCGTTTTCTCGTAGCCCCGTTCCGAAGGGTGATAGTAAGTGCGGTCCTTGATCGCGTCCGGCAGGTGCTGCTGTTCGACCTGCGCCTCTTCATAGTCGTGCGCGTAGCGGTAGCCCTTCCCATAGCCGATCGTTTTCATCAAGGGCGTCGGCGCATTACGCAGGTGGAGCGGTACAGGATCGGCACGGGTGCGGGCGACGTCCTCCTGCACCGCCGAGTAAGCCGCGTAGAGGGCATTGCTCTTGGGAGCCGTTGCCAGGTAGACGACCGCCTGGGCCAGGGCCAGGTTGGCCTCAGGCATGCCGATGAAGTGAGCCGCCTGCTGGGCGGCGACAGCCTGGCTCAAGGCCTGTGGGTCAGCCATGCCGATGTCCTCGGAGGCGAACCGGATCAGCCGGCGAACAACGTACAGAGGATCCTCGCCGGCCTCCAGCATGCGGGCGAGCCAGTAAAGCGACGCATCCGGGTCGCTGTCCCGAAGGCTCTTGTGCAGCGCCGAGATGATGTTGTAATGCTCTTCGCCGGCACGGTCGTAAAGCAGGTTCCTGCGCTGGACCGCCTCCTCCACCATCGTCGCGGTCAGACGCCGCTTACCCTGCAGGGGCTGTGACAGGGCGGCGGCGGCCTCGAGGCCGTTCAGTGCCACCCGGGCATCCCCGTTGGCGACCCGGACCAAGGCAGATCGGGCGTCCGGTTCTAGCTCGAGATCCATCTCCCCGAGCCCGCGCCCTGGTTCGGCCGCCGCCCGGTCGATGATGGCGCCGATATCGTCGTCGTCGAGTGCCTTCAGAGTGAAGACGCGAGTACGTGAGAGCAGCGCGGCGTTTACCTCGAATGAGGGATTCTCCGTGGTCGCCCCGATCAGCGTGATCACTCCCTCCTCTACAAAGGGCAGCACCGCGTCCTGCTGCCCCTTGTTGAAGCGATGGATCTCGTCTATGAAAAGGATGGTTCGCTCGCCCCCCTGCGCCCTACGTAGCCGCGCCTCCTCGGTGTTGCGGCGCAGGTCGGCCACCCCTGCGCTCACGGCGCTGAGGGGAACGAAGTGCGATGAGGTGACCCGCGCGATCAGCCGCGCCAGGGTGGTCTTACCGCTGCCGGGCGGTCCCCACAGGATCATCGACCCCACGCGGTCGTCCTCGATCGCCCGCCTGAGTTCATGGTTCGGGCCCACCAGGTGTTGCTGTCCGACGAACTCATCCAGGGACTGGGGACGCATCCGGGCTGCCAGGGGCTGGTCCTTCTTGTCCGGCTCGTCAGGTTTCGGGAAAAGTGTCTCCTGCGACATGTTCAAACCGGCACGCCGCGTTAAGCGGCCGGAGAGGGAGACTTCGCTGGTTGGATCGCCTGGTAGATCTGTTGACCGATCACCGCCTGGACAGCAAGTGGGTCGTGTTTGCGGTAGTCGAGCCAGTAGCGGACCTCGAGCGTCAGGCCGCCGTCGATGTTGGGCTGCACTCCGACGGACGGAGGCGGATCCGGCACCACATCCCCACTTTTCTTGAGCTGATCCCGAATTTTCTCGGTCAGGCCGTCCAGGGGAATGTCTGATGGCACCTTGGCAGTGAGCGTAAACATCCGCGTTGGAAAGCGGGTGCGGTTGATGATGGTTCCGGTGTATACGAGCGAGTTCGGAATCAGGACCTCCTCGCCGTCGACCGTCCGAAGCGTTGTGGTCCGCATCTCGACGTTTTGCACTACGCCGGTCCGGTCGGCGACCGTAATCTCGTCCCCGATCCTGAAGGGCCGTTCCATCAAGAGGAAGATACCGGCAATGAAATTCTTGAGGATGTCCTGGAACGCCAGGCTGAAGGCGAGAGCAAAAAAACCGAAACTCCCGAACACCAGCGTCGGGTTCTTTAGCCACACTGTGAAAAACACGATGACTCCTAAGAGGACCGTCGCGAGATAAGCGATGCGCGTTATGAGAAGGCTTACCTGGGGATCGACGTGCGCCCTGACCAACTGGCGGCGGGCCGTAATCCGGACCAGACGCGCCGTCAAGATGGCGATCAGCAATAAGACGAAACCCTCGACGAAATGCGCCCAATCGGTGTCCCAATGACCCGTGACCCACGCCCACATAAGCTCGCCCATTCTAAGGGCGCCCGAGTTAGTTCTCGGTCTCGGCTCCGCCCTCGGCGGCGGGCTCGCCCGCGGCCTCGCCCTCACCCACGACCGGCACTTCGGTCGCGGCCGGGGCCGGCGCCTCTTCCTCGACCTCTTCGCGGTGGGCGGCGACCTTGACGATCAGGTCCTCGGGCTCGTCCAGGGATTCGACGCCGGCGGGGAGCTTGAGGTCCTTTACGCGGATCTCGTCGTCGATCTCCTTGAGACCGGAGATATCGACCGTGATCACAGGCGGCAGGTCGGTCGGGAGGCATTCCACCTTGAGGGCGTGGAGCCCGTGTTGCAGGTCGGCGTCGCCCTTGACCACCAGCTCGACCTCACCTTCGAACTCGAGCGGCACGTCGGACTCGATCTTCTCCTTCAGGTTGACCTGGTAGAAGTCCACGTGCAGCAGGTCGCCGTCGCGAGGATTCCGCTGAACCTCTCGGATCAGGGCCTTGCGGACCGGCTCCTCGCCGATCTGGAGGTCGAGCAGCTGGTTGCGGCCGACCTTCTGGAAGGCCCTCAGGAACTCACGCCCGTCCACGGCAACGGTCACGGCATCCACGTTGTGGCCGTATACGACCCCCGGAAGGCGGCCCTGGCGCCGGAGAGCACGCAGGTGCTCCCCAATTCCGGCTCTGGGCTCCAGCTTCAGGCTTACGGGCGTGTTTGCAGCCAAATTCTCGTCTCAGCCCGAATTGGGCGCCGCTCATGATAGCACAGGGATTCGCCCCTCCTAAAGGGTCCTTCACCGGAACTTTTCGGCCGTTTGGCCGTTACTTCCTGTGAACCATGACTTTAGAATGCTCGTTACAGCGATGCTGACAGCTTCCCTTAGATTGATCCGCCATAACTCCCTGCGAATTGGGATTGTGATTGCCACGTTCGCCGCGGTTGGGGCGATCATCATCCTCCAGCAGGTTCGGGAAGCCAGCGCCCTCCAGGGCTTTGAAACCGCCCGGCAGCAGGTGCTCGCCGAGCAGGCGCACGCCCAATCGCTCGGACTCGATGCGGCAGAGTTGTCTGACCTGCAGCGGCAGGCCACGACGACCGCGAGCGAAACGCCACCGGCGGCGACCGCCCCATTCAACCAGAGCCGGATCGACTTCTTCGCCAACGCCGCCAGCCAGGAGGTCCAGATCCGTGACGAACTGCAGAGCCGGGAGCAGCAACTGGTCGGCCAGGCCAGGGCCTCGGCCGAGTCGTCGATCAACAAGATGACGGCCGACCTTGCCAGAGCGAAGCAGGACGGCGTCGACGACCAGTTGCTGACCGACTTCCAGCCGCTGCCCGCAAGGGCCCTGGTCGAGCTCGACGCCGCCGGAACGGTTCGCGCCTATCGCGGTATTGCGGACGAGCTGAAGGCACCCCTGACCAAGCTCTCCCTCGTCATCGCTCAGCAGGAGACGACCAACGCCCTGGTAAGTCAGTACGCCGCCCAGGTTGCGGCACAGGACCACGGCGACGCCGCCATCGCCCGGACCAGCGCCAGCAGCGCCCTATCGGCGGTCCAGGCCGATCTGAGCACCGCCAGGATCTTTTCCATGGACGTCTCTGTGATCGACAGCCGCGTGCAGAAACTGGCCGCGCAGCTACCTGCCGCGACTGCCCTGACCGACCTCGAGCAACTGGCAGCGGGCCTCCAGGTCTCTGACAAGGTGCTCCAACAGGCGATGCAGACCAACCTTCCGGACAAGGCCATCACCATTTCGCTGAAGGAGCAGGTCCTTCGGGCGTATGAACATGGGACAGTCGTCTACCACACGCTTGTGAGCACCGGTCGCCCCGGGCTTGAAACCGACCCGGGCAGCTTCAAGGTGTACTGGAAGGTTTCCCCCTGGACCATGCACTCGCCCTGGCCGAAGGGCTCTCCCTACTGGTACCCGGACACCAAGGTCAAGATGGTCATGTGGTTCAACGGCGGTGACGGCATCCACGATTCCTCCTGGCGGGCCTATTACGGCCCCGGGACCGAGTATCCCCACTACGATCCCTTTGGTGAGGACAACGGGAGCCACGGTTGTGTCAACGTCCCGCCGGTTAACATGCCATGGCTGTGGGACTGGACGCCGACAGGCACACCGGTCATCGTCTACTAGCGGGTCACCGATCCTACGCTATCGAGCGTAGACGGATGAGCCGAACGGCCCAGCGCCAGGGGACCGAAATCCCGTTTGACATGTAGGAGCATTTCGAATGGCCATCGCCCATCCCACCATGCAGCAGGTCGCGCCCCACACCTGGACCTTTCAGGCGACCGCGGTCCCGGTGGCACCGATGAAGGCTCATTGCCGGATCTGCCGCCAGCCGGTAGGGATACTGAACCCCCGGGAGATCGACCTGCACACCGGAAACTACGTCGTCCAGGGAGAATGCGACATCTGTGGCGCCGAGGTCGTGCTGATCGTCAGCTGACCGGTTCGAAGCCTTCCCCGGTCCAATAGCCGAGCATGTTTTCCGTCTCGTGATAGAACCAGATCAGCTGGCGCTCGCGCGCCGCCTCTTCGAGAAACGTCGCTTTTCGTTGCATCGCATCCAGTGGGAAGAGGTCCAGCCCACTAACCCAGTTGATCTTGAGGAAGGCGCGCATGAAGAGGAAGTCGCCGGTGAAGACCACCGTTTCATCCTGATCCCGAACGTAGACCGCCTGGTGACCCGCGGTGTGGCCGCCGGTTACCCGGACACTGATTCCGGGGGCGACCTCGGTGTCGCCCTCGACGATCAGGAGCCGTCCCGCCTCCTCCAGGAGGGCCAGGTTTTCGCGCTTGTACGAGGGCCGGCTCCGGGGGTCGGGGCGTCGCCAGGCTTCGAGCTCGGCGGCCTGCACCACGTGCCTGGCACGGGGGAAAAGCGGACACAGCTCACCGTCACGACCCGGCGTCACCAGCGCCCCGACGTGGTCAAAGTGCAGGTGACTCAGTACCACCAGGTCGATGTCGGAGGGCTGGAGCCCGACCGCAGCCATCGCATCCGGGATCCCAGGGACACGATCGTAGGCATAGATCTCCCGCTCCTTTTCCGATAGCTTGGGGCCGATCCCGGCCTCGATCAGGATGTTGGCGTCAGGCGTCCGGACCAGCAGGCAGTTGGTCGCCATGGTGATCCGGTTGCGCGAGTCCGGCGTCTTTAGCTTCTCCCACATCACCCTGGGGACGACGCCAAAGACCGAGCCACCATCCATTCGCCAGTGGCCGTCGCTGAGGCAATGGAGGCTGAAGCGCCCCAGCTTGCGGGGCGCCGTCTCGATCAAGCCGCCGCCTTGAAGCCCCGGTTGACGAAGTCGACGATGGTCTGCAGCGAGGTTCCGGGCCCGAAGATCTCGGCGACGCCCATCTTTTTCAGCTCGGCGGCGTCGTCCTCCGGGATGATGCCGCCTCCGAAGACCACGATATCGGTCGCCTGGCGCTCCTTGAGCAGCTCGAGAACGCGCGGAATCAGGGTCATGTGCGCGCCACTGTGCAGGCTGATGCCGATCGCATCGACGTCCTCCTGGATGGCAGCCTCGATCACCATCTCGGGCGTCTGGCGGAGTCCGGCGTAGATCACCTCGACACCCGCATCCCGAAGCGCGCGGGAGACGACCTTCACACCGCGGTCGTGGCCGTCCAGGCCCACCTTGGCGGTCAGCACCCGCCAGGTCTTTTTGGCCACCTCAGCGCCTCACGACGAAGAAGACGATGATGACCAGCGCCAGGATGGCGGCGACGATTCGCCCGATCAGGGAAAGGCGCATGCGGATCATCTAGAACAGGATCGGCTCGCGATAGACACCGAAGACCTCCTTGAGAGCGGCCATGATCTCCCCCTCGGTCGCGTAGGCCCTGACGCACTCGAGCAGTGTCGGCATCAGGTTGTCCGGGCCGCGCGCCCGCAGCTTCAGCTCCTCCAGCCGGTTGCTCACGCTGGTATTGTCGCGCCGCTCACGAACGGCTCTAAGCCGCGCCACCTGCCCATGCTCCGTAGCTGCGCCGATCTTGAGCGTGGGAACGGTACCGCTGTCGCCCTCGGTGTAGGCGTTCACGCCCACGATGATGCGCTCGTTGGCCTCCAACTTTCGTTCGAACTCGAAGGCCGCATCGGCGATCTCGTGCTGGAAAAAACCGTTTTCGATGCAGCGTAGGACGCCACCCTGTTCCTCGATGCGGTCGAAGTACTCCCTGGCGCCTCGCTCCATCTCATCGGTCAGGCTCTCGACGAAGTAGGACCCGCCCAGCGGGTCGATGGTGCTCGCCACCCCGGTCTCGTGGGCCAGCACCTGCTGCGTGCGCAGCGCAATCTGGGCGGCTCGCTCGGTGGGTAGCGCGAGGACCTCGTCCATGGAATTGGTGTGCAGTGAGTTCGTCCCGCCAAGCACGGCGGCCATTGCCTCATAGGCGGTCCGGGTGACGTTGTTCTCCACCTGCTGGCGGGTGAGTGATACACCTGCAGTCTGGGTGTGAAAGCGCAGCATCCAGGAACGAGGATCCCTGGCCTTGTACTTATCGCGCATGATGTGCGCCCAGAGCCGGCGTGCCGCCCGGAACTTCGCGATCTCCTCGAAGAAGTCGGTATGGGAGTCGAAAAAGAAGGAAAGCCTGGGCGCGAACTCGTCGACATCGAGGCCCGCCCGGATACTCGCTTCGACGTAGGCCATACCGTCGGCGAGCGTGAAGGCGAGTTCCTGAACGGCGGTCGATCCCGCCTCTCGAATGTGATATCCGGAAACGGAGACGGCGTTCCAGCGAGGCATGTGCCGCGCTGCGAAGACGATGGTGTCGACCACGAGTCGCATCGACGGCTCGGGCGGGAAAATGTACTCCTTCTGAGCGATATATTCCTTGAGGATGTCGTTCTGAAGCGTGCCCCCGAGCTTCTCCAGGGGCACACCCGCCTTCTCCCCCACGGCGATGTACATCGCATAAAGAATGGCGGCTGGAGAGTTGATGGTCATGGAAGTCGTGATTCCGTCCAGGCCGATGCCGCTGAAGAGGGTCTCCATGTCCGCCAGCGAGTCGATCGCCACTCCGCAGTGCCCGACCTCACCCCGGCTCAGCGGGTCATCTGAGTCGTATCCCATCAAGGTTGGCATGTCGAAGGCCACCGATAGTCCGGCCTGGCCCTGCGAGAGAAGGAACTGGTACCGCTTGTTCGTCTCCTCGGCGGTTCCGTATCCGGCGAACTGACGGATGGTCCAGAGCTGGCCTCGATACATGGAGGGGTAGACGCCGCGGGTGTAGGGGAAGTCCCCGGGAAATCCGAGCTTCTCGTGGTAATCCCAGCCGGCCAGGTCGTCAGGTGTATAAAGGGGCTCGACCGGGACGCCGGAGAGTGTTGTCGCTACTTCCGCAGGTGGGCGCTTTCCGCTCCTGTAGCGTGTCGCCCACTCCTCTCGCGCCGTCTTACTGCGAAGGGCCATCGCCACCACCTTTGCCTCTGCTGGGCCCGCCCATGACTTCCTCTGCCAGGGCGTATGGGTTCAGTTTCCCATTCCGGTCGTCCCGCAGGCGCCTGGCCACCTCCGTGTCACCTTCGAGCGTTCGCCGCGCGTCCTCGCGCGCCCGTTCCGCCACCAGGGCGATGACCTCCTGCTTCAGCCGTTGCCGTCTGCGGATCTGAAGGGTGCCGCTTTCAATCAGGAAGGCTCGATGCCTCTCGATCGCCTTAAAGACGCCCTCGATACCCTCTTCCTTCAGGGCTGAGGTCAGCACTACCGGAGGTTGCCAGGCTTGCTTCTGCCCGAGCGAGATCGCGTCCTGGATCATCCGCCTGGTTTTTTCCGCGCCGCCAAGGTCCGACTTGTTCACCACGAACACGTCGGCGATCTCGAGGATGCCCGCCTTTATGCTCTGCACGGCATCACCCGACTCCGGCATCATGACCAGCACGACGGTATCGCAGATGCTCGATATCTCGAGCTCGGACTGACCGACGCCGACGGTTTCGACGATCACGACCTGGCGGCCGAAGGCGTCCAGCAGGTGGATCGTTTCGCGGGTAGCCGCGGCCAATCCGCCGAGGTGACCCCGAGCGCCCATGCTGCGGATGAAGACGCCCTGGTCGAGTGTGTGGCGAGACATCCGGATGCGGTCACCCAGGACGGCGCCGCCGGTGAAGGGACTGCTGGGATCTACCGCGATCACCCCCACCGTCCGTCCGGCTTGCCGGATCACCGTCACCAGGCCATCCACCAGCGTGCTCTTGCCCGTCCCAGGCGAGCCTGTGACACCTACCAGGTGGGCGTTGCCGGTGCTCGGTTGCAGCTCCTCAACCAGCCGGGTAGCCTCAGGATCGCGATCCTCCACCAGGCTGATCGCTTTTGCCAGCGCCCGGACATCGCCGGACCGCAAGCCGCCGGCGAGACTCATCTCCGCCTCATGCTACGCGGCGGGCCGGTATCAGCCGCTACGCGCGCCCGGGGCGGGGAACGTCCTTGAAGTGAAGTCCGAGCCGAGGACGACGGTGATGGTGGGACTCCCCGGCGTGGGCGCAGCCGTCACCACCGGAGCCTGGAAGTAGGCCGCCAGCCAGGCTGCCGTCCGGGCCCCTTTTCCGCCCGACGCATCTTGAATCACAGTCGCCGGGAGGCGCGGGCCGGTGAGCGGAACTACCGTCGCGTTCCAGCCCACGTTCTGGAGGAGGGCTGCCATGATGCTGGCCGGCGTCCCGGTCCCGTAGGGCAGCCAGTAGCGGCGGCTGCCGTCCTCGATTGCGACCGGCACCTGCTCCGAGAGGACGGCGCGATCAGGCAGGACCGAGTTGAGGTAATGCTGGAGCGTGGCGTAACTGGGATCCAGCGCGAGCAGGATGTACTGACCATCGCTACTTACCGTGTTGCGGAGCAGATTGCTGGTATCGATTCCGATGTGCCGGATGTCCTTTTCCTTGAGCTGGGCGGCGAGGTCGGCCAGCTGCCGCATCTCGGCCGGCTTCAGATTGGTCCGGAGGTTGTCCTGGAGGGCGCCCAGGAGGTCGAACAGACGCGGGACGGCGTTCAGAGATAGAGCTTTCTGCCGGACCGCCAGCATGATCAGCTGTTGCCGCTTGGAACGGTCGAAGTCGGAGGTCGTTTCCCGCGAGCGCGCGTATTCGAGCGCCTGCTCGCCATTGAGCTGCTGCCAGCCGGCATTGAAGTGGATGTGCATCATGCCGGTCGTTTCACCTCGCGGGTAGTAAGGGTCATCGAGGGTGGCCGGAACATTGACGCGCACCCCGCCGAGCGCATTGACGACATCGCGAAATGCCTTGAAGTCGACTCCTAACCAGTAGTCGATGTGCTGGCCTGTGATCTGCGCAACGGTGGCCGCGGCGAGGTCGCCGCCGCCCGTGGTCGTCTTCCACTGGCTGCTGACGTTCGGGTAGTCGGCGTGATCGATGCCGATCGCATAGGCGCTGTTGAGCTTCCCGTAAAGGAAGCCATTCCGCGGCAGCGCAGGGATTTTGACCCAGAGGTCGCGCGGCAGGGAAACCATCACCGCCTGGTGTGAGCCAGGCTTGATCGAAAGAAGCATGATCGAGTCGGTCAGGTAAGGGCCGTCGTGTCCTGGTCCTCCGTATCCGACCAGCAGGATGTTGATCCGCTGATCGTGCTTGATCTTCCAGCCCAGAGATCCCGGCTCATCCGACTGCGCGTGTACCAGGGTGATCAGGTCCTGGGGTTGCGCGCGTGGTGAGATCGCATGCACGACCGACCAGAGCCGGACGGTCAGCAGCGCAATTCCGAGCAGCACGATGGCGATCAGAACTGCCATGCCCGTACCAAGCAGACGGGGAACTGACAGCGGACTGGCGGCGGCGGATGCGCGCCGCCTACGGGGTGGCATACCCACGAGGTGCTATGAGTCTAGCGAAAGCCGAAGGGAAAACGCGCGGACCCCCGTAATATTCAGGTGATGTCGTCCCGCTCAACGGTTCGCCGCCCGCGCGGACCGTTCGCGCTTCCGGCGCGAGTCCTGCTGCTCGCCGCCGGTATCGCCTCCATTGCGCTGGGCGCCATCAACCTCTTCCACGAGCGACACGTTTCCGAAGTGGACAACCTTTATCTCGGCATCGCGGCTGCTATCGGGATACTCTGGCTCGTCAGCCTGGTGCTCGCCTTCAGGGGATTCAAGGCCGCGGTCACGGCCGCCGGCACCATCGCCTTCGTGGAGTTCGGAGTGATCGGGTCAAGCCACTTCGTCACCGGGCCGGCCGGGATGAGCCTCTACGTAAAATCGGAAGGGCTCAGCGTTGCCCCCATCCTGATGGCGCTGATGGTTACCTGTCTTTTGACCTTCATGACGGCGATCGTCTGCTGGAGCCATCCAACCGGCCACCTGAAGCGGGTTCGAATGCTTCCATTCTTGCTGAGCTCGATCGCGGGCGCCACCCTGGTGATCCTCTACGCCACGGACAGCGTGCGACGGGACGATTTCGGAACTGCAAGCACCGAGGACGGGACCTTTGCGGCCGTCGTATCCGCCATCTTCTGGCTCTTCGGCGGGCTCTGGATCGCCAGGGTGAGGAAGACGGGAGCTCTTCTCATCGCCCTCGGGACGTTCATGGCCACCTTTTCGTTTACAGCCCTCCACCTGGCAAGAGGCGGCCACAGTATCGTTGAGATCGCTGCCAAAAGCGGGCCGGCGTGGGCGGTGGTAGCGACCGCTATGGCGGGCCTGGCTTACATCAGCCTGGCATTCGCCCTCACGATCCTGCTGGTGAGTCTGTTCGTTCGACGACGGTCAGCGGCCAGGCCGGCCACGGCCGCCCCTGCACGACGCTCGGACAGCGCCTGAGCCGGCCGGCTCAGTCGGGGAGGCGGGTACCCTCGGGACTGTAGCGGTAGAAGCCTCGGCCCGATTTGCGCCCGTAGTGGCCGGCGTCTACCAGCTGCTGCAGCAGGGCAGGCGCGGCGAAGCGCGGTTCGTGCAACCCTTCGTAGAGAACGCCGCAGATGTAGAGGTGCGTGTCGAGCCCGACGAAGTCGGCCAGCTCCAGTGGGCCCATCGGGTGATGCAGGCCAAGCTTGGCACCCTGGTCGATGTCCTCCCGGGTCCCAAGCCCCTCCATCAGGGCGCGGATGGCTTCGTTGATGAAGGGCACCAGCATTCGGTTGACGATGAAGCCCGGATAGTCGAGCGATGTGATCGGGGTCTTGCCGAGCGTGTTGGCCAGCTCCAGCGTGGTGCTGAGAGTCGCCTGTGAGGTTTCCCGCCCCCGCGTGATCTCCACCAGCGGCATGACCGGGACCGGGTTGAAAAAGTGCATGCCGATGAAGCGGTCGGCCCGCCGGGTCACGGCGGCCAGCCTGGTGATCGGAATCGATGAGGTGTTACTGGCAAGGATCGCCTCCTCCTTGCAGATGCCATCGAGACGTTTGAAGAGCTCGCGCTTGGCATCGAAGCTCTCCGTAATCGCCTCGATGACGATGTCCGCCCTGCCGGCGGCCTCGAGCGAGGTGGTCGTGTGCAGGCGAGCCAGCGAAGAGTCGCGCTTGCCGCCGTCCAACTTGCCGCTCTGGACCTGTCGTTCGAGACGCCTGACGATGTTGTCGAGACCCCGCGCTACGACCACGTCGTCCACGTCACGCAGCAGCACGTCGAAGCCACAGGTGATGGCCGTCTGGGCGATACCGGCGCCCATCAGGCCGGCGCCGGCTATGTAGAGCTGCTTCACGATTTCTTCTCCTTTAGCAAAGCACGGGCAATCACGAGCCGCTGGATCTCGTTGGTCCCTTCATAGATCTGAGTGATCTTCGCATCCCTCATCATTCGCTCGGCCGGAAAGTCCCGAAGGTAACCGTAACCGCCCAAAACCTGAACGGCGTCGGTTGTAACCCGCATCGCGGTGTCGGAGGCACAGAGCTTGGCCATCGCCGAGGTCAGATTGATCTCCGCCAGTTGGCGGTCGATGGCGTCTGCAGCCGCGTAGGTAAGCGCTCTCGCCGCCTCGATCTGCGTCGCCATATCGGCGAGGAGGAACTGGATTCCCTGGAACTCGGAGATCGGCTTACCGAACTGATGCCGTTCCCTGGCGTAGCGACGGGCCAGCTCGAATGCGCCCTCTGCGAGTCCCAGTGCCTGCGCCGCGATTCCGGGACGGGAATGGTCCAACACCCGCATCGCCAGCCTGAAGCCATCACCGTCCCGTCCGAGCCGATTCTTCTCCGGCACCACGAGGTCCTCGAAGAAGATCTGCGCCGTTGGCGACCCACGAATACCGAGTTTCTTCTCCAGTTTTCCGACCTTGAAGCCGGGCATGTCCTTTTCGACGATGAAGGCTGAGATGTTTCTTAACGATGCGTCGCCGTCCTGGTCGGTGCGGGCAAAGACGACGAGCGTGTCGGCCACGCTACCCCCGGTGATGAACGTCTTCGAGCCGTTGATCAGGTAGCTGTCTCCGCGCCTGACGGCGCGCGTTCGCATTCCACCCGCATCGGAACCCGAGCCGGGCTCCGTCAGCGCGTAGGCTGCCAGGCGCTCGCCTCGGGCCAGCGGCGGAAGGTACTTTCGCTTCTGCTCCTCTGTTCCGGCAAGCCAGATGGGGAGACTCCCGAGCGACTGGACGCTCAGGATCAGCGATGACGTGGCGCAGAACTTACTGATCTCCTCGATGGCCACGATCAGCGTTACAGCGCTGCCGCTGACACCCCCGTAGTCGGGCGTGAAGGGGATGGCGAGAATGTCGTGGCTGGCGAAGAGCTCCTTGATGTCCCAGGGGAACTCGCCTGACTCGTCGATAGCCGCCGCCCGCGGTTCCACCCGCTCGAGGCAGAGCTCGTGGACCATCTGCTTGATCTGCTGCTGCTCCTCGCTGAGGCGGAAGTCCATCAGGCGGTCAGAACCTCGCGGGCGATGACGATCCTCTGGATCTGGTTGGTTCCTTCATATATCTGGCATGCCTTGGCGTCGCGAACACGCCGTGCCATCGGATACTCCTCGAGGTAGCCGTAGCCACCAAAGACCTGGAGAGCGTCGAGCGTCACCTCCATCGCGATATCGGTGGCGTAGAGCTTCGCCATGGAAGCCTCCCTGGTGAAGGGGAGCCCGGCATCGCAGCGCGCCGCCGCGTTCCAGGTCAGCCAGCGAGCGGCACTCACCCTGACCCCCATATCGGCAATCTTGTTCTGGATCGTCTGCAGCTCCGCGATCGGCTTGTTGAACTGCTTGCGTTCCTGCGCGTACGCGATGGCGTCATCGAGGGCGCCCTGGGCGAGGCCGACGGCCTGGGCGCTGATACCGATCCGGCCGCTGTCGAGGGCGCGCATCGCGATCCGAAAGCCCTCGCCCTCGGCTCCAAGCCGGTCGGACTCCGGAACTTCACAGTCCTTGAAGAAGACCTCGGCGATCGCGGACCCGTTCAGGCCCATCTTCTTGAAGGGCGGTCCGACCGTCATGCCAGGGTTGGCGCCACTCACGACGAAGGCGCTCACACCTCCAGCTCCGGAACCCGGCCGGGTGGCCGCCATGACCACGTACGAATCCGCCTCCCCGGCATTGGTGATGAAGATCTTGCTGCCATCCAAAACGTAACCCGAGCTGGTGCGTACGGCGGTGGTTTTCAGGTGCGCGGCGTCGGAACCGGCCTCTGGCTCGGTCAGGGCGAAGGCGGCCAGCTTCCTCCCCTGCGCCAGGTCGGGGAGCCACCGGTGTTTCTGCTCTTCCGACCCGAATAGAACAATCGGCTCGGTGCCCACCGAGGTGTGGACGTCGATGATCACCGCCGTGCTGCCACTGAACTTCGCCACCTCCTCGATGAAGATTGCGAAGGAGAGGTGGTCCAGGCCCGCGCCGCCAAAGGAATCCGGCACCAGCATCCCCAGGAGACCGAGCCGAGCCGCCTTTTCAACCAGGTCCCGCGGAAATTCGACCCGGTGATCGATCGCGTCGGCGCGCGGCTTGACCTCTCGCTCGGCGAAGTCACGCGCCAGCCTGCGAATCTCCTCCTGTTCGCTCGTAAGCGCGAGGTTCATCAGTGGCTGATGCGAACTACGGTGGCCTCACCCTGGGCCATGCCGGAGCAGATTCCGGCCGCGCCAAGCTGGCCACCCCGGCGCCGAAGCTCGTAGACGAGGTGCATGAGGATTCGTGCGCCCGAGGCGCCGATCGGGTGACCCACGGCAAGCGCCCCGCCGTCCACGTTGACGCGATCCTCCTCAACCCCGAGCAGGTCGGTCGCGGTACAGGCGACGGCGGCAAAGGCCTCGTTGATCTCGAGCAGATCCATCTCGGCGACCCGAAGGCCGGCCTTCTTGAGAGCGGCCTGGATCGAGGTGGCGGGGACCGTGGCCAGGTAGGGTGTGTCGGCCGCCGACTCCCCGTAGCTGACCCAGGTGGCCAGCACCGGGAGCTGCCGCCGCTGTGCCTCGCCTGCGCTCATCAGCAGGATGGCGGTGGCGCCGTCGTTGACACCCGGAGCGTTGCCCGCGGTCACCGTGCCGTCCTCCTGGAAAACCGGTTTCAGCCGCGCGAGGGCCGCGATCGTGGTGTCCGGCCGCGGCTGTTCGTCGGCCCCCACCGTCAGGGTCCCCTTGGGCCCCGGCACCGCGACGGGTATGAGCTCATCACTAAAGTGGCCTGCGGCCAGCGCTGCAGCGTATCGCTGCTGGCTCTGGAACGCGTAGGCGTCCTGGCGCTCGCGCGAGACCTCGAATTCGCGGGCGACGTTGCTACCTTCCACCGCCATGTGGCAACCGTTCGCGGGGTCGGTCAGGCCATCGTGCACCATGCTGTCGATGAGGGCGCCGTCACCCAGCCGGTAGCCGAAGCGGGCCTTCTCCAGCAGGTAGGGCGCGCGGCTCATGCTCTCCATCCCGCCCGCCACCACCACCCGGGCGTCGCCGCTTCGGATCAAAAGCGCTCCGAGGTTGACCGCCTTGAGCGAGGAGGCACAGACCTTGTTGACGGTCAGGGCGCAGACGCTGCTGGGAAGACCGGCTTTGAGCGCCGCCTGCCGGGCAGGGATCTGGCCCACACCCGCAGTGAGCACGGTGCCCATGATCACCTGGTCCACCTCGTTTCCTGAGACACGGCCCCGCTCGAGCACCTCGCGAATGACTTTTCCGCCGAGCTCGGGCGCGGTAAGGGAGGCCAGTGCACCGCCCAGCTTGCCAAAAGGCGTCCGGGCGGCCGCCACCAGCACGACGTCCTCCACGAATCTCATTCTAGAAGCGCGCCCAACGTTTGCCCGCAAAACGCGGCTCATATACTGGTCGCGTGAGCGCCGCCGAGCCGCAGCAACCGACGCCGGCTCGGAAGGACCTGGAGTCTCGTAACGTGGCGGCGCGCGCCGGCGGTTCCGGCCGCTATGCGGAGAAGCTGCGCACGGAAGGCAAGCTTCCGGTACGGCGGCGCCTCGACCTCCTGCTCGACCCCGACTACCGGGTCGAAGACGGCCTCCTGGCCCACAGCGAAGAAGCAGGATACGGCGCCGATGGCGTCGTCACCGTGGTCGGCCAGATCGAGGGCAGGACAGTCTGCGTGATGGCCAACGACCCGACCGTCAAGGCCGGCTCCTGGGGACCCAGGACCGTCGAGAAGATCATCCGCATCCAGGAAACGGCCGAGCGTTTGCAGGTTCCGATCTTCTACCTGGTCGACTCGGCTGGTGCCCGGATCACCGACCAGGTCCAGATGTTCCCGGGGCGGCGTCACGCCGGGCGCATCTTCTTCCAGGAGGTGCGATTGTCAGGTGTAGTCCCCCAGATCTGCCTCCTTTTCGGACCTTCCGCTGCCGGCGGCGCCTACATCCCCGCCTTCTGTGACGTCACGGTCATGGTCGAGGGCCACGCCAGCATGTATCTCGGTTCCCCGCGCATGGCGGAGATGGTGATCGGTGAGAAGGTCGACCTGGAGGAGATGGGCGGAGCCCGGATGCATTGCGAGCAGAGCGGCTGCGGCGATGTGCTGGTCTCCTCCGAGGAGGAGGCCATCGCCTTCGGCCGCCGCTACCTGAGCTACTTTCCGCAGAACTGCGTGGAGCAGCCGCTTCCGAAACCGCCCTCGCCGCCCGCAGCAGGCGTCGATTTGGGGACGCTGGTTCCGGCGGAGGAAGGCCGCGCCTTCAACATGCAAAGGCTGATCGACGGACTGGTCGACGAGGGCGGCTTCCTCGAACTAAAGGCTCTCTTTGCCAGGGAGATCATCTGCGGTCTGGCGCGCATCGACGGACGCGTGGTCGGCATCGTGGCCAACCAGCCGATGCACAGAGGGGGCATCCTCTTCGTCGACTCGGCGGACAAGGCGGCTCGCTTCATCTGGCTCTGCGATGCTTTCAACATTCCGCTCCTCTTCCTCGCCGACGTCCCCGGCTTCATGATCGGGACCAAGGTTGAACGGCAGGGAATCATTCGCCACGGCGCGAAGATGATCGCGGCGATCGCGGAGGCGACCGTTCCCAAGATCTCGGTGATCGTCCGCAAGGCCTACGGTGCCGGGCTCTACGCCATGTCCGGGCCCGCCTTTGACAGCAATGCCACCATCGCGCTGCCCACCGCCATGATCGGCGTGATGGGACCGAGCGCGGCTGTCAACGCCGTCTTTTACAACAAGATCCAGGAGCTTCCCGAGGCGGAGCGCCCGGCCTTCGTCAAGAAGCTGCAGGATGAATACCGGGAAGATATCGATCTCTACCGCCTCGCCTCGGACCTGGTCGTGGACGCGGTGGTTGCACCCTCGGAACTCCGCGACGAGTTAGCCGCGCGGCTGGCCCTCTATGCGACCAGCCGGCGACCCCGCGTCAATCGCAAGCACGGCGTCTTCCCGGTCTAGATCGAGCGGATTAGACTCCTTCTATCAGCCTGCAGGATTGGAAGGAACGGCGAGCGGCCGAGGCCGAGGTCGATCCGGACCGGTTGCTCGAGGGTGAAGATCCGGATACCGCTGAGCTGGATGACGCCCGCCACTGGGAGCGGGTCTACACCGAGCTCAAATCTTTCAAGCAGCGGATGATCGAGACCGCCGAGTCGGCTATCGCGGACGGTATTCAGAAACCGGCCAGCCGTGAGATCGTCACAACCGACCTGGTCGCCTTGCGGGCGGAACTTCGTCGTTTCGATCGCCGCCTCGCCTTCTGGACCAAGCGGGTCAAGCGCCAGGAGTAACGATGGGCCCCGATCGAGAGGCCCATCACCCAGCGTTTATTCAGCGTGAGGCTCGCAACTGCCCTCGGATCTCGCCACCCGGGTGTTGCAGCGTGTGGACGTTGACGTAAGCGTCGCCATTCTCAATCGCCGCCAGCAACGCCGGCGTGGGCATGAAGGTTCCCTGGGCCAGGGTGCCATCGGTCCGACCGGGGCGGAGTTGTGGCGGCGGCCCGGACGACGGGTAGAGCCACTGCTTGATCGGACCCGGAACGCCCCGGGGAGCGACGTGAATGTGGGCCATGAATACGTTGGTGATATTGGCAACTATCAGCCGGTAGCTGATCGTGCCGTCAGCGTTGAGGTGCATGATCACCTCGCCCTGCGCGGGACTCGCGTTTGGCGGGGTTTCCTGGTCACCCACAAGATGAGCGATGAAGAGGTTCGTTCGCGCGGGTGCCGCGTTGGCTGTCGCCGGCAGCCCGAGGATTCCAGTCGCAAGCAACGCCAGGACAATCAGCCGTTTCATCTGTCTCCTCCCGTGAACCAAGCGATCCAGCGGGCGCAATCCGCCCCATCACCAGAGACTACCGTCCCCGGTTACACCAGGCTCCGGTGGCGGAGCGTCATGCGCTCGTAATCGATATCTGGCAACTCGCATCGGGAGCGAGTTCGAGCGTGAGCCGCCCGACCGCCGGGTCCCATCGAGAGGACGCCAGGCACGTTCCGGATGCCGAGGGCGCCGAGAGGGTCAGTGCGGACCACGAGACCACCACCGGGAGTGCCGCATGCGAAGCGTCGACGTGGAGCACAAGGCGGCCATGGAGACCATCACCGAGCCCGGCACGTACGCCCCCGGGCGCAGCCACGATGTAGGGCCGGGCCAGGTGGCGCAGGGCCTCCCGGTTGACCAACCGGCCGGCCGCGTCGACGATTCCCCAGTAGCGGTTCTCCCGCCACTGCCACCAGGCCCAGCCGATCCTCAGCCGGTCCGCCTCGTCCAGCACCGCGTCCGCATAGGTAAGGGCGCCCGGCTGGGTCAGGTCGTAACCCATCTCACCGATCCAGAGCGGGGCGGGGACGTGGCCGGCCTCGCTCGCCCGCTGACGAAGGCGGGAGTCGAGATAGGTCGGATCTCCCGTCCAGAAGGGCGGCACCAGCGAGCCCTCGTAGAGGTGCGCCCCGTAAACGACGTTGGGGGCCTTCAGCTGGATCACCGCGGTATCCAGCGATAGCAGCAGGATCCCCTCGACAAAGAAGAGGTGGTTCCGATCGACCGACCCGATCGCCTCGATCGCATGCTGGAACATCGGCCAGAGGTATGACTTTTCGAAGATCCGGGGCGGGATCGGAAGCGGATGGGCCTCGTTGAAGATGTCGTAACCGGCAACCCCGGGGTTGTCATTGAAGCGCTGGGCCACGGCCTGCCAGGCTTGATAGAAGTCGCGTTTCCAGTCATCGGAGAGCCAGAAGTAGGTGTCCGAGGCAACCGCGGCCGGGGACAGGGCCGGGCTCCACGAGAACTGCGGCAGGGGGTTCCAGTTGGGCACCCCGAGCGTTGCCCAACCCGGCGCGCCCGAGTAGCCCAAGCGGGGACTCCAACCCAGTCGGAAGTGCATATCGAGAACGGCGTAGAGTCCGTGCCGATTGAGCAGCTGGACCATGGTGGCAACCCGGTCGAGGTAGACCTGGTCGATTCGACCACGGGTTGGTTCCAGCTGCGCCCAGTCGATCCCCAGGCGGACCACGTCAAAGCCCGCCCGCTCGATGCTCATGGCGTCCGCCTCGCTGAACGGAGCGGGCGGGTCTTTCGGATAGGAGACGAGCGCATCGACGTTGAAGCCACGAAGCAGCACCGTCCGATTCGTCGAGTCGACGATCTGTCCCTGTTGAGTCCGAAGCCACGGAAGTCCGGAGCTCGCCGGAGGAACCTGCCCGGGCGGCAGATTAACCACCAGGGCCGGCGAGGGCAGGTAGGCGTCGATCACGAGCACCACGACCACGATCAGGATGCCCAGGCCGAGCCTTCTAGGCCAACGGCGGCGAGCAGGGCGTGGAGCGGGCATCGCCTGCAGCGATGCTAGTACGCGGAGCGATCGCGCCTACCGGCTGGTGCTGGGAGCCGCCTCCGAGACCGCGTTCGCGGCGGCGGCCACGACCTCCTCGATCGTGTCGCAGACCTGCGCACCGGCACGCTTCAGGGCCTCAACTTTGGAGGCCGCGGTCCCCTTGTTCCCGGAGATGATGGCGCCGGCATGCCCCATTCGTTTGCCCGGCGGGGCGGTACGGCCGCTGATGAAGCCGATGACCGGCTTTCCGAAGCCCGCCTGGAGGACCTCCTCGGCCGCCAGTTCCTCATCACTACCTCCGATCTCGCCGATCATGATGACGGCGCGCGTCTTTACGTCGGTCTTGAAGAGGGAAAGGACCTCCTTGAAGGAGAGGCCGAGGATCGGGTCTCCGCCAATGCCGACCGAGGTGCTCTGGCCGACGCCCGCCTGGCTCAGCCCCTGGATCACCTCGTAGGTCAGGGTTCCGCTGCGAGAGACGATTCCCACGGAGCCGGGACGGTTGATGTGGTTGGGGATGATCCCCACCTTCGCCTCCCCGGCCGTTACCAGCCCGGGACAGTTGGGACCGATCAAGCGCGCACCCGCCGCCTCCACAAAAGCCCTGGCGCGCACCATGTCGTAGAGCGGGATGCCCTCGGTGATACAGACGATCAGGCCGATGCCCGCCGCGGCCGCCTCCATGATGGCGTCGGCGGCGAACGGAGCCGGCACGAAGATGCCGCTGACGTCCGCGCCGCTACTCAACTGGGCCTCCTTCACGGTGTCGTAGACCGGGATATCAAGGTGGGTGGTTCCGCCCTTGCCCGGGCTCACCCCAGCGACCACCCTGGTTCCGTAGGCCTTCATGGCCTCGGTATGGAAGCTGCCTTCGCGCCCGGTCAAGCCCTGCACCAGCACCCGGCTCTGCCTCGAGATCAGGATGCTCATCGGTTCACCAGGCTCACGATCTTCCTGGCGGCAGCGGTGGCGGTGACCTCCGGCGCGATCCCGGCTTCGGCGAGCATCTGACGCCCTTCCTCCTCACGAGTGCCGGTCATCCGCACCACGAGGGGGAGCTTGAGATCGAGGTCGCGCCTGGCGTCGATGATGCCCTTGGCGACCTCGTCCCCGCGGGTGATGCCGCCAAAGATGTTGATCAGGATCCCCTTGACGTGCGGATCGCCGGCGAGCAGCTCGAGGGCGCTGTGCACCACCTCGGCCTTTGCACCGCCGCCGATGTCGAGGAAGTTCGCCGCCCGGCCGCCCTCGCGCTGAACCAGGTCGAGCGTGTTCATCACCAGTCCGGCGCCGTTTCCAATCACCCCAATCGACCCGTCCAGGCGGACATAGGTCAATTTCCGCCGCTTGGCCTCGGCCTCGAGCGGATCCTCGTCCATCTCCTCAGCGGAATGCAGGTCCTTGTGGCGGTAGGCCGCGTTGTCGTCGATCTCCAACTTGCCGTCGGCTGCCACCAGCCCCCCATCGCGTGTCAGCGCCAGCGGGTTGATCTCGATCGTGATGGCATCCAGGCTGCGCGCAAGGGAGTAGAGCTTGCCGACGATGGGCGCGAGTTGGGCCTGAAGCGGACCGAGCCCGGCTCGAAAAATCAGGTCGCGGATTTCGAACCCGAGCGGCCCGCGCCAGGGGTCCGGGTAGAGGCGCGAGATCGCTTCCGGGCGGGTCTCGGCAACCTCCTCGATTTCCATCCCTCCCTGGGCGCTCAGGATGAGTACCGGCTTGCGCGCATCGCGATCGAGAGTCAGGCCGAGATACACCTCGCGGCTGATCTCCTGCGCCGTTTCGCAGAGAACCTCTCTGACGGTGTATCCCTTGATCGTCATCCCGAGGATCTCCGCCGCAACCCGCTTGGCCTCCGCCGGGCTCGTCGCCAGCTTGATGCCGCCGGCCTTGCCCCGGCCTCCTACAGGCACCTGGGCTTTGACCGCGATCGAACCCAGCGCACCCGCGGCCAGGGCAACCTCGTCGGCGGTGCGGGCGAGGCGCCCGTCGGGTACGGGGATTCCGGCGGCGCGGAAGCGCTCCTTGACCTGGTGCTCGAGGAACTTCATCGGGTCGCTATCACAGGGGGATGTTGCCATGCCGCCGGCTCGGCCGGTCGACACGCTTGTCTTTGAGGAGCCGCAGCGAGCGGATCAGGGTGGGCCGCGTGTCCTGGGGCTCGATCACATCGTCGACGTAGCCACGCTCCGCCGCAACGTAGGGGTTGGCAAACCGCTCCTTGTAATCCGCAACCAGTTGTTCTAGGCGGTGGGCAGGATCCGGTGCGGCCGCCAGCTCTCGCCTGAAGATGATGTTGACGGCAGCCTGCGGGCCCATGACCGCAATCTCGCCGGTCGGCCAGGCGTAGTTGAAGTCAGCGCCGATATGCTTCGAGGACATGACATCGTAGGCGCCGCCATAGGCTTTGCGGGTGATGACGGTGAGCTTCGGTACGGTCGCCTCGGCGAAGGCGTAGAGCAGCTTGGCCCCATGCCGGATGATGCCGTTGTACTCCTGGGCGGTGCCGGGCAGAAACCCCGGCACGTCGACAAACGTCACCAGTGGGATGTTGAAGGCATCGCAGAAGCGGACGAAGCGGGCCCCCTTGACCGAGGCGTTGATGTCGAGCGCGCCCGCCAGGATGCGGGGCTGGTTGCCGACGATCCCCACCACCTCACCATCGAGGCGGGCGAGGCCGACGACAAGGTTCTGGGCGAAGTGTTCCTGGACTTCGAAGAAGCTTCCCTGGTCGACCACGGCGCAGATGGCTGCCTTCATGTCGTAAGGCTGCTGAGGACTCTCCGGTATCAGCATCTGCAGCTCCGGATCGCGCCGTTCTGGATCGTCCGATGCTTCGATCAAGGGAGGGCGTTCGCGGTTGCTGCCCGGAAGGTAGGAGAGCAGGCGCCGCACCGAGGCGAAGGCCTCAGGCTCTCCGTTGGAGAGAAAGTGGGCCACACCGCTCTTGACGTTGTGGACCTCCGCCCCGCCCAGTTCGTCGAAGCCGACCTGCTCGCCGGTCGTGACCCGGATAACCTCGGGGCCGGTGATGAACATGTAGCCGAGATGCTCGACCATGAAGATGAAATCGGTGATGGCGGGGGAGTAGACCGCCCCGCCCGTGCAGGGACCGACGACGACCGAGATCTGCGGAACCACGCCGGAGGACTGGACGTTTCGGTAGAAGATATCGGCGTAGCCCGCCAGGCTGACCACGCCCTCCTGGATTCGCGCCCCCCCGGAATCGTTGATCCCGATACAGGGCCGGCCGGCCCTCACGGCCAGGTCCATGACCTTGCAGACTTTCTCCGCGAAGACCTCGCCGAGAGAACCGCCGAAGACGCTGGCGTCGTGGGCAAAAACGAAAACGTCGCGACCGTCGACCCTCCCGAAGCCGGTGATCACGCCGTCGCCTGCGATCTTCCGGTCCCCCATCCCGAAGGCTTCCGTCCGATGAACGGCCAGCGCATCGAGTTCGGTGAAGGAGCCAGGATCGCAGAGGAGTTCGATCCGCTCCCGGGCGGTCAGCTTGCCCTTGGGATGCTGCTTGTCATCCGGGTCACCGCCGCGGTGCATGGCATCGTACTTGCGCTTGCGCAGCTCGTTTATCTGCCGCTCCGAGGGTGTCGGCACCTCGGGCCCCGGGGGCGATTCACGAGTGCTGGTCGCCATCAGTTCGAGAACCCGGGACGATACTCACCGAAGACCTCGCGCAGTACACCGCACACCTCGCCTATGGTGGCATAGGCGGAGAGCGCCTCTCGGATCGGCGGGAGAAGGTTGTCGGTTCCATGCGCCGCCTCGCGCACCGCGATCAGCAATTGGCTCACTCGCGGCTGATCTCGGCTGCGGCGCAGATCGGCCAGCGCCACCCGCTGCTCCTTCTCGTGCTGAGGGCTGATCTTGACGATCGGAACGCGCGCATCCTCGCCGGTAAACCGGTTCAGCCCGACAACCACCCGGCTGCCGTCTTCAATCGCCTGCTGCACGCGATAAGCGCTCTCCTGGATGGCGTGCTGGGTGAAACCCGACTCGATGGCGGCGATGGCACCACCCTCGCGCTCGACCGCAGCCAGGAGCTCGCGGGCGCCCGCCTCGAGCTGGTCGGTAAGCGCCTCCACCAGGTAGCTCCCGCCCAGCGGGTCGGCGACAGCGGCAACGTTGCTTTCGTGGGCAATGATCTGCTGCGTTCTGACGGATAGCGTGGCGGCGCTTTCGGAAGGAAGGCCGAGCGCCTCGTCGAAGGAGTTCGCGTGCAGGCTCTGCGTCCCACCGAGTACGGCACTCATGGCCTGCAGCGCCACCCGGACGATGTTGTTTTGCGGCTGCTGCGCCGTCAGCGTGCTGCCGCCGGTCTGGGTGTGAAATCGCAGTGCCTGGGCGCGCTGGTCCCCGATGCCGAAGCGCTCTCGTATGAGAGACGCCCACAGCCGCCTGGCCGCACGGAACTTGGCCACCTCCTCGAAGAAATCCGAGAAGACGGCGAAGAAGAATGAGAGCCTGGGCGCGAACTGAGCCGGATCCAGCCCGGCAGCTCGAGCTGCTTCCACGTAGGCGATCGCGTGCGCCATCGTGAAACCGAGTTCCTGGACCGCGGTCGCCCCGGCCTCGCGCAGGTGGTAGCCCGAGATGGAGATCGTGTTCCAGTTGGGCAACCGTTCGCGGCAGTAGGCGAAGAGATCGGTTGTCAGCCGCATCGACGGGCGCGGCGGGAATATGTAGGTGCCGCGGGCAGCGTACTCCTTCAGGATGTCGTTCTGAACCGTCCCCTGGAGCTGCCCGCCTGACACACCCTGCTTTAAGCCAACCAGCTCGTAGAGGAGCAGCAGCAGGGCCGCGGGAGCGTTGATCGTCATCGAGGTGCTGACCCGGTCGAGCGGAATCTGGTCGAGCAAGAGCTCCATGTCTTTGAGTGATGAGATCGATACACCCACCTTCCCCACCTCGCCGCGGGAGATTGGGGCGTCGGCATCGTGCCCGATCTGGGTGGGGAGGTCGAAGGCGACCGATAGCCCCGTCTGGCCGCGCTGGAGCAGGAGACGAAAGCGCTCGTTGGTCTCCGCGGCCGAGCCGAAGCCCGCGTACTGCCGGATCGTCCAGAGGCGCGAGCGGTACATTTCGGGGTAGATGCCGCGGGTGAAGGGATACTCGCCGGGCGGCGGTGCCTCCCGGCCGGCGTCGGCCGACCTGTATACCGGTTTCAGCGGGATGCCGCTCTGGGTCGCGGGTTCCGCGGCCGTTTCCGGTGAGCGCTCAGGCGCCGGGCTGCCCATCGGCCTGGACGAATTCCGTGAGGACGCCGCAGACGCTTTTTGGGTGGACGAACCCGATCGAGGTCCCGTGGGCGCCCGGGCGAGCGCTTTCGTCCAGCAGCTGGGCGCCGGCCGAAACGGCGCGGCGCAGGGATGCTTCGACGTCAGGGCTGGCATAGGCGACGTGGTGGACTGCCTCGCCGCGGTCCTCGAGGAATTTCTGCACCTTTGAGTTCGGGTTGATCGGCGTGATCAGCTCGATCCGGCTCTCGCCGATCGGTATCATCGCGATCTCGATCCCTTCCTGTTCGAGGCGTTCCCGCCCGCTGGCACGCAGACCCAGGCGGCGTTCGTAGACCTGGATCGCCTGGTCGAGATCGCGAACCGCAATCCCAACATGGTCGATCCGGCTAAGCATGGGTTGATTCTACGGCCGATCGCGCACTTGACAGGAGGTGCGCCGGTTGTATAGGGTGGACCACGGTCAGTCACATCACGGTTCGAGCTGTACCTACACTCACCGTCCCGAACGACCAATTCAGACCGCTGAACCAACGAAGGGAATGGAGGTTGGAAGCATTGATCCAGAATCTTGGACGTGCGCTGCGACGGACCGCCGGAGGCAGCGCGATCTTCGTCCTTGGCGTCGGCGCGGTTTCATCTCAACCGCACCAGGCGGTTAACTCGGCGGCAGCGGCCCTGACGCTGGCCGGGTCGCCTGACTCGGCGCTGCCATCTGCAAGCGTCGAGTTGACGTCTTTCCGCGATGAGCACGCCGCGATGATGGCCGCCCGTGCACTCGCCGGGTCTACCCCTGCCGTGGCGGTTGCCCAGGCGGCGGCGGTCAAGCGGCCGGTTGCGACCGATCGGCCCCGGATGGTTCCCAGAGTAGCCGTGGCCGCCCTGAGCGGCACTGGGTCAGCGCCGCCGGCTGCCGCGGTTGTGGCCGCCCCCGGCAACAGCGCCGGCTACGCCTTCGGCTACTGCACCTGGTGGGTTTCGCACAAGCGCGCGATCCCGTGGCATGGGATGGCCGCCCAGTGGTGGTCGCTGGCCCGAGCCTACGGCTTCGCCGAGGGGTCCACTCCGAGGGTCGGGGCCGTCATGGTCATGGGTTACGGGATGGCCGGTGCGTCAGCGTCGAGCGGCCACGTAGCATACGTGGAGTCGGTCAACCCCAACGGTTCATTTGTGATTTCGGAGATGAACTGGTGGGGCGTGGCGGGGGGAGGCTTCGGCAAGGTCGACTACCGAACCGTCACCTCGATGGCCGGTATCCTGGGATTCATCTACTGAGGACGCGCTAGCCGCTCCGCTTCAACAGACCGAGCCGCTTGGCGCGCACTTCCGCCCGGCTGAAGCACCAGATCGAGGCGGGCACGAGGACGGCCCCCATCAGGAGCAGGATGCCGATGCTCGGGAGCGATGAGCCGAGCGACCTGCCGTTGATCAGGGCATCCCTCACAGCAGAGAGCGTGTAGGTGAGTGGCGATAGCACCCCGACCAGGTGGAGGGGAAGCGGCAAGACTTTGATCGGGTAGTAGACGCCCGAGATCAGCAGCAAAACTCCCTGGACCGCAAAGGCCATCTGGTCGCCCTTCTCCGGCGATAGCAGTGGCAGAACGGAGGTGAAGATGCCGAGGCCGAGGAGGGGCACGGTTGACGCCACGAAGATCGCCAGGGCGGCGCCGTAGTTGGCATGCGAAAGGTCCAGCCTGAAGAGCAGAATCAGGCTCAGACCGATGATCGCCGCCCGGGCGATGCCGTATATCAGGGCGGCAGCACACATCCCGAGCAGGTGAGTCAGCCGCCGGATCGGCGCCATGAAGGTGTACTCGATGGTTCCCTCCCAGCGTTCCCAGGTGATGGCGAATGCGACCTCGAAGAACACCATCGAGAGGTAGGTCCAGAGCAGGGCGCCCACCAGGAGGTACAACTGCGCCCGCTGCAGATTTGCCTGCGATTGTTCGAATCCGAGAGAGGACAGTCCGGACGCCAGGTAGCCGATGCTCAGCACGCTGACCAGGTTGTAGAGCAGCCAGACGGCTTCCCAGGCCCAGTAGCGCCGGTAGAGGTTCTTTTGGCGCTCGATGAAGCCCCAGAACGCGTTGAGTTCGAAACGCACCGATGTGGCGATCATTCGTCCTTCTCCTCCTCGTCTTCGAGCAGCCGCTTGCCGGTCAGCTGCATGAATGCATCCTCGAGCGTGCCGCCCTCGACGCCGGCATGGTGGCGGATCAACTCTGCCGGCGTTCCCTCGGCCAGCACCCGGCCGCGGTCGATCACGATGACCCGATCACAGAGGATCTCCGCTTCCTGCAGGTCGTGGGTGCAGAGGAGCACGGTGGCCGCCCGGTCTCGTCGGATCGATGTCACCAGCTCCTGGACCTCCCGCTTCGATCGGGGGTCTAGCCCGGTGGTCGGCTCGTCCATCAGCAACAGCGACGGCGAGGTCAGGAAGCTGCGCGCGATGGCGACCTTCTGCTGCTGGCCGCGCGACAGCTGCTTCATCGGGCGGTCGAGCGTGTCGAGCGGTAGGCCCAGGCGCTCGAGGGTGGCCTCGACCCGCGCCCGGGTACCCTCTCCACCGCCGCCGTAGAGGCGAGCGGCATAGAGCATGTTTTCCCAGGGACTCATCTCCTTGAAAAACGACGCCTCGACCGAGACGCGGTTGATATGCCGGCGCACCGCCGCGGCCTCGGTCACCGCGTCGTAGCCGAAGACCGTCGCGGTACCGGCGTCCGGGGTGAGCAGGGTGGCCAGGATGCGGATCAAGGTCGACTTGCCACTCCCGTTCGCTCCCAGGATGCCGGTGATCCCGGCGCGATCGACCCGGAGCGAGACCCGGTCCAGCGCCTGCTTGGCACTCTTGCCCTTACGCCAGGGAAAGCGGCTGCGCCCGGTCCGGCCAAAGCGCTTGGAGAGGTCGAGTACCTCGACCGCCCTGATATTCACTTCGCTGGCTTGAATCGCCATGACTTTGACTCCTTGATGGAATGCCCCGAACAACAAAAAACCGTGGGCTCCGGGGCCTCACGGTCGAAAGCATCTGGAACGGGTTCTAGACTACGGTGCTCTCAATAATGTGCGGCCCCAAAAAGGCAGGCTTCGCCCCTGAAGACGATGCCGCCAAGCTTGATGCGCTGCCACATAGCCACCGTACAGTAGCGCGCCCGGCTACCAGAAGTCAACCCTGCGGTGGTTCCGCCGCGCCGGCCCCGTCAACCGAGGCGGCAAGGTACTGGGCGAGGTCCTGGACCTGGAGTCGGTCGCCTTCGCCTTTGGCCGAGATGCCGTCCCGGAACATCGTGAGGCAGAAGGGACAGGCTGTCGCCACGCGCTGCGCCTGCGTCCGGAGCGTTTGATCCACCCGCTCGTGATTGATCCGTTTGCCGATCTTCTCCTCCATCCACATGCGGCCTCCGCCGGCGCCGCAGCAAAAACCGCGTTTGTGATGGCGTTCGATCTCGACCAGCTCTGCCCCCGGGATGGCCTCGACCACTTCGCGAGGCGGATCGTAGATGCCGTTCCAGCGCCCCAGGTAACAGGAATCGTGGTAAGTGAACTTGCCTTCCAGCGCCCTGCCTGGTCGCAGCCGGCCCTCGTGGATCAACTGCGCCAGGAGCTCGCTATGGTGGATCACCTCGTAGGTGCCGCCGAACTGCGGGAACTCGTTCTTGATGGTGTTGAAGCAGTGCGGGCAGGTGGCGATCACCTTTTTGACCCCGGCGCCGTTCATCGCTTCGATGTTCTGCTGCGCCTGGGTCTGATAGAGGTACTCGTTGCCGATGCGCCGCGCGGGGTCCCCGTTACAGGTCTCGTTAGCCCCCAGGATTGCAAAATCCACCCCCGCCTTCTGCAGCAGCCGGACGAAGTCGCGGGCAACCGCTTTGTTGGTCTCATCGTAGGAAGCGGCACAACCGACGAAGTACAGGTACTCCGCGCCCGGATGCTCGGCCACCGTCTTGACGCCGAGACCATCGGCCCAGCTTGCCCGCTGCGCGCGAGGCAGACCGTAAGGGTTGCCCTGGCCCTCGATACTTCGCAGCGCCGACTGGGCCTCTTTCGGAAAGCGACTCTCCTCGAGTACCAGGCTGCGGCGCATGTCGATGATTTTGGGCACGTGCTCGATCAACACCGGGCATTCCTGCTGGCAAGCGCCACAGGCTACACATGACCAGATCTCGTCCTCCTTGATCGCATCGCCAATCAAGGCCTGCACCTGCTGGGGCGCTCGGCGCTGATCGGCAGGCGCGTCTCGAACTGTTTTGAATAAGTTCTCCCGGCTGTCGACGATGATCATCTTGGGGTTGAGCGGCTTACCGGTCAGGAAGGCGGGGCACTGTTCCTGGCAGCGACCGCACTCGGTGCAGCTGTAGAGGTCCAGCAGGTTCTTCCAGGAATGCTGGGTCACCTTGTTGACGCCGTAGTGGTCCGCATGCTCGAGATCGATCGGGTTGAGCGCGGCGCCCGGCTTCGGCCCGAGCTTCCTGAAAAAGATATTGGGGATGGCGACGGCGATGTGAAGGTGCTTGGAGCTCGGGATGTAGATCAAGAAGGCAAGCACCCCGAGGATGTGGATCCAATAGAAGACCTCGTGCGCGGGGATTGCCGCGCTACCCTGCCAGCCGAGCCCCCGGAAGACATGGGCGATCGCGGAGGAAACGGGACGCCAGGGCGCCGAGGGATCCGCTCCTTCCGCCACCCGGGCGCCGTTCTGGCCGAGCATTCCGACCATGATCACGGTGATCAAGCCCAGGATGATGGCGGCGTCGAGCTCGTTGCTCTCCTGGAACTGGCGGGGCCGGATCAGGACACGGTTGATGACTGCCATTGCCACCCCGGCCAGCACCAGGACGCCGAAGATGTCCTGGAGGAAGGCGAGCCAGGTGGTACCGCCGATCAGGGCCAGGCTGAAACCGGGGGCGATCCCTTCGCCGAAGGCCTGGATGATGGCCGTCAGCAGGACGATGAAGCCATAGAAGATGAACACATGGAGGATTCCGGAGTAAAGGTTGCGGAACATGCGCGTGTGCGCGCCGACGTAGACAGCCACCCCGCGCAGCCGCTCCAGGGGATGGTCGAAGCGATTCTCGTTCGGTCCGAGACGTAGGATTCGGTAGAGACCCCGGGTCCTGACGGCGAAGTAGACGATTGCGGCCAGAAGCGCCGCCAGAACGGTGGCAGACTTGAGGGCAGTCATCGCGGACTATCGTACGTGCTGATGAAAGTCCTGGGCCTGACGGGCGGCATCGGCTCGGGAAAATCGACCGTCGCCTCTATGTTCTCCGAGCTTGGCGCTGACATAATCGACGCTGATGAGCTCGCCCGCCAGGTCGTCGAGCCGGGTCAGCCGGCACTGGCTGCCATCCTTGCCGCGTTCGGCCCCACGGTGGTCCAGGCGGATGGACGCCTCGATCGCAAGCGGCTGGCCGAGATCGTCTTCGCCGATCCGGTAGCTCGGGCTCGGCTGAACGGCATCACCCATCCACCTATCCGAGAGCTCATGAATGCGGAGGTTGAGACCCGCCGGATGCAGCCGGGACTTCTGATACTGGACATACCGCTGCTTTTCGAAAACGCTCGGAGCGAGTCGGTGGAGAAGACGATCGTCGTCTGGGTGGACCAGGCGACTCAGCTCGCCCGCCTAGCGGCTCGAGACGGACTCGAGATCGGAGCCGCCAGGGCTCGAATCGCCGCGCAGATGCCGCTCAACCAGAAGAAAGCGCTCGCAGACTACTTCATCGACAACAGCGGCACCCGCGAGCAGACACACCGCCAGGTCGAGGCGCTCTTCCGGGTCCTCCAGCAGCCTTAACTCGCTTTCCTTCCGCTTTGAGGACGGCCCCGGGGGGTCGGGGGGCCGTCCTCGGAAGTTTTCTAGGCGCTCGGGAAGTAGGCCGCCGGCGTCTGTGCCGGCCGCGGAAGCCCATGGCGGAAGCCGAGGCCGTTACCAGCGCGCGCGAGCAACGCATCGGCCTGCGCCTGGGTGATCGTCCCTGCCTTGACCGCACTGTCGAGTACGCCTTTGGCGGCGGCCTTCATGGCCGCCTTGACGGTCGCGTCTGAAACACCGGCAGCCTTTTCCAGGTCGGCCAGTGACTTGCCACTCTGGACCTGAGACTTGAGGTCCGAAGCATTCGTATGCAGAGCCGTCGCGGCGGCGTTCAGCTCCGCCGTCCTCAGGTCACGCATGACGGCTCCGCCCGCCCCGAAGGCGCCAAATCCACGTCCGTAGCCTCGCACGGCGCCGAGTCCATTACCGGCGTTGATGCGGGCCTTCATAGCATCGGCCTGCGCCCTGGTGATCTTGCCGTCACTCAGCATCTGGTCGACTGTCTGGAGTTGCGCCTGCTTGAGGGCGTCCTGTGTTTGCGCCGGGGTCCGGTGCAGGATCCCGGCCAGCTTATTGACAAAAACCTGGGCGTAATTGGTCGACCCGCTTGCCGAAGGGGTCGCCGCCACGGCACCGACGCCGATGACGAGGGCTGCCGCCGCCGCGAGTGGAATCGCGAGCCAACGATTGAACTTCATCCGGTAAACCTCTCCTCTGAATGGTTGATGCCCTAATCATCGAAGGCCAGCATGAGAAGGGCATGAGAGCGAGGCTAGAAACGCATATGAGAATATCGACGCGATGACTCCAGTCAGCGAGCTGATCTCCGTGCGCCATACGGACCTCTATATCGACGGCGGCTGGGGGCCTGCCTCAGACGGTCAGCGGATCGAGGTGACCGATCCCGCCAGTGCGGAGGTGATCGCGACCGTCGCCAGCGCGTCGGTGCAGGATGCGATCCGCGCCGTCGATGCCGCGGCGGCGGCTTTCGGTCCGTGGGCACGCAAACCGCCCCGCGATCGCGCCGAGATCCTGCGGAAAGCGTTCGAGCTCATGCTGCGCGACAGGGAGAAGCTCGCCGAGCTGATGGTTCGCGAGAATGGGAAGACGCTCAACGAGGCCCGGGGCGAGGTCGCCTATGCCGCCGAGTTCTTCCGCTGGTTCTCGGAAGAGGCCGTGCGTAACATCGGCTCCGTTTCGATCGCGCCGAGCGGCGCGAACCGGATCCTGGTAGAGCACCAGCCCATCGGCGTCTCGGTGCTGATCACGCCCTGGAACTTTCCCGCAGCTATGGCCACGCGGAAAATCGGTCCGGCCCTGGCGGCCGGTTGCACCGTGGTGCTGAAGCCGGCATCTGAGACTCCGCTGTCAGCCCTGGCGGTCGCCGACCTGCTGGAGGAGGCCGGGGTGCCGAAAGGTGTGGTCAACGTCATCCCCTCGAAGCGTTCTTCCGAAGTCGTCAGGGCGATGCTCAAGGATCCCCGAGTCCGCAAGCTCTCCTTCACCGGCTCGACCGAAGTCGGACGGATCCTGCTGGCGCAGGCGGCCGAGAACGTGATCAGCTGCTCGATGGAACTCGGCGGTAACGCGCCCTTCATCGTCCTTGACGATGCGGACCTGGAGGCCGCGCTGGAAGGCGCCATGGTCGCAAAGATGCGCAACACCGGCCAGTCTTGCATCGCCGCCAACCGGTTCTACGTCGACACGAGGGTCGCGGGCAAGTTCGCCGAGATGCTGGCGCGGGCGATGGGTGCCCTCCGTGTCGGTTCGGGCATGGACGCCGATGTCAAGGTCGGCCCGGTGATCAACGACCCGGTGCGTAAGACCATGTTGAACCTTGTCGAGGAGGCGGCGGGGCACGGTGCCCGTGTATTGACCGGTGGCAAGGCCCCCGACCGCCCGGGGTTTTTCGTGCCGCCGACCGTGCTGAGCCAGGTGCGGCCTGACGAGCACATCTTGACGCAGGAGATCTTTGGCCCGATCGCGCCGATCGTCGCCTTCGAGACGCTTGATCAGGCGATCGAGTATGCCAACCGGACCGACCGCGGTCTCGCGTCGTACGTCTATACCGCCGATCTTGCGAAAGGACTGAGGGTGGCGGAGGCGATCGAATCGGGCATGGTGGGCCTCAACCGTGGCTTCATCTCCGACCCGGCGGCCCCCTTCGGCGGCGTCAAGCAGAGCGGCGTGGGCCGCGAAGGTTCCCACGAGGGACTGCAGGAGTTCCTCGAGACCAAGTACATCGCGACCGCCTGGTAGAGGCTCCTCCGGCTGCGACGGTGCTATGGCTCATCCAGCTCGGCACAGGCCTCGACGCAGACGTCCCGCCCGGCGAAATGCTCCATCCACTCGGCCCGGTTACGGCCGCCCAGCACCGCCGCCACCTCCGGGATTGCCGTGCTGTCGAACTGGCGGCTCTGGAGGTCCTCACGGTCGATGGCGTGGCAGAAGTTGATCCAGAATTTCTCTTCCAGAGCCGCCACCGCCAGGTAGCCGTCCCGCACCTCGTAGACCCGGTAGCAGGGAACGGTCCCGGTGAGCGGAGCGCCGCTCACCCCGCTGAGCCGCGCCGCCCGGGGAAGCTCGGTCCAGCCGCGCATGACATCGGTCATTGACACCTCCAGCCGGCAGCCGGGTCCATACTGCCCGCGCGCCGTCAGGCCGGCGCCAATCAGGAAGGCAGCATAGAGTCCGCCGGCATAATCGGCGATCTGGATGCCGGGGATCATGGGAGCCCCTTCGCTCGAGCGCGGCATCAGGGAGAGCGCCCCGCTCAGGGCGAGGTAGTCGAGGTCGTGTCCGGCGCGCGAGGCCCTCGGGCCGCTCGATCCGAAGCCGGTGATGCTGCAGGAGATCAGTCGAGGGTTCATCTGGATCAGAAGCGAATAGGCAAAGCCGGCCCGCTCCATGACTCCGGGACGAAAGCCCTCCACCAGGACATCGCTTGCTTCGATCTCCGCCCGCAGGCGGGCGCGATCGGCTTCGACTGTCCAGTCCAGGGTGAGGCGAGCCTTGCCCGAATGGAGGAGCTCGAAATAGGAGTCCCCACCTGGAAGCCGGCGGATCGGGTCGCCGCCCGGCGGCTCGATTTTGAGCACATTGGCCCCGCTCTCGCGGAGGATGCGCGTGCAGTAGGCGCCCGGCAACAGGGTCGACAGATCGAGCACGCGAATGCCCTCAAGCAGCATTGCTGCTATTTTGCGAGTTGATGTCCAATGCCGAGGTCGCAGCGATGCTCAACCGGATCGCCGACCTGCTCGAGATCAAAGGCGAAAACTTCTTCAAGGTTCGGGCCTACCGGGAGGCGGTTCGCCAGCTGGACAACCTCACCACTGAGGTCGAAACGCTGATCCGTGACGGCCGTCTCACCGAGGTACCCGGGATCGGTGAGGCGATCGAGAAGAAGATCGTTGAATTCGTCACCACCGGGCAGCTCGAGTTTCTCACCAGGCTGGAGGCCGAGGTGCCTCCCGCGCTGATCGAGCTGACGCGTGTTCCGGGCCTCGGGCCCCGAACCGCCAAGGACGTCTACGACGCCCTCGGCATCCTGAGCCTGGATGCCCTGGAGGAGGCGGCGCGCGACCATCGTCTGCAGCGGCTCCCCGGGATCAAGGCGAAGACGGAGGAGAACATCCTCAAGGGCATCGCCATGTTGAAGCGGACGGAAGGGCGTATTTACTTTCCGGAAGCGTGGATGCTGGCCGAATCTTTCCTCACGACCCTCCGCGACGTCCCTGGCGTCATCCGTGCGGAGGTCGCCGGCAGTCTTCGGCGGGCAAGGGAAACTGTCGGCGACCTCGACCTGCTGGTCTCCACCCAGGACCCGGCTTCCATGTGCCGCAACTTCGCCCTTCTGCCCCAGGTCGCGGAGGTGATCGCCCAGGGCGAGACCAAGACCAGCATCCGGGTGCGGTCCGGCATGCAGGTGGATCTGCGCGCGGTCAAACCCGAAAGCTTTGGCGCCGCCTGGCAATACTTCACCGGCTCCCAGGCGCACAACGTACAGCTGCGCGGCCGCTCCGAACGGCTCGGCCGGCTCAAGGTCAACGAGTACGGCGTTTTCACCGAGGAATCGCGCAGGATCGCAGGGGAGACGGAGGAGGAAGTCTACGCGGCGGTGGGCTGCGCCTTTATCCCGCCCGAACTGCGCGAGGGCCGGGGCGAGATCGAAGCGGCGGCCGCCGGTCCGATCCCGGAGCTGGTCCGGCTCGAGGATCTGCTCGGCGACCTCCACACTCATAGCAACTGGAGCGACGGCCGCAACGAGATCGAGGTCATGGCCCGCGCCGCAATGGAGCGGGGACGCAGCTACATCGCCTTAACCGACCATACCCAGTCACTGACCATCGCCGGCGGCCTGACGCCGGCGCGCTTCAGGGCCCGCGCCGCCGAGATCGACCGCGCGAACTCAGCCCTGCGTGGCTTTCGGGTGCTGAGCGGCGCGGAGGTGGACATCCTGCCGGACGGGACGCTCGACCTTCCCGATGACTGCCTTGAATCGCTGGAGGTGGTGGTCGCCTCCGTGCACACGGCGCTCGACCAGCCCCGCGAAGTCATCACCCGGCGGGTGATCGATGCCATGCGCTCCCCACACGTGGACGTCCTGGCCCATCCCACCAGCCGGCGGCTGGACCGCCGCGGCGAGACCAACCTGGATGTCGATGCGGTGATCGCGGAGGCGGTCCGCACCGGCACCGCCCTGGAGATCAACAGCAGCCCGATGCGGCTCGATCTGAACGACAGCTGGGCCCGCCGGGCCAGGGAGGCCGGAGCGCTGCTCGCGATCGACACCGACGCCCATTACCCCGTTGAGTTCGATGCCGCCCGCTTCGGTTGCGCCATCGCCCGCCGGGCGGGGGTGACGCCCGAAGGCGTGCTGAATACGCGTGACGCCGAAGGCGTACTGGGCCACTGCCGGGCCAAAGGAGCAAGAGAGACGGCCGATTTCCGTTAATGCTGACAACGGCGGTATAATCAAGAGCAGAAGGAGAAACGGGGAATTGCTTCAAGAGCTCGTGATCAAGGTTCCGGCGCCTTTCGCCGGGAGCATAGACGTCGGGTTTTCAACCCGCTACCCCGCCCAGCCCTCCCAGGCACCGCTGAAGGACGTTCCCTTCATCATCGAGGGGCCGTCCCGGCCGATGCGCCTGCTCCAGGCCCGGCTGCAGCTCTTTCGGCAGAAGCGGGCGCTGATCCCGGACGCCCCGGGCGAGGCCTACAGCTGGACCGACCTCATCCCCCTCAATGACGAGCTCTTCATCCTCGCCTTCCGCGACGAGAGCCTGCTGGAGGCCGACGATCCGAAGTCGGAGACGCGCTATATCGTCAACCTCATCCGGCCGCTGATCTTCCCCTTCCTCAAGGACTGCGTCCGCATCGGCGAGCTGGCCCTACGTGACAGCATCGAATTGGCCGTGTACCACGACTCGACGGTACTCGCCGAACTCGAACTCCATCGAAACCAGATCATCGCCGCCAACGGGTCGATCGTGCTCGCCAACGACATCCAGGCCGGCTGACCTGCAGAACGCCGCAAGCCCGACGCAAAAGGGCACAGACCCTGGCCAGGACGCATCACGTCACCAGACGGCTTTTGGCGTCCTGCTGACGGCGGTTCTCGGTACCGCTCTACTCGTTCCGGGTCTACTTTCAACCGGCGGCGTCGTACTTCCCTGGTTCGTTCCGGTCTGCGATGTCGCCGCCGTCCTGTCGATGGCCACCACCGTGGTGCTGGGCAGCCTCGATACGCAGCTACGCGAGGACACTCGATCGCTGCCGATCGTGGTGATCGCAACCGCGGCCAGCGTCCTCTGGCTCGGCCACCTGGTCACCTTCCCCGGCGTCTTTCCGGGGGTGACCTGGCCCGGCTTCAACGACATGACCTCGTGGCTGTTTCTCATCATCTGCCTTTTCACGCCTTTGATGCTCGCCGTCGCATTGACCCGGCGGGGACGACACAGCCCAAAGCCGATGCGGTCGGTCAGGCTCGCCTGGTTTGCGGGCATCGCTCTGGGCACGGTCGGACTCGTCTCCGGCTACGTTCTGGCCCTCCTGCCGGTGCAGTCGGTCGTTGGCGACCGGTTCCCGGCACTCACCTCGATCCTGGGCGGCGTTGCACTGGTTCCCACGGCTGCCGCCGTCCTTCTCTACCTTCAGGGCAACCGAGGCGACGAACGAGTCATCTCCGGAATCGTCGCCGCCCTGGTTCTCTGCGCCTTTGCCGCCGTCGCGCTGATCTTCAATCGGGCCCGCTACACGCCGATCTGGTACTCCCTCCACCTGCTCGCCTTTCTCCCCTTCCCGGCGCTGCTCTTCGGACAGCTTTCCCTCTATGAACGATCCGTGAGGGCCGAGCACGCTTCCGAGAGTCGAGCCCGCTCGACGGCACGGCGCCTTCAGATCGGGGTTGATGTGGCGGGCGACCTGGCGTCCTCCCTCGATCCGAAGGAGGTCATCAGGCGGCTGATCCTGCACGCGGTCGCAGCGGCGAGGGCTGATCGAGGCAGCCTGTGCCAGGTGGAAGGAAGCGAAATCGTCATCGAGGACTCGTACGAGGCGAGCGGCCGTGAGGATGTGGCGCGCGGCAGCCGGTGGCCGATAAGCAGCCAGCCAATCCTGGAGCAGGCGGTGAAGAGCAAGCGGCCGGTCCAGGGTGGCACCATCGATCTGTCTGCGTTTTCGCCGCCGCTACAGGCAAGCCTGGCCAACCTCCGACGCGTGGTCTCCGTTCCCCTGGTCATGGCCGGCGAGGTGGTGGGCGTGCTGGCCTTGAGTCGCCTGCGGGAGGAGCCCTTCAGCGAGGAGGAACTTGCGGTCGTCCAGGAGATCGGCGGCCTCGCCGTGCTGGCGGTGCGCAACGCCAGGCTGTACGCCAGTGCCGAGGAGGCAAGCCGGGCGAAGAGCCTTTTTCTCAACATGGCGGCTCATGAACTGCGCACACCCCTTACGGTCCTCTCCGGCTATATCTCGATGCTCATGGACGGCAGCCTGGGCCCGCCATCGGACTCATGGATGAAGACGATGGCGATGCTGCAGGCCAAGACCAGCGAGCTTGGCAACCTCGTGAGTGGCATCCTGGTTGCCGCCCGTCTGGAGGCGGGAAAGCTCACCATGCGACGAGAGCCGGTGGACCTGGGTCGAGCCGTCGCGGAAGCCGTGGAGCGGCTCCGGCCCTCCGCCGAGCTGGCCCTGGCCAGTGTCGAGGTGCAACTCCCTCCCAATTCCGTCATCGTCAACGCCGACGCGGAGTCCTTTGGCCGCATCATGGACAACCTGCTGAACAACGCCCTCGTCTATTCGGAAAGAGAACCCTGGATCCGGGTAGTCATTGCCGGCGAAGGTGATCGCGGCGTGCTGACCGTTGCCGATCGCGGAGTTGGAATCGTAAAGGAGATGCACGAGCGGATCTTCGAGCGCCTGGTGCGCGTCGACCGTCCCACCCTCGGCTTTCCCCCGGGCACAGGCCTGGGACTTTTCATCAGCCGGACGCTCGCCGAACAAATGGGCGGAAACTTACGGCTGGCCGAGAGCGAGCCCGGCCGGGGCAGCACCTTCATCCTGACGCTGCCGCTGGCCGCGGTCCAACCCGGAGCTTCGGTCAGTGCGTCGGAGAGGCCGAAGGTGTCGGACTCGGCCCAGGGGAGCCGCTCGAGCTAGGGCTGGAAGTCGGCGACGGACAGGGCGTAGCCGAAGCGCTCGCAGTCGCGGTGGCGGTGGCCGTCGCAGACGGACTGACGCTGGCCGAGGCGGTGACCGTAGCCGTTGCGGTGGCGGTCGGGCTGACACAGAAAGCCACCGTGGGCGCCGGCCCGAGGATCGTCTGGTTCACGTTCGAGCTTGCGCTGCCGCCGCCATTGAGGAGGAGAGCGGCGGGAACAACCAGGATGCCCAGGATGACGGTGGCCACGAAGGCGAACGCACCCCACTCGTGGCGCCAGAATGGACTCGACGCGTTACGGATCAGGGCTCTTCGTCCGTCTCCGGCTGAGGCTTATTGCGGGTATTGAGGATACGGACGAAGTCCTGGGCGCGCGCCAGCGCCTTCCATCTCTCGGGAAAGAAGTCCTGCGCAACCACCTGCTTTGTGGGCAGCTGAAAAACGGTCACGCACCACTTGTTCAGCGTGTGCGAAACCTCGACCTCGAAGTCGCCCTCGGTATTCAAATACCGGACGACCCGGTCCTCGTCGGATCTGCGCCTTCCTGAAACTGCCATGTTTGGGCCTAAAACGGGTGTTGCGACAGCCATAGATTCGGATGCACCATTATAGCTCCGGATCGGAGCCTTTTACGAGCCCGAGCCGGGCCCTGGATCGTCCCCGGGCCTAGCGGCTCAGGCCGTCCAGCGTCCGCAGATAAGCGAGTAGCTCCTCGCGTAGCCCGGGGCGTTCGAGCGCGTAGGCGATCGAAGTCTTGAGGAAGCCGCTCACGGTGCCGACGTCGTAATAGGTGCCTTCGAACTCCAGGCCGAGCAGCTTCTCCTGCTGCGCCATGGTGCGCAGCGCGTCGGTCAGCTGGATCTCGCCGCCAACCCCCTCATGGGTGGTTTCCAGGATGCCGAAGATCGACGGCTTCAACACGTAGCGGCCGAGGATGGCCAGGTTCGAAGGTGCCTTGCCCGGCTCCGGCTTCTCGACCATGTCCGCTACCTCGTGAATACGACCCTCGCTCCGGACGACCTTGACGATGCCGTAGCGTGAGACCTGGTCGGGCTCGACGCGCTGCAGGGCCAGCACCGAGCTCTCCTGGGCCTGGTAGACGTCCATCATCTGCCGGATCGCCGGGGTCTGCGACTTGATGATGTCGTCCGCCAGGAAGACGGCAAAGGGCTCGTTTCCGACGACGTCCTTGGCCATCAGCACGGCATGACCGAGGCCGAGCGGCTCCTTCTGGTGGATATAGGTGATGTCGACCATGTCGGAGATCTTGCGCACCACCTGCAACTCGCGCGTCTTGCCTCGGTCCTTGAGGTAATGCTCAAGTTCGAAGGAGATATCGAAATGATCGACGATGGCGCGCTTGTCCCGGCCGGTGACCACGATGATCTGGTCGATCCCGGAGGCGACCGCCTCTTCAACCCCGTACTGGATGATCGGCTTGTCGACCACCGGCAGCATCTCCTTGGGCTGCGCCTTGGTGGCGGGGAGGAAGCGCGTCCCCAGGCCGGCGGCGGGAAAGACCGCCTTTCGAATCGGGTTCACTGGGACATCACTTTACCGCCTGCCCCCTGCGGCATGCGTCAGTCGCCGGCTTTCTTTTTGGCCTTGCGATCGCGCAGGGCAAGCTGGATTCGCTTCACGCCGGCGTTGTCCACGACCATTTTCGGCGGCCGTTGCTTGCGTTCGCGGGCCCGTATTCGCGCCCGCTCCCTGGGAGAGAGTTCTTCGTCCATCTTCAGCGCACGAGCGCGGGCGATTTCGACGGGGTCGCAATCGGGAGGGCCGAGGGCGTGGCAGTCGGCACCCGCGTGGGCGTCGGCGTCGGACTCGGAGCCGGGCCGGCTGCGGTTGACTCCGCATGGCTTGGTGCCGGACCGCCTATCAGACGGGCGTAGGTCGACAGGCTCATAGCGCCCCCGATCCGGACGCGTGAGAGGAACATCAACTGCCCCGCCGTGTGCACCATTCCGGTCAGGGTCGAGGCGGCGGTTTCGAATCCCAGGCGCCTGGCCTCGGTAGTGTCGTAGGCGTTATAGCTTCCATAGGGATAGGCGAAGTCGATGACGGGATGTCCCAGCAGAGATTCGAGAGCCAGCTTGCTCTGGCGCATTTCCCAGCTGGCTCGAGCCGGCGGCAGTGCGGCCAGGGCGTAGTGGTCGACGGTGTGAGCGCCGATATTGAAACCCATGCCATCAGCAGCCAGGACCTGGGCGGGACTCATGAACCCGGTGACGCCCATACGCCCACTGATGACGAAGTCTGTGGCCGTAAAGCCATGGGCGCGCATGGCAGGGACGGCAGCCGTGAGGAAGTCAGCGTAGCCATCGTCGAAGGTCAGCACAACCGGGCGAGAGGGAAGTGGCCGATGCTGGCGGATTGCCTCCACCGCCTGGTGGAGCGAAAGCACGTGGAAGGAATGATCGGAGAGGTACTGCATCTGCGCAAAAAACATGGCCGGTGGCGTGGACAGGTTGAAGCCAACCCGATCCGCCGGGTTGGGGTTGATCCTTATGTAGTGGTAGAGGAGGATCGGCACGAAGGTCGTCGGTCCGGCCGGGACGGGCGCCGACCTGTTGGTCAGCTCGCCGAGCACCAGCTGGACCGGCGGCTCAGGCGGCGCGCTCGTATCGGGCGCCGGCGTCGGTGCAGCTGCCGCGGCCGAGTCCGAAGAGGCGGCAGACGGGAAGCCGGCCAGGCGCGATGCGGGCGCGATCGAAGGCAGGACGGCCGCGGCCAGGCAGAGGATAGAAATCGCCGCGCCGCGTCCCCCGGGAAGGTTTCTCCAGCCCATTCGCCGGGAGTATAACGGCCGAGAAGCCGTGGAGTTTCGCTTAACGCAGCGTGGCGACGGCCGGCTTGATCGCGCCTCGCTGGCGCCAGACGGCAAAGCCGAGTACTCCGAGAAGCAGGAGGGCCGTGCCTCCGACGACCGGACCCCAGCGCGGGTCGAGGCCGGCGAGACGACGGTTCAACTCGGCTTCGATTCGGTTGTGACCGGCGTCAGAACTGGCTCGCGGGAGTCCGAGAGCCCGGGCCACGCGCCGTTCGAGTCTCACCCGGTGCGCTGCGATCACTGCCATCCGCGGGAAACTGTCGCTCAGGTAAGAGATCAGGTCGGTGGTTTCCGCCGGCGTGTCGGATGCCGTGGGGACACGGCTGTCAGGAAAAAGGATCCGATCGATCGCCCTCGCAAGCGCCTCGACTTCATCCGGGCGTGGGTTCATCGCTTGCTCCCCTGTTCGACCATGCGCCGGCGCAGGCCGTGAACGGCACGAAAGAGCAGTAGCTTCACCGCGCCCTCACTCCGACCGAGGATCACGCCGATCTCCTTGTTCTTGAGACGAGCCTCGAACTTGAGCAGTATGGCGTCGCGCTGGTCCTGCGGTAATCCGCGGACGGCGCGGTGTAGCTGATCGCCCTGCTCCCGCCGGAGCCAGAGGCGCTCCGGGTTGTCTTCGCTCGGCCCGGCGATTGGATCCGGAAGCTCGACCCACGCGGGCCGGCGCCGCTGCTTCGACATCAGGTTGGAGGCGACTCTGTACAGCCATGCGGAATATGGAACTCCTCGCCACTCAAAATCATCCAGCCCCTCCAGCGCACGCTGAAAGGTCTCGCTCGCCAGGTCCTCGGCCTCCTCGCGTCGGCCGGAGTGGTAGAAGCAAAAAGAGTAGATCTGATCGAAGTAGCGGTCGTACAGCGCCTTGAACGCATTCCGATCTCGCTTGGCCGCCTCGATCAGCCTTCTCTCGTCCTGCAGCTCCGCCGCCGAACGCTCGGTCATGCGACTGACCTATTCATATATGCACCGGTTACCTGGAAAGTTACGAGATCACTCCCAGCTCCCGCCCGGCCGCTTCGAAGGCTTCCAGGGCGCGATCCAGCTGGGCATCGGTGTGGGCACTGGTGACGATGGTCCGGATTCGCGCCCGGCCCTCGGGAACGGTCGGATAGCCGATCCCCTGGGCGAAGACGCCTAACTGGAAAAGCCGGTCCGAGAGCTGGTTCGCAACCGCTCCCTTGCCGACGATGACCGGCGTTATCGGCGTCTCGCTCGGGCCGGTTTCAAATCCAAGTCGCTTGAGGCCTTGCTTGAAGCGACCGGTGTTCTTCCAGAGCAGCTCGATGCGTTGCGGCTCCTCCAGCAGGACATCGAGCGCAGCCATACATGCGGCAGCCACGCCGGGTGGGTGCGATGTGCTGAACAGAAAAGGGCGCGCCCGGTAGATCAGGAACTCGCGCACCGACCGGGCCGAGGCGACGTATCCGCCCAGCACGCCGATCGCCTTTGAGAGGGTGCCCATCTGCAGGTCGACGCGCCCATCCAGGCCGAAATGGTTGACGGTTCCGCGGCCGTTTAGGCCCAGGACACCGCTGGCGTGCGCATCGTCGACCATTACGAGCGCCCCGTGGCCCTCAGCGCGCTCGACGATGCCGCGCAGTGGAGCGATGTCGCCGTCCATGCTGAAGACGCCATCCGTCACGACCAGCTTGACGCGTTTGTCGCGGTGCTTTTCGAGGTGACGCTCGAGGTCGTCAAGGTCGCGGTGCTTGAAAATGGATCGCTCCGCCTTCGAGAGCCGAATGCCATCGATGATCGAGGCGTGGTTTAACTCATCGCTGATGATCACGTCGCCCTCTTTGACCAGAACCTGGAGGACGCCCAGGTTGGCGGTGAATCCCGACTGGAAGACGAGCGAGGCTTCCGTATGTTTGAAGTCTGCCAGCCTGGCCTCCAGCTCCTCATGGATGGCCATCGTCCCGGCGATCGTGCGCACCGCGCCGGAGCCCGCGCCCCATTTCTCGGTAGCCGCTACCATAGCGGCCTTGAGGCGTGGGTGGGTCGTGAGCCCGAGGTAATTGTTGGACGAAAGGTTGAGCACGGCCTTGCCGTCCACAGTGATCTCGGTGTCCTGCGGTGTGCCCAGCACCCGCAGGGGCCGGAACAATCCCTGGCGGCGCAGCTCCGCCATATCCTCCGCCACGAACTGGGTTCTCTGCGTCATCATGCCGGCAACAGTACGACCTTTCCCGAGCGCCCGCTCTTCATCTGGGCCATCGCCTCCTGGAAATCTCCTAAAGGAAAGCGGTGCGTGATCAGGGGGGTGACGTCGACCCGGCCGGAGCTCAGATATGAGGAAGTCTTCTCCCAGGTGTCCCAGATGCGCCGACCGAAAATTCCGTGGATCGTTATCCCCTTGGTCACGACCAGGTCGTTGAGGTCCAGGGTCACCGGCCGATCGCCAATCCCGAGCAGGCTTATCCAGCCGCCGCTGTGAAGCGACTGGAGGCCCTGCTCCACCGCCATCGGATGACCGGAAATCTCCAGTACGACGTCGACCCCGGCTCCGCCGTTGGCCCGCCGGATCTCGCCGACAGTATCGGCCGACGGGATGAACGTCGCTGTCGCTCCCATACGCTCGGCCAGCTCTCGCCGGTACGGATTGGGTTCGACCGCGTAGATGGCTGCCGCTCCCTCGGCGCGCGCGATGCCGATGGCGCACAGCCCGATCGGGCCGCAGCCGAAGACGGCCACCACGTTGTCCTTGAGCGGACCCGCCGTCGCCGCGTGGACCGCGTTGCCGAAGGGTTCCTGGAGGGCGGCAACCTCCGGCGTCAGCCCGGGCGCGTTCCTCCAGCAGTTCTCCGCGGGTAGAACCACAAAGCGGGCGAAGGAACCGTTGCGGTCAACCCCAAGAACACGAACATTCTCGCAGAGGTGATACAGCCCTCGCCGGCACTGGCGGCAGGTGTGGTCGACGATGTGCGTCTCGGCGGCCACGAAGGTTCCGGGCGCTATATCGGTCACGTCCTTTCCGACGGCCACCACACGGCCGGACATCTCGTGGCCGAAAACACGCGGCGGATGGATATGGCGGCTGGCCCAGTCATTCCAGTCATAAATGTGCACGTCGGTTCCGCAGATGGAGGAGGCCGCCACCTCGATCAGCACATCTTTGCCGTTCGGCTCGGGGATGGGAACCTGCTCCAGTCCGGCGCCCGGTGCGGCCGTGGCTTTGACCACCGCCGTCATCGACGTCATCGGTCAATCTTACCGGTGCGGAAAGCCCTATTCTGAAGTGCAGATTCTCGAGGAGGTGTCAGATGCGAGCCTATGTCCTGATCAACGCGTCAGCCGGCAGGGCGATCGACGTCGCCAGGTCTCTACAGGGGGTCAAGGGGATCCAGCTGGCCGACGCCATCACCGGCGAGTACGACGTCATCGCCCAGGTGGAAGCGCCCGACGTAGCCGGAATCGGCTCCGTGATCGTCGAAAACATTCAGAAGATCGACGGGGTCTTCAAGACGGTCACCTGCCTGGCCGTCCGCTAAGGACCGGTCAGGGAAGGACTCCGTAGGCGTAGCTGATCTCGATCGAGAGAAGCAGGCGCTGGTCCTTGACCATGGCCGCGTCGAATTCCGACCAGTTGGGATGCTCGCCACGAAGCTTGCGAAAGTGGCCTCTCAGGGCTTCTGCGACACCAGGTCCTTCCACGAAATCCGCGGCGCCATCGACGACCACGAACTCGTACCAATTGCGACCCTGGACGTGCAGGGTCACACGTTGATCGCGGCGCAGGTTATGAGTCTTGGCCCGTGTTTGGGTGACTGACACCTTTATCCTGCCGTCGTCGTCGAGCAGGTAAAGGACATTGGACAGCTGGGGCCTTCCATCCCGCTTCAGCGTCGCCAGGATGCCGTTGTGGTGGTCCCGGAGGACGTTTCGGGCCCGGTCGAGATCGATCATGGCTTCAAGAATGACACAGCCGGCGCCCGATGACGCCGGCTGCCATTTCGTCAGATTTGCGAGCTGACTACTTCTTCTTCGACGACTTCTTGGCGGACGACTTCTTCTTTCCGCCTGCGGACTTCTTCTTTGCGGCCATTCCAGGTCACCTCCTTTCTAGCAAGACTCTCCCGGTCGGCCGCTTGACGCAATGCGCCGCCGCCGAACGCGCGTGAGCGCCACGTGAATCGTGGACGCGCGGGCGCCGGCGCGGCCGGATACCGGAAGCGAAAGGAAATGCACCCGATGAGGGGATCGGCGATCTGTCGCGATCAACCCTGCGCGGTGCTCGGCGCCGATGGGCCATGGTTCGTTGCGTCGCGCGCGCGTCTCGATCGACGTCCTCGACGCAGACCCGGAACCCTTTTTAGTGTTGCCCTTCTTGTTGTCCTCGCCCTGATCAACGCGTCGATCAGAGCGCGGTTCGGCGCTCATTAAACCCGACCATAGCATGAATGAGCGATTTGTGCATACAGAAGGTCGGTTTTTTTCTCGGCGCGGCCGGCGCCCCGCCTGGCCGAAAAAATATTTCAGGCCTCAGCCGCAGCGACCACCATCACAACAGGTCTCGTAGTACAGCCCGCAGCCGCGGCACCGAAATTTTCTGCCGTCCCAATCCGTCGCCCCACCGCACGGACACACCGGACCCTCATTCATCAAGGGAAGGAACCCAGCCGGTTCCTTCCCTTGACGGCGCTGTCGGCGGAGCCGAGCCTCCGCTTCGCTTCGGCCAAGCAGCGCCTGATCCTTTTCTCCGGCACGATCGGCGACGCTCGTTTTGTTTAAGAACAGCCGCTCGTGCTGCCGCAGTTCAGGCACTTGTAGCAGGTCCCATTGCGGACCATGATCGAACCGCAGTCAGAACAGGAGGGCGAGTCCTCCTGGCCCTGGAACGTGATCTTGGTCTGGCTGATTTCGATTGACGCCGCGGGCTTGCTCGGAGCTGCTTCCACGGGCGCCGGGGCTGCCTCTGCCTCGACCACGGGCTCACGACGCACGATGCCGATGATCTCCTGCTGTGTTCCGCTCAGGAACTTGGAGGCCAGCCAGCGGAAGATGTAGTCGGTGATCGATTTCGCGATCGGAATCTCACGGTTCTTGGTGAAGCCGGAGGGCTCGAAGCGGGTGTGGGCGAACTTCTTGACGAGAACCTCCAGCGGCACGCCGTACTGCAGCGCCAGCGAGATGCTGGTCGCGAAGGCATCCATCAGCCCCGAGATCGTGCTCCCCTCTTTCGACATGACCAGGAAGATCTCGCCGGGGCGCCCGTCGTCATAGATGCCGACCGTGATGTAGCCCTCGTGGCCCTGGATGTCGAACTTGTGCGTTATCGCGCGCCGCTCGTCGGGCAGCTTGTGGCGAATGGCATACGCCTCCGCCGCCACCGGAGCCGCGACGGGCAGTGGGGCCGCCTTCTTGACGTCGAGGGCGGTGTTGAGCGGCTGGGAGCGCTTGGAACCGTCGCGATAGATTGCGATCGCCTTGAGCCCCATCCGCCAGCCCTCCAGGTAGACCTCCATGATGTCGTCCGAGGTCGCGTTCTCGGGCATGTTGACCGTCTTGGAGATGGCGCCCGAGATGAACGGCTGGCAGGCCGCCATCATCTTGACGTGTCCCATGTAGTGGATCGTCCGCGAGCCGCGGGCCGGCTTGAAGGCGCAATCGAAGACAGCCAGGTCGTCCCCACGCAGGTGGGGCGCTCCCTCGATGGTGTCGGTCTCGTCGATGTACTGGAGGATCTCCGAGACCTCGCTCTCGGTGTATCCGATCCGCCGCAAGGCGATCGGTACCGTCTGGTTGACCATCTTCAGCATGCCGCCGCCGACCAGCTTCTTGTACTTGACCAGGGCGATGTCCGGCTCGATGCCGGTGGTGTCGCAGTCCATCATGAAGCCGATCGTCCCGGTGGGAGCGATCACCGTCGCCTGGGCATTCCGATAACCGTAGGCCGCCCCCAGCTCGCAGGCCTGGGTCCAGGCCTCGCGAGCGGCGGTCAGCAATGGCAGCGGGACATGGGCAGGATTGATGTGGTCGACGGAGGCCCGGTGCTGGTCCATGACCCTGAGCATCGGCTCGCGGTTGACGGCGAAGCCGTTAAAGGGCCCCTTCTTCTGCGCGATACGAGCTGACTGGGCGTAGGCCTCACCGGTCATCACGGCGGTGAGCGCAGCCGCCACGTCGCGGCCGGCGTCGCTGTCGTAAGGCAGACCCGATGCCATCAGCAGCGCACCGAGGTTCGCATAACCGAGCCCGAGCGGCCGGAAGTCCTGGCTGTTCCTGGTGATCGCCTCGGTCGGGTAGCTGGCGTTGTCGACGAGTATCTCCTGGGCAGTGATCAGGATCCGGCATGCCTCGCGGTAGGCCTCGACGTCGAACTCACCGCGCTCGTCGAGGAATTTCATCACGTTGATCGAGGCCAGGTTGCAGGAGGTGTTGTCCAGGAACATGTACTCGGAACACGGGTTCGAGGCATTGATCCTGTCTGTGTTGGGGCAGGTATGCCAGTAGTTGACGGTGCCGTCGTACTGCAGGCCCGGATCTCCGCAGGCCCAGGCGGCATCGGCCATCATGCGGGCCACGTCGCGTGCCCTGTAGGTGTCCATGATCTGCCCGCTTACGACGCCGATGGTGTGCCACTCGCCGTCCTCTTCGACCGCTTTCATGAAGTCGTCCTTGACCCGGACACTGTTATTGGAGTTCTGGAAGAAGACCGAGCTGTAGGCGGGTCCGTTGAACGATGGGTCGTAGCCGGCCTCGATCAGCGCCCAGGCCTTCCGCTCTTCCTCGACCTTGCAATTGATGAAGTCCACGATGTCCGGGTGATCGACATTGAGAATCACCATCTTGGCCGCTCGGCGGGTCTTACCGCCCGACTTGATCACCCCGGCGAAGGCGTCATAACCCTTCATGAACGACACCGGGCCGGAGGCGGTGCCTCCACCGGCGAGCAGCTCGCGTGAGGACCGGATCGGCGACAGGTTGGTGCCGGTGCCGGACCCGTACTTGAAGAGCATTCCCTCGGTCTTGGCCAGGGTAAGGATCGACTCCATGGTGTCCTCGACCTTGTTGATGAAGCAGGCAGACATCTGCGGCCTCGGCTCGATGCCGACGTTGAACCAGACCGGGCTGTTGAAGGCGGCCTTCTGGTGGACGAGCAGGTGGGTCAGCTCGTCCCGAAAGATCTCGGCTGCCTCCGGGCTTGCGAAGTACCCCTGTTTGACCGCCCATCCGTGGATGGTCCGCGTCACCCGTCCGATCAGTTGCTTTACGCTCCGCTCTCGCTCCGGCGTGCCCACTGTGCCCCGGAAGTACTTGGAAACCACCACGTTGGTGGCAACCTGCGACCAGCTGCTCGGGATCTCCACGTCGTGCTGCTCGAAGACCACCTCAGCCTTTTCATTGGTGATGCTCGCCAGGCGCGTCTCCCACTCGACCTCGTCGAAAGGGGCCAATCCCTGGTGGGTGAAGTACCGCTTCCAGGCCAGGCCGTTACGGTTCCGCTTCGATGAGTTGGCGGGCGCTGCGGCGGTCAAGTTGGGTCGCTCGGCTGACGTCTTTTGGGTGGATCGGGGCATCAATCAGACCTCCGTGGATGGGGTGAAGCGCACCACATCGTATGACTTAGGATTAGGCCTGTCAACTAGTTTACAACAAAATGTATGGTGTCAGGCCCCCCTTGACCCCAATATATGGAGGGTAGCCCTTACCCCTTATCTTCCCGCTCCTGCTCCTCCTCGGTGGCGGTATCCTGCTTTCCTTCGCGCTTCGACGCGCCCGCCGGTTCGGCCTTCTGAGCGGTAGCTTCTGGGCCACCTTCAGGCAGTACCCGCGCTACCGGGTCCGCCGCGTATGGCCGCTCGCCCCGGCGTTCGGCGGGCTCATCCTACTTATGTACGGTCTGGTTTCCCTCTTCAACTGGATCCTGGCCTTTTACGCCAGCCGGCTGGGCCACCCCGTCAGTCCCGGCTGAGGAAGTCGAGTACGAGGCGGTTGAAGCGTTCGGGCTCCTCCATCTGGGGGGTGTGCCCGCTTGCCTCGAAGATTTCCATTCGGGCGCCCCTGATCCGCCTCGCAGCCGCCTCGGCGTGGGCCACGGGAAAGATGTGATCGTGGCGGCCCCAGACCAGCAGCGTCGGCATGCTCAGGTCTGAGAGCCGGGCTTCGACCACGACTCCATCGCGCAGCCGGCGCGTCCCGGCGATAGAGCGCAGCGCCGACAGGTAAGCCGCACGGTAGGCCGGAGTCGAAAGCAGGCGGCTGTGGTTACTGATCCGGTCGTCGCTGAGGATGGTATCGACGGATCCGGGGCGTCGCAGGTACCAGCCCCAGAAGCGGCGAATCGTTCTCGGGTTCATGCCTCGCAGGGCGCGCGCCGTGCCGCTCAAGGTCAGCTCCCCCAGGCCCCGGGTGAGCAGAAGACGGTAGGCAAGGACGCGGCGCGGCTGGCCAACGCCCAGGGCGTCGACCAGCACCAGCCGGTCGACCATCGCAGGCGCATCCAGCGCCAGGCCCAGGGCGACACGGCCACCCATGGAAACACCCATCACCGAGGCTTTCGCCAGCCCGAGCGAAGCCATGAAATCGCGCAGCACGCGCGTAAAGAGGTCGATCGTGTACTCGAGCGGGGGCTTGTCCGACTGCCCGAAGCCGGGGAGGTCGACGGCCATCACCTGGTGGTGGGCGGCTAGATCCTCGAGGTTGTAGTAGAACTCAACCGCTGCCGAGCTGCCCAGCCCGTGGATCAGCAGGAGCGGGGGCCCCTGGCCCCCACAGAGGTAATGAATCCGGACCCCATCGAGGGTGGCCGACCGGCTTTCGAAAGATGGAAACTCAGACACCGAAGGAAGTCTAGGGCCAATAGAAGAGCCCCCGGCGCGGACCGGGGGCTCTTACCGACTGGATTTATACGGTCGCGCGACGGGGTGCCGCAGAGGCGGCGAAGCCGAAGTAGGCGAGGATGCCGCCGGTCAGCAGGTGGAGCGCGATGTCGGGCCCGCCGATGTTGAGCAGGCCAAGCGGCTGCGCCACGAAGATGCCGACCACGCCGAGCAGAAGCAGAACGACGCCTACGACCTGGCAGAAAGTCCGCGAGCTGGCCAGGCTGGCCGCCGCGGCGATCCCGGCGATGCCGATCAGCGCGTGCACCAGGTTATGGAGCAGGTTGATCGGGAAGATTCCCAGCAGGCTGCTGCTGGTTTGCGTGTAGGACCCACCCAGGAAGGGCAGGAAGCCAAGAATGCCGACAGCGAGATAGACGACGCCGAAAGCGAGCGCAACGGTTTGTACCATCGAACGATTACCCATGACAAATACCTCCGAAAAAAGTTCATTCCCTCCGCGCGGGACTCTTATTGATGGATACGGACGCCGCCGAAAATGGATCACTCTGCCTCTGAGAGAAGGCGTGATCGCTGATCAGGCAGATCCGGCGCGAAGACTCCCCCGTAGGACGGGCTGGCTGGTTGGAGTCTGGCGCTCGCCCGGCTCGATGGTGATGGCGAACTCCCGGTATTTGGAAAGATCGGCGTCCATTTGAACGGTGATCTTGCCGTCGGGGGCGGTGGTGACACCCTCATCTGATGGCAAGCCATGGCTGTCGACCAGCCACATTTCGTACACGTGGCCAGGATCAAGCGGCGGGAGGCCGTTTACTGCCAGTACCGCCTGCTGCCGATCGGGCAGGTACACCAGGCTCGCCTGCGCTGTGGGTGCGAGCAGGCCTCCTTTGAACTGATAAGCGACAGGGTGGCCGTTCGTCGGGCTGTTGGTTTGGCCGATCCGGTACCCGGCTAAACTGCCGATCCCCAGCGCGAGCAGCACCCCCGCAGCCATCGCAACCAGTGCCCGTGGTGGTGCCCACCGCGGCAGGCGGGGGGCTCGCCGGATGGGCACCAGCACGGGCCCCGGCGCCGCTGCCGGCAGCGGTTCCCGGGGCGCGGAATGAATCGATGTCATGATGCGGTCGCGGAGCTGCGGCGATGGCTCCCGCTCATCGACCGCCAGCGATAGGAGGGAAACTGTCCGACGAAGCTCCTCCGCGGACTGCCGGTGCTCAGCGCACGTCTTCAGATGGTCGCTCACGTCCGCGGCTTCCGGCGCCGTCAGGGCATCGAGGGCGTAAGCGCCCAGCAAATCGTCTGTCTGTTCGCAGCTGAGCGACGTCACGCGGTCACCCCCCGGCCCTGCAGAAAGCTGCGCATCTTTTCCAGGCCCATACGCATCCGGCCCTTGACGGTTCCGAGAGGCACGCCCATCCTTCCCGCTATCTCGAGGTGGGTGTAGCCGCCAAAGTAGGCCAGCTCGAGCGTCTGGCGCTGGGCCTCCGGAAGCTGGGCAAAGCCTTCGCGAATCTGTTTCTGCTGGAGATGGATCGACACCGTCTCCCAGGTGTCCGGCGCTTCGAGCACTTGCTCCACGATTTCGATTTGAGTCTCCTTGCGTAGCCTGGTGGTTCCCCGAAGGCGGTCGATCGCCCGGTTGTGAACGATCGAGAGCAGCCATCCGCGGACATTGCCGCGGCTTGGGTCGAAGGAACCACTATTCCGCCAGAGGCCGAGGAAGGCTTCCTGGACGACGTCTTCGGCCGCAGTCCGGTCGCTCAAGACACGGTAGGCCAGCCCGTATGCGAGGCGGCCGTACTTATCGTAAAGACCCTCCACGCCGGAGGGCTCGCCTCGTTGGAGCTGAGCCGCCATTTGGACATCCTCGTCAGGAGCGATTCCCCCGCTCATCTCCTCACCGGTCTATACGTCGTCAATTGAGTCGCGGATCATTCACGTCGGCGAGCAGCCAATTCAGCATATTCCCTCTCCAGCTTCACGCGGCCAGCTTCCGCCAGCTCGGGAAGGTTGACAGCGACGTTGGCCAGCGCGACCTTCAGGCTCACCTCAAGCAGCGCCTGCCCGGCGTCCAGGTCGGAGCGTGTCATCTCCCAGGCACTTGCGCTCACCTCGGGGAAGATAGCGAGGCCGCGATCGGCCGCCCTGGCAGTTTCGAGCGGGACCTCCGCTGCATGCGCATAGGCCTGCTCGAGATCGGCCGGCGCCGCACCCCGCTTGCGCGCGGCGATCACGGCGCGGTAGGCGTCGATATCGTCCTGGCTGAGCCGGCCCAGCCGGGCGCGAAGCTCATCGAGCTCTGGGGCGAGATCCAGCAACCGCAAGCCCGCCGGAACGTTGCCGGCTTTCCTGGCGCTGATCCTCGCGACCATGCCGAGCAGGCTCACACCCATGGCGCCCGCCACCGCCGCCGCACTGCCCCCGCCTGGAACGGCCGAACCGGAGGCCAGCTGGTCGAGGTATTCCCTGACCGAGCTCGTCAGCACCTCCGTCATTCCGCCGCCCAGACGCGCTTCTCCAGGATCTGATCCATCTTGAAGGCAGGCTCGAGCACGGCATCACAGATGGTCCGGGTCGCCGCGTCCAGGGGAATCGTGCCGACGATCTCGGACTCCTCGACTTCCACTCCGCGCCGGTCGGCTTCCTCACGGATCACGCTGAAGACCTTCCAGATGTTGGTCACGCGGTAATCGGTCAGGTTCATCGAGACCTGCACCAACCCCCGCTCCGAAAGGTTGAACCCCAGAGCTTTGACGTTGGGCAAACCGCCGGACGAGGTGCGGATGGTGCGGGCGATCTCCTTGGCCACGCTGAGGTCGGTGGTCTTGAGATTGACGTTGTAGGCGATCAGGGGAATCCGGGCGCCGACAGCGGTGGCCCCGCCGCTGGGGTGAATCACAGGCAATCCCTCGTCGGGCAGGCGGTCCCCGTCGTTTACATGGGCCGCCAGGTCTTCGAATCCTCCGCGCCTCACCTTTTCCAGCTCGCGGCGCTCGGGCCGTGTGGCCGCCTCGCCGTAGTAATAAACCGGGATCCGCAACTCCTTCCAGAGCCTGGCACCGAAGGTTCGAGCCAGCTGAATGCAGACCGCCATCGGCAGATCGGCAAAGGGGACGAAGGGGACGACATCGGTGGCGCCCATCCGAGGATGCTCGCCCTGGTGCCGGCGCAGGTCGATCAGATCGGTGGCCGAACGGGCTCCCGCCATGGCGGCTTCAACCGCTTGATCGGGCGGGCAGACAAACGTGACCACCATCCGGTTGTGGGCCGCGTCCGCCTGGACGTCGATGAGCCTGGCGCCTGCGGCGCGGATCGCTTCCGCGATCCGGCCGATCACATCGCGACGCCGGCCTTCGGAAAAATTCGGTACGCACTCTACGAGCTGGCCCAAAGTCTGCCCCTTGCCACCGTGGCAGCGACCCGATTCACCCCGACATAGTATGGAATGTCCTCCGGCCTATCGACATCAACTACGGCGCAGTCCGCGAATGCCCCGACAGCCAGGGCACCCGCGCGCTCGAGCCGGAGGGAGCGGGCCGCGTGACGGGTCGCTCCGACCAGTACCTCGATCGGAGTCATACCCCACAGAACACAGGCAAGCGTCATGGCAAAGGTGAGACTCTCCGAGTTGGAGGTGCCGGGATTGAGGTCACTTGCGATAGCCATCGGAAGACCTGCCTCGCGCATCATCTCGATCGGCGGACGCTTCGAGTCGGGCACGGTGAAATTGGCGGAGGGGCAGAGCACCGCCACGGTCCCCGCGCCGGCCAGCGCCTCGATCTGGGCCCTGGTCGCGTATTCCAGGTGATCGGCACTCGCCGCCTGCAGGTCAGCGGCGATCTGGGGACCGTCTCCGGGACCAAGCTGGGCGGCGTGGACGCGGATCTCGTAGCCGAGCGAGCTGGCGCGCTGGAGCACCTCGCGAGCCTCCTTTCCAGTGAAGGCTGGCCCATCGCACCAGGCGTCGCAGAAGCGGGCGAGGGAGCGGAAGGCGGGCAGCATCTCCTCGGTCAGCTGGCGCAGGTAGTCCTGCCTGTCGACCCCCTCCGGAACGACATGGGCTCCGAGGAAGGTCGGGACGATCCGCAGAGGCGAGCTGGCCGCCAGGCTTCGGAGAATCAGCAGAGACTTCCGCTCGCTCTCCAGGTCGAGGCCGTAACCCGACTTGGCCTCGATCGTGGTCGTACCGTGTCCGAGAAATCGGTCTGCCCGTTTCAAGACCAGTCGGAGCAAACTCCCCTCATCAGCGGCGCGCGTCGCCCGCACCGTGCGCTGGATGCCGCGACCGCCTCCCTGCTGAGCGGTGTAAGGCACACCGGCAACCCGCTCGGCGAACTCGTCCGCACGAACTCCGGCAAACACCGGGTGGGTGTGGGCGTCGACCAGTCCGGGGATGACGCACGCGCCCTGCGCGTCCAGCTGGTCGCCATCGAGCTCTACGGCGCGCTCCAGCTCCCGGTCCCTGCCGACCCATACGACCAGCCCGTCTCGCGCGGCCAGCGCGCCTTCCGAGATGCGGCCCAGCGGATCATCTTCAGTGGCAACCATGGTTGCCAGCTGGCCGGCGTGCCGGAGCACGAAGTCGGCACGAATCACGTCGCCCGGTCGATCCCCTGCCGGCCGGCGAAGGCGACCGCCGTTTCGTAACCCGCGTCGGCATGACGCAGCACTCCCATTCCCGGGTCGGTCGTCAGCACTCTCTGCAAGCGTTCCGCCATCGCGGCGCTACCGTCGGCCACCACCACCATGCCGGCATGGATGGAATTCCCCATACCGACGCCGCCACCATGGTGGACTGACACCCAGCTGGCACCGGAGGCGGTGTTGACCAGAGCATTGAGGATCGGCCAGTCGGCGACCGCATCGCTGCCGTCGCGCATCGCCTCCGTCTCGCGGTAGGGGGAGGCCACCGAGCCCGCGTCCAGGTGGTCGCGACCGATCACTATCGGTGCCTTGAGCTCGCCCGAGGCGACCATCTCGTTGAAGCGAATCCCGACGCGGCTTCGCTCGCCATAACCGAGCCAGCAGATGCGCGCCGGCAGGCCCTGGAATTGCACCCGGTCGCGCGCCAGTCGAAGCCACCGATGGAGCGGCTCGTTGTCGGGCAGCACTTCCATCACGGCCTGGTCGGTGCGGTATATATCGTCAGCCTCGCCGCTGAGTGCGACCCAGCGAAATGGTCCCTTGCCCTCGCAGAACAGGGGACGGATGTAAGCGGGAACGAATCCGGGGATTTCAAATGCGTTCGTCACGCCACCCTCGAGCGCCTGTCCGCGCAGGTTGTTGCCGTAATCGAAGACCTCTACCCCCTGTCGCTGAAAGCCCAGCATCGCGTTCACATGCTCGCGGATCGAGTCCTTGACCATCTCCAGGTACTCGATCGGATCGCGTTCGCGCAGGGCTGAGGCTTCATCGACGCTGAGTGGCGCGGGGATGTAGCCGCGGAGCGGATCGTGCGCGGAGGTTTGATCGGTGACGACGTCGGGACGGAAGCCTCTGCGCAGCAGGTCCGGATAAACCTCCGCCGCGTTACCCGCGACTCCGATCGAGGTCGGCGTTCCCGCCCGCCTCGCCTCCTCCGCCCAGGCCAGGGCCTCGTCCAGGTTGCCGCTGACTCGATCGAGGTAGCCGCTCCTGAGGCGCCGATCGATGCGGCTCTCGTCCACGTCGATGCAGAGGGCGATGCCCTGGTTGAGCACGACGGCAAGCGGCTGGGCTCCCCCCATACCGCCGAGCCCACTGGTGAGTACGATCTTCCCCCGCAGCGATCCGCCAAATCGTTTCTGCGCCAGGGCACCGAAGGTCTCGTAGGTACCCTGCAGAATCCCCTGGCTCCCGATGTAGATCCAGCTGCCGGCGGTCATCTGCCCGTACATCATCAGCCCGAGCCGCTCGAGCTCCCAGAAATGCTCCCAGGTCGCCCAGCGCGGGACGAGCAGGCTGTTCGCCAGCAGGACCCGGGGCGCGTACTCGTGAGTTCGGAAGATGCCGACCGGCTTGCCCGACTGCACCAGCAGTGTCTGGTCATCTTCGAGGCGTCGGAGCGCGCTCACGATGGCATGAAAGGAGGGCCAATCACGGGCTGCCTTGCCGGTGCCGCCGTATACCACCAGGTCCTCGGGTCGCTCCGCCACCTCGGGGTCGAGGTTGTTGCAGAGCATGCGCAGCGCCGCCTCCTGTTGCCAGCCCTTGCAGCTCAACTGGCGCCCGCGGGCGGCCCGAATCGGCTGGTAGGGCGCTTTCACGAGCCGCCGGTCGAGGCAGCGGCGATCGCGGCCAGGCGCCCACTGCGGATCAGCGAGACGACCGATTCGATCTCTGGATAGAGAGCCCGATCGTGGTCGAGTGTAGGGACCAGTTCGCGGATCGCGGCATGCGCCTTACCGGTGAGCCGAGCTGGTTGCAGCGGTGAAAGCAGGTCGATCCCCTGGGCCGCGCCCAGGGCTTCCAGGGCCAGGATGGACTCCACATTGACCGAGATCTGGCGGGCTCGCTCCGCGCTGTGCCAGCCCATGCTGTTGTGGTCCTCCTGGTCCGCCGAGGTTGGCAGGGAGTGCACACTGGCGGGAGTCGCCAGCAGCTGGTTGTCAGTGGCGAGCGCCGCGGCCGTGTACTGGAGCAGCATGTAGCCGGAATCGAGGCCCGAATGGCGGGTAAGAAAGGGTGGCAGCTCGGAGAGGAAGGAGGTGAGCATTCTGAAGAGCCGGCGCTCCGAGATGCTTCCGAGCTCGCTCAGCGCGATGCCTGCGGTGTCGAGCGCGATCGCCAGTGGCTCGCCGTGGAAATTCCCGCCCGAGACGACCAGATCGTCGGCGGCCAGCACGAGCGGGTTATCGGTACCGGCGTTCAGCTCCACGTCGAGGACGCGCCGGAGGTAATCGATCGCGTCGGCGCAGGCGCCGTGGACCTGGGCCGCGCAGCGCAGCGAGTAAGCATCCTGGACGCGGTTGTCGATCCGGTGCGACTCGGCGATCCCGCTGCCTTCCGTGAGGGCGAAGATGCGTGCCGCGGATGCCACCTGGCCGGGATGGGGCCGGAGCGCGTGGATGCGAGGATCGAAGGCAGTTCGCGACCCGCGGAGCGCCTCGACACTCAGGGCCGCAACCAGATCCGCGGTGAGCAGCAGGCGGCGCGCATCCTCCAGCACCAGGCTTGCCGCCCCGGCCATGAAATGAGTTCCATTGAGGATGCTGAGGGCGTCCTTGGGGCCCGGCTCGATTGCTTCAAGTCCTGCCGAGCGCAGGGCAGCGCCAGCTGGTTTGCGCTCGCCGCCGGAAAAGACCTCCCCCTCACCAATAAGCACCAGCCCGACGTGGGCAGATGGTGCCAGGTCACCGCTTGCTCCCAGCGAGCCTTTTTGTGGTACCCAGGGGCAGATGTCGTGGTTTAGGAGATCGACGAGGCGTTCCGCCACCCGGGGGCTGACACCCGAACTGCCCTGGCAGAACTGGTTGACCCGAACGAGGATGCCGGCGCGGACCAGTTCCTCCGGTAGGGGTGGCCCCACTCCCACCGCGTGGCTCATCAGCAGGTTGCGCTGTAGCTGGCGGCTGTCCCCGGCCGCGATCCGGGTGTTCTTGAGGGCGCCGACGCCGGTCGTCAGGCCGTAGACGACCTCGTCCGCGCTGACCAGGCGATCCACCACGGAGCGGGCCTGCTGGAGCCGGCTCCTGGCCTCGCTTCCCAGGCTGACGCGCTCCGCGCCACGCGCCACTGCCGCTACCTGGGTTGGGCTGAGCGAACGGCCGTCGAGCGTGATCAAGCTGCGCTCATGTTACCGGCGGCCCAATCGGGCCGGGCGTGCCGGCGCGGGTCGTAGAATGAGATCGCGGATTTGGTACCGACAATAACCCTGCCGGGGCGAGCGGCCGGGCGCATCGGTAGCACGATGAGGGGAAGACTGGTTGCCGGCGCGATTTTCGCCGTCGCGCTGAGCGCCTGCGCAGCGCCGGGGCCACAGGCGGCCCGAGTGCCATCCTCGCCAACTCCCTTTGCCGCGGCCAGCCCGACGCCGCCTACGATCGTGGCGCCCAACACCCTGGTCAAGCCGGGGACCATGACCTTCCTTTCGGACACGACCTACCCACCGCAGGAGTCGATCGACCCCGCCACCCAGCAGGCGGTCGGCTTCGACATCGACGTCGCCAAGGCGCTGGCGGCCAAGCTGGGACTCAACCCGGTGATCGTCAAGACCGATTCACCCCAGATCGTGGGGGCGCTTCTCGCCAAGAAGGGAGATGCCGTCATCTCGGCGCTTTCTATCACGCCCGACCTGCAGCGCCAGGTCGCCTTCGTCGCTTACTTCCAGGCGGGCCAGTCGATCCTGGTGCGCAAAGGTAACCCGGGGGGCATCAGCGGCCTGGCCGACCTCTGCGGGAAAAACGTGGCGGTCCAGGTGCAGAGCCCGGAACAGGACTCGCTCGACGAAGCGAACGGCAACGAGTGCAAGGGGAACCACATAACCGTCCACGTCTACCCGACCGACCTGCAGGCGGTGCTTACCCTGAAGCAGGGTCAGGCCGACGCGGCGCTCGACGACTCACCGGTTGCGGCCTATTTCGTCAAGCAAACACCGGACCAGCTAGAACTTGCCGGTAGCCCTTTCAAGACCAACCCGGAGGGGATCGCGGTCGATCCGAAAAACGGCGAGCTGGTCAAGGCAATCCAGAAAGCGATGCTGGCGATCTACCAGGACGGAACCTATCGACTCATCCTGACGAAATGGAACCTGGTCGACGGCGAGATTCCCGCCTCACAGATCGTGATCAATCCGAGCCCTTCCGGATCCTGAAACCGGATTAACGCCGGTCGGCCACCTCGGGAGGCTCGATCTTCCATTCCGCGTCTTCTTCGCTGGCTTTCGGGGCGAGCCGGGCGCGATTGTAGAGCTCGATGCGGATCACGGCGATGACCGTGATCGCAAGCGCCAGGCCGATGCCCAGTACCGCCTGGTTCCTGGCTGCGTCGGCGGTGATGCTCAGGTCCGAAAAGACTGTCGGCTGCAACAGGTTGAAGATGACGCCGCTGGTTCCGCCGACCGCGATCGAGGCAAGTACGGCGGCGCCGGCAATCCGCGCCAGCAGTGACTCAGTCGGCCCCAGCGCGGCCCACATCCGGCGGCCTCCAACCGTAACCGAGCCGAAGGCAAGGACGAAAAAGAGCAACAGTATGAGGGCCTCTACGAGGCCAACCCGGTAGAAGCCGACGGCTTGCTCGACCGGCACCGCCTCATGCTAGGCGGGTTAGGCGCGCGGCGTCAGGCAGTCCATCGAGCCTGAAGCGCGAGCAGCTCCGCCTGGGCGGCATTCATGGCGCTGCCAGGCGCCGCTGCGCCGATTACCAGGTCGTGGAGGTGGCGCTGAAGTACGGCGGAAGCTTCGACATAATGCGTCAGCTTCGGCCGCGGACGCGCGTTGGCGATGTTGGTTAGAAATACGTCGATCTGCGGATTGGCTTTGCGGACGTCGGCGGATTTCTGCAGCGAGGTCCAGATCGGTAGCTGGGCAGGCTGCTGCGCCTGCACCTGGGGACTCGTCAGGTAGCGCAGCCAGGCCGCGGCCAGCTCAGGCTGCTGGCTGTTGGACAGGACTCCGAGCCCCATGAAACCGCTCACCGAGGCAGCGGCCTTTCCCGTGGCGGATGCCGCCGGGATCACGGCAACCGCGGCTTCACCGATGATCTGCGAGTAGACCGGGTCGCCCATCGCGCCGTAAACGAAGTTCCAGTTCGTGGTGTAGGTGACGCCGCCGGCCAGGAAGGCTCGCATCGCGTCCGGTTCATTGCTCGCCCCGATCTCACCGCGGACCAGGTGTTCGTCGATCAGCTGGCGCATGAAGGCGGCCGCTCGCTGCACCGGTTGAGAAGTCAGCTGGGGGCGTCCGGCCGCATCGAAGAGGTCGCCGCCGAACTGCGCTGTCATGCGGACGAAGTCCGATACCAGGCCCTCGCCCTCCGCCCAGGAATCGGTGTACGGCGTCTGTCGGTTGCGCAGGGCGGTCATCTGCTCGTACCAGGACTCCAGTGTCGCGGGAGGAGCGTTGAACCCGGCAGTCTTCAGCTGGGCTCGGTTGTAGTAGAGGCTCTGAACGTTGAGGACGTGAGGCATCGCCCAGGTGTTTCCCTGGTAGGAGAAGGCGTCGAGCAAGCTCGGCATCAAGTCCGAACGGCTATCGTCGGGGATCTGGTCCTTGAGGTTGAGGAGCTGCTTGCGCCCCGCAAACTCGGGTACCCAGACCTGGTCCAGCGCCACCACGTCGTAGGGTGAGGGCCGCGAGAGGCCGGCGGCGAGAATGCTGTCGTAGAGCTCGCGGTAGTGAGCCGTTTCGATGGAAACGAACACCTTGTTGTCGTGGAGCGCCTGGAAGCGCTTGGCGAGCTGTTGCAGGACCGCGGGGTCGTAGCCCACCTGGTCGAAGAGCAGCGATCGGATCACCGTTGCCCCTGGAGGCGCCGTCGGCGCGGTGGCCGCCGGACTCTGGGCGCAGGCCTCGAGTAGCGCCCCCGCCAGGACTCCCGAGCCGAGGCCGACAGTCAGCTTGAGGCTCCCATCGAGGAAGCGGCGGCGGGTCACGCCCGGCGTTGAATCAGTCGGCTTCGAGGGCACGTCTTTCCGAGGCTATCAGCGGTTTGTTAACGCACACATCGGCAAGCGCCCTCAGGCGGTGACGGGTTCGTGAAGGCCCGGTAACGGAAGTGCCCATTCGACTTTGTGCCGGAGCCAGGCAATCCATACAATCGCTTGGATGGACGCACGGTGGTTGCGCGGCGTATTTCCACCGATTCCCACACCCTTCTCGGAGGCAGGCGCGCTCGAGAAGCCGGTCGTTCCCTTCCTCGAGCACCTCAAAGCGGGTGGCCTCGACGGGGTGGTGGCCCTGGGATCCAACGGGGAGGCCGCCCAGCTGAGTGACGCCGAGCGGGCGCGCTGGATCGGCGCGGTTCGCGCCCGGCTGCCCGCGCCACTGCACCTGATCGCGGGGACGGGCGCCGACTCCACCTCGGCCACCATCGAGCGCACTCGCACCGCCGCCGATCAGGGCGCCGAGGCGGCGCTGGTCGTTGCCCCGGTCTATTACCGCCGGGACCTAACCCCGGAAGGGCTGCGCCGCCACTACCACGCCGTCGCCGAAGCCAGCCCGATCCCGGTGCTGGTCTATAACGTGCCGGTTTACATGGGGTGGGACATCCCGGACGACTGGATCCCGCCACTTGCGCTGCACCCGAACATCGTGGGCCTCAAGGATTCATCCGGCCGGACGGCAAGGCTGCCGGGACTGAGGGCACAGGTGGGGCCGGATTTTGTCCTGCTGGCCGGGGCGGGCGAGAAGATGGTCGACGCCATCGAGGCCGGGGCCGATGGGGCAGTCGCGGCACTTGCCAACCTGGCGCCACATGCCTGCGCCGCCATCCGGCGCTTGATGGTCGAGGGCAGCGTCGATGAGGCACGGAGGCTGCAGCGGCAGATCGCGCCTGTCGGTGAGGCACTCGGCAAACAGCACGGGATCGCGCGCTTGAAGATGGCCCTGCGCCTTCAGGGCTTCGATCACGGGCCTCCGCGAATGCCCCTTGCCGTCCTGAGCGAGGTTGAGCTTCCCCAGCTGCGCCAGGTACTCGAGGCCGCACACCTGCTGGGCAGCGCGCTACCGGCGTGATCCCGCTTCGCGATTACAACCCGACCCGCCGGCGGCCCCTGTTGACCTGGGGGTTGATCGTGATCAACGTCGCCGTCTACTTTTTTCTGAGTCAGAACCCGGTGATGAACCAGGAGGCGATCCAGCGCTACGCGCTTATCCCGGCGGATATCGCTGGCGGGCGCCACCTCGACACGCTGATCACATCGATGTTCCTTCACGCCAGCCTCCTCCACGTGGGCGGCAACATGCTCTTCCTCTGGATCTTCGGCAACAACGTCGAGG